>Ga0115567_10000514_pt1 | contig 37888 bp, 27 predicted proteins | sample COGITO_mtgs_1204_2_FD_88679 | JGI IMG/M metagenome (GOLD analysis project Ga0115567, IMG submission 88679) | Pelagic marine microbial communities from North Sea - COGITO_mtgs_120412 | ecosystem: Environmental > Aquatic > Marine > Epipelagic | place: Germany:Helgoland, sampling site Kabeltonne...
ACGATTCAATAAAAAATCAAAAAAATCAATTTACTCACACGGTCTTTTTGTCCACGAGGACGAGTGTGGATATTTGAATTTAAACATTAGATCTGCTCGCAGAGATCCTAATTATGTAACCTCATTTAGTAGTTCAAAATCGGGAAAAAGCTTTGTAGAATCTATGTTGAAGGAACACCATCTGTGTCGACAACTCGTAGGGCTTGAAAAAAATACGCAAGGCAGCTGTATCAACTATGACGGTCTATGCAGCGGCGCTTGTATTCAAAAAGAATCCCCTGAAGATTATAACTTGAGAGTTCAAGAACTGCTTGACGATCATAATTTTGTGAGTGCAAATCGCATTTTAGTGGATCGCGGTAGAGAAGCTACGGAACGCAGTGTGGTACTGATTGAGAACGGAATCGTAAAAGGCTATGGCTTTGTAGACTTACAAATTCAATTTACAGATCCTAAAATGTTGAGAAATATCATTACTGAAATTCCAGAAGATCCGGATTACCGTCATATAGTCCAGAGCTACTTGCGCCACAGACGAGTCAATCGCATTATTAATTTTTGATTTGATAGGGTTGATGGTAGTTTCGCTTTCGCGAAAGCGAAACTACCATAACACCGTCATAATCCTGAGATCTGAACTTTAAAATCCATTCTATGCCCACCCAAAAAGGCCATTTATACTTGATTCCAGTAACCTTAGGGGATGTGGATCCATTAGAAGTAATGCCCATTTCCATCAAACGAGTGATCGAAAGTGTGGATCACTATGTGGTTGAAAATGAAAAAACGGCAAGAAGATCCATTAAAATGATCGCTCCTGATAAGCAACAATCCATTCTTGAATTTTCGCTGATCAATAAATACACAGAACCTTCAGAAATTCCGGCATTTTTAGATCCTTGCCTGGAAGGAAAGCCTATGGGGTTGATGAGTGAAGCCGGCGTTCCTGGAATAGCAGATCCTGGCGCTGATGTCGTCGCCATAGCACATGAAAAAGGCATACGTGTTATTCCCATGGTAGGACCCAGCAGCATTCTCATGGCCATGATGGCGAGTGGCCTTAATGGTCAAAATTTTGCCTTTAACGGTTACCTGCCTATTGACGCTAAAGAACGCAAGCATAAAATCATTGAGTTGGAACAACGTTCCCGTCAAGAACAGCAAGCACAATCCTTTATTGAAACTCCCTACCGCAACAATAAAATGATCGAGGTTCTTGTTTCCAGTCTACATCCAGATACCCTGCTCTGCATCGCCTGTGACATTTCATTGCCTACTGAATTTATAAAGACCCAGTCCATATCACAATGGAAAAAAAATGCTGTAGACCTTCACAAACGACCGGCGATGTTTGTGATACAGCACAAAGTTGTGAGCTTTTAGTTATTGAGAAAGATAAATACCAAATGAAAGCCTTCCCCCTTCATCTCCAGTAAAATATGAAATAGAGCCTTTGATCAACCCTGGAAAGGCAAGCTCTAGACCTCCACCATAACTGGTATGGAATGTACTCGCGGTATCTCTGGATATCCAGACCCTACCCGTATCGAACCCTAAGTAGGGCACCACTCTCAAAGGCAGTATTCTGGTTTTAATAGGCTGGGCGTCGTACCTTAAATCCACTTGAGCATTGAGCGCATAATTCCCTGCAAATCGATCTTGTCTGTAAGCTCGCAAGCCACGGTTCGATCCCAGACGTGCCGCCTGATAAAAGAGCGGGTCATCGCCCATGCGCAGTTGTCCTTCAAGGGAAGACTGCACTACAAACCGACGATTATCGTCAATGGCATTCCAAAAAGTCAAGGAAGGATCTACAGTGAAAAATTGAACGCCATTGGCCAGATTATCCGTGAATTCCATCTGGCTTTCGAGCCACATTCCGCGAGTTGGGAAACGGTCGTTGTCCGTACTTTTAAATTGGTAATTGAAGAATACGTCTGCATAATCATCCCGCTCTTTAGTAATCCCTGTAGCTACTGGAACATCTGCCGCAGCCTCGACTGCTCTATATTTGATACCCAGTTGAAAGTCGCTGCCGTAATCGCCCTTCTCATAGATTGAAATTCCAGCCCACTGCTTTTGTAACAGCACCCTGTTCACATCAAAATCTGTATGCTCATTGAACTGTGAATCATTGCCGTAACCGAAGAAATTCTCTGTGTAATTATTTGTAGTAATTCCAGCATCCAATTGCAGGTTCCAGTTTCCCAAAACATGGGCTTTAGCTAGGTAGCCTTCAAAAACGGCCGCCTGGGTCAAGGAACGGTAATCGACCTTTAGACCATATTTAAGTGAGTAAGGGTTGCGCTCATAACCCACCGTGGACTTCTCTATTCCAATGCTGGGTTTCACACCGTCATCCGGATTGTATTCCATTTTCAAACGAACCGTATTCTTTTTAGACGGTTCCTTATTGTGATCGTAATGGTTGATGTCGTAATCGTCTCTAAGAACGACTTTGGCCTTATTTCTAGAGGCTATTTTATTGTCTTCGCTCTTATAATCGTATACAGAAATCTGCTTGCCAGATTTGATGTGGTACACATCGTTCCCTTTTCCACCAGCGATCACTATAGGGATTTTGCTGTTTCCATCGCCTGTGACATAAAATTCGTCATCGTCATCGAGGCCGTAAATCCAGATTTCTTGGGATTTATGGTCTTCAAAGGTGCGTGAAAATAATTCATCCTTAGAGATTCCACCCTTGATTCGAAAGGCTTTAATAGTTGTTTTTCCATCCAGCCTTTCAATTTCAAATCGGTCGTCCTTGTCGGTTCCTTTTAGGGTTTGAAATTTTATAAAATGCTGGTAATAACGCTGCACGATCTTGTCGAGATGACGCTTTCGCGAAAGCAGGTCCTCTTGAGTTTGCTGCCACAGCTCATCTTTAACCTCCTCAGGCATTTCATTGAAAGCTTTAACCACAACGTCTGGAGTAATTTTTTCTTGAATATACCGGACTTCTTTCAACCAATCTTCTAAGGTTGTGCGCTGCAATAGCGCTCGATCTAGGTGGATGGCACTTTGACTGAATTCTTTAATAAAAGGAATGTCCGGCCCATAATTACCGAATTGTTTAGTAACTCCAATAGTTCCATTCATGAAATCCAGCAGATTTCCATCAAATCTGGCAAAGACCTGGTCGCGATCTCTGGGAATGGCAACAAATTTACTCTTTTCTTCATTTTCCTTAATTTCTGCCCAACGCCATTGATCCTCATGCCGGTCCCAATCTCCTAGCAACATGTCAAATATTCGAGCACGAATGTACATGGGTTCATCCACCACATATTCCTCGTCAGATCTGATCTTGTCAAAAAGATCGTCCGTACTTTCAACATCTTCATTATAACCAAACATGTGGCTGCTCTTAAAACTATCGTCTGGTTTCTCCACGATCATGTACAACCGGTCGCCATGAACTGCATTGAAATCACCCAACACAGGTTGTTTAGGTACATAAAACAATCTAGGATGGGTATGGTTTAAATCTATGGCTCCTGCCAGGCGCGGTACTGCAAAAGCACCGTAAGGATGAGCCGCGGTATAAAAATCACGAATCAATTGCTCAGGCAATGTTTCTGCAAAATATTTGTCGGCATCAATATCGTCATATCCAGCACTTTTAAGAAACTGTACGGCATCTTTTTCAAGTGCTCGCATGTTATACTCGCGGTCTAGACTATCCACCAGTCGCAATCCCTGAGTTTGATTGCCGCCACCTGCACGCTCAACTTTGAGACCGCCATATAAGGTATCCAGCAGGACCGTAGGTGCTTTCACATCAAGTCCATATAGCCGGCGGTAGTGTTTACCATAAAGGTCTTCATGCTTTTTATCTACTTCTGTTTCAGATTTTGGATAAATGCTAGCAGTGACATAGGCCTTTGTATTAGGTGGAATAGATGCGATGTCATAGGACTCCTTCTTCCCAAACATATCGCTGGAATACACTTGTTCCATAGTGCCGGTTTCAGTTAAGGTATAAAAAAACACTTGCGAACTTTGATCCTTATAAACACGGATTTCTGCATAGCCCAGCTGGCCTGCACTGAACTTTCCTTTCTTCCCTAAAGAGGCAATATTAGTAGCCGTGGTAGCACCAGAAATGATTTGTTTGATTGCTCCTTGATCAATGTATTGAAGGCTTTGTTCATGAGCCGAAACGATGAGTAGACGGTCCAGATCACTTGCCATGATTTCAATTTCTTCCATTAATTCATTCATTAATGGATTGTAACGGTCCTGCGGGAATAATCCAGCCTGCGACCTCACTACACTGTAAGGAAATCCTGCAATGGGTAGATAAGCATTTTCCTGGACTGGCTTTGTCAACATGCGCATTCCCAACACGCCACCATGTACACCATTGGTATACAAGGGGTGGTGCATCGCCAGTACGACTGTTTTATGCCTTGCTTTACGGACGGCATCGGCGAGTACTTTGATGAATTTTTCTCTGGTTTTGATTTCGCAATCATCATTGAATTTAGGATTCGTATCCCAGTCTTCAATGTACCATTGCGTGTCTATTGCAATTAAATGCATGGAATCTGAAATATCAATCTCTTCAATAGGACAGGCATTCTCCGGTTGGAAGACTTCATCATTATCTAAAATCTTTTCCGTAAACTCTTCAATGCTTTTTAAGCCGTCGATTCCTTCATCATTCCAGTCTTCATCACCAGCGATTACAAGAATATTGGAACGCAGTTTTGAGAGCTCCTTGAGTTGTTCTTTGAACTGTTTGGTATCTTTTTGATCCTCGTCGTCTGTGTTTAGGTCCTCTGCGTTGACATTATCTCCTAGTATCAGGGTATAATCCTTATCTGTTGCTTTATTGGAGATATGTGCAACCATGGTTTTGAAAACTTCTGAATTTTGAGCTTGATTAGCTCCTAGATTTCCTAACAGGAAAAAGCTTCGGTACTCCTCTTCATTGATTGAAAAGGTAGTAGATCTGGATATTTGTAGGTTTTTTTTTGCACAAGAAAACGACAGGAGGATGAGGCTTAGGGTTAAAAGCGCACGTTTGGTAATTTTTTTCATGAAATGAAACTTACAACAAAACTAATCCAGTCCTGAGATCAACAGACCTGTTTAACAAAAGTTCAACTATAAAATATTATTTTTTGAAAAAGATGCGGCCCTTTTGAGGACTTACGTAATTTTATCAAGGGGTACCTCCCTTACTGCAACCGTTTAACGGAGTGTCGAAAAATTGGATATAATTTGACGATTGTTTACTTTTCGCGAAAGCGAAAATCAGAAAAATCTTACTTATTTAGTATTTATCATTTCTGTTCCCTATTTTTAAAAAATTAAAAACTAACTCTCGATTTATGAAAATTAATAAGATTTATTATGTCTTTGCAGCTTCAGTACTGCTCGCATGTTCGCCTAAAATGGCCGACAAGAGTGCGACCAAGTCTGACACCATGCAAACCACGGAACCCATGCAGACCGCGCCATCTATGCCGGGAATGGATGAGAAAATCCCTATGGACCCCAGTGTACGTATGGGTGTTCTCGACAATGGCCTTACCTATTATGTAAAAAACAATGGAAAACCAGAAGATAAAGTAGAGCTGCGTCTAGCGGTGAACGCTGGTTCTGTTCTTGAAGATGACGACCAGAGAGGTCTAGCTCACTTTATGGAACATATGAACTTTAATGGAACTACCCATTTTGAGAAAAACGAATTGGTAGATTACCTGCAAGGAATCGGTGTGAAATTTGGTGCCGATTTGAATGCTTACACCAGTTTTGATGAAACGGTGTACATCTTACCTATCCCAAGCGACGATCCAGAAAAACTAGAAAAAGGATTTACCATTCTGGAAGACTGGGCACATGGTGCTTTGCTAGAAACAGAGGCGATCAATGATGAACGCGGTGTGGTTCTAGAAGAGTCTAGAAACGGTAAAGGCGCTGGAGATCGTATGAATAAAGTGACCATACCTACTCAATTTTACGGGTCTAAGTATGCAGATCGCTTACCCATAGGTAAGGATGAAATACTTAAAAACTTCAACCCAGAAGTATTAAAACGGTTCTATAACGACTGGTACCGTCCAGATTTGATGGCTGTCGTAGCTGTTGGAGATCTAGATCCAGCAATTTTAGAGCAGAAAATAAAAGATCACTTTTCTGGTATTGAGCCCAATGAAGACCCTAGAGAACGTCCTGTTTTTGGTCTACCCAATCATAAGGATACTAAAGTAGCAGTGGCTCAGGATCCTGAGGCCACCTTTGCTTCCATCAACGTGAGTTACAAAGACACTTTTGAAACAGAGCCTACAACCACGGTTGGAGATTACCGTGATGATCTTGTAAATGGTCTGTTTTCTTTTATGATCAACAACCGCTTGCAAGAGCTAACCCAAAAACCTAATCCGCCTTTCATTTTTGCTAGCAGCAGTTATGGCGGTACCGTGGCTAAAAACAAGAATGCCTATTCCTCATTTGCGGGATCTGCTCCTGATGGCCAATTGGCAGCCTTGAAAGCCATTCTTGAAGAGAACCAACGCGTGAAGTTGTACGGTTTTGGAGAAGCGGAATTAGAGCGTGCCAAGGCAGCCTACAAGTCTTCTTATGAGTCCTATTATGCCAATCGTGACAAGATGGAAAGTGGTCGTATTGTTGGGCAATATGTACAAACTTATTTGGACGGCGGCGCTGCACCTAGCGTAGAATGGTCGTATGAAAAGACTATGGAATTGTTGCCTACCATCAAGGTAGAAGAAACCAATGCCAAAATCCAGAAATACATCCACGATGACAACAGAACCATCGTATTCACAGGCCCTACAACAGAAAACAAACCTACTGAAGAGCAAATTTTGAAAGTGGTCAATGAAGTCGCTTCCGCGAAAGTTGCCCCTTATGAAGATGCGGTGGTACGTGAGAACCTGATTGAAACCTTACCCGCTCCTGGTGCGATTACCAAAACAGAAACCAACGAAAAACTGGGAACTACAACTTACACCTTAAGTAATGGAGTCACAGTGACCACAAAGACAACGGATTTCAAAAACGATGAGATCCTCATGTCTGCCTACAGTTATGGTGGTAGTAGTTTATATTCAGACGACGATTACCTATCCACTGTATTTGCTAATGGTGGTTTGACAGAAGCTGGTGTTGCTGGTCTTTCACAAACAGACGTGGACAAATACATGACTGGTAAATTAGTAAGTGTACGTCCATCAGTAGGTGGAACTACTGAAAATTTGAGCGGTTCTTCTACCCCACAAGATTTAGAGACCATGTTCCAATTGGTGCATTTGTATTTTACCGCCTTAAATAAGGACAGCGAATCTTATGAAAGTTTCATATCAAAGCAGAAGTCCTTTGTGGGACGTATGATGTCAAATCCACAAACCTACTTTAGCAATGAAGTTAATAAAATGCGTAATGAAGGGAATCCACGATACGCAGGTTTCCCTGATGAAGCTGCTTATGACGCTGCTGACTATGACAAGGCTTACGACCTATATAAAGAGCGTTTCTCTAATGCAGGCGACTTCAATTTCTTCCTAGTAGGTAATGTAGATGAAGCGGTCATCATGGATCTGTCCAAAAAATATCTTGCAAATCTTCCTTCCACAGGAGAGAAAGAAATGTACAAGACCTTTGACTGGAAAGAAAAGCAAGGAACTCGTAAAGTAACCGTCAACAAAGGAACAGAAGAAAAAAGTCTGGTTCAAATGATTTGGAATTATGACATTCCTAAATACAGCGCACAGGAAGAACTTGCTGTGGACGCTTTAGGAGAGGCACTGACTATTAGAATCATCGAAGTATTGCGTGAGCAGGAAGGTGGTATTATGGTGGTGGTGCTCGTGGTGGCATGAGTAAAATTCCAGAGCCTGGATTCAACTTTAGTGTTTCATTCCCTTGCGGGCCAGACAACGTTGAAAAGTTGATTGCTGCGACTCAAAAGGAAATTGCTGAATTGAAGAAAAATGGACCAAGCGATAAGATCCTTAATAAAGTGAAAGAAGGCTATTTATTGGAATATAAAGAAGATCTAAAATCAAATCGTTACTGGTTGAACAACCTTGTGAGCGCCAGTCGTGAGCAACGCGATCCTAACAACATGATGAACTTTGAAGCAGAAGTTGCCAAAATGACTGCTAAGGATGTACAAGCTGTGGCTCAAAAATACTTGAATGAAGATTACATTCTAGCGGTTCTAATGCCAGAAACAGAGTAATCTGTTATTCGTAGAACTCAATAGTTCCCTTTTATTAAGAAAGCCCATTGCATTGATTTGCAATGGGCTTTTTGATTTGAAACAGCTCAAGTAGTTGGTCATCGGTATTGGTATTGAATCTAAGCCGAGCGCAGTCAAGAGCTATCTAGAAGTCCGGGTCCTCATTGCTACAAAAGAAGTCTCTACATTACTCAATCAAGCATTGTCATATTAGAAAGGCTTGTAAAATTAGCAATCAGACAGCGCGACATTCACTGCCAGACCACCCGTACTGGTTTCTTTATACTTAGAGTTCATGTCCTGAGCGGTTTGCCACATGGTTTCAATGACTTTGTCCAGCGGGACTTTTGCATTTTTAGCATCGGTGTCCAGTGCCATTTCACAGGCATTGATGGCTTTAATGGCTCCCATCGCATTGCGTTCTATACACGGAACCTGAACCAGCCCGCCTATAGGGTCACAAGTCAATCCTAAATGGTGTTCCATGGCAATCTCGCTCGCTATCATTACTTGGGCCGGTGATCCTCCCATCAACTCTGTTAGGGCTCCTGCGGCCATGGCGCTGCTCACTCCTATTTCTGCCTGGCAACCACCCATAGCGGCGCTGATGGTCGCTCCTTTTTTGAAAAGGGCCCCTATTTCTCCAGCGACTAACAAAAATTTCTTGATATGACTGAAATCGGCCTCGTGATTTTCTATAGTGAGGTAATACATCATCACGGCAGGAATGACTCCCGCGCTACCATTCGTAGGAGCAGTGACCACTCGGCCTAGGGATGCATTGACCTCGTTTACGGCCAGTGCAAAACAAGAAACCCATTTTAAGATTTCACGAAATTTTACCTCCGTACCGCGAATGGCGGTGATCCATTCCTCTTTGTTTGAATACGCAGCACCTTTTTGTAACCGTTGGTGCGTATCATAGGCCCGGCGACGTACGTTGAGCCCGCCTGGAAGGATTCCTTCTGTGTGGCAACCTATGTACATGGAATCAAGCATCACATCCCAGATATCCTTAAGTCCCGCATCAATAGCTTCTGGGGTGTTTAGGTATTCCTCGTTTTCTAGGACGATTTCAGAAACTGACTTGTTTTCCCTCTCGCAATAGGTAAGCAATTGCACGGCATTAGAAACCGGTCGCGGGAAACATTCAAAAATCGCCCGTTGCTTTGCAGCTCGCTTGCGCTCTTTCTGCACAAAGAATCCACCACCGATACTGTAGTAAGTTTCATAAATTACTTTTCCATCGTTCAATACCGCTTTGAAACGGATGCCATTAGGGTGAAATGGCAGGAAATTTTTATTGAATTTAATTTGGGTCGCTGGATCGAATGGGATCAAATGAACGCCGTCCAGTTGGAGCAACTTTTGGCTTTTTATGTATTCAAATACTTCTGGAATCTCTGCAATATCACAGGTCTGTGGGTCTGCATTTGTCAACCCCAGGATGACCGCAATATCTGTAGCGTGGCCTTTGCCTGTTAAGGACAGCGAGCCATAGAGGTCTACTTCAATGGACTGTACCCTCTCCAACCTGTTCGTCTCTCTCAATTTTTCAAGAAAAGCTCTGGCCGCTCGCCATGGTCCTAGGGTATGAGAACTGGATGGCCCAACGCCTATTTTGAGCATGTCAAATACGCTAATTGCTTCTATTTTCTTTTGTGGTTCTGGCATGTTGAGGTTGGCACTTTTGAGGTGGCAAATATAGGATTTGTGGAAGAATCTTTTCTCGACTGTCGCTCGAAACACGTTTACTGATATTTTCTTTGCCTAATGCAAGTCGGTTCGAGCGGCAGTCGAGAACGAACGAATCGTAAATGGCAATTTCTTCTGAACTCCAACCATATCTCGACTCTCGCTCGATACTGGTTTACTGGGATTTGTTTTAAAAAAGATGAAAGCCGGTTCTAGCGACAGCGTCGAGAAGGAACGGATGGTAAAAGGCATTTTCTTTTGAATTTCAACCCTATCTCAACCTGCCTGCTGCAGGCAGGCTGTCGCTCGATACTGGTTTACTAGAATGCAGTAATTTTTTACAAACCAAATCTAAGTTGAAATTTAAACTGAAATCTAAATCTAGTAGGATTGAAAGCAAGGTTTTGAAATGGTAGTTTCCAGTCGCAGTGCAGGTTCTTGTAATTTCTGTTTCGAGCGAGAGTCGAGAAAAGGAATTTGTTACAAGTAATGATGGTGACTTCAACCCTATCTCGACTCTCGCTCGATACTGGTTTACTGGGATTTGTTTCAAAAGAATCAAAGCCGCTTGAGAGACATCGCCACACTGAGTTTATCAAAGTGTCGAGAAGGAGCGGTTGGTGGATTTGAATCTTTCTAATGTGTTCTAATTCCATCTTGCAAGGTAATTGAGTTGTACTCTGATTTTTCTGTTATTGATGCCGTTGAAAGAATTACGCTTTCGCGAAAGCGATATGGCGACGAGTATCAGAACAAGGCGCATAGGCAGGTCTAGCGTGACAGAACCATGTACTTAGATGACAATTTTTGTTGCTTTCTGACAGCTTGTCATTTGATTTGTGGTGGCACAAACATTGACTTTATGGAACCGTAATAGAAGCGAAAATTGCTAACTAAAATATATTATAATGAGTAAGATAATTGGAATTGACTTAGGTACAACAAACAGTTGTGTTTCTGTAATGGAAGGAAACGAACCTGTCGTTATACCTAATGCAGAAGGGAAGCGCACTACTCCATCTGTCATTGCCTTTGTTGAAGGTGGTGAGATCAAAGTAGGTGACCCTGCAAAAAGACAAGCAGTAACAAACCCAACGAAGACGGTGGCATCGATCAAGCGTTTTATGGGTAACAAATTTAGCGAGGTTTCTAAAGAAGCCGGTCGCGTACCTTATAAGGTAGTAAAAGGGGACAACAATACGCCGCGTGTAGATATCGACGGTCGTTTGTATACACCGCAAGAATTGAGTGCCATGATTCTTCAAAAAATGAAGAAAACGGCAGAGGATTACCTAGGAACTGAAGTTACTGGAGCGGTAATTACCGTACCTGCCTACTTTAACGACAGCCAACGTCAAGCGACTAAAGAAGCGGGCGAGATCGCTGGTTTGAAGGTGGAGCGTATCATTAACGAACCTACGGCCGCAGCACTTGCTTACGGTCTTGATAAAAAAGACACCGATCAGAAAATCGTAGTATTTGACTTTGGTGGTGGTACACACGACGTTTCCATCCTAGAATTGGGTGACGGTGTATTTGAAGTACTGGCTACAGACGGTGACACACACTTAGGTGGTGATGACGTAGATGAGAGAATCATCGACTGGTTGGCAGACGAATTCCAAAGTGCAGAAGATATTGACCTACGTAAGGATCCAATGGCTTTGCAACGTTTGAAAGAAGCGGCTGAGAAGGCAAAAATTGAGCTTTCTTCCAGTGCACAGACAGAAATCAACTTGCCTTATGTAACGGCTACCGCTAGCGGGCCTAAGCACCTGGTAAAATCCTTGAGCAGATCAAAATTTGATCAACTGATTGATGACCTGGTAAAAAGAACTATCGAGCCTTGTGAGAAAGCATTGAAAGCTGCTGGATTATCTAAGAGCGATATCGATGAGATCATTCTTGTAGGTGGATCTACTCGAATCCCTGCCGTACAGGAAGCAGTAGAGAAATTCTTTGGTAAGAAGCCTTCTAAAGGGGTTAACCCTGATGAAGTAGTTGCTGTAGGTGCAGCGATTCAAGGTGGTGTATTGACTGGTGATGTGAAAGATGTATTGCTACTGGATGTAACACCACTTTCTTTAGGTATTGAAACTATGGGTGGTGTGATGACTAAATTGATTGAGTCCAACACAACGATCCCTACCAAGAAGTCCCAGACCTTCTCTACCGCAGCTGACAATCAGCCTAGTGTTGAGATCCACGTACTTCAAGGAGAACGTTCTATGGCTACAGACAATAAAACAATAGGTAGATTCCACCTGGATGGTATCCCACCAGCACGTAGAGGAACGCCACAGATCGAGGTTACTTTTGACATCGATGCCAATGGTATCATCAAAGTAAGTGCAGAGGATAAAGCGACGAACAAGAAGCAAGACATCCGTATCGAAGCATCATCAGGATTGACTGAAGAGGAAATCCAAAAAATGAAGCAGGAAGCAGAAGCGAATGCAGATGCCGATAAAGAAGCTAAAGAGAAAGTAGATAAGTTGAACGCAGCAGATCAAATGATCTTCCAAACGGAGCAGCAATTAGAGGAATTTGGCGATAAGCTAAGTGACGATAAGAAAGCACCTATCAAAGAAGCTCTTGACGAGTTGAAAGCGGCTTATGAAACTAAGGAAATCGAAAAGATCGATCCAGCACTGGAAAAACTGAACACCGTCTGGACCGCTGCTAGTGAAGAAATGTACAAAGCACAAGCTGATGGTCAAGGTGGACAACCAGGACCAGATGCTGGAGCTGGCGCAGAATCTGAAGCGGATACTAGTGATGTAGAGGATGTAGATTTTGAGGAAGTTAAATAAGCATTGCTTATTTGAGTTCTTAGTATCAGTTACCAGTTAATGGTTGACTGAACTATTTAAATAAAGACCCTGATTTGTTTCAGGGTCTTTTTTTTGTGGTTTTTTTTCGCTTTCGCGAAAGACAAAAAAAATCAAATTCACAAATCAATTATACGGGAAATCATCTAGTGCAGATGGCGCTTAACTGAAGGATGGCATTATTTGAGATAAATGCTATGATTTATTTCTAGTTCAAATAACTTCTATTTAGTTTCATAATATTTATTTTATACGAAAATTGGAATTATTTTTGGTGTTTACCCTCTTTTTAAATAGTGTTCTCATTGAAATTAATTTTACTTATAATCGTTACGCTATTTGCTTCAAACCGAAGCTTTTCTCAATCCAAGAACCTTAATAGTCAGCTTAACGATGAAAATCTGGAACTTAATATTTGTGACGAAGATGCCGATGGTATAATTAGCCTTCAAATAGAGTACTTGGAGGAATTTGTAACAACCTCCACAGGAATAGAAAACGATATGTTAAGGGAAAGCGTATTGATTTCAACATCAAGCGGTAACGTGTTATCTGTGATAAACACCAGTACCAATCCTCAGCTTTCAACCATTTGCAATGTTAACACTACACTTACCGACATTGCTGTAAATTCTGATTTACAGATCTTTGTCAGTGACGGTGGAATAACAAGAATTGACGACGCCTGCAATACAATTTATTACGGGTATTCATTTTTTACTAATAATTCCTTGTCATTTGATGATTTAGACAATTTGTACATGGGATATGGTAATGACTCTGAAGTTCTTAGGTTACAGATAAATGATGTTACTATCTCTGATATAGAAACATGGCATGATTTCCAAACTGGCACTGCAGGTGGAGATTTTGTACTCTTGAATGATAAAATTTACATTTCATGGAAATTATCCAGTTCTAATTATAGATTGTATGAGGTGACGGTAGATGAAGAAAGAAATTATATTTCACATATTGATTTAGGAAAGTTACCAAATGAAGCTTATGGTCTTGCATCAGAATTTGGAAAACTCTACGGAGTCACTCCAGAAAAACTTTTTAGGATTGAAACTTCTAATTTCTCATTTGAGAACGTAATTGATAATCCAGATCCTCAAGATCTTTGGTATGGTGCTTCTGGTCTACATGAAGCGATAGTATATGAAATTACGATATATGAAAACGTTAGTAATGCTCAGAATGCAATTAATTCATTAGAAGGGTTGTGGAATAATGAGAATGGTAATGAAGCGTTATATGCAAGAATTGAAAACCTAGCAACTGGGGAATATTACCTTGTAGAAATTAACATTAACATATTTACGGCGCCTGATGTTGATTCTCCTTACGATATTACAATATGTGAAGAAGACTATGATGTGTTTTTTGATCTTACTCAAGTATCACAGCAAATGGGACGCAATAGTGATGAAAGCTTAAGTTATACTTATTACAATGTAAATCCAGATGAATATCCATTGGCAGTTCCAATGAATACTAACTACCAAAGTTTCACATCAACGGATACACTCTATGTGCGAGTTAGCAATGGAGGATGTAACTCCATTTATAGTTTTGAAGCTCGAACTATTCCTAAACCTTTGGTCCCGAATCTATCTAGCAGCACAGATCCATTATTTCTTGAATTTTGCCGAATCGATATTGAAGAAAATGGGTATTTCGACTTATTGGATTCAAGAATTGACTTATTAAGTGATGTTTCCATTGAAAGCATCTCGTTTTTTTCAAATTACGAAGATGCAATGGAAAGTTTAAATGAAATCAGCAATGTACAATATGTAGATACAGAAATTATCGAAGTATTTGCAAGAGTCGAGAATCGCTTTGGATGTTTTTCGATAACTAATTTCTTTCTCAATTCTGCTTGTTATATTGAAAATCCCTCTACAAGGGATATTTCCTTTCCTAAATTCTTTACGCCAAATAGTGATGGATATAATGACTTTTGGAATGTAAGTGGTATTTCAGAAAAGCTTAAAAGAGAATCTAATATTTTTATTCTTGATCGTTTTGGTAAAATGGTTGCAGAATTTTCACCGTCAAACGGTAATGGGTGGGATGGAAATTATAATGGTAATCCACTTCCTTCATCTGATTATTGGTTCGTCTTTAGAACTCAAACTGGTTTCGAAACCAAAGGTCACTTTGCTTTAAAAAGATGATCTCACTTTTCAAGATTCATTAGCTTTCTTGTAACACATAACTTTTTAGAATTAAAGAAACGACTGATAAACTGAACAGTGCAGATCAAATGATCTTCCAAACGGAGCAGCAATTAGAGGAATTTGGCGATAAGCTAAGTGACGATAAGATAACACCTATCAAAGAAGCCCTTGACGAGTTGAAAGCGGCTTATCAAACTAAGGAAATCTAAAAGATCGATCCAGCACTGGAAAAACTGAACACCGTCTGGACCGCTGCTAGTGAAGAAATGTACAAAGCACAAGCTGATGGTCAAGGTGGATAACCATGACCAGATGCTGGAGCTGGCGCAGAATCTGAAGCGGATACTAGTGATGTGGAGGATGTAGATTTTGAGGAAGTTAAATAAGCGTTGCTTGTTTGAGTTCTCAGTCTCAGTTACCAGTTAATGGTTGACTGAACTATTTAAAGAAAGACCCTGATTTGTTTCAGGGTCTTTTTTTGTTTGTGGTTTTTTTCGCTTTCGCGAAAGCAAATAAGGTTCTTCCCTCGATGCAATCAACTAATAATCAGTGGTAACTGAAAATGATTACAGAAAATACCCCTTTTAGGGTATATGACAGTTAAGAAGAATCAGTTAATTTAACAGAAATCAAAACATAAACCTATGAAACTTTTAGCATCTCTATTTTTTGCATTTGCATTATCCATTTCTTTCTGTAACGCTCAAGATGATAATGAGAATTCTATGATCATATTTGCATTCAATGTGGACAATGATTATAAGAAAACTGATATGGGTTATCTGATCGAACGTGGTTATGATGATAAAGACACCATAGAGAAACGATTAAAAGAGAGAATAAAGGCTAAATTTAAAGCTAATAAAACAGGTGGTCTAGGAACCGATGGGACAAGTAATCGCGGTTCGAATGATTATCACTACGGCCCACATCTAGTAGTAATAAAAGTAAACGGTGAAAGACCAGAATTGCAAACAAAGTCAATAGGATTAGTATACGCTGCTGGTTATGGGAAAACTAGAGAAGAAGCCTTAACTAAAGCCATTGATTTCTTAAGACGTCGCGCTGGAATTTCCTATCTGGAAGAACTGGATTTTTATACTGTAGTTGAAGAAAAAGTCTTTCAAACGGAATAAAAATTTAAGTAAATCGCAAATTGACATCTTAAATTTAATTTACACGTTTTTAAGTATGAGAACTTCCACCCACATTATAGTAGTTATTTTTATCGTTTTCATCACCTATAGCTGCAAGCAAAGTGAGACTGAATATGATTTAGTTGAAAATGAGACTGCTCAAAAAAAAGAAGTAAACTATTACGGAATCCGTTTTGAGGCAAGAGATAGCTTGAGCGTTCATCTCAATCTGGACGATTTTGAAACCTATAAAGAATTGGTAGATAGAGCGAAACAAATTGCATGTTCTAATCGTATTCCTAAAATCACCTTGGAAAATGAAGAAGAGATAAAAAAAATCTATTTTGTTGATAACTGCAATGAGCTGCCAATTAAAGTAAGAAATATAATTAATATTTATGAAGATAAAGTGGGTACTTACTTAGATAGAAAAGAGTATCCGTTAGACAGTTTAGAAAATTATATAAGCAGGAACATTAACAATTATGGTAAAATTGACGCACTAAGTAGTAATCCAGAACTCTTGCGTTTTCATATCACCTATAATCCTGAAAACGACCCGAAAAAACTTCAAAACACACTTTTTGAACTTACCAAAGCCTTTGATAAAGTTGGAGGAAATAATGTCCTCAAAATTCAGCTATTAGAAAAAATTGAAATGGCTCCGCCACCGCCTCCTCCAGCACCTGAAGTTATTGAGATAGTTGAAGATGAGGCAGAAATTGAAGAAACCATCATTGAAAATACAGAAACTGGTGAAGACGAAGAGGTAGTTGAAGTTGTCGAAGTATCCGAGGTGATTGAAGAAAAAAGCATTTCTGATTTACAAAGTGATGCGGTATCCATATTTATGTCACTTAGAAGTTATATGCGCATTGAAGGTAGCGACGAGTCCAATTTCAAAATATTTCCAACGAGCTCTGGGCAATACAGAATCGAGCTAAAAACGAAAGTTAATGAGTTTGTAGAAGACGGTGTTAATCATGGTTTAGTTACTATTGATGCTTCTGTACCCTTAGATGATGTTGACGATCTTTATATGGAAGATAACACCATATACATGGAAAGCGAAGATGATAATTTTAGTATTTCCGTAAAACCAGCCAATGAAGCGCCACGAAGCCATAAAACTTATGAATTTCAAATTCAAATTGAGGATAGAAATAAAAGGAACAGAGTCTATGAAGCTTTAAAGACCTTAGTAAAATATCCTATATCGCGGAATTAAGTATTAAAAATTTCATTTCTTAGAACTCCCATTAAGGTTGTATTTACAGCGGAGAAGAAATAAAGGATATCTGATTGCGTAAAGCTACTTACTGAACATAGAAACAAAATGAAACCCAAACTTTCCATACAAGAAAATAGAGACCAATTGAGAGAACAAACACAGATATGGATGGACAACTATAACAATCACAGGTCCCTTGACTCTCTGGGTAAAATACCACCGATGGAATATGCCCGACGCCAGCAAAGTGTCGCACCGCTGGACTCATTTTAAACTAAACCACCCTACACTAAAACTGCAGGGTGGTTTAGTGATGATAGTAACAAAAGAATTATTGATGCCAGAGATGAAAGAAACAGTGTTAATAAAATCAAAATATACTGCTTAAAGGGAATGATTAACGATAAATAAATATGCAAACACGGGACTACGATGACCATATATACGTTTTTTCGCTTAAAGGATTTAGGCAAGTAAATGACCAACATACGGGTATCATTACAGACCAAGAAACAGATATGTATTGCACTATGTATGCAGATGGAATAGCGGTTAGCAATTTGCACAGTATGTCATCTGAACAACTAAATGCTATTCATTATTTTGAAGAAAATCATGTTATAATTTTTAATGCATTGGTGGAACATCTCTCAAAAGTGTATACAAAACCAAAAGAAAAATTAGGATTTACTTCTATCAATATTTTGAATTCTGGTCAGGATGATTCTTGCTATTCAGAGTATACATTTATAGATGAATCCGGCAAGAAAATAAAAATTACGTTACATAAAAATAAGTTGATTAATAGTTAGTTCTTGAGTATGTTTTTGGAAAATATCCAAAGCAAAACACCATAGGTATTTAATTGATTAACTACTTACGTAAATCCTCGCGGATTTTCTTGGTCGGTAGTTATTTACTAATTCAGTTGCCATATCACTCAACAAACTATATACTATAGTATTTGCGTATCAATAAAAAAATCGTGAGGTATAAGAAAATCAGAGGTTTAAAAAGAAAGGTTGCTTCTATCCCAAAATGGATTGAAGGATATTTGGAATTCCATAATGAACATTTAAATCAATATAAATACAACCGTGCAAAAGTTTACGTAGACCCTTGGGATAATTTGAATTTTACAAACAGTGAAATTCCAGAACCCAAAGGAAAGGCTAAAAGAGAAATTTTGAAAGGCTTAGAAAAAATCTATGACAGCTGGAAAATCGAATTAGAAAAATTAAATAAGCCTTATTATTTGAAAGTTTGGATTTATGAACCGAGATTAAGTAAATCACAGGTTGTTTGTGCCATTGAAGAAAGAATTGAACATTATGAGAATCTTTTTATGAAAGCAGACTTCAAACCAAATAACTCCTCTTTCACTAATGAATTGAGTTCTGATTTTAAATGGCAGTCTAAAATTGATGAAGAACCTTATTTGGAAAGCGAATTGTTATGGCCAATAGACCAATACGAAAGAATTGAAGATAGTTATACCGACAGGAGACTTTTGACTAAATTGAAAAATGGAAACTACCGAAAGGAAGTAATTAACAATCCTGATGGAGAAAACGATAATCTTTACTTTCAGCCAAAAGGTAAAATTTGGGTGGGAGAAAAATAAAAACGAACGCACAACACCCAATAAAATCAATTGCTCGCCCAAGCCTATTTACCAAAACCATTACCACATGGATTTCGCCTTATCCATTGAAGAAAACGAAGGTTTTTTCTGCTAAAAATCATCAAGTTTGAGAAATGGCTTATTCTCAAGCATTATTTTGAAAAAACCATTAGCTCAATTTTATATATTGAGTTATTTAGTATTCGCTTTCGCGAAAGCGAAATAAACAACAATCACCCCCCCCATAACACCTCTTTAAGCTCATAAACAACCTACTTGAAAATTATACCCTTAATAAGGTACAGCACACTTTTATGTTAAGGTTTATCTTTGATGTTGATGCAAGAACACGAACTATTTGAAATGACTACTCCTTAAAGGTGTCTTTAATGCCTTCATTAAATAATTAATAATATCGCCGCTATGAAAAAAATTCTAAATGTAATGTTCATGCTGTTTTTCTTGACGGCGGCAAATGCACAGATAAAAGTCATTAATAGCATCGAAGACCTGCGGGAATCGTATAAAGATATGTTAGAAACAGGAAAGAGATTAGTGATCTACATTCCTGATCTTTCAGGTATTGACAGATGTGATGAGTGTATTGAAATAGAATCAAAGCTGTTCAAAAATCCAGAATTTCTATCAATGGTGGAAAATAAATTCTCATTGATAATTTTAGACATGACAAAGGTTCCAGAACTATACTCAACCGCCGTCCCTGTATTCCATTTAGATTATTATAATCGGTTTTTATTTATTGATAAGGTTGAGAATGGATCTTTTGCTATTACCTATGTTAATCGCTTTGGTCCTATGGGTCTGGCAGATTTTAAAACTGCTATCAATAGCGCAAATGAGAATAAAAAATGGTTGAATAACATTTACAACACTGAAGAATTTGATATTTCAAGCTTTGATGAAATAGATTCAATTGTAAAGAAAGCACGTGAAATTTATGCGAAAAACGGACAATCAGTAAGCAGTCACTTAGCAAGAAGACTTCCACCAGAAACTTATTTAAAAGAAGGGTTTGCGCAACATGTAGTTATGGAACCGGATAACACTGATCAAAAATATTTCCAATTCTTATTAAATAATCCAGATCGCATTCTCGATGCTCACGGTGAGCAGGTTCTTAACGCGTTTAAGTATACTGTTTATACTACGTTTGCAGAGAAGTCTATTGAAGATATGGATGGAGAACTGTTTATGAAAGTAAAAAATAAATTGCTACCTGACGTTATCATGACTGATGAAGAAATGGAAGGTCAACTATATCATCTGGATAGGATTTATTATACAAAAAAAGGCGATAGCGATAAAGTTCTTGAGCAATTTAATGATCGGTATGGTACTAGTTCTTTAAATCCAAGAAGTGAAATTGAAAACTTTTGGATTCATCATACAGATAAATTAGATGTAACCCTTTATGATTCAATTTTAGAAAAATATCAAAAATACCAACCTAGTGAAGGTGAATATTTGACGTACTTCATGGTACTGTCAAAACTCTATGAGGTCACTGGAAATAAAATAACCTCAGAAGCTATAAGTAATGGGTATATTCAGTTTTTAGAAGAGAATAAATCAAAGGAGAGTTTTGATTTTTATGAAGAAGTAGGCAATTTGGAAGAATTGACATACATCACAACAGCTTTTAGAAAGCAATTGATTGATTTTGTTTTATCTAATGAAAGTTTAGAAATGAACTTCAGTTATCATGGCTTTTTACGTCAAAATTACGAAGCTATTGGCGATGAGGTGAATGCAGAAAAGCAAAGGGTTTTACTAGTTGAAAAAATAAAAAAGGCGAGCCTTCAACGAGATAAAGAGTTTAGAGAAAAGTTAAGGAGTAATTGAGAATTTTAAAAAGTCATTACCTGAAGTCACAAGTCGTGATTGCCTAATTATCTTGTATTTTTTTAAGAATATCCAGAGCGCTGGATTGGGTAGATGCTCTTTCTACTTTTTCTTTATTTAATTTTTGATCACTTTTAAATCGTTTAAAAGATTCATCAGCATTCATATAGGTATCAAAAATGGTCGATATATAAGCCCTTTGAGAGTCTATCAGTTCATTGATTTCTTTAATTAATACTTCTTCTTTCTCCACATTAAGACGACGCCGTTCGTCAATCAAAGCATCAGTCAACCCAGAAGAACGAGCTAGTTGATTCTGAACAATATTCAATCTATCAACTATATGGTTAATAGTATTGATCAATTGTTTTTGCCTTGATTCATGCTTTCTAGCATTTTGAATGTGCCCATTACAAGTAGAATTTCCCAATAAGATCATACAAAGTCGGTAAGAATTCATGGCACTATTCTTATTTCTTTCTGCTCCATCAATTTGATTACTTAAATCATCATATTCACCTTCAAGCATACGTGATTCCTTATATAACGGACTTCCTTTTTGATCAGTCAATTGTTCATCCAACCAGGTCGTAAAGGAGTTATGAAGCCGGTCCAGTTCATCAACCTTCTTCTGATTTTTACCTTTATAATTGAGAATGAAGTAAGCGTTATCTTCAAAATCATTTTGCTCAATTACAAAAGCTAGTTTGGGTTGGTTTACAATTTCTGGTTTTTGAAAAATTATATTTTTCAACTCCGTATAATCGGGTTCACTTAACTGTCCTAATGCCAAAGATGGCATAACGATACAAAACACTAATGGAATTAAAAAAAAGCGAACTCTCATTATAAATGATTAATAATTAACAAGATATACAAATTTACTTATAATTAATTGTAATTACCCTTGAAATAGAAATCAAGCTCAGTACATCAGTTAGGTAAAATCAGGCTCCTTGTTTTAATCCGCTTTCGCGAAAGCGTAAAAATAGCAGCTTCACTCTCCTATTAGGGCGTCTCACATATCGATAAGCATAACTTTGTACGTCAAGAACTAAATTGAGTTACCTCAAAAAATCTTCAGAAAAAAATAAGAATAAACGCTACCTAAGGTATTTTGCATTAAAATTAAGATCCAACTTACATAACCACTATAATTTATTAATAGTAGACCAATTATATTTGACAAAAATAAAAATCTATGAAATCTATGAAATCTAAATTTCTAATAATATTGTGTTTTATTGCAATAGTATCTTGCGACTCGAGCTCCGATGATTCTAGTATTGTTGATCCTGTTGAAGTGTCTGACGATTTTAAATTATTATCGGTAACTGATATAGGTGAGATATTTAGTATTGGCAATAACACTGGTGAAGTAAGTATAATAGGTAATTTAGACCTACAACGAAGTGCTTCCTTACTGTCAAACACAAATATAACTGCCTCTTCTGAATCAATTTACGGTATAGAATACGTCTATGATCCAGGACCTACAAATAACCTACTGATGTTCAATAGAAATACCCGACTTGCAAGTAGAATGGTCATATCCTTACCCAATACTATTCCTGGAAATGAACGTGGAATAATAGCTATGACGTATAACGGCAGTGGTTTAACGGCCGTAGTTACTGAGGATATTTTTAGAGCGCGAGCTACCAAACATGTCGTTGATATCAATCTGCAAACCAATATAGCTACCGATACAGGAATAACCTTCAATGAAGATGTACTAACATCGATACGTCAAATTGATAACAAACTTTATATTTCAACAAATAATGAAGGCTTTTTAGAAATTAATTTAACTGATAATTCAGTTATTAAACCTGTCTTTAACAGCAGTAATAATGCAGAAGGAAATGGGGTGAGATTAGCGGTTATTGACAATAATAAACTAGCGATTTTAAACCGTGTTTCTAATAATGGAGGTCGTTTAGCCCCAGCTTTAATAAACATTTCAAACAAAACGATTACCTTAATAAACACAAATGATACTTTTGGATTAAATAGCTCTTTGGGAGGAAGTGTCTATAGAAACAATATCTATTTCAACTTGATCGTGTTCAATTCTGGAGAGATCAATTTGTTAAAAACGAATTTCTCTACTATGGAAAATACTTTTGTTCGGGTACAAGAAAACCCTATACGCGGTAATGCTGTAATTATAGACACTTTTGAATAACTGAACAGTGCTGATCAAATGATCTTCCAGACAGAGCAACAGCTAGAAGAATATGGCGATAAGCTACCAGAAGACAAGAAAGCTCCTATCAAAGAAGCACTTGACGAATTGAAGGCGGCTTATGAAACTAAGGAAATCGAAAAGATCGATCCAGCACTAGAAAAACTGAATACCGTTTGGACAGCAGCTAGTGAAGAGATGTACAAAGCACAAGCAGACGGTCAAGATGGACAGCCAGGACAAGATCCAGGCGCTGGTGCAGAATCTGAAGCTGACACTAGTGATGTGGAGGATGTAGATTTTGAGGAAGTGAAGTAAGTGAGATAGTAACGGCGCAGCCGTTGCGAAATCAAACGTATCCCAAACAAGCGATAGTGCAGATTTGGGATCTCTATAAAGTAAGAAAGACTCTGATTGATTTCAGGGTCTATTCTCAATTTCAAAAATTTACGATATGAAAAATCACGTATTCCTGATACTTTTAATGGCTGTGTTTACCTCTAGCTGTGAAGATGATGCCGTTTCTGATCCAACATTAGGTGATTGGATTTTAGTAAGTCAAAAATCAAATGGAAGCGATATAGCTTTGAGTAGTTGTAGACTTCATAGCACGATGACTATTGAAGAAAAAAGAGTTTACTGGAACAGTTATCGAATTAATGAGGAAACAGAAAATTGTGAACTAAATACCTACTCTGAAAGACTTAGACGAGGCGATAATAACTTTATGAGAATCGATCCAGTATCTCTTTTTAATTAAAATTTGAGATTAGAATTAAAAGGTGATCAAATCTGGTATTCATTTGATGGTTGGGACATTTCCTTTACTACTGTTGTAACCTCTACGCGCATTGACCTGATTTATGAAAAGCAATGATCGAAGCATTTAAAATTGGATGGATTTCAAGGTTTTTTTGTAGTTTGTGGAAGCTTTGACCTTTTAATTTAAATTGTTATTGTTTTCAAGGTTTTTAACTTGAAAACAGGTCATTTAAATTTAAATTAATTTCTTCCATTAATTTAGTATAAATACAAAGCAAAACTTAATTTTCAAATTATTTAAAAAAATTTATGGCCAACAATGATAAAATTCTAGTTGATGGAATTGTAGATGAAAGATTATCACAAAAAATCCCATCAGATCGTAGAGATGAGGTTTTTGAATATCTTTCTAATGAACAAATTTTAAAAGATTTTGGTTTAAGTTCTGATGAAATATTAAATGGGATTGTTGATGGCAGGAATGATGGTGGAATTGATTCGATTTACATTTTAGTAAATGGTCACATCGTTTCTGATACAGATGAATTTCTATGGCCTAAATCAAACTGCGAATTGAACATAATAATTGTTACATGCAAACATCATGATACGTTTAAGTTAATTCCTGTAGATAGCTTAGTTGCTAGTTTAACAGAGATACTTAATTTCAGCATCGAAAACGCAAATTTACTTTCTGATTATAATCAAGATGTACTAGACTGCCGAACTAAAATTATAAATACCTATAAAAAGACTTCCCCAAGATTACAGAAATTCACATTTGATGTATACTACGCATCTAGAGGAGATAAAGGTATAGTAGGGGAAAATATTGTATCGAGATCAAAACAATTAGAACAAATTGTTAATGACTACTTTTCAAATGTAACGTCTAAATTTCATTTCTTTGGAAGTACAGAGTTAGTGGAATCATTTAGAAAATCTCAAATTTATTCTTACGAGCTAAAATTTGAGCATGTCATGTCCAAGGAGGAAACATACTTGCTTTTAGTCAATTTAAATGATTACTACCAATTTATTTCTGATAATGAAAAACTAAAGAGATTCTATTTTGATTCTAATGTCAGAGCTTATATGGGGCAAAACAATGTAAACAAAGACATTATTGACACATTAAACAACTCAGAATCTCCTGATTTTTGGTGGTTAAATAATGGTGTAACTATACTCACGACTAATTCTGTCGTTGTTGGGAATTCTATTACCATCGAAAATGTTCAAATAGTAAATGGACTGCAAACTACAGAATCAATATTTCAGTATTTTTCTAGTGGAAATACAAGTTTAGAGAATCGCTCAATTTTAATTAAAGTAATTGTTTCTAACAAGAATAAAATCAGGGATCAGATAATAAGGGCTACTAATAATCAAACTGTGGTGGAGCCAGTAGCTCTTTTTGCAACAGATAAAATTCAACGAGATATAGAAGACATATTACTCAAAAATAACTGGTATTACGAAAGAAGAACTAATTACTACGCAAATCAGAGCGTCAATCCTCGACGTCTAATAACACCCTTGTATCTTGCTTCTGGAGTTTTATCGTTATGCTTAAAAATGCCTTGGGTTTCGGCATACTTTAGATCGAAATATTTGAGGGAAGTAAATCTATACAAGCAAATTTTTACCGAACAGCCATTAGAAGTATTTCCAATTATTGCAGAAATATTAAGAAAGACTGATGAATTTATTGAATCGACACGTCCTAAAAGTGGAACTTACGAGGCTTACCAGCGAAGGTATCGCCACATCTTATCAACTATGATAGTAGCAAAGATTACAAATACCTTGAATTTTAGCTCCAATGATATAGCCAAAATTGATTTACAAAAAATTAATAAAGAATTATTCCAAGAAACTTGGGATTTAATTCAAGAAGATAAACTGGGGATAAGACGTGTTAGGACTTCACGTAAAAAAGCTGAGGTAATGAAAAGGTTAATTTTACTAACAAAAAAATATGGTATTACTGGTATTGAGAGATATGAGAGAATGGACAATTCTATTGGAATTGATAAATCTAACTCTTCATCTAGATATAGTAAACCTTCGAAATCAGTTATAAAAGTAACGGAAGATTTTAAAAACGAAGTAATGAAGGCACTTCCACCTCAGCCATGGCCTGTTGGTACTGCTAAAACTATAGTTAAAGATCTTAGGTCTTCTCACAAAAAGGTTTCCGCAGCAATTAATGAACTTATATTAGAAAACAAACTTTTTACACAAACAAATGGCGTTTTGTATGATTTAAATGATGATGTGGTTGGATTTGATGAAAATAGAGTGGATCCGATTACATTAAAGTTGAAAGATATTTAAAAAAAACAATCAGTTATTTGAGTAATTAAAGGCGAAAATAGAGAAGATTTAAAGAAATTCAAGCTATCAACTTAATGAGAATAATAGTGAAACCTGTATAAAAGCTCCATACTCCCGCAACTTATAACTAAAATCTAAGCAATAAACGCTCTGTAAGATCCTACTCCATGTATCATAATTAGGTGATTAGCTTTTTTGCATTAAGAATAAGTTAATAACTATATTTTACTTTTAAAATTATTTAAATATCAAGTCAATTCGTAACACAAATACAACCTATTGAAAATTTTCTAAAAAGAGTCCTTTATACTATTGCCCCCTTACTTATGCTTTCCGTTGTAGGATATGTTTATCTCTAAGTGTCTCCCAAAAAACCAAAAGTTACGGAGATAAAACCACTAAATAGTGTACAAGATTCTTTTGTCATGTTTGCATCCCACGGAAGCGAGCGTATTCAGATTAAGGAAAGATCATTACATGTTAGGATTGATGTCCGAACATTTTTTTTCAAACAAATCACTAATCTTTCCCGTACACCATCTCCTACAAATTATAAGATTTCTTTACCACTTATACCATCTGTCATTTTCTAACTTTAGGTAAAAGAACAGATCATGAAAGATATACAAGCTGCCGTAGTAGAAAAGAAAGAAGGGAAATTCAACATGAAATCCCTACAACTAAAAGATTTACAACCCAATGAGGTGCTGGTGGAAATCAAGGGCGTGGGCATTTGCCATACTGATTTAACCGCACGGGATCAATCCTATGATGTTCCATTGCCCATGGTGCTGGGTCATGAAGGTTCTGGTGTAGTGACGGAAGTAGGTAAAGCAGTCAAAAAAGTAAAAAAAGGAGACCATGTTGTTTTGACCTACGGCTCTTGTGGTGTTTGCCGCACCTGCCTGGAAGGAACACCGCAGTACTGTGAAAAGTTCTTTGGGTTGAACTTCGGTGGTGAACGGTTGGATTCTGACGAGGAAGCCATTGATCAGGGAAAAGAAGAAATCCACAGCCGCTTTTTCCAACAATCTTCCTTTGCTACGTTTTCCATTGCGACAGAGCGCAATGTGGTCAAGGTGGATAAAAAAGCTCCGCTAGAATTGCTGGGACCTTTGGGTTGTGGCGTCCAGACCGGTGCTGGTGCGGTTATCAATTCGTTACAACCGGTGGCTGGAAGTACCATCGCTATTTTTGGTACTGGATCGGTGGGACTATCCGCCGTTATGGCCGCTAAAATTTGTGGTTGCCTGACCATCATTGCGGTAGATATCAATCCCGCCAGGCTCAAACTAGCCAAAGAACTGGGCGCCACCCACACCATCAACAGCAAGGAAGTGGACAATGTAGTAGAAGAGATTCAAAAACTAACCGATAAAGGCGTTGATTATGCTGCAGAAACCTCTGGTGTTCCAGAAGTACTCGCTCAAGCTGTTAATGCCTTACGCTGGAAAGGAAAAGTAGCGGTCGTAGGCGCGCCACCTATGGGGACTACGGCAGCCATTGACGTCAACCAGATTCTCGTCTGGGGAAAACAGATCGTAGGCGTGGTGGAAGGCGATAGCATTCCAGATGTCTTTATCCCACGATTGATCAAGTATTATATGGAGGGCCAATTCCCATTTGACAAACTGGTAACCAACTACAAATTTGACGAGATCAATACCGCTATTCAAGAAATGGAAAGCGGTGATGCCATCAAACCAATTCTAACTTTTTAAACTACGTACATGAACTTAACTAAGAACCTAGACAAACAATATATAGACGGCAAATGGACCAAAGGAAGCCATGCCGATGTCATTGAGAATAAAAATCCGTTCAATCAGGAAGTACTTCAAAAAATACAGGGAGCTTCCAAGGACGATGTAGACAAAGCCTACAAAGCCGCAAAAAAAGCAGCCAGTACGTGGGCGAATTCGCTACCACAAGAACGATCTGAAGTGGTATCCAAAGTAGGTCAACTGATGGTAGAGAATAAAGAAGCGATCGTAGAATGGCTCATAAAAGAAAGCGGAAGCACGCACGTGAAAGCCAATGTAGAAATACAAATCTGCCAGGCGATCATCAAAGAAGCAGCCTCCTTCCCTACCCGTTCGCATGGTTATATCATGCATTCCACGATACCTGGGAAGGAAAACCGGGTCTACCGCAGACCATTGGGCGTGATGGGAATCATCAGTCCCTGGAATTTCCCGCTGCACTTGTCCATGCGGTCTGTAGCGACAGCGATTGCCCTAGGAAATACGATCGTGATAAAACCAGCCTCTCAAACTCCGGTCACGGGTGCCACGCTGATTGCTAGGCTTTTTGAAGAAGCCGGTCTTCCCAAGGGCGTGTTGAATGTGGTGGTGGGAAAAGGATCTGAGATAGGCGATTACTTTGTCACCCACAATCTACCGCAATTGATCTCCTTCACTGGATCGACGCCTGTAGGTAGAAACATAGGAAAGCTGGCCGGCGAGGCCCTAAAAAAGGTGGCCCTAGAACTGGGCGGGAACAACGTCTTTATCGTGATGAAGGATGCCGATATAGATAAGGCGGTAGATGCTGCCGTGTTTGGAAAGTTCATGCACCAGGGACAGATTTGTATGTCCATCAATCGCATCGTTCTCCACGAATATATTGCCGATGATTTTGTAGAAAAATTTGTCAAGAAAGTCAAGAAACTAAAAGCGGGTAATCCAGCCGACGAAAAGGTCACCATAGGACCCTTGATCGATGCAGACCAGGTGGAACGCATCCAGAAAGATATAGAAAAGAGCGTCAAGGCAGGAGCAAAAATCATCCTGGACGGCAAGGTAGAAGGCACCATGATGCATCCCATCGTGATCGATCAAGTGACCGACGATATGCCAATTGCCGCCAATGAGATCTTTGGACCAGTTGCTCCTATCCTACGTTTCAAGACAGAGAAAGAGGCATTGAAAATAGCCAACAGCAAGGACTTTGGATTGAGCGGTGCCCTGCATACCAAGGATATTGAGAAAGGAGTGGCCTTTGCCCGCAAGGTAGAAACCGGAATGATTCACATCAATGATCAAACGGTCAATGACGAGCCCAATGTACCCTTCGGTGGAGAAAAAGGATCAGGAATAGGACGTTTTAACGGCGAGTTTATCCTTGAAGAGTTTACCAGATTGCAATGGGTCTCTATACAGCATCAGGGCCGTGATTATGCCCCTTTCGCTTAAAGCGAAAGCACAATAGATTCACTATTTAGCATCAATCAAGTTTGCATTTCATTTCAAAATCGGAAAAAATGAAAAAGTGAGCACATGTACATCCTGGCGAAATTTTGTTTTACGAATTTCTTGAACCTCTTGAAATTACTACTTACCGACTTTCAAAAGGTTTAAAAATTCCTCAAACACGTATTTCAGAAACCGCAAAAGGTGATCGCAAAATAGCAGCTGACTAGGCTTTGCGTTTAAGTAAGTGTTTGGGGAATTCAGTTAAGTTCTGGCTGAGACTTCAACACTATTATGATCTTGAAGCGGTAAAAAAAAAAAGAGTCGGAGCTAAACGAAATAAAACACTTCGAAAATAAAAACGTTGCCTAACACAACCTATAAACAATACGGGCTTCGGGCTTAATCGAAAAGTTTGACTATTGATCAGAAGTCGGTAAAATCTTTTTGATTTTGCCATTTGGGTGGTAGAAAGCCAACGCCAGATTGCTCCCGTATTTTTCATAGCGAACCCCTCAGGCCAATTTCCTACGGCCGTAGCTCTCCGCTATGAAATTTTTGATCTAAGGTCAGGAATTGGAAACAATCAGGCGCTGAGCAGCTCCAAAACCTTCCATCAATTACTAGGCATCAAAAATTTCAAGACCTGCCTGCCGGCAGGCAGGCTCCCAATCTACTCTCGTGTCTTCCTCTCGCAAAAGCTCGTCGGAGGCAAGTTGCTACCCATGAGGCTCTATATTTCAAATCTATTTGATATCTTCATCAAACAAAACTAAAGCGGAGCTGGCGAAGGCCCAAAGGTGGGAACGCCTCACACGCATTATACCTTTGCCGTTGACAAACATTAGATGAACGAAACCGAATACAAAGGAGTTTTAATCAAAGAAGTTAATAAACTTGCTGGAATTAATCCTAGATTTCATCGAATTGCGAGTATGTTATTGGACCACATAATTATGACAATTGTTATAGTTCCACCAATAATTATTCTAATGATTTTAAAAGCAAACAGAATGTTTGAATTTGGAATCGGTACTTTCTCTGTGATTTTCTTTTTTATGATGTTTATCTATCTCAACAAAGATTTTTTTAATGCCAAAAGTCCTGCAAAACGGGTTTTAGGATATCAAGTAATTAATCGGAAAACTGAAAAACCAGCATCTGAATTACAATGCTTTGTGCGGAATTTGACAATTGCTGTTGCTTGGCCTTTAGAAGTTATTGTCGGGTTAATAAATCCAGAAAGGAGAATTGGCGATTTTTTAGCTAATACCAAGGTTGTCGTTTCTGAAAAAGAAAAATTAAAAACTATTTGGACTGACCTGAAAAGCAAAACTCTGAAATTAAATCTAATCGGAATTATAATTATTGGAGTAATATACTTTTATGGATTGAGTTTATTAATGCCTAATATGAATTAAAATAACGATTTGCCAATCGAGTAGACGGCTCTGCAAGTAACTGACAGAGTTCGCCTCTCACACCACCGTACCCTACGACTGGGCTCAGGATAAACCTAGCGGGTCTCGTATACCGCGGTTCGATAATGAAACTTACCGTTTGTAGTATTCCATGAGGCTCTATATTTCAAATCTATTTGATATCTTCATCAAACAAAACTAAAGCGGAGCTGGCGAAGGCCCAGAGGTTGGAACGCCTCACACGCATTATACCTTTGCCGTTAGCCACAATTTAAGAAATGAATATTAAACCGATAGAAATTAAACAAATAAATAAAAATAGGTTTGATATTTTTATGTTGTTTACGAGACACCCAAATATTCATTTCATTGCAAAAGAACTCGAATATTACTCAAATGAAGATACATCCCTTTTAGGAACAATTTTATTTGATTACACAGACAAAGATTATAGTTTAGTTATACTCGCAAGAGATGAAAATAAACAGTTTAGATGTTTTCACCCAAAAACTGATTTTAAAACTATTGATGATGCGAGAGAAGAATTAATAAGCAGTATGAAATGGCATACCTCTCAAAACCTTAAAATGGTAGAACAAGGTGCGTCAAAAAAGGGTTTAGAATTATTCAAAATTGTTGTAAGCCAAAATAAAATTCATCCATATTTTACACGATTGAGTGATGACAGTCAATTTATACCCTCTAAAAACGCTATTATCGAGATTTCAAATCATTTCGATGATATTGACGGTAATTTCATAGAACAGTTTCAATCAAAAAATGGCTTCGACTCAAGACTTTGGGAAATTTATCTTTTTGCTTCATTTATTGAACAAAATTTTGAAGTTTTAAGGGATTATGATAGACCAGATTTTTTACTGAAAAAAGATGATATTGAGATTGCAGTTGAAGCGGTTATTGTAGCTCGAAAAGCTGATAATCCCGCAACATATCTCAATTCAGAACCGAATATATCATTAGATCAAATCCAAGATAAAATCGCTAACGAAATGGCTACAAGATTTAGTGGTACATTAACAGGAAAAAGGGATAAAGAATATTGGAAATTAGAACACGTAAAGAATAAGTCTTTAGTCTTTGCAATAGCAGATTTTCACGATACAGCTTCTATGACTTGGTCTTATATGGCGTTAGTTGAATATCTATATGGACAGAGACAAATTTTAGATTTTGATGAAGAAGGAAACGAATTTGTTAAGACTGAAAAAATCGAATTTCATACAAAACCAAACGGAACTAAAATTCCATCAGGTTTTTTCTTTCAAGATAAATCGGAACATATTAGTGGAATTTTATTTTCATCAACAGGGACAATCAGTAAATTTACAAGAATGGGTATTCAAGCAGGTTTCGGAATTGAAAAACAAACAGTAATAAGAATAGGAGATAGATTTGATAATAGTCCTGAAAGCAGAGGTCCTATTTCTTTCAAATATCAAGTAACAGAAAACACGAAAGAAATTTGGAGTGAAGGTCTCAATTTATTTCATAATCCAAACGCTCTAATCCCTATTAACAAAGAATTATTTCCTGAAATAGCCCACCACGAATTGAAAAATAGTGAATTGATTAGTTTTGTTCCGGATTTTCATCCGTATGCTTCTATGAATATTAATACAATAGTGACGGAATAAACTGTGGCTAACAATGTATAAAAAAAATAGGGCAAAATTGCTTAATCGAAAGGTAGGTTTGTATTTGTTAAGTCGCCAAATTTTTAAATTTGGTATATTTAAAACGAGAAAAGATAAATAACAAAATTTAAAAATTCGGCTTTAGCTTAATCCGAAAAGTATCGCTTACAACTGCCCTACTTTTCTTATACGGAGCCGTTCAGGCCAATTGCCTGCGGCCGTAGCTCTCCGCTATGAAATTTTTGATCTAAGCCCAGGAATTAGAAACCATCAGGCGCTGAGCAGCTACAAAATCTTCCATCAATTACTAGGCACCAAAAATTTCAAGACCTGCCTGCCGGCAGGCAGGCTCCCTACCTACTCTCGTGTCTTCCAATCCCAAAAGCGCCTCGTAGGCAAAATACTATTATAAGGCTCCATTATTTCAAATCTATTTGATATCTTCATCAAACAAAACTAAAGCGGAGCTGGCGACCGTCCAAAGGTGGGAACGCCTCACATGTAGTAAAGGCTTGCCGCTGTGTATAATTTAAACCAATATCATTAATAGGATAATTAAAATATAAATTTAAATTGATGTCAAAGTATATTTTCATAGTTCTCATCTGTTTTGGCTCAATGAGCGCACAGACATTGGATACTTCAAAAATGGATAGTTTATTCAATCTTCTAGATACTAATAGTAAAGGAATGGGAAGCTTTTCGATCTTCTCAGACGGGAATGAGGTTTATAAAAAATCTTTCGGGTTCTCTGATGTGTCAAATAATAAACGAGCAACTAATTTTACCAAATATCGCATTGGCTCCATATCTAAAACTTTTACTGCTACTGTAATTATGCAGCTCATTGAAGAAGGAAAAATCAGCTTAAATACATTATTAAGTGACTATTTTCCTGAAATTCCAAATGCTCATAAAATAACTATTGAGGATTTATTGAGACATCAAAGTGGACTGTTCAATATTACAGCTGATGAAAATCTAACTGAATGGATGTCTGAACCGCAAACCCGTGATAAAATGATGGAACGAATTATTAAAAACGGAACCATCTTCGAGCCAAAAGAAAAAACTGAATACTCAAACACTAATTATGTACTACTATCCTACATGGCAGAAGATATTGATGGTAAAGATTTTCGAAACATATTGGATACCAGAATAATAAAACCACTGCATTTAGAAAGAACTGAATTCGGAAACAAAATAAACCCTGCCAATAATGAAGCATTACCATATGATTTTACCAATTCAGAATGGAAGTTGATTGAAACACAAACTGATATGAGTCTACCTATGGGAGCAGGAGCAATCGTTTCTACACCAACTGAATTGAACATCTTCTTTAATGAACTCTTTTCAGGTAACTTAACTTCAGTTACATCATTGTCAAAAATGAAAGATGCTCAAGACGGAATAGGCCTTGGTTTAATGAAACTTCCCCTTGGAGACAAAGAAGTGTATGGGCACGGAGGGAGCATCGATGGGTTTCAATCATTTGCTGCGTACTTCCCAAAAGAAAATGTTTCCTTATCCTTAACCACTAATAATTTATATACCCAAGTTTCAAATGTATTTATTGGAGCCGTACAAATTTATTTTGGGATGGATTATAAGCTTCCAAACTTTGCGCCTATAAAAACCATACAGTTAAGTTCAGAGGAATTAGATGTGTACCTAGGTACATACGGCAGTCTAGATTTTCCAATTGATATTACAATTACAAAAGACGGTAACACGTTAGTAGCTCAAGGGGATGGACAATCTTCTTTTCCAGTTGATGCCATTGAAAAGGATACATTTTATTCTGAAAATGTGATGATTAGGTTGAAATTTTTACCAGATCAAGGGAAAATGATAGTTGAGCAAGGAGGACAAACTTTTGAATTAACTAAAAATTAAACACAACAACGTTCTCTGATAAAAGCTATGCAAAATATGATCAATTTCTGATCAATGTACTTCAAAGGAATCACCCTAGTTGAGCCCTTATTTTGCTGTGTCAAATGCTTATTTCAGCAGTGGGTTGCAGACTTTTAGTAGCGCTAGTTTATTGCTTTTTTTCGTTGGTAAGGATTCGCTCATAAAGATCTTGGCATGCTTTGTTGTATACTGGGATGGAAGCTGCATATAACTAGTTAGGTTGCGCCGTTTTGGTTCCTCAATGGGTTGACCCTGCTTCTACCCCTTAAGCTACCTCCACTTTTTCTAGTTACGGGTGTTGGACCCGCAAAATTAACGAGTTCACTCGCACTGGTGCATTCATCAAAACCTCCTGTTAGGAACACGAGCATCAGTGCCGTTTCCTTGTCTATTCCTAGAATGGTCCTCCGGCGGCTTATCGCTTCGTGATATATTTCTTGTACTAAAATTAAAAGGATAAGATCAATTGCGGAAAATAAATGGTATTATAGGACTGAATTTGAGCACGCTTTCGCGAAAGCGAATACCTACAACATATAACCAATGAACCTATTTTAAATAAGATAAAAATAAATGGACTTTACTTTATCCATCGAAGAAAACGAAGATCTATTTCTTAATGAAATGATCACGTTTGAAAAAAGATTTATTCTACAACACTATTTTAAAAATAAAATAGCGATTAATAATGCCGAAAGAGCCATCTTAAAACAATGTCGTACTAGCGAGATTGAGCCCATTGCGCTCATTGGAGCATTATTAGGTGATACGAGTCCCTTAAATGTTTTTAGGTTGAGAATAGGTTCTGTTTTCAAGAGTGATAAGGAACTGGCAAAATATTGCCAGGAATTGCTCACTCCAGAAAAAATAGAACAGGCAGAGAAGATTTTATTTCATTGGGAGTATGAATACAGTCATTTCATCGAAGAACCCATCATAGATTATTACTCTGGCTACTTTAAATAGTAGGATTCCTAAACTATTCGAGATTTATAGGACTCATTCCTGGCTGCCATCCTCGTAAAGACATAATTACAACTTAGAGAATAAATGTGTTTAACTAAATAAGTGCTTTTGAAAAATACCCCTTTTGGGGTATAGGATGTTTATTCATTTAATCTTAATTTGAGGACTATAATTGATTTGTAAATAGTCCTAGATTTCAGAATTCTTTCTATTGCAAAAGAGTACTCCATGCTTGAAAGTATCGATTTTAAAGGTTTAGTAAGTTAGAGGTAATGACATTAGGAGCTACTGCGTCTAGCCATCCTGTATTAGAAGACTTAAATCATTATTTAAAGAAAGGTAGACCATGAAGAGGAATCAAAATAATAAAAACACAGACTGGGAGGGTGCTAGTAAATAAGTAGCTTCCAAGCAGCCTATACATCAATAGTTTAGTAGGACATCTTATTGACGCCGGTTAAAATGCCGGTTTAAGGGTCGTTACTATGATCCTTTAATTTCTATTATTTAAAATATGGTTATGAAAACAAGTTTCAAATTACTCACGTTCACTCTAATCCTGGCTAGTGCATCATTAACTCATGCCCAAGAAATTCAAAAATCATATTATGATGATGGTACTATAGAAGAAGAAGGAGCTTATAACGCCAGTGGTGATGCTACAGGCGAATGGAAGTTTTATAACGAAGATGGAGCCTTAACCTCAGTAGGTTATTATAGTAATGGTTTGAAAACAGGGGAATGGATCTATTATCATGAAAACGGCAAGTTATTTAGTTCAGGTGACTTCGATGGCATTACGGGTTTTCCGATAGGAATTTGGATTGATTATTACGACAACGGTCAAGTTCAAAGTAAAGGTGAGCATAACGGTGATGGTGGATTTGATACTTCCAAAAAAGGAGAATGGAAATTCTATTATGATAATGGTCAATTACAAAGTAGCGGTAATTATACGGATGAAACAGGTGAAAAAATAGGTTCCTGGAAAGGCTATTTTAAAAATGGAGATGTTGACTACCTGATCAGTTTTGATGATCAAGGCAACAAAAATGGTCATTCTATTTCTAAAAATGAAAACGGAACCCTATTTCAAGAGGTAGACTATATAAATGGAAAAATTTATAACATATCGACCTATAATGATCGGCAAGGAAACCCATTGAAAATAGGCAGCTTATCAAATGGGAATGGTACCTTAAACGAATACATAAATGGCAGCTTAGTCAATGAGTGGCAACTTGTTGATGGCCTTTTCGAAAGTGATTCGGTTTTTATTGAAGACAATTGGGACGGTTATTCCTATTTAAACAGTTCTGCCTGGAAAGTATATGAAAACCCATATAGTAGTTCTGACCAATTGAAATTTGCCATACTATGGGCAAAACGATCTATTGAACTCAGCAAAACTAATTATAATACAGATACACTTGCCGCATTGTTGTACAGAACTGGTGACTACACGAAAGCTCTATCAATGGCTAAGGAATCACTTGCATTAGGCAAGCAAGCAAACGAGGATACCAGTATAACGGAGAAGCTTATAGAAAGCATAAGAATCAAACTATAATGATGGATTTCGCCCCATTATCCTAACTGTAGAAGCTTTAAAGATCCATAACTTATGAAGTTTTGTATAACAGTATCCATCTTACTCATAGCTGCAATTGCATGCGCACAACAACTAGTTTTAAACGATGATCTTAAAGCGCGACATGTACAAGAAGCCGTTTTACCGGTTTCAAGCAATGCCTATGTGGTGTTAAAGGATAGCACCGCTTATCTTTATAACGTAGCAGACATACTGCCGCACAAAACGCAACAGCTTAAGGACAGCTATGTTTTAAATGTGGTTGAGAATAGATTGTACACGGTAAGTTTACTGCCACAGTATTTCGATCAAATGGAGGCAGATACCCAAGAGCTCATGACACTGGTAACCTATACCTATGAGACACATTATAGTGTTCTAGATAGCAGCAAAACAAAGGAGCTCAAGCAGAAGTATGGATATTTAATTCCAAGAAATACACTTTCAGAAGATTTCGCATTTACTGAATCCTTGAATATTGAAGATAACTATGCTACTGCTATTTATGAGGATATGCACTTCTCACTCCCTTCAAGTTCTATCGTTATTGATAAAAATAATGTCCTAGCACTATATAGAAATCGGGATCTTGTTCTCGCAGCAGCCGAGAATCATAAAGTCACTCAAAAAAAGATATGGTCTCAATTTAATGGAGCCGTAAGTCCTATAAATAGTGTAAAAATTGGTGATGTGGCACGTATCACTTTTCAAACAGATCCATCAAAAAAAGATCAAATAGAAACTTTTTGGAGCATTATCAATTTAAGCACACAAAATTTTGAAGCTATAGATCTAGAAAAATTTCACGTAAATCTGGAAAAGCTTAGTGATCAAGATACCGCACTACTTAATAGCATTCCCTATTTTTATAAAGCCTTTAATGGAAGTACTATTAAAATGTTCGTATTGCCAGATCGTAACTTTGTCTGGTTAGATGATCAATCATACTACTATGGGTCTGATGAGTTGACGAAATATGCCACCATGCAAAAGGAAGATAAAAACTACAGCCTTACATCGCATTCGTATATATACAACCATCCTTCACGTATTTTAAAAGCAATTGC
>Ga0115567_10000516_pt1 | contig 37752 bp, 30 predicted proteins | sample COGITO_mtgs_1204_2_FD_88679 | JGI IMG/M metagenome (GOLD analysis project Ga0115567, IMG submission 88679) | Pelagic marine microbial communities from North Sea - COGITO_mtgs_120412 | ecosystem: Environmental > Aquatic > Marine > Epipelagic | place: Germany:Helgoland, sampling site Kabeltonne...
ATTGTCTTTTCAAAAATAGAGTTCTTATTCCAAAAATCTAAAACCGCCTCTTCATCAGCCGCGGTTTTGCTTATATTATTTTTAGAATGTATATCAGACATTACTGAATATTATACCGTGACTAGAGATATGTTCCAAAATTTTTTATTAAAAATAACTGAGCGTATATATACTCAGCGCATTATGTATAAAGATATCTTTATTTGTTTTTAAGGTGAGTGAAGCCCAACATGTTTATGCTGGGCTTTACGCGGTTTTCCTCCTTTGTGTGAAATTTGGTGTTGTGTTCTTGTCGAACAAGGATTTAAAACGAGAATTCTTTTAGGAAATCTCGAGTAGATCTTCACCTCCTTTCAGACAGCGGTTTAGAGTTACGTGTTTGTTGCGCTGCTACTATTTAATATATGTATTTTTTGCGTTTTTGTCTACAATTTTTGTCAATAACTTACATCTTCTCAACTGTACCTATACCTAATAAAGCAAGTCCTTTTTGTAGCGTATCCCCCACAGACTGAGTCAGGTAGATATTGTATGCAAAATCTGGATTCGATTCATCTGCAATTTTCGTCTCAGCATAAAAAGAATTAAATGAACTGGCTAGGTCATATACATAATTTGCGATGTGATGAGGAGAAAAATCGCAAAGCGATTTTTCAATTGCTTCTGGAAATCGCTCAAGTAATCTTGCTACCTCAGGAACATTTCCGTGTATTCCTGATGGAAATTTAGGCAATTCTCCAACTTTTTCTAAAATAGATTGAGTTCGCACATAAGTATATTGAATGTATGGACCAGAATCACCTTCGAAAGATAAGGACTGTTCAAAATCAAAAACAATATTCTTTCCGGCTGATGTTTTCAAAAGCGCATAGCGTAGTGCTCCAATTGTAACCACTTCAGCAACATGTTGTTTTTCGTCCTCTGGAATATTCCTATCTGTCATTTTCTCCAACACCCGCTGCTCAACTTCATTAATTAAGTCTTCGGCTAACGGTACATTGCCTTCACGAGAAGATATTTTTCCGCTGGTCAGTGATAGTCTTCCATGTTGTAAAAACAAAGACTTATCCTCCCACTCCTGATTAATCATTCCTGCTGCTTTAGCAACTAATTGAAAATGTTGTTTCTGTTCAATATCCGTCACATACACTGATTTATCAAACGGACTGTATCTATCCCACTTATGCCATATTAAACCTAGGTCTTTTGCTAAATATGTTCCAAATCCCGCAGAGTTAATAAACACAGAGTCATACAAGCCGTACTCTGATCCTCTAAAAATTATTGCCCCTTCTGATTCTTCAAAAACTGTTTCCATATTTTCGTTTACCAGCTCTTTTCCTTTCACTTCCGATTCTGTCTCAAAAATAATCCCATCAAATTCCGTCCCTAGTTTTTTAACAATGTCCCTAAAGTAATCAAGTGAAAATTTTATTCCTTTATCATACAAATCTAATTCAGGAGATGGAACTCGTTTATATATGTGTTTATTAAAAGTATCTATAACTTCCTTTACCTTCTCGTCCTCTTTGTACTGAGTTGATCCATGAGCATACGCTTCCCCAATCTGTTGAATTGTAAAATTATCAAACCACCCTTTATCCATGAGTCCCCATACAGCCTTTGCGATCCCAGGACCAATATCTGACGGGAAAGACAATTCTAATATTTCAGCTCCACATGATCTAAATATTTGAGACAAAGAGTTACCCATGGCGTTATTCACTAAATGACCAATATGGAATGGTTTAAACAAGTTAGGTTGGGTGTGTTCCACTAACCACTTTTTTCCAACAAGAGACTCTGTTGTTCCCCAGGAATCTTCTTGAGTTGATTGCATGTGCGAAATCCAGTATTTTTTATCTAATGTAATATTAATAAATCCTGGACCAGCAACCTCAACGCTCTGCACTTTGGATGATGTGATGTTTTCTACCACTTGTTTAGCAACGTCTTGTGGATTCAGTCCGTTTTGTTTTGCATACGCTAACGCACTAGTACACGCCCAGTCACCGTGCGACATATCTTGTGGATGCTCAATATGTACTGGTTGCTCTAACTCAAAACCAGCGCCTGCAAATGCTTTCTCTAACTCCAAAATAATTTGTTCTTTACTGTTCATTACTGATGATTATAACAAAACAAAGCAGGCTTGAGCCCGCTTTGTTTTGTTCCTTTCTAAACCATTACTTCTGGAATAGGGTATTCTTTACATAAATTCTCTATCTCTTGCTTCACCATATCCTTCAATTCTTGATTATCTTTGTCTCTCAATACCTGAATCATCAGTTCCGCAACTTTTACACACTCTTCCTCTTTAAAACCTCGAGTAGTAATTGCTGGTGTTCCAAAACGGATTCCAGACGGATCCATGGCTCCACGTGGATCGTCAGCAATACTGTTTTTATTCAACGTAATTCCCACTTCATCCAATGCAGACTGCGCTTCTTTTCCTGTAATCCCAAGAGATGTAAGATCAGCCAACAACAAATGATTATCGGTTCCTCCACATAATAATCTGATTCCTTCTCGTAAAAATACTACCTCCATGGCTTTTGCGTTTAACAATACTTGTCGTGCATATGTTTCAAATTTTGGTGATAAAGCTTCTCCAAAAGCTACTGCTTTGGCAGCAATTTGATGCATGTGTGGTCCACCTTGTAGTCCTGGGAACACTGCTGTGTTAATTTTCTTAAAAACATCTTTGTCTTCTCTTACAAGAATCATTCCTCCTCTAGGTCCCCGCAGAGTTTTATGTGTTGTGGTAGTAATGACATCAAAACCTGCATCAAACGGATTTGCAAGAGCTTTTCCTGCAATCAACCCTGCGACATGAGCCATGTCAGCCATAGTGTATGCCCCAACCTCTTTAGCAATTTCAACAAATTGTGCATAATCAAGTTCTCGTGAATATGCCGAGAAGCCAGCAATAATTAATTTCGGCTTTTCTTTTTTTGCAACCCGTAACATCTCTTCAAAATCAATCTCTCCCGTGTCTGGGTTTTTCATTTTGTAGGTCACAAAATTATAGATTTGTGCAGGATGAGTCATAGGGTGACCATGTGTGAGGTGACCTCCATGTGAAAGATCCATACCCAGAACAGTGTCTCCTGGTTCAAGTAGCGCAGAATATACCGCCATGTTTGCTGGCGCTCCAGACAAAGGTTGTACGTTTGCATATTTACAATCAAAAAGTTCGCATGCTCGCTGTTGTGCTATTCTCTCAATTTTATCTGTAAAATCTTGTCCTCCATAGTATCGGCGTCCTGGATATCCTTCTGAATATTTATTTTGAAATACAGAGCCATTTGCTTCAAACACCGCTTTTGAAACATAATTTTCTGATGGAATAAGTTCCAGTCCTACAGCTTCTCGATTCTCCTCCCCCATCAAGACATCATAAACCTCTTGGTCTTGTTCTTTAATGTATTTATATTCCTGCATACTACTTTTACTACTTGGTAATCTATCGATTTTAGCATATGAAAAACACAGAACCTTGCTCTGTGTTTACTTATTCTCAACAAGAGATATAAAATTTTTAAAGAGTGATACAACGGTAAGTGGACCTATGCCTCCGGGCGACCGAGAAAAAAGCGTAGCTTTTTTCTCGCATTCCCAGTCAATATCTCCCTGTAATGATCCTGATGACCCGGAAGTTCCAGCATCAAACAATACAACACCTTCTTGCAACATATCTGGTGTTACTAAACCCGACACTCCAGCACCAGAAACAACAATATCAGCCTGTTTTGCAATATCCGCAAAGTCTTTATCTGTCTTATCAACTGCGGTTACCTCGGCACCTTTGTGTGTAAAGTATGCGATGGCTGGTGCTCCAACTAATTTCCCTTTTCCAATCACTAAAACTTTTTTTCCTACAATATCTAATTTATGTTTTGCAATAATCTCATCAATGGCGCTGGTGACTGGTGGCAACAAAGACATGTCCCCATCAATAAATTTCTTCATCGTTTCTGCATTTAGCATGTCTGGATCCATCTTCGACGGAATAAGATTACATAATTTTTCACTATCAATATGGCTTGGCAGCGGTAACTGAATTACTATCCCATCAACATTTTGTTTGTGATTAGTGATATGCTCGATCAATTCATCTTCTGTAATATCTGATTCAAAAAGAAATTCATAAAAATTAACGCCAATTCGTTCAGCGAGTTCCCTCTTTTTCTTAACATACGTCACTGTTGCTTTATTATCTCCTACTACATAAATACCTAAAGACGGCTTTTCATTGAGCTGTTGGACCTGCTCTTCCAGCCGCTCTTCCACCTCTGCCGCTATTTTTTTCCCATTCACGATGACACTTTTTTTGTATACCAAAAATTCCATATCGTACTCATTCTTCTCATCTTTTTCCCTCAAAACAGAAGAGATTTTTTTCCATTCAGAAATTAGATTCACTGGGAACAAAACATCTCCGTCAGCCTGAGTGTTGATATGTGTCACATATACTTGATCAATCAGGTTATTTTCTAACGCATACCTATAGATCTGAGCCCCTCCGATAACAAACACCTCCCCTGTCTTTTCTTGCTCTCCCAGTTTTACGGCATCTTCAACTGAACTAGCAACAAAAACACCTTCTGCTTTATAAGATTTATCTTGGGTCACAACAATATTAAGCCTCCCTGGTAATGGTTTTCCAATTGATTCAAATGTAGTGCGTCCCATAATAATAGGGTGTCCTAACGTGGTCTTTTTAAAATATTGAAAATCAGCTGGTAGATGCCAGGGAATATCGGGACCATTTCCAATTACGCCATTAATATCGTGTGCAACTATTAATGAAATCATTATTTTTTAAAATCTTTAGCATCGAATCCTCCCACATTTGCAATAGGAGCTTTAATTGTTTTATGCGGATCGTATCCGATTATCTCAAAGTCTTCAAACACAAAATCATCAATTTCTTTTTTCTCTGGATTAATAGTTATTTCAGGAAATGGACGTGTCTCTCTTGTCAACTGCTCAGCAACTTGATCAAAATGGTCAGAATACAAATGTGCATCTCCGAAGAAATGAACAAATTCTCCAGCTTCTAATCCTGTCACTTGGGCAACCATTTTTAACAACAATGCATAACTTGCAATATTAAACGGCACTCCTAAAAATACATCTGCGCTCCTTTGAAAAAGAGCGAGGTTTAATTTCTCGTTTGCCACAGTAAATTGAAAGGTCGTATGACAAAAAGGTGGTACCTCATTCTTATTTTTTTCCGAAGCCATATGATAAATAAAGTCAGGATTCCATGCTGATACCACGTATGACTTTCGGTATGGTTTTGCCCGTAGCCCATCAATCACATACTGTAACTGATCAATTTCACGACCATCAGACGCAGGCCATTTACGCCACATACGACCATAAATAGTAATCAAATCACCCCATTCTTTTACAAATTCAGAATCCGCTGACTCTTCTTTTAATTGCGTAATAAAATCTGCTTGAATTGGTATCTCAATATTATTCTCTATACAATACTTGCGGTATCGTTTATAAGCCCACTCATCCCAAATATGAACATCATTATCAACCAAATATTTAATGTTCGAATCTCCTTGCAAAAACCACAAAAGTTCAACAATAATCCCTCTAGTAAATACTTTTTTAGTCGTTAATAAAGGAAACCCCTCAGCTAAATCAAAACGCATCATGTGCCCAAAAACAGATTTAATATAGGGTGCTTCTTTACCTTCTGTTTTATACTGAGCCAATACCTCGGGAGTAAAGAAGACAGGTTTTTTAAACCCTTCATCTACAATTTTCTGCATCAAATCCAGATACTGTTGTTCACCTTTATTCATATCATTTTTTTATTACTACTAATTACCTGTTGAGCCAAAACCGTCCTCACCTCGTTCTGTATTATCTAATTCTAACACTTCTACAATTCTTGGATGTTCTACTTTTTGAATAAGTATCTGTGCTACTTTGTCCCCTTTTCTAAAAACATATTCAGTATTTGAGGTATTTATAAGACCAATCATAACTTCACCTCGATATCCAGAGTCAATAACACCACCAAACGTTTTAATACCGTGTTTAAACGCTAGTCCTGATTTCTCCCACACCAACCCAACGTGACCATCTGGAATAGCCATAGATATCCCGGTGGGTACAGAAATGCGTTGTCCGACTGGTGCAATGGTTTCTTCGAGTGCGCACATATCCATACCTGCATCACCATCGTGAGCATATACTGGTATGTAGGCATCTTGGTGTAATTTTTTGATATGTAATTCCATACTATTTTTTTAAAAATTCTTGTATTGCTTGCTTGGTCTTTACCTGAACTTCTTCGATTGTTCCTGAGGCATCAATAATAACGTGAGGATATTTTGTAATGTATCTTTTATATCCAATGCGAGCCCGTTCAAAAAAATCCTCAGCCAGCTTGTCGAACGAATCCAATTGATCTTGTCGTCCCAGGAGACGCTTCTTTTTTATATCTGCCGTAATATCGAAATATATTGCAAGATCTGGCTGGACCTCACCCAATACCTGATCACTTAAGTAATTTGTTAGCTCCAGTAAATCCTGCCTCTCTCGTGCATGAATTTGATATGCATATGTCGTTAGCTCATTTCTATTTGAAACAACTGTTTTTCCTTCTTTTAACGCTGGAAGAATAACATCTTTAACTAATTCTTTACGTGCAGCATAAAAGAGTAGTATTTCCGTTACCGGATCAAGTTCTGTGGTCACGATAATATCTCGCAGTTTTTTACCCATTTCTGTTCCTCGTGGTTCACGAGTATAAACAGTGTCTTTCGGTAGTAGTGTCTTCATGTACTCAACTTGAGTATCTTTCCCTGCTCCGTCAATTCCTTCAATAACAATGTACCTACCTGGATATTTCATATCTATCTAGTATACCAAAACTCCCTTGATTCAACATGAAGATTATTTTTTCCAAAATTTCCACCAAGGAATATCTTCTGATTCAATCAAAAATCCAGCAGAACGATCTTCTTGCTCTATCAAAATGGTTACTTGTTCTCCCTGCCTCTTGATAGGAAAAGTCTCTAATAATTCTTGTTCAAGTCCTTCTTTTGAATCAAGAAAATCAATCCTATTTTCAAGATATACAATCCTTTGGTCCAACTTATCGAACTCTTGTTGTTTATCTTGTTGTATTTCTTTTGCGTCTTGTACTGCTAGATAGCCATTGGATACTCCTCTAGCCAAAATAACTAGAAGGATAACAAGAACAACTATTGCTATTTTTTTATATAAGATACGTTCCTTTTTTTTCATTGTCTTCTATTATATGATAGGAGAGACATATTTAGAAACTAACTATAAAAATTATGTACGGGGAAAATAAATGGGTGAAATATTTTTGGTGGATATTTGGGACACTGACAATAGTGGCGATGGTGGCGACACTGTTTGCAGGATTTGGATCACTATAAAATAAATGCGGGCCGGAGGCCCGCATTTATTTTTCCCCCAGAATATACAACGCCTTTGTGGCGTAGTGTAAAACATTAGGAGCAATCACTTCTAAGTCCGCTAGCTCTTTTTTGTTCACTAGCATAAATGAATCTCGAGTCATCTCTCCTGTTCCTAATAAAGAAATATCACTTACAGTAGCAAAATAAGTAAAATCATACTGTATAACTCCAGCTTTTGTTTCTATCTTGGCTAAACACATACCACCATTAGCTTGTTTCCAATTCTCGTCGTCTAAGCCAGTTGGGCACGGATTATATAATGTAATATCCAAACCTGTTTCTTCTTTCGCCTCTCTGACCACGGCTTCCTCAGGCAGCTCTTCTCCTTCTAAGTATCCACCAACTGGGATAATCAAGTTAAATTTTTTATGCCTATGTAAAATAACTGTGTCTTTATAAACAATGTACGCAGACGCAGTAAAATGTGTTCCTTGTTTCATTCCTTTATCATATATAAATTTTCAAGAAATAAAAACACCTCATGCAGGATGCACAGCATCCTGCCTCATCTCATTTTCAAAACACCCGCAATTAAAAATCCACGAGAATTTTATTAAAATTCTCGTGGATTTGTACAATCTCTACTTCTCTCTCATCATTCCCAGAAATACTTCCTGCGGAATATTCACCTTCCCCATCCCTTTCATCTTTTTCTTTCCTTTCTTTTGTTTCTCTAAAAGCTTCTTCTTTCTGGTAATATCTCCACCATACAATTTAGCTGTTACATCTTTTCTAAACGCTTTTACAGTTTTTGATGAGATAATTCTTCCCAATGCTTTCCCTTGAATCTTCATTACAAAGTTTTGTCTTGGTAAAATATTATGTAGACGTTCAACTGCCTTTTCCGCCTCTATCTCTACTCGTTTCCTTGATACCACACGGGCAAACGCAACAACAGGTTCATCTGCAATCAAAATATCTAAACGCGTAACATCAGCGTCTCTATAATCAAGAGGTTCGTATGATAGTGAAGCATACCCAGAAGTTACTGATTTTAATTCATCAAAGAATCCCCGCATAAGTTCACGTAGTGGCAACTCACCAGATATTTCCATTCGACCGTCTCCAAACACAACATTATCGTTTACAAATCCTTCGTGATGAAAAAACATTTGTGAAATATCTCCTGCATAGTCAACCGGTGTAAAAATTTTTACGTTCACCCATGGTTCTGTTACAGATGTCACGTCTCCGTGATCAGGGAAAAAAGAAGGATTGTAAATCATCTCTTCTGCTCCATCTTTCCTTACCACCTTATAAATAATAGTAGGACTGGTGATAACCAAATTTAAATCAAACTCTCTATATAAACGTTCAGTCACAATTTCCATGTGAAGCATTCCCAAAAAGCCACACCTAAATCCACGGCCCAGTGAACCTGATGATTCTTCCTCGTATGAAAGCGACGAATCAGTCAGCTTAAGCTTTTCAAGTGCTGGTTTTAATAATTCAAAATCATCTTGAGATTCAGGATATACAGAAGCCCACACAACAGGTCGAGGGTTTTCATAACCACCAAGTGATTCCAATTGATTTTTTTGCGTCACAATAGTATCTCCTACAGATGCAACACCTGGTTTTTTAATTCCCGTCACTATATATCCAATTTCCCCAGCCATCAGTTTTTCTCGTGGCACTTCCTCTGGACTAAATGTTCCCACCTCCAATCCCGTAAATTTTTCATTTACCGCTTTGAACATCAGTGGGGTATTTTTTGTTATTTCACCGTCAAGTACACGTATGAAAACTATAATTCCTTTATTGGGATGGTATTTAAAATCAAATACCAATGCTCTAAAATCTTTTGGGTTCTCAAATTCAACAGAAGGAGCAGGCACCTCATTAATAATTTTTTCAAAAAGCTCTAAAACCCCGTCACCTGTCTTTCCTGATGTTTCTATAATTTGATCCATTTCAACATCAACTAACAGTGCCAGCTCCTCCTTAATCTCTTCTATGCGCGCCAAGGGTGAATCAACTTTAGATAAGGCTGGAATAATATGTAGTCCTGCTTCTTGAGCCATTTTAAGCGTTGTGAGTGTCTGTGCTTGAACTCCTTGTGTAGCATCCACCAAAAGCACCGCTCCTTCTACGGCTTTCATTGCCCGTGACACTTCATATGCAAAATCAATATGTCCCGGTGTATCAATCAGGTTTAAAATATAGTCTTCTCCTTTATGTTTATGCTCCATCCTAACTGGCTGCATCTTGATAGTAATTCCACGCTCTCGTTCCAACTCCATAGTATCAAGCATCTGATCCTGCATCTTTCGAGCTTCAATAGTTGAGGTAGCGTCAAGCATCCTGTCAGATAAGGTAGATTTCCCATGATCAATATGGGCAATAATAGAAAAGTTTCTAATGTGGTCTCTCATAGTGGCTCGTAGTATAGCAAATATGTTGTCAATTGACGTGGTATTGACATTTTTGAACATTAGTCTACAATGGCCCCTTATGTTTGACAAAAACGTGAAAAATACTTATACAAATAAATTATGGGCATTCGGGTTCACCGCTGCCTTGGTTTTTTCATATGCTCCACTTGTAATTGCTGATCCTCTCATTAATACACGAACAGACACACTTACTGTCGTGCAAAAAGATCTTTCTTCAGCAGAAGACGAAGACCCTGCCTCGGCCAATCGGTCTTTTAAACCGACAACACTTACAGAAACAATAATCCTCAATCATGCAAATAATCTTGGTCTTAACGCTTTCGTGCTAAAAGAACAACTGTATGCTTTTGCTGATATGACCAAACAGATTGAATCTGATAATAAAAGATCAGCAACTAACCCATACTCAGGAGCGATGTCTTACTATCAATTCTTGCCAGACTCAGTAGTAACTGCAGTTAACCGACTTGAAATCCTTATGAAACAACAAGGAATGGGCCGTGTACCCGCATGGGCTTCTACCGTTCACAAGAATCCTCAAGAGATATATAACCTTTCTATGCCTCAGCAACGACTGCTTGTTATCGCAAATATTATTGAACAAGATAGAAGTGATGCATATATTTTAGAACTAGGTTCTGGGAATAACCTTATTGCAAAAAACTTGTACTACAAGTTTCACCATACTGCACCGGACACGGCTACGAGAAACAGAACTAATTCACTGTATCCACAATATTTTTCGAAAACTATTTAAATAAAAAAAATAGAAAAACAAAGAGCGAGCCTACGGCTCGCTCTTTGTTTTTCTATATTAAACATAATTACTTGACATATGTCAATATATATGGATAATAGATAAGTCATTATTTCTTTATTTATCTGACCCTCGTTGCAAGAAGTCACTGTGCTACCCAGCGGTAACACACACTCGTATGTAACAGGATCGATCAGATTAAAATATGTGTAGCTGTTCCATTTTTGGTGGCATACATATTTGATAATGAAATACTCGTTATTTTAAAGGAAAAAACTAATGACCAATCAATCTGAAAGGGCTCTGTACGAGTCCCTAAAAAGTGGTCTCCAGTCAAAACAATATGTTGTGATTGGAACTAAAAATTATTTCACCGGGATCAGTAAGGGTCTTTGGGAAATTACAAAATGGTGTCTTATCGCTCTGTTTATATCATGTGTATGGCTCATTGAGCTTGTCACAGATATTATCTGGGGTATTGCTATGTTTTTCTGGTTCTGTCTGACTAAGATCTGGCAGTTCTGTGTGTGGCACGACAATCACGCCACAAAAAAACAAATACATGTTTTAAACTCATCATACTGCATCATTGTTGGGATCATGCTTGCATGTCTCGGCACAAAAGCATATGACAATTTAAAACATGATGCAAAAAATACGCATCAAGCGTATGCATATGCATCGACGCTCAAATCCAAGTTAGACTCTCAAGTTTCGCTCGTTAAGATCGGGAACGAAGTACTAGCTGGCGAGAGACGCATCACACCAATTCAATCTGATGGACCCATGGGAACCATGATTAAAAGCGAATCTGAGAGAATGGGTTGTGAAATACAAATCGTATTTCTGGATTCATATTTCTCAGCAGTTAGAACCATTGAAAGTTCTGGCCGCATACATGCCGCCCACAGTCGATCAAAAGCTTACGGGTTCTATGCCTTTAAGCCAGCTTCTTTAGTAGACACAGCAAGCTACGGTGTAAAATACACCAAAGCAAACTGGGGATACACACCCGAATGGATGGATCAAATCATCCAAACTGATGGGCAAGGAGTCGTGCTCCGTGAAGATCAATGGAAAGTCCTCGTCCTGCTACATGCGATCATGCGAACAGGAAGTGACGAATACATGAAATCTGCGTTTTGTAATGGTAATCGTGAATCAGCTAAAACTGTTTACAAACGATTTCATCACACAAAACCGGACGCGGCCACATTGAAACTTGTAGACAAGCAGTTCGGTTACAAATGGCCTACCCAGGCTTTTGCATCCAAAGCAATTGTTCTTGCAAGTAATTAAAAAATTTATAGTTAAAAATTATTATTTGACTATAAATTCAAAAAAGGCCACCCTCACTGGGTGGCCTATTTTTTATTACTATTAAAATCTCACAAAGTTTGCCACAGAATCTTTATCTCTTAGTTTCATGATTCGCACACCTTGTGTATCGCGCCCAAGCGTAGGGACTTCATCAAGAGCCAATCTAATCACTTGTGAATTCAGTGACATCGCAATTAATTCTGTATGCTTTTCTGTCACTACTCGTGCACCAACCACATCACCTGTTTTTTCAGATACTTTTAATGTTTTAATTCCTGATCCACCTCGTCCCTGAACCTTGTAATCAGAGAGTTTAGTCCTCTTTCCATATCCTTTCTCAGAGAGCACCAGAACATCTTGGTCATGCATTTCTTTGGTAATGATAGCCATAGAAACAACGTGATCATTTTCTTTTCCTAATTTAACACCTCGAACACCCGATGCTGTTCTTCCCATTTGTCTGATGTCATTCTCTTTAAACCTAATTGCTTGTCCTTTCCTAGTGGTTAACATTACTTCGTTATCTTCACAAACAAATCGCGCGTCAATTAATTCATCTCCTTCTTTCAATTTAATAGAAATAAGTCCATTTGCTCTAATTCCAGCAAATTCTGTAGCATCAGTCTTCTTGATAGTTCCAGCTCGAGTCACCATCATTAAAGAATCAACCTGCTCTTTTTTCTCTTTGGTCAATGCCAATACAGAAGTAATCCGCTCTTCACCCTCCAGTGGTAAGAAATTTGATATAAATTTACCTTTTGTTGCTCGACGTCCTTCTGGAATATCATACATTTTCGTCACATATACTTTTCCTTTTGACGAGAAAAATAATACATCTGCATGGGTTGATGTGGTAATGAACTCAGACACCACATCTTCATCTTTGGTGTTCATATCTACAACGCCTACTCCCCCTCGTCTTTGAGCCTTAAATTCAGATGGATTAGTTCGCTTGATATATCCTCCTGAAGTCAAAATCATTGTTGTCTCTTCTTCTGGAATAATATCTTCAATAGAAATTTCTCCTACTTTTCCAGACACCACTTTAGTACGACGGGCGTCTCCATATTTCTCTATAATTTCTTCAAGTTGTTCTCGCACTACAGCTAAAATTTTCTTTGGATCAGCTAACAATGCCTTAAGATCTTTAATGATTGTTTTAAGTTCTTTTAATTCGTCTTCAATTTTTTGTCGCTCAAGAGCAGCAAGTTTTTGAAGTCGCATTTGTAAAATAGCTTCTGCTTGCAAGTCTGAAAATTTAAATGTTTTCATTAAATTAACATGTGCATCTTTTGAGTCTTTTGATTTTCTAATCAGTGCAATCACCTCATCAATATGGTCGAGTGCTTTTGAAAGTCCTTCTAAAATATGTGCTCGCGCCTCTGCTTTGTCTAAATCGAATTGAGTAGCACGTGTCACAACCTCTTGTCTGTGTTTAACAAATTCTTGTAAAATTGATTTTAAATTCATCAACTGTGGTACTCCATCAACCAACATCACCATGTTGAAATTAAAGTTATCTTCCAGCTGAGTGTTCTTATACAGTGTATTTAAGACTTTTTGAGCCTGAATTCCACGTTTGAGCTCAACGACCACACGGATATCAGCTGTTGATTCATCACGTAAATCCTTAAGACCTACAATTTTTTTGTCTCGTACTAATGTTGCAATCTTCTCAACTAGTGTAGCTTTGTTAACTCGAAAAGGAATTGAACTGATAATGATTTGTGAAGAACCTTTGTCTCCTTCTATAATTTCTGTGTCTCCACGTGCAACCACACGTCCACGACCTGTTTCATATGCTTCAAGAATATCTTTCTTGTTAAAAATAGTAGCTCCTAACGGAAAATCAGGACCTTTTACATGTTCCATTAAATCTTTTGTTGTTGCGTCGGGGTTATCAATAAGTGCAATAGTTGCATTACAAACTTCAGTCAAGTTGTGCGGAGGAATATTAGTAGCCATTCCTACAGCAATTCCCAAACCACCATTCAAAAGAACACTAGGAACACGTGTTGGTAGAACTGTTGGTTCTTGTTTTGAACCATCAAAGTTTGGTGCAAAATTAACAGTATTTTTGTTGATATCAGCCAAAAGTTCTCCTGTTATTTTCTGCATCTTAGCCTCTGTATAACGATATGCAGCAGCAGAGTCACCATCAATAGAACCAAAGTTACCTTGACCCCATACCAGCGGGTATCGAGTCGTAAAATCCTGGGCTAATCCCACCATTGAATCGTATACTGATGAATCACCGTGAGGGTGATACTTACCTAGTACGTCTCCCACAACTGTTGCTGATTTCCTAAATTTTGCAGAAGAAGTTAAGCCAGCTTCATGCATCGCAAAAATGATTCTTCGGTGAACAGGTTTTAAACCATCACGCACATCAGGAAGTGCTCGGGAAGTAATCACAGACATGGCGTAATCTAGATATGATTTCTTCATCTGTGTAGTGATGTCTTCTTTCAATATTTGTTCTTGAAATAGAGGTTCGTTATTTTTTTGTTCGTCTTTTTTTGCCATAATTTAAGCTTGTTTAAGTGCGATTACCTTTGTTGTTTCTGTCATAAAATCTTTTGAACGGAGCGTTAGTTTGTCTTCATATACTGGATCTTGTCCAAAGCTTGAGAAAAATGCATCCGCTGCTGTTTTTTCACCGGTCAAAGGAACAACATATTTAGGAGAAAATTTCTTCGCAAATGTTGCTGCCTCTGCTGCTTCCATGACATTGTCTCCGTTTACGGGTACAAAAATAATATCAGCTTGATATAACTCTTCCGCTGCTTCTTCTGGTATTTCTTTATCAAAAATAGGACCACAGAATACCAAGTTGGCTCCCTCTAAGTTTACAGAGTATAGAGTACAATGTGTAATACTCGAGTCATATTTAGTAGGGACTCGATATCCTTTTATAAACACATCTTGGATTTCGTATCCTCCTGGACCTTTTACTGTCACAAGATCCTTCCCTTTATACTCCATCAATTCTGACCCAGAAAAATCAGGGTGCCGAGCTTGAATAAGTGCAATGTCTGCACCAAATCGTGTCTCTTTCTTTTTTGATTCTTTGGATATAGGGTTGATTCCGATAGTGAGATCCCCTGACGTGATCTTGAAAAAATAGTCGTCTAATTTCTGTATTACCATATAGAAACCATTGTAACACTTCACGCCTTTTTTACGGAGCTTTTTTGGGGAAATTGAGTAAGAAAAAAGGCCGATAGTATTATCTATCGTGCCTTTTTGTGTATTTGCGCCAATACCACTAGAATCCAATCCAAGCGATTATTCTAAAACAAATAATAAGAATTATTGCAAAAAATGCAAGAACCATAGTGATACCTTTAAACATAACGACCTCCTCTTTTAATTTATACTCGGGAAGTAAATATTAGTCAAATAAAAAGGTGCAAAACCAGTTTTTTTTGCTATACTCTTTGAGTAAATTCAGTTTAACTGAATTGATCATTATTTAACAACGTGTGTGTATTTCTAACACTGTTTCGTGATTATGGCTTAGAGAAACGAGAAGCAGCAGTTATACACTCCAACTATTTATATTTTATGACAAATATGGACACAATCTTCCAAGGAGTGGAAGTTCCTTTTGCCGTTGGAGACAACGCAGAAGGTGTGGTTTTAGATATCGACAGAAATGCGATGTTTATCGACCTCTCTCCTTTTGGAACAGGTATTATTTTTGGTCGTGAGTTTCTTACGATTAAAGACATTATTAAAAACATCAACGTCGGAGACACTATTACTGCACAAGTAGTAGAGTTTGAAGGTGAAGATGGATACATTGAACTTTCCTTGAAAGAAGCTCGTAAAGCGACCATCTGGAAAGAAGCTGCTGATTATATGAAAGATGGAACTGTTCTATCTCTACCAGTACGAGAAGCAAACAAAGGTGGTTTAATGATTTCATGGCAAGGTATCAATGGATTCCTTCCAGCGTCTCAATTGGGACCAGAAAACTATCCTCAAGTATCAGGTGGTGATAAAAACAGAATTCTACTTGAGTTAGAAAAACTTGTTGGAAATAAAATTGATGTACAAATCATTACAGTTGATGTAACAGAAGAAAAACTTATTTTCTCTGAAAAACATGACGGGGCTAAACGTCCTCAAGCGCGTCGATCTCAAGGAGGAAATCGAGGTGACCTAACAGAAAAATACAATGTCGGAGACATAGTATCAGGATCTGTAACAGGAGTTGTAGACTTTGGAGTCTTTGTACGAATTGCGGACAACTTAGAAGGACTTGTTCATATTTCTGAAATTTCATGGTCACTTGTTGAGCACCCAGAAAAAATGTACGCAGTGGGAGACGAAGTTGAAGTAAAAATTATTGAAGTTGAAAAGGATAAAGTATCTCTATCAATCAAATCACTGAAAGATAACCCATGGTCAGTAGTTAAAGATAAGTACCAAAAAGATCAAGAAGTTGAAGCGGTAGTTATCCGATATAACGAACACGGAGCACTTGTATCGGTTGAAGAAGGAGTTGCGGGACTAGTTCACGTATCTGATTTTGAAGACCTACAAGCACTGAAAGACGAACTTTCATTAGGAACTTCATACAAATTCAAAATTAATGTATTTGATGCTGACAAGCAGAAAATGACATTGTCATGGACCAAGTAAGAAAACTAAACAGAACAAAGAAAAAACTGGCATAGCCAGTTTTTTCTTTACTCATCTTTTCTCTCAATCCCTTATTGCATCAATTCAGCACGTACCAGTTCTCTAATTTTTTTATACAACAAATAAAAGAAATATCCTCCTAATGTTCCTGCTACTAAATCTAAAATAGTATCTGGAACATAGGCGGGTGACATAACGGTTCTCCCTAAAACAAATTCAATTACCTCCCATGCGCCACCAGTTAACAATACAAGTAATACGGTGGTGGTAAATACGTTTCTTGGTGTTCTTGGTATTTTTAAAAACTTTTTAGATTTTGGATTTGAAAAAACAATATAAAAAAACAGTCCACCCAAGAAAAATCCTCCAAAAAAGTGAACGGGGATATCAATCCACTTATAATAAAAATACCATGTCTGTGATATTGCCAACATATCAAACGCAAAAAGTGCAACAAACAAGACAATAAATACATATATCCGCCGATCAAAAAAATGTGCAATAAATGATACTACTTTATTCATTAATAATAATCGTATCATAACTAAAAAGAGAATGCGTACGCATTCTCTTTTTAGTTATGAGCCGAAACAAGAAGCATCCTAGAAAAAATTAACGTGGGTGCCTGGAGGATAAACCAAGGGCTCATCCAAACTTATCAGCTCCCCTAGGAATAGGTAGCTAGTTGCTTCTTGTAAGCGACTCACTCATCTATTATATCACCTTGTAAAAATATCATGTTAATAAAAAGAGCGCGCCTACGGCGCGCTCTTTTTATATCAATTTCTCTCCATCCTACTCCATAATTCCATCAAGATTCACGTCGTACATGATCTTCTCCTGAATGATTGAGTATTTCATCAGTTCATCTTCGTTGAACCAAATCGCCACTTCTCGTTCCCCTTCTTCTTTGTCTTCTGAACAGTGAACTAAGTTTCTCACTGCTCTGTCATCCTTTGCACACAAGGCGTATGAATCGATAGTGTAATCTCCACGTATTGTTCCCACTTCTGCCTCAGCTGGTTCTGTGCCTCCAACCAGTTTAGTCACTACTGCTGTTGCTTTATGTCCTTCTACTACCATCATCACCACCGGACCAACAGTCATATATTTTGCAATTCCTCCAATAATATCTCGTCCGTATTCAACAGCTTCTTTTTCAACAGGTAGTCCAGCTTCTTTTCTGTCTGCAACAATTCCGTCACCTTTTCTTTGAAACCATTCTTCGTCTTTATTATAATGAGCAAACACCTGCTCTTTTGTAGGTACTGCCATCTTAAGAGCTGTCACTTTCAAACCTTTTCGTTCAAACCGCGCGATAACCTCTCCAATAAGTGATCGCTGAACAGCATCAGGTTTCAAGATAATAAGACTTTTTTCTTTCATATAAAATACTTAGTTTGTAATGACAAACATAATACCAAAACCCCAGTGAAAAGCCAGAAAATTAGACAAAATAGACATTATTCGCATAACTAATCCACAATTTACAGACTCAGTAATAAGAGTACAATGGTGACTTATTGTTCATTGGGAAACGGATTAATTACAAGCATAAAGGGCTCGAATGTTTGTAATTAATCCGATGAGACTGGGTAGTGATAGACGTATCACGAACTAAAAAAGAGCCCACCCGGTGCTCTTTTTTAGTATTCTGTTTTTATCTAATTTCGTAGCCCTCTTGTTCTAGTTTTTTGTAAACTCCATCCATCACGTTGTTTGCCCACACGTCGGATAACGTTTCTACGTCTGACTGAAACACCATTCTAAATGCAAATGATTTTTTACCTTCTTTTTCAAATACATCAAATAATTCAAAATTGACTGTCTCTTGTGGTAATTCATTTTGAATTAAATCCTGCACACAAGCAACTGTCACCTCACTTGGTACAAATACCGCAACATCTCTATCAATCTTTGGGTACTTGGAAGTTTTTTTGTAAACAACTTTGGGTGAGATAAAACCAATCAGAATATCCACATTTATTTCCCACCAATTTACCCCAACTAACCCAACGTTTGTTCCATCCACCAGCACTGTAGCGATTGAACCCGCCTCCTCGTCTATGTGTTCTTCCCACGTGATATTTTTAACACCAAGAGCTGCAAATACTGTTTCTAATACACCTTTTGTTTGTAAAAATACTTCTTGTTTCTGTTTGTCTTTTATTTTACGTTTTCCAATGACTCCAGCCCAATGCCATACTTCTGTCACGCTTGTATCTGATACTCCTGAAAATACCTTACCTATCTCGAATAACCTAGGTTCGTCTGTATGTGCAAGATTTCTCTCAGCTTTTTTCACAAGCTCTCCACCCAAGTGAGACCTCAAAAATCCTGCATTAGCATTTAATGGATTTGTCAGTTCCACAACACCTTCACTTCCAAGCGTGCGCGCTTTTGTTTCGTAAAACCCCAACGTCACTAATATGTCTGAAATAGTCCGGGTTACCTGCTGTAAAGAGCTAATTTCGGGTAATACAAATCCCTCAACAGGCATTTCTGCTTGCAAATTTTCATATCCATACAATCGTCCTACTTCTTCTATTAAATCTCCCGCAAAACCTAAATCCAATCTGTCATAAGGAACTGTAACTGCAAAACTCTCTTCCCCATCTAACACTTCACAACCCACTCGTTTCAAAAGAGAAATAATCTCTTCCTTAGTTAGTTGTAATCCCAAAATACTGTTTGTGGTTGCAACCGACAAAGCAATAGTGTCTCGCGTAGGTAACTCCGGTGCAGTATCAACTATCTCTTCTGAAACCTTTGCTCCGGTAAGCTCTTGCATCAAGTACGAGAATTGCACCATCGCGTCATCAATCTTATTTAACGGCACTTCATTTTCAAATCGCTTTGATGCGTCAGTATGAAGCTTTAGTTTCCTAGACGTATTTCTAATATTCTGAAAATCAAAATTACAAGCAGAAAGCAGAACTCTTGTTGTTTTATCGCTCACTCCTGATCCTAAACCTCCTTTTACTCCTGCGATATCCAACGCTTTTTCTGAATCAGCAATCACTAACATCGACGAATCTAATTCATGCTCTAAACCAGTCAAGTCAGTTATTTTCTCTCCATCTTTAGCAAACCGAATAGTAATAGTCTTTTTATCATCTCCTCCAGCAATAGTATCGAAATCAAATGCATGCACTGGCTGGCCGGTCTCCCACATAACGTAGTTAGTGATATCAACCACATTATTGATTGATTTTTGGCCAATAGATTCAAGTAGCTCCACTAACCACTGTGGTGATGGACCAACTTGTACTCCTGTCGCCAATCTCTTACTTGCTCGCTTTACTAAATCTTTATCAGCAACCTGGACTGTTACAAAGTCACTTGTTTTGTAGGATGAATCAAATACCGTATCTAAAATTTCTTGTTTTACCCATTTTTTGTATGGGATATCAAGAACAGCAGCTACCTCACGAGCCATCCCTTGGTACGACAAGCAATCAGAAGACCTATTTGGTAATACATCCCAATCAATCAATATATCTCCGTGTGGCGCTTCTTCTGTCCCCTCCCACTCAAATGCATGTAACCCAACAACCTCACCTAGTTTTTCTGGTGTAGGAAGTTTGTCATTAAAGTGAAATTGTAGCCATGTGTGTGAAAAATTCATATATAAATATTAAAATTGTTTGATGAAGGGAATATCTCCATCATAAAAATCACGAATATCATCTACTCCGTATTTCAACATGACAAGACGCTCTATTCCCATACCAAAGGCGAATCCTTGATATTGTTTAGAATCAATCTCAGCTGAGTCCAGTACGTGCGGGTGCACCATCCCTGCTCCAAGAATTTCAATCCATCCTGATCCTTTACATACGTTACATGTCTTGTCTGCGCCAGCACATTTCATACACGTTATATCAACTTCGATTCCTGGTTCCACAAAAGGAAAATATCCAGGTCGAAACCGAATCTGTGTTTTATTATTATCAAAAAAAACTTTAAAAAACTCCAACAACACTCCTTTTAAGTTTGCCAGAGAAATATCATCTCCCACCATCAATCCTTCACATTGGTGAAATTGTGCTTCGTGGGTTGCATCCAACGCTTCGTTTCTGAATACTCGTCCCGGAGCAATGATCCTGATAGGTGGTTTTCCTTTCTGTATCATCGACCTATTTTGTACACCAGATGTGTGAGTCCTAAGCACCATTTTTTCAGGACCTTTAATCCAAAAGGTGTCTTGCATGTCTCGAGCTGGATGATTTTCTGGAACATTCAATGCATCAAAATTGTGCCACTCATCTTCAACTTCTGGACCTTCTTGTGCTTCAAAACCAAGACGAACAAAAATATCCTCTATTTCTCTAATAGTTTTTGAAATAATATGGAGATTTCCTTTCTCCTGTTTTGTTCCCGGCCGTGTTACATCAATAAAAGTCATAGCGTACGTTAGTTATAACATTGTAACAAATTATCATAATAACTATAACTATTTGTCGGTGAGGTTGATACAAGATATACTACTTATATGAAAGAAGCTGAAGAAATTACTCCAAAAGAACAGAAAGAAGCACAAAAACTTCGTAAACAAAAGATAAAAAAAGTTCCTGAAAAACTTCAGGAGATTTATGATCGAATCAAAGGCTTTGACCAAAAAGCTAAGAACCTTGTACGAGATGCGTATTTCTTCGGAGAAGAAGCACATGAAGGACAGCTGAGAAAATCAGGTGAGCCGTATTTCTATCATCTAGTAGAAACAGCTAAAAACTTGGCCGATTTAGGAATGGACGCAAAAGTAATTGCTGCTGGAATCTTGCATGACTCTATCGAGGATGGTGTAGCAACAGAAGAGCAATTGCTGTATGAATTTGGAGAAGAGATTCTATTTCTAGTTGATGGAGTAACAAAACTGGGACGCGTTCGTTATCAAGGGATGCGTCGTCATAATGAATCACTTCGTAAATTATTTGTTGCAACCTCTCGTGATGTACGTGTTTTAATTATTAAATTTGCAGATCGTTTGCATAATATGTCGACTCTTGAACATGTTCGTGCTGACAAACGGGAACGTATTGCCATAGAAACACTTGAAATTTATGCTCCTCTTGCGTACAGACTGGGCATTACAACCTTGTCTAAACAGTTAGAAGATTTATCTTTTCCATATGTATACCCAGAAGAATACAAACATGTTCGAGAAATTCTCAAAGAACGTTCGAAGCAAACTATTTCAAAACTCGAACGTATGGACCGTTCTATTTCTAAGAAACTTGCTGCCAATAACATGCGGAAATTCAGAACAACTCACAGAATAAAAGGAATTTATTCTTTCTACAAGAAATTGAATCGTAAAAAAGGTGATGCTGATAAAATTTATGATATCGCTGCTTTGCGTATCATTGTGCCAACGGTTGCTGACTGCTATACCGTGTTGGGTATTGTTCATCAACATTACAGACCTATGGTTGGTCGTATTAAAGACTACATTGCTGTTCCTAAACCAAACGGCTACAGATCTATTCATACAACTGTTTTCACAGGTGACGGTGGTTTGGTTGAATTACAAATTCGTACAGAAGACATGCACCTTGATGCAGAACTAGGAGCAGCTTCTCATCTAGGATTCAAAAGACAACAACAAAAAAATGCAGTCGACGATTCATGGGCACTGCGTCTTATGGGAAGGTTCCATAACTCTATGGGTGTAAACTCAGCAAAAGACCCTAAAGACGTGGCTCCTGGATGGATTGATTCACTCGCTGACCATTCTGACAATCCAGAATCAGATACATTTGAGACAGAATTAAAAGATGATTTCTTTGGACATCAAATCTTTGTATTTACACCGCTAGGTGAAGTAATTGTTTTACCTGAATTCTCTACTCCTGTTGATTTTGCATACCAAGTTCACTCTGAGGTTGGGAATAAAATGTCGGGTTCAAAAGTAAATAAAAAAATGGTTTCTCTTAATACTAAATTAGAGAACGGTGACATTGTTGAAGTCCTGACTAGCAAAAATGGAACTCCTAATAAAAAATGGTTAGACTTTGTAGTAACAAACGAAGCAAGAAGGAAAATCCGTAACTATTTTGAAAAAATAGAAGAACATAAATAAAAAACGCGAACCCTACGGGTTCGCGTTTTTTATTTCATTTCTTTTAAAATCTTTGAACCGCCAAAAAATTGTGGTAATAAAAATCCGATATGTTCAACTAATATTCTTGGGCCTTGTTTCGCTTCCGGAAATACCGTTGACCGGCACGGCACGGTAGTGTCGAATATACCACAAATACTTACCATAGGAACATTCAGAGCCGAACGTTCATATCCTATTTGTTCCTGAGAAGTATATAAATCAGAAAAATCAGGATCAAACGGCCCAGCCAAAGTCACTATTTTTTTGACATTAAATGCTTTTGCTTGTTCTGATTGCATAGAAGCAACAACAACAATCCCACCATATGAATGCGTTATGACTAATGTTTTTTTCCCATCAACAAGAATATCGGTTAGCTTCTTCTTAAGCCTTATCATGTCATCTTTATTTTCATAATGATAATTATCGCGAATCAAAACAATTTCTTTGTTTTTAAAGTGATAATTTAGATAAGATTTCCATCCGTCGACAGCCCACACAGGTGTTTTGATACCTGGCACAAACACTATTCTATCGTATGTAGTATCTGAAAAATCTTGAGGTATGTAATTCTTAACCACATTAAGAACAACAATTAAAATCACTACAATAATAATTCCTATAATCCAGTTTGTCATTATTCTTTTGGTTTACTATCTTTTTCTTTCGAAAGCTCCATGTAACCTTTTGGTTGCTTCATGATTCGGTTATTCAATGGTACTCCATACTCTTTCAACTGTGCTTCGTATTCATCTCGCTCCAATGTTTCTACCTCCAATAGTGTGTGTGCGATTCCGTGTAGTGCTGTTTCATATTTTTTAAGCGTTTTTTCTGTTAGTTCGTACGCCTCATCCATAATTCGTTTTATCTCCGAATCTACATTCTTTTGCATCTCACTTGATAATTGAGTTCCTTCCATACCTCCACCAGAAATAGTCGCTTTCCCCTCTACTGCCAATACTCCAATTTTGGGTGACATTCCATATTTAGTCACCATAGATCGTGCCATGCGTGTTGCTACTTGCAAATCATTAGACGGACCCGTTGATACATCTCCAAATATCATTTCTTCTGTTACGTACCCTCCTAGAGACATCGCAATATCTGCCAAGAAATCATTTCTCGTTCTCATCTTTCTATCTTCGTCTGGTAATGACAATGTATATCCAGCAGCTCCACCTCGTGCAACAACAGTCACCTTGTGTACTGGATTTGCATGCTCTAATACAGACCCCATTAATGCATGCCCAACTTCATGATATGCAGTAATTTTCTTTTCTTGTTCACTAAGAATGTGTGATTTTCGTTCAGGGCCAAGCATTACTTTTTCAATAGAGCGTATAAAGTCATATTGAGAGACGGCTTTTCTTTCTTCTCGTGCTGCAAGAATGGCACCTTCGTTCATTAATGAATACAAGTCAGCTCCTGAAAATCCTGGAGTCCTCTTTGCAATCACCTGAAGATCAACATCGTCAGTCATTGGTTTCTTACGCGCATGAATAGTTAAAATCGCTTCACGGTCGTGCACATCCGGTAAATCAATAGTTACACGACGGTCAAATCGTCCCGGTCGCAACAATGCTGGATCCAAAATCTCCGGTCGGTTAGTCGCTGCAATAATAATCACTTGTTCTGTCTTATCAAAACCGTCCATCTCAACAAGAATTTGGTTCAATGTCTGTTCTCGCTCGTCATTCCCTCCACCTGTCCCACCTCCACGTGTTCGTCCGATGGCATCAATTTCATCTATAAAGATAATAGCTGGTGATTCTTTTTTTGCATTCTTAAATAAGTCTCGTACTCGTGAAGCTCCTACTCCTACAAACATTTCAACAAATTCAGAACCCGAAACGGAGAAAAATGGTACTTGCGCTTCTCCCGCAACCGCCCGAGCCAACAATGTCTTACCTGTTCCCGGCGCTCCCATCAGTAATACACCTTTTGGAATTTCAGCTCCAATTGCCAAAAATTTCTTCGGATTCTTTAAAAAGTCTACAATCTCAAGTAATTCTTCTTTTGCCTCTTTGGCTCCAGCAACATCTTTGAATGTAATTCTATTTTTTGTATCTTTTGGATCAACAAATTTAGCTCGTGATTGTCCAAATGAAAATGCCTGCATTGCTCCTCCTCCCCCAGCACCCTTTGTTGAACGCATAAAGAACCAGAAAATAAGACCCAACAATACTAATGGAAATAGAAAGGGCATGAATCGCTCAAGGAAATATGTAAATCCAGATGGATCAACAAGTTTGATATCCACTGATTGTAGTTGTTCTTCTGTTACACCAAAATTCTTCAGAGATTCAGAGAGAGAGCTCTCTGTCTCTTTTTTAGCTTCTTTCTCTTCTCCATTTTTGTAAACCAAATCAAGTTTACTTCTGTCGACAGTAATTTCAGCAACCAGTCCTTGTGTTACTGCATCAGCTACTTGCGAAATAGATATTTTCTCGTCCTGCGCGTTGTTTGAAAGAATTGAAAACAACGTGATGATAACAGCGAAAAATAACATCACTGTTAAAATTTGTGAAAATATTTGTTTTTTAATGTCTTCTGGTTTCATCTTTTTTTTCTTATTTGATTTATTTGATTTGTTGGGTTTTTTAGCCATAGATATTTTTTATATTGAAATGTGATTATATCACAGCACGTATGGTTGAAATTGTTATAATCAACCACATGAAAGTTCTGGTTAAAAACAAAGATGCATATAGAAACTTTGAAATCCTTGAAAGGTTCACTGGCGGTATCGAATTAAATGGAGGTGAAGTAAAGTCTTTGCGAAAATCCCAAGGAAATCTACAGGGTTCTTTTTTACTGATTCAGAAAAACAAAAAACAACATGCTGAGATTTTTATTAAAAATATGTATATCCCACCCTATCAAGAAAAAAATACGGGTGGGGGATATGACACAGAACGAGTGAGAAAAATTTTAATCAATCGCAAAGAAATAAACCGCATCGACAGGTCGATGAATAACAAAGGAACGACACTCATCCCTATTTCCATTATCTCGGCTGGAACATTTATTAAAATAGAATTTGCTACAGCCCGCGGTAAGAAAAAATTTGATAAGAGACAGGACCTGAAAGAACGAGCGCAAAAACGTGACGCAGAACGAGACAGTAAAATTAGATTTAATTAAAAATTATATGGATACAAAAAAAATACTTGCTTCAAAAAAAACAGAACGATGGTTGATTGTTGCTATCGTGGTGACGTTTCTACTTTCTTTGTTTCTCTCGTCAATAAATCCAAACAAAGTACCTGACACAAAAACCACACAGCAATTGGTAACCGAGACTCGCTCTATCCAAGTTGCTGAAAACACATACACTGTTCTGATTGCTGACTCAAGTGACGAACGCATCTTAGGGCTCTCCAATAGAGATTCATTACCAGACGGTGTTGATGGTATGCTTTTTATTTTCGATGAACCCAATCTTCACAGTATCTGGATGAAAGACATGAATTTCTCAATTGATATTTTATGGCTCGATGCAGATTTCAATATAATAGATCAGGCACTAAACACATCACCTGACACGTATCCAGAATCATTTACTCCTTCAATACCAGCTTTATACGTACTTGAATTACCTGCGTAAAGTACGTATACTTTCATTAGTTCCACATGGGGATGCCGGGCTTTGACAATTCAGTTTTCGAATTTTGTGCAATGCGACTTTTCCGGGTGTCGTTAAAAACCGGGATCATTTTACGTGCAAACGCTAAAATCAAATCACCATATCAGTTCGCTGGTATGGTGCCTGCATTTGCTTAGTCTTAAGGGTTGAGCCTTCGGGTTCCCCAATGCAGCGCGGTTATGCAGATTGATGCTAAGGCGTCTGTCTAACTGTTATATTTCTTAGCTAGTTTTGTATTGGTCACTTATACAGAGCGAAACCAAATGTGAATCGTTTACTAAGAGTTTTGTTTATCTTATATCTTAGTCGACTAAATGAGGACTTATGTCTTCTAAAGGTAATCTATCATTGTAGATGCAATCTCTCGAGCTGTTTTGGACGGGGGTTCAACTCCCCCCTTCTCCACACATAAGAAAAACACCCCGATGGGTGTTTTTCTTATGTGTGATTTTATAAATTTTTATCCCATTTCTCTCTTGATTTTCTGAATTAATTCTTCTCTTGTAAAAACCAACTTAATGCTTCCGTTCAATACCACCTCGTGAGTTGCGTGATGAGGACGTATTTTTTCTATGACGTTGAGTCCGTGGTTGGTTGCGTCAGCAACCAACCCTTCATAATCATCCTCCATGTGTTTCATTTCTATATGATCCCACCGGCTGGTCTGCGAACCATCAGGTTTTTGATCAGACAATTCAAAGGTACTGATAGTTCCCCATTTAGAAATTAATGGCTCTTTAAACTTAATTGTAGCAATTGGTCGTCCTGCTATTTTTGCTTGGTATATGAATTGTCCGTTCTCCTCAAACCATTGTCTGATAATCTCAAATTCTTCTCTATCTGAACACTTGTAACAAATATGATCTGGCTTTGTGTTATTTAAAAAACTAAAATCAGCAGTATCTTTATCAAATATTGCTATTGCTTCTGCTCCACTTTGTATAAAATCTTGATAGTCCATATGTTCATAGTATCATTTCCATGCTACAAACAAATACTGAATCTAAAGAAAAAGGAAAACAATGAAACCAACTAAACTAATAAGTCCCACAGTAACCGTGTTCGTCTTTGCCACATCATGTCGTGAAAGAAACCAAACATATCCTACTTTTACAAAGGTGTTTACAATAATAGCAATAGTGATTGCCTGTACTGCCAACATTTGACCAATACCGTCAGCTCGAAACGTTTGAATAGAAGAGAGTACCGTTGCGTCAACATCAACCAAAGAAGAAAGAAACGCTGTAATTAAAACCCCATAGTCACCAAGATACTTTTTACCAAATGCCACAGCAAGCAAAACGACAATGAACAACGCTCCGAACTTTAAGGCTGGTAATAATTCAAACGGGCTGTCTAATTCTTGTGTAATTTCAACACCTCCATCTTGATTTTTGTTATGCCATATATACCAACCCAACAAAAGAACTGCCATCACAAGCATCGCAAGTGGCACATACAAGGAAATCCGGAGGGTTTGCGGAGCTATCACCACAATCGCAATAATGGTTCTTACCAACATGGTACACACAGACACAAGCAATGCTATGACAAAAATGTTTTTAGGTGCACGAGTATTTTTTTTCGCTTGGATAGCCAGCGCAGTTGTTACTGCCGTGCTTGATACTATTGATCCCAGAAAAGAGGTCAACATGAGTCCCTTTTTTGCGTCTATGTATTTATTTAAAAAATATCCCACAAAACCAATTCCTGAAATGAAAATAACCAACAGCCAAATATCAAAGGGTACCAACACACCCCATGGGTCAACTGGCTCTCGCGGCAGGAACGGCAATACAATGGCCGATAAGATAATCAATTGTAATGCTCCTCCCCATTCTTTGGGAGAAATATTTTGAGCAAACGCATGAAGCTCTGACTTAAAACCGGTAAGTATTCCCACAATCACTGTCAAGAAAATAGCGACAACAAATTGTCCGCTCCCCACCATCACTCCCACAAGAAACATAATTAATGTTGCAAATTCAGAAGTTAAGCCCACCAGTTGTAGCCCAAAGACACCGTTGAAATAAGCAATTGATAAAAATACCAGTACCCCTATCAAACAAATCAAAGGTAAAAATGGTATAGCCGGAATCATGGTCGAGACAGCTCCAATCATCACAATAAGTGGCATAGTCCTGAAACCTACAAAACTTCGAGAACCCTCTCTTTGCATATCTATTTCTCGGCGGAGTCCAATAAACGCACCTAAAGCAAGTGCCATAACAAGCTTGGAAATAGTTGAGTCTATGGTAAATAACGCTATGATATCCATACAAATATTGTACCTTAAACATCAAGCATATGAGATAATGATGTGCATATGAACGATGAACAAAAACGAATATGCCCTATCGAAGGATGTGGAGCAGAACATACCAAATTAGTACGAGATGAAAAAGAAAAAGCGAAGAAGCCAGTAGGAATGCAACATGCAGAACGACCTCTCACAACTGACGAATTCTTAAGCATGACAGAAGAGAGGATGGTACAAATTAATAAAGAGTTACGCGAAGCATTCAAAACTATTTCTGCTTTTCCAAAATCGGTAACCTTTTTTGGTTCAGCGCGTCTGAATGAAGGTTCTGAATTTTACGAAAAAGCACGACGCCTAGCAGCATCATGTTGCCAAGCTGGTTATGGAGTTATCACAGGAGGTGGTCCAGGAATTATGGAGGCTGGAAACAGAGGAAGTAACGAAGCATGTGGTTCCGGAGTTGGATTCAATATCATTCTACCTTTTGAACAATCTGCAAACAAATATGTCACACACGGAGTTGATTTTGAATATTTCTTTACCAGGAAGTTCACGATGAACTTTACTGGTGAAGCATACGTATGTTTTCCAGGGGGATTTGGGACGATGGATGAATTTTTTGAAATTCTAACACTTGTACAAACAGGTAAAGTCGAAAAAGTACCTATCATTTTAGTAGGATCAGAATTTTGGCAACCAATCATGGACTATTCAAAGAATATCCTACTAGATACATTTGGAACTATATCACCAGAGGATTTAGACTTGATTCACGTACTTGATGATGAAGAAAAGATTATGGAGCTAATCAAGAATGCTCCACTGAGAGGAAAATACTATATCTAAGACAATAAAAATAGGCTGGTTACTCAGCCTGTTTTTTTGTACAAAAAATATAGATACAAATATAGCTGAAGTACAAAGCTACCAGTCCGGTAACTTGTATTTCAGGACTGGTGACTATTGCAAAAGGGACATGAGCAAACCAATCAACCAACGTTAGTATATATCCTAATAATAACCACGTTACTGTCATAACAAGTAATGTAATACTGTGTGACACAAATGAAACGAGAATCATAATAAAGCCAAGTAACATAGTAACGGGCACCACCCACAGAACCAAAATATTAACTGCAGGAGATACCAAAGATATCTCTCCTGTCATCCAGATAAGCATCGGTAATACAAATATTTGAGTACCCAGAGAAGCAGCAGCAAGTCCTCTGAAGTCGAATTTTGTTCGAGGAATAATACTTAGATATGTTTCAACACGTGGAACCAAAACCACTAGTCCCAGCGTCGCTAGAAAAGATAATTGAAATGATGGATCATATAAAACAATCATGGGATTATGCATAATCATAAAAAATGCGGCAATCCATAACGCACGTAATATCTCAGATTGATATCCTGTAACGCGAGCAATAATGACAAGAAAAGCCATAAGTGAAGCACGCACTACAGTGGCTGATGCACCTGTCATAATGGTGAAAAATAAAATTGCAATTGAACCAAATACTGCTGATGCAGCAACACCCATAAACGCAAGCACTCTCATGATTGCCTCGGCAATAATAGTGACATTAAAACCAGATAGAACCACGATATGAATAACTCCAGTTATCCGAAATTGATTCAAAAGTTCGTCACCCATTGATGATTTCGCACCCACCAGCAGACCCGACAGTAACGATGCATGTGGTTCCGGCAGGTATCGTTCTATTCTGCGTACAAGAGCTTTTTTAAATAACAATAAATTTTTAGTAAGTGTACTACCGTGAGTACCACTACTTAGTAATGTAATATTTGGATGTCTTGCCACATAATATATTTTGTCTTTCTTGAGATACGTATCGTAATGAAATATCCGCCCAGTATCAGTTTCAAAAGACGTGGGAGGTTCTATGTCACCCGAGAGTAGCATGTAATCACCGTATGAGTACTCGGGATAATGTGGCACGGTTAAAAGAATCCGTTCATGTGAGTCTTCAATGGTAAATGTTAATTTGGTATTGAATTCTTTCTTGTCTGGCTCGGCTGAGATATATCCTTTAGTGAGCAATTCTTGTGGTTGTAAACGGGCTACATCATATAAACTGATCCATGTGTACATGCGTATTATTCCAATCAAGAAAAAGATGCAAGACAGTATTATGACTTTTTTATGTTCAGACTTACTCATGCTTATAATACTGCTTAACAAAAAAATAAGAATAATCCAAAACATCAGAGAGATATCCGTAACGCATTCCAGAACAACACCAATAACAAAACTAGTCACCCAATAAAAAACAGGATGAATCTTTCCCAGGTTACTCATAAAAAGAATATAACAAAGCGGCCGTACGGCCGCTTTGTTATATTCAACTTATCTTTTACCTTATCTAATTGTGTAGTCTTTTTCAGATCCCGAGAATAATGTGATGTCTTCCCCATCTGCTAATCCTCGTGCTATATCATCTGCTCGTTCATTATAAACATGACCCGCATGTGCTTTGATGTGTTCAAAAATTACTTTGTTTTCCACTTCAACAAAATCACGGACACGTTGAATATCTTCCCATAAATCTTTATTTAAAACAGGTTTTCCGTCAGCCTTTTTCCAATTCTTTTTTTGCCAGTTATAAATCCATGCATTAAGCCCATTTATGACATACATGGAATCTGAATGTACTGTAATAACATAATCTCGTATTGCCAAATCAACGATTTCCTCAAGAGCTTTGTATACAGCCAAAAGCTCCATCTGATTATTCGTTACGTCATCTTGTCTGTCACCCATCTCAAGAGCTTGTTTGTTTCCAACAAACACTGCTCCCCATCCACCCTTCCCTGGATTCCCTAGCGACGATCCATCTGTATAAATAGCTAATTCTTTCATGTAGGTATTGTAACAAACTAATCAACGTCTATAACCAGCCCATAGTGATCTGAACCAGAGAGTTGTTTTATTTTTTGAGAACTATTAACAACTATCTCTTTGTCGACCAAAATATAATCATACTGCACAGGAAAAAGTTTAAATGTTCCTACACCCCGATGTGGGTTTACCAGGTTATGTGTCGTAAAAATAGTATCAAAGATTTTGCGACCATTGGTCCATATCTCCTTAAATGTATAGCTATAGCGTTTCCAGATAAGCAAATTCAAAAGAGGCCAAGAAAATGTATTTAAATCCCCGCAAATAATATTACGCTTATTTGTATCAATATTTTTCAATATTTCTTCGAACTGTTTCACTCGCACCCAAGGTGGCGCAACACAACGCAAGTGCGTATTGGAAACTTCATAATTGATGCCTTTGACATTAATAGTAGCTGAAATAAATTCAGAAGAGAATTGTTTATATTTACGTGCTTCAAAGAGTGTGTGGAGACTAATATCTTGAGTAAACACATGAGAAATTTCAAATTTAGATAAAATGACATTCAGAATTAATATTTCTTCTCCTGTCTTTCTATACGTCCAGCCTTCGTTTGATGAAACAACAAATTCATACATTCCAGACAATTTTTCCAAAAATCTCTCAGGAACCTCTTGTAAACAAACAATATCTGCATCCTCCTTCTGTAATTGAAGAATGAGTTTGCTCATCTTTTTATTATCTTTATATACATTCCAGGTCAATACTTTCATGATTTACAGTATATCCAAAAGCCTAATAGAAATATAGGAGTAACCTTTATAATTCTCTTTTTCTAGAGTACCAACAAAGCGGACTCTCTCTCCTGGTTCAACTTTTTTTTCAAGTAAATCTTCTCGAAAGAATGCTGTCGCCTTGATTTTCTTTCCTCTATTATTAATAAAACCAAGTTCAACATGATTACCTGCTTTTCCAAAAGAGCGCATATTATTTAAAACAGCTTGGAATATAAACATCGGTTTAGGATTTTTCATACCAAATGGCTCAAGTGTATGCACCAGTTCATGTATTTGTACGTTAGCTTGATCAATGGTGAGTTCCGCATCAATATGAATCTTATCCTGAGTTACTTTTTTGGCCTTATCGATATTTTTTGAAAGCTCATCCTGCAAGAAATGAATTTTCTCTCCGTCTGTTTCAAATCCTCCTGATGCCGCATGACCACCAAATCCATCAAATGAATCTCTAGTTTCTTGCATTAATGAAAACACCGAAATATCAGAACCTGAACGACATGAACCTTTGATCGCATCACCCACGCGAGACCACACAAACGTTGGTTTTTTTTCTCTGTCAGCAATTTTCCCAGCAATAAGCCCCAAGACACCTAGTGGCCATTCTGGATTCCCCATCACGATGACAGGTCCATCATTTCTATCTTCAAGCTTGCCCCATACTTCTTTCATTATTTTTGCAGTAAGATATTTTCTCCTATTATTTAGTTTTTCAAGTTCCTCTCCCGCCGCTATCGCACGCTCGTCATCGTAGGCCAATGCAGCAAAGGCAATCATTGGGTCATCCAATCGTGACGCTGCATTAATACGCGGACCAATCATAAAAGCAATATCATCTGTTTGTAAAAGATTTGGATTTAAACGCGCCTTTTTAAAAATAGTATGAAGGCCTGGCCTCGCAGATAGTCCAATCATAATTTTCCCAAAATGAACTAATAAACGATTTTCTCCCACAAGAGGTACCATGTCGCATACAGTAGAAATTGCCACTAAATCTAATAGTGTTTTCTCCCAACCATCTGGTATTTTTATAAAATTCTCTAGATTTTTTTTCTTACCTTCTTGTAATAATGCACATGTTAATTTCCACGCAACACCACATCCACACAAGTTTTTATCTGGATATGTACAATCAGATTGTTTGTGATTAACCACTGCGTACGCTGCTGGCAGATCACCTTCTGGTAAATGGTGATCAGTAATAATTACATCCACTCCGCCTTTCATAAGAATATCCACTTCATGATTATCTGTTATTCCACAATCAACAGTAATCAATAAGTCGACCTTGTCCGCAACAATTTTTTCACAAATAGGCACATTCAGTGAATACCCGTCTGTATTTCTGTTGGGAATATAGTTTGTAAAATTTTTATATCCTATTTTTGTAAAAAAATTATACAACAAAGCTCCTCCAGGAATACCATCAGTATCGTAATCAGAATAAATAATTATTTTTTGGTTTTTAGAAATTGCCTCCAATATTCTATCAACTGATTTTTGCATATCTTTATACAAAAAAGGATCATGAATACCGGACCAATCAAATTCAAAAAAAGAATCTACTTCAGTCTTATCTGTAATATCACGGTTATGAAAAAGTTGAGCAACCAAAGGATCCATTTCTTTTCCATATAGTCCTTCCCGTTTTGTATCATCAAGCAGTGAAGGTATTTCGTAAGTAGAGATATCTGGCATTTCCCTATTTTAACATTATTAAAAAAGAACCCAGTATAAGGGTTCTTTATGTTGAAAAGTGAGACGGTCGAAGGCCTGTTATAGTTACAGGCGATGTTCCCCAGGGTAGCGATGAATCTTACGATCTCACCTTAGCCTTCTGGGGCCGATCAATAAAGGTCTCACTATCGAGACTCGACATCACATAGTAGGTATTCCTCCGGACATGCTGATTCCGAAATACTAGCCCGTGTATGCTGTCTCACTTTTCATCCACTATTATAGCAAAAGAAAAACCAAGCTGTGTGCTTGGTTTTTCTGTTTATATGCTCTGTGCTGGCGTCTACCTACTCTCCCGCATCGCAGTACCATCGGTGGTAGAAGGCTTAACTTCTGTGTTCGAAATGAGAACAGGTGTGACCCTTCCCCCAAAACACCAACACAGAACATATAACCAATATATAAACATTCAAATATCTAAATTAAATCATGTCTTTTCTGCTATACCGCACTTCGGTAAAAGCAATTAACTCAGAATTACACGAATTTACATTCTTTGTAATTTCCTCATTATAAGATTTTCTTGACGTATTAGTACCCTTTCGCTGAACACATTACTGTGCGTACACGTTGGGCCTATCACCTAGTCATCTCCTAGGGGTCTCAATGATTTCTGATCTTGGAGTTGGCTTCCTTCTTAGATGCTTTCAGAAGTTATCCATTCCCAACATAGCTACCCGGCGGTGCCGTTGACACGACAGCCGGTACACCAGAGGTCAGTCCACTTCGGTCCTCTCGTACTAGAAGCAGATCTCCTCAAAAATCGACGCCCGCAGTAGATAATAACCAACCTGTCTCACGCATTCCTTACTCCAACATTACTGTTGGTATGGACTATAACTTCTTTCTAACCGAGGTTAGAAGGTGGCGTTTAGTCTCTACGGGTGATTACAAAAGTAATCTTCCCTCGGAATTGTCCTTTTACAAAAATGTAAGTAGGATTTTCCCGATATTAGCCACGTTTTTCATATGACATCACTGTCATAGACCGCCGTGAATGTTGATTATTATTTTTATACTCTTGTAGAATCGATTATCTCTCTACATTAGAGTTTGTTATAACGAAAATATATGTGTTCACACATGAACAAATAAGGTTTCTATAACTCTCAATGGGGTTCAGATTAATTCTGATTACAACAACGTTATAACCAGAACGGTCTGAACCCAGCTCGCGTGCCCTTTTAATTGGCGAACAGCCAAACCCTTGGGACCTTCTCCAGCCCCAGGATAGGACGAGCCGACATCGAGGTGCCGAACATCGCCGTCGATATGAACTCTTAGGCGATACCAGCCTGTTATCCCTGGGGTAGCTTTTATCCGTTGAGCTCCAGCCGCATCTAACGCGAACTGTCGGATCACTAAGTTCCACTTTCGTGTCTGCTTGACATGTACGTCTCGCAGTTAAGCTAGTTTATGCCTTTACACTATCGGCACGGTTTCCATTCGCGCCTAACTAACCTTAATAAACCCCTCCGTTACTTTTTAGGAGGGTAGCGCCCCACTAAAACTACCCACCAGATACTGTTCCCAAACGTTTTTTCCGTTCAGGTTAGGACGCACACAAGTAAAGGATGGTATCTCACTGATGACTCCAGATAGACCAAAATCTATCCTTCAAAGTCTCCCATCTATACTGCGCAGTACTCACGTACGCCCAATACCAAGCTGTAGTAAAGCTCCCAGGGTCTTTTCGTCCCACTGCGGGAAGCCGGCGTCTTCACCGGCATTGCATTTTCACCGAGCTATTCCCCGAGACAGTGTACCAGTCGTTACGCCATTCGTGCACGTCTACAATTACTAGACAAGGAATTTCGCTACCTTAGGACCGTTATAGTTACGGCCGACATTGACCGGGGCTTATATCAGCCAGCATGAGAAGTAAAACTTCGCACACCCCCGATATTTAACCTTCCGGCATTGGTCAGGCGTCACCCCCTATACATCCACTTACGTGTTCGCAGGGAGCTGTGTTTTTGGTAAACAGTCGCCAGTACATCTTTCGCTGCGGCCCCATACTAGCAAGCTAGTAGGGGCGGGCCTTATCCCGAAGTTACGGCCGCTATTTTGCCGAGTTCCTTGGGGAAAAATCACTCGTTCGTCTTGGTCTACTCGACCTAACCACCTGTGTTGGTTTGGGGTACGGACGCATTATACTTAACCTTAGAAGTTTTTCTTGGAAGACTCTTCGCTAGAATTTGACCACCTAAGTGGGCATCTATCCAAATCTCGATCCTTGTGTAGTCCGGATTTTCCTAAACTACGGATCTTAGAAACAGAAACGCCAATTCAATAAGGCGATCTAACTTATGTTCTCCGTCACTCCATCGAATATAATGCGGTTAGGGAATATTAACCCTATCACCATCGGATGCGGATTTCTCCATCTCCTTAGGACCGACTAACCCTCAGCCGACTATCGTTGCTGAGGAAACCTTGGTATTTCGACGTGTGGGGTTCTCACCCACATTGCGGTTACTCGTGCCAACATTCTCACTTCCAGACGCTCCACCATGGCTTACGCCTTTGGCTTCAGTGCAGACTGGAACGCTCTCCTACCGATCCATATAAATATGAATCCCTCACCTTCGGTACCATGCTTAGCCCCGATCATTTGCGGCGCAGAATCTCTTGATCAGTGAGCTGTTACGCTATCTTTAAATGATGGCTGCTTCTAAGCCAACATCCTGATTGTCGATGAAATTCCACCTCCTTAAGTGCACTTAGCATGAATTTAGGGACCTTAGATTGAGATCTGGGCTGTTTCCCTTTTGAGCACAGGAGCTTCGCCCCCTGACTCTAACTGCCATACTATTAACCAATTGGTATTCGGAGTTTGATAAGAAAGACGAGGTTTCCCCCTGTTCTTTCTTTCCAGTGCTCTACCCCCAATGGGAACATATGACGCTAACCCTAAAGCTATTTCGGAGAGAACCAGCTATTACCGAGTTCGATTAGCTTTTCACTCCTTACCACAAGTCATCCCCGCGTGTTGCCCGCGCGTGGGTTCGGCCCTCCTCCTATCTTTCGATAGAACTCAGCCTGCTCATGGTAAGCTCACCCGGCTTCGGGTCTAATACATACAACTAATGTTTCGCACTATTAATACTCGCTTTCGCTGGGCCTTTTTGTCATAGACAATTTGGCGTGCTGTATATATTAACTCGTTGGCTCATTCTTCAATAGGCACGCAGTCACGGTATAAATACCGCTCCTACTCCTTGTAGGCATATGGTTTCAGATCTATTTCACTCCCCTCTCGGGGTTCTTTTCACCTTTCCCTCACGGTACTAGTTCACTATCGATCTGTAAATATATTTAGCCTTACCAGTTAGTTCTGGCAGATTCACCCGGGCTATTAGTGTCCCGAGCTACTCAGGAACAGAAACAAAAGAGATAAAAAGATTTCGTGTACCGGGCTATCACCGTCTAGGGCCAAGCTTTCCAACTTGTTCTACTATCTAATTATTTTTTGACTCTTCTTCCGAAGAAAGTTTCTGTCCTACAACCCCTAAAAATTAAAAATCTCTAGGTTTGGGCTCCTCCGCTTTCGCTCGCCGCTACTTACGGAATGTGCTGAAATTCATCAGCTTGTTTTCTTTTCCTCTGGTTACTGAGATGTTTCACTTCACCAGGTACGCTCAAGCACATCTTATGTGTGCAAGTGACCGAGGTTTGCTCGGTCGGGTTTCCCCATTCGGAAATCTCCGGGTAAGTTTGTAAAACAACTAACCGAAGCTTA
>Ga0115567_10000520_pt1 | contig 37603 bp, 36 predicted proteins | sample COGITO_mtgs_1204_2_FD_88679 | JGI IMG/M metagenome (GOLD analysis project Ga0115567, IMG submission 88679) | Pelagic marine microbial communities from North Sea - COGITO_mtgs_120412 | ecosystem: Environmental > Aquatic > Marine > Epipelagic | place: Germany:Helgoland, sampling site Kabeltonne...
CCGCCTCCCTCGCATCCTCCACCGGATGGCTGGGCGCGGCCGGCTGCTGCGATGCCGCCTCCTTCGCATCCGGCTCCGAACGCCCTTCCGCCTCCCTCGCATCCTCCACCGGATGGCTGGGCGCGGCCGGCTGCTGCGATGCCGCCTCCTTCGCATCCGGCTCCGAACGCCCTTCCGCCTCCCTCGCATCCTCCGCCGGATGGCTGGGCGCGGCCGGCTGCTGCGATGCCGCCTCCTTCGCAGCCGCCTTCAAGTGCTCTCCCCAAGTTGCGATCATCTCCTGAGCGGCCACCGCTTGACCATGTAGACGAGACGAGGCTCTCCGGTAGAGACAGTACCGCAGTGCGAGAGGGGGGAGCTTCCCGCCGAGCTGGTCGAAGTGACGCCTGTGAAGAAAGCAAAGATAGAAGCAATCGTGATTCGGGAGGACAAGACAAGCGCAGAGACGATCGAAGGAATGTTCGGCAAAACTCACGGACTCCTCCACGGCGGACTTCTCCGCGGGACTCACGAGATACGACTCGCAGGACGCCGCCGCGGGAGCTACACGAAGCTCCTCGCGACTCGCTGCGAGAGATTGGGCGTGCAAAATCTCCACAAGACAGCAGCGACAATTCCGCGAGGATCCGCGGGGATCCTTTTCGGCGCGCCCGAAGCCGCTCGCCGACTCGCAATCGCGGTAGTGATCGCGGCTTAGAGTCTTGGCGGAAACATGCAGCGCCCGTGCGGAGAAGTGGAAGCGAGGAGGTGCTCAAAAAGCGTGAGCCAAGTCCCCTGAGACGGCGGGAGCCGAGCCCCTTGCGTCGGCGTGACAACAGCCCCGCCGAGAGACGCGTGGTGCTCAAGCGAAGGTCTCGGTCGCGGGATTCTGGCGCTGAAGTACGGAGGAGCGCATCGGGCGGACGTCGAGTTCCATTCGGAAATGAGCGGGAGAAGCGAAGCGATCGCGTCTCACCAGGGCGGAGAAGCGATGCACAGAGCGGCTCCGGCGAGAAACCCCGGGATGAAAAGAGCCTTCCGCTGCACAGGGAGAGCCGCGAGGATTCAAAGCGCTCGAAAGACGGGCAGCTTCAGTCCTCGGTGCGGAAACTCAGTCGGAGTGACCGTGAAGACCCAAAGAAGAGGGAGAATAAAACGTCCGAGGGACGTGTGACGGGCAAGAAAACAGTTGAAACAGGCGCACCCGAGAGTGAGCAGAGTGATGGAAGTGTGGTTTATGAGGACGATGAGATCGGCGTGGACTTCGAAAATTTTGGCGCCTCGTCAGAAGATAGCGAGCAGGACGAGGAGGACATGTTTCGCACTGCACCGGCTGCGTCCGCGCCAGGTGATACTTCCGAGGCGCATTCTGCACCAGGTGGCGCAGATCGCGCAGACAGAATGCCATCTTCATCAAGGGCGCTTGCACGCATCGCACGGCTCCCAAGCTCCGGGTCCACAGGGGCGGGGGCATCGGAAGAGAGCGAGCCAGCGCAGCTGTCGGAGGCGGCACGGCAGATGTGTGCGGAGGCAGTAGAGCCCCCGAGCGACGCATTTGTTCTTGTGCTTGTCGAAGGCGACGGTCCAACTGAAATTCGCTTCGAAGGGCGGAGCAATTTCACAATCGGTCGATCGACCAAGGCTGATACGGTGGTTAAGTGCATGTTGTGTTCTCGCATGCAGGCTCTTGTTACGTATTCTGCAAAGGGGCCAGCTTGCGCGACACAGCAAGGTGCGGCAGTGTATCTGATGGATCTTGGGTCTATGCACGGCACGGCGGTGGACGGTCAAATGCTGCAGAAGGACGAGGCCGTGGTGCTTCGGGGGGGTGCTGAGGTGCTCTTCGGTGGCTGCGACGGTGTCACCTACCACGTTGCTTCAGATTTCGCGGCACGTGACACCGCACCGCGAAGTTTAAATGCGCATGATGGGGGCGCAGCGGTCGGAGACGAGAAAGGTCCTGGTGACGGGGACGCGGTGGGGTGGCGTGCAGCATGTATGCAGCAGAAGGAGTGGACAGAAGGTCACGTGGTCGCACAGCAACTTCGAGCAGGTGGTCAGGTCAAGATTGCTTTCAACTCTAAGGAGGGTGGTACACTGACCTCAATTTGGGTGGAACGTAGTTCTGCACGCTGGCTTGAACCCCCGGCCCCCGAGATGGCTCGTCAGCGCCTCACGCTACGCGTGCCTGTATCGCCAAAGCCGACAGTATCGTCACAGGGCAAGGTGGCCGTGTCACCGTCTGGCAAAGACGCTGGTGCTGGAACACCGCTCTCTCCGCCGCCTGTAACCCCTGAGCGGCGGCAGCGGTTTACCCCCGCGACGCCCAAGACCTCGGAGCGTACTAGGCAGTCACCTGTCTTGCGCTCATCATCGGCGATTATGGGCTCAGACCTGGGCCTGGAGGGAACAACCTCGGAGGAGGCGGCTTGTGCGACCGGCAAGCGGTCAGCTGGTGGAGATGCGATGGAACTGCCGTCCGCAAAGAAACAGGCCTACTAGCCAGGCTGCCCTTCGAGTTGGCCCTAGGCTTTTCATGCTTGTATGAGACAGCCCTAAGTTGTTTGCAAGGCTGGTAGACAACGCGTGTTGATGTGAACACCACGGGCTGGCGACAAATTTGAGGTATAAGAAAAGAATATGGGAACTAGACGTGTCTTTCCTGATGCGTCGCGAAGAGCTCGGGAGGACATTGCTTTGTCTTTCACAACTTTCTCAACCTTTTCACGCGGGGATCGTCGGTCATCTTGCTCGCATGAGCTGCATTTTGCAGTTGAGGTGACGAGTCCGGCGGCGAAGGGAAGCTGAAGGTGAACCCTTGGTTTGTGGAAGAATTTTCCGCTGTGCACGAAAAGAGCGGTGACAGAGAGAGATTCGCATCGTATGCGGATCGCCGCGGAGGACGATTCACATCTACCCGCGGTGGGCCCGAGGGGGACGAGGACGAGGACGAGGACGAGGACGAGGATGAATCTGCTAGAGCACGCGTGTATGCGGCATTCTCCGGATCCTGTAACCGACTTGATGCATCAGCGCCCCGCTCCGTCTGATGGTGTTTAAGTCATCTGATAGCGTGTCGCACATCACAACAGGGGTGCAAGCGGGTCATTGCACCGCGTTCCAGGAGACAGTCTGATGAATCATGTCATCGAGTGCAGTGGGCTTCCATGGCGCAAGCACCCGTAGCGCCTCGGAGTTATCGATCGGCCCTGCCGCCGGCCACACGCAGAAGAGTCAGCGGCATTCTTCGATGCAGGATTGCTCTCGTCGAGGGTGCAAGAAGTTTCCCTAGCCAGGCCCAGTGCGAATAAAATTGACTCAAGCTGTACAGTGCTGTCAGCGTGGCACTGCGTGCTGCTTGGGAAGACGGGCGGGCAATGCACCGACATCGACAGATACAAGTTTGCAGTCAGAGTCGTCGAGGTGCACTTCCGCGAGTCCGAGCGCTGCAGCAACTTGCTTCGCGTACATGCAGAAAGTAGGACGCTCCGACAACGCCACGTGTAAGACCCGCTCGTATGTCCGCGCGCCCTGTGGCAGTGACGCGTAGGCAGCTTAGCCTAATTCGGAGAAAGAATAAGAATGCAATTCTGCTCATTTTACCAATGGGAATACCCGTACCGCGCGCAGTGCAGCGGCTGCAGATGCAGCAGCATCTCGCGAAAAAATCAGGCTAATGCGCCCCTTGGCACCAGGGATATCTTGGCTGGAGATGTGGCTGCCCACAGGCCTGCCAGCCCTGATCGAATCCTCCAGCTCAATCTGTGACCCTGTATGCACCGCCCTCGCTCATGCAGCGCACTCCAGCACATATCATGTAGCCATCGAACCCGTCTGGGTGAGGGATGGAGGTTCCAGGGGCATACCGAGATTGTCGAAGGGCCCTACAACGTCGGGAAAGCGCAGGACGGTCCAGCGCGGGAAGGCGGCACCCTGCCCCTGGAGCGTGCGCTCGGCCTGAGCCTTATTCCCGCCATACGAGAACTGATACCGATTCCGTCGGCGCGCAGACTTGACCGCGATTGAGCCTATGGGCTCTATTGCGTCCCCTTCCCGTAATCCCCCAGGACCCTGCTTGCGCGAATGGTGGCACGGTCGCTCGCCATGAAGACAGAGTCGGACGAGATCAACACGTAGTGCCGGATTATCGTCCCCGCGCTCAGCACGTCCTGAACCATTCGCCTGATCACGTGCGGGGTGTCAGTAGGGCTCATCCAAAGCGCAGGAGGGGGAAGGTGCAGACCTCCCAAAGCAAACGAAGTCCACAACGCCATCCCACGCGTATTCCCCCGGCGGCGGGTCCACTGCACCGGACAGCAGTACCCGGAAGCGCTCGCGATCATGTATCCTGTCGCACTTGAGCAGTGAGACCTGTCCATCGGAATCGATCGATTCACGTGACGCCATCAGCAGGAAGGGCTCTGGCTCAAAATATGCTTTGGACTTAGGCGGGGCCAGCGCCCGCGCATCCTGTCCGAAAGGATTCGATGACTTGCCACGATTCAATATCCAGACGCGAGCACCTTGGATGAGCGTTCGGCTGTCACTTGATGAACCGAGCATGCGCGAATCTGGCTATATGGTCTACCTGCGTCCAGGAGAAGTTCGACGAGCAGGCGACCCATGAACTGCGTACCGCCTGCGCCTCAGCAGCGTAAGCCCTTGCATGCCCTACACGACCCATATTCTACGAGTTTCAAGCACTACGTACCAATCACGAGGATGCGACGGCCGTACAGCAAGTCCCGCTCACCTGCCATACCGTGGCTGGCTTCAGAGGAAACCTCTGAAACTGGTCAAAAAATGCCTTGTGAATTTCCAGAACATTCCGGTAGAAGCAATGGCGCGGCGGCGAAACGACTACAGTCGTGAAGACTTTCCTGGCGAAAATTTCGGCAGCATGGGTAGTGGCATGAGGGTCAATGGCAGCAGCAGCAGCAGCAGCGGTGGCGGCGGCGGCGGCGGTGCCGATGGCTTCGTGTCACTGTCGTCTTTCGCGTCGATGTCGTTTGATGATGCCCGTCGTTCTATGAACCCAGTTCTCAGGCATTCACAACAGGAGGCGCGTCTACCCAACATCATTCATATCGCAGAGGATAATTCTGCTCGGCACATCAACCAGAGAAATGTAGTGAGAAGGCAAGGAGCAACGCCGCCCCTAATGGACTCATTATTCAGCGGGCTTGGCAGGGCAGGCTTGCGGGTTCCGGCGCCGCTTGCCGACTCTCAGTCGTCACGCGGACTGGAATCTGCACGCTCGACTCGATCGAACTTTGACGAGTACGAGGCGTTGGGGATGCTGGACGAGGGCATTGTAAAGAGAGGTGTCTCGGAGCAGAAAATCCGCTCGTTGAGGGTCGGGCCGATCCAACGCAGGGTGTGCCACCGCGCCCCCAGCCCAATCGGTGCCTAGCGTGGGCTGGTCCACGCTCAAACCTGCTCCTACGCTGGCAGGGCGTTGGTGAAGACAAGTGCCACATCTGCCAGCTGGAGTGGGGCGGTGGTGACTCCTCGATGCACCTTCCGTGCAAGCACCATTTTCACGAGGAGTGTATCCGTGGGTGGTTCAAGGAAAATCGCACATGCCCTGTTTGCCGCTTCGAGGTTGAGAAGTAGCTTCTCGCTGTTCATGAATTATCCCACATGCCCTCCTGCTGATTTTCTTCCCTCGCCGACGCGGCGCCGATTGTCCTCCGCTCAAGAGAGCCTGCCACACTCCACGCTTCCGTGAGCGCAAGCAAAGCCGGTATCGCCTTGGAGGGGCTTCGCGCCTGTCCCCGCGCCGCTGAGGCCCATGAGTAGCCCTGTGAGCACCGAGCTGTGCGATCTCTCACACGATTCACCTGCGGATACCCTCGCTGGCACCTGTGCAGAAGATGCCTGGCTGCCTTGCATCGGCTGTGCTTGTGCTTTGTGTCCGTGTGCTCGGTCGAGCATGGCGACGTGGTCGGCAAAAAAGCGGGGCGCATCCCACACTACAGTCCAACCGATGCACGCTAGATGATCAAGACCGTGCATGGTTCCCATCACATACCACACCCCGCGCTCGGCCAGCGCCGGCGACGGCTGGCCCGAGGGAAGGAGCAGGCCCCTCCGCCCCAGCTTTGCCACAGGTTCGATGCAGACTCGCTCGACTCTTGTGCCTCGTGTGCAGATTACCCCCTCTCCTCTGAGTAGCGCATCTGCAAAGGCCTTCGGTGCCATCGTAGACCCCAATGCCCCGTCTTTCTGCTGTCGCTCGTCCCCGTTTTGCTCATCAGTGCTCTCTTCGCTGAGCAAATTTTCACTTCGAATGGCAACACCGCCCTCACGTGAGCACTGTGAAACGTTGATTGCTAGCGTAGGTGCTGCCTGCGACCTGCGGCCAAGTGTACCACCGCTCGCCTCATGCCGAATAGCATCGCGCAGGCTGCAAGCGACATTTTACGAAACAGGACACGGGCATCGGCGCTCGAGTGCATGGAAAGGTGACCTGCACGAGACCATGCCATCGTTACGCCGCCATTCTCTGCTCATTGTAGGGCGTCTCGCGTTGCCGCACTGGTCGACCCGCCCGAGAATCACACCTGAGGCAACGAACATTGGGTTCGTGGAGAGATGTGGAATCTCGTTGCCGATGCTGGAGAAGGGGTCTGGAGAGGAAGAGAGAGTCTCGTATGACACGTACAGGACCAGTGGGGAATCTTGTACCCACGAGTTCACCTCTGCAGCTCCTTCTGGAGAAAGGTCATGGTGGATGAGGTCGCGATTCCGCTCGTGGTCCTTCCACAGCGGCGCTGCCCGCACCCGCGCCGTGTACGCACCCCAGGGCTCGCTCTTGTCGCGTGCCGCGACTCCCCACTGCTCGAGCTTGAAGTCATACACCGCGCCAGAGGAGTCAGAGACACCAGCGACGCCCGCAGCCATGCCCAAGGAGTTGAAGATGGCGCCCATCCAAGTATCAAGTAATGTTATCATCGGGGTGCCATCGTGTGGGGTCGCGATAGTCGTGACTGAGAGTATCCACTCGGCGGAGGTCCCTCCACCGAATACATGATCATCTTCACCCATGCTCGCTCCACCGTCTGATAGCAGCTGGACGAGCACGCGTGCCGTCGTGCCCCCGAAAGAATGCCCTATTAGGTGTATCGGGTGATCTCTGTCCCATTCTGGATACAGACCTTGAGATTCGCGACCGTATTTGGCGTGACCGTGCCTAGCAGCATGCACAGCACCATAGTGAACCAATCCGCCTTTGATCTGAGCGTAGAGCTCACATGCTCGGTCCCACGCACTGCTGAATGGCCCGACAGCTGCTGTCATCACACGCCGCCCGGGGAGCAACTTTTCGACGTTGCTTGCCAGGTCACTATGTCCGCCCCAGTACCAGAACTTGCCACCCATCTCTGAGCGAGACCTGTCATGGTTGCTGCTGGTGTCATAGTCTGGTCGTGCAGGTGCGGGGCTGCCCAACGTGAGAGCTGGGAATACCATCCACCGAAGCCGTGGACGAGCACAATGGGTGGGAGGCTTTCTGGATCCATTTCTCTAGGCTGCAAAAAAGCTTCTTTTGCTCCTCCGCCCATTCTTAGCACCCAGCAGCGCAGTTGCCGGACCTTTGAGCGCATGACTTTTATGCATAAGTTGAAAGATTAGATCGTGTGCGATTGCAATCTCTTTAGAGGGCTACCGAGCCGCTCCTGCTACAGGTTCCGTTCCTGGAGTAGGGTCGCACACGTACCACGATGGAAGAGGGGGAAATCGAGCTTGAGGATGAACAGCTTGAGTTGGAGAGGGCAATCGCGATGTCGCTGGAGGAAAGTAGCTCCCAGCCTGCGCAGTACGGAGAAGTTTGTGAGGCAAATAGCGAGCATGGAATTCCCGAATTCGATTTGCAAGCTTCGCAGAGAGTCTGCAAGAGGGTTGACGATGATTTCACAAAGAAAAAGCGATTGGAATTGCGTTTTGGCCCGTCTTCTGCTCAGGCGACGGACCTGGAGGAAGGCGAGCTGTCGGCGCACGATGAACCCGATGTGTGCAAGGAGCAGCTGATGATAATGAAGAGGGCGCGGCACGACGGTTCGGCGATGATGCACCCCACAGCGGGATTATCCAGAGAAGATAATCAAGGTGTTGAGAAAGAGGAGCTCAAGTTGATGGCGGAACTTGGTGTTGCAGCGCGCAGTCAGGTTCGCGCAGTCAGAGCCCTTCAGTTCCACGTTCCGTAGAGAAACCGGTTGCGCGCTGCCAAAGGCCAAATATTCTTGCGCTAAGTTTGAGGCTGTGATGCTGCGAGATCAAGCTCTGCTTGCCCTACACAGATGGACGTGGAGGGCAGGGTCATCGCAGAGCTGGAGAAGAAGGAGGAGGAGGAACGTTTAGCGCAGGAGCAGCGGAAGCGCGAAAGGCAAGAGGCGAAGATGGAAACCCTTCGTCGGAACCGTGAGGCTATTGTAAAGAAGATGGTATCTCCAGCGTACTCAAATGCATTGCAACAGGAGATGCTGCAAGGCCAGCTTGCGGATGTGGACGAAAAGTTTGAGGTCCTTTCGGCAGAACTTTCCAAGGACGACCACGACATTGCAGCTGACAGGAGCGGAGCACGAGTGCTCGTCGCAGGGCCGCGACCGATCAGTGAAGAGACCGAGCGAGAGAGACTGATCCGCACGGGAATGATTACGCCGTTTGCGGACAAGGAAGGGTCGGAGCGGGTAGCGGTGACGGGACGAGGGGGCCCAGCTGGTGCGATTTCTTCTGCGCGGAGCAACCAGGACGTCGTTCGAGAGCGGAAGCAAGTGGAGGGAGGGCGACGTGAAATAGAGCGTGAGACAACACCGACACCCGAGGAAGCTGGTGTTTGCAGAACGGGATGGTCTCACAATGGTGGTGGCAAAGGTGGTGCCAGCAAGGAGAAACGAAAGAAAAAGGACCGCGAGCGGGTAAGGATGCCCAGGGTGCGACGGCAGTCGGATCTAATCGACGATGGGGATGAGAATGCGTACCAAGAGCGCCTGCTAGCGGGGAAACGCCGCGATCGAGACCGCCTGGAGGCAGAGCGCGAGGCCAAGCGGCAAAAGGAACCGATCCGAAAACGGGTGCGGCGAGAATGGGACAGCAGCGAGCAAGAGGGCGGCGAAGAGGGTGGCGACAGGGCTGAAGATGATTTTGAAGCGGCTGGGTCTGGTGGGGAAGTAGACAGAGACGATGAAGAGGAAGAGGAAGTTTTTGTAGAATTTGACGGTGGTTACCGGATCCCGCAGGCACTTTACTCGCGACTGTTCAAGTATCAGCAGACGAGCATCAAGTGGATGTGGGAACTGCATGCGCAGGAGGTGGGTGGAATCGTCGGCGATGAAATGGGCCTGGGTAAGACTGTGCAGATCGTCGCCTATCTTGCGGGACTTCACGCATCGGGGCTGCTGGCCCCGACGCTCATCCTCTGCCCTGCAACTATCATGGCGCAATGGGTGCGAGAGTTTCACACGTGGTACCCTCCGATCCGAGTAGCACTGCTGCATGAAAGCGGGTCGAGTAGTGACAATCCGCGGCGGCTCGTGAAGCAGTGCATTCGCGACTGCGGCGTTCTTGTCACCACGTACGAACAGATGCGCCTGCGCGTAGAGCTACTTTCCGCGCCAGATTGGGGCTACGTCGTGCTGGATGAGGGCCACAAAATCCGCAATCCAGACGCGGAGGTGACTCAGGCTGTGAAACAGCTCAACACGCCACATCGCCTTCTCCTCTCGGGTGCACCGATTCAGAACAAGCTGCGAGAGCTTTGGTCGCTCTTTGACTTTGTCTTCCCGGGGCGCCTTGGGACCCTCCCTGTCTTCCAACAGGAGTTCGAGGTGCCAATTTCAGCAGGTGGCTTTGCAAATGCTACGCGCTTCCAGGTCGAGGCAAGCTACAAATGTGCGCTGGTGCTGCGCGATCTCATCGACCCGTACCTGCTACGTCGCATGAAAAAGGACGTGGAGCTGCAACTCCCTGAAAAGAGCGAGCAGGTGCTGTTCTGCCGATTGACCAAGGAACAGCGTTCAGTATATCAGCAGACGCTAAATTCGCCACAAGTACGCATGGCACTTGAGGGCCGATGCAAGGTCTTTGCGGCGCTGACGCTGCTACGCAAGATCTGCGCTCATCCCGACCTCCTCCAATCGAAACTTCCCGTTCGCCCAGCCTGCTACGGCGCCCCTGAGCGCTCAACCAAGTTGCAGCTTTTGCAGCGCGTCCTCCCGCTGTGGAAGGATCAAGGCCATCGTCTGTTGCTTTTTTCGCAAACGCGAGAGATGCTTGACATCCTCGAAGACTTGGTTGCAGCGATGGGGCTATCGTACCGTCGCATGGATGGCATGACATCGATTCGCTCGCGCCAGTCTCGCATTGACGAATTCAATCGGGACCCCAGCATCTTCGTCTTCCTTCTCACCACCCGCGTCGGTGGTCTGGGCATTAACCTTACCGGCGCTAACCGTGTTGTGATCTATGAACCCGACTGGAATCCGTCGACGGACACACAGGCGCGCGAGCGCTGCTGGCGCATCGGACAGGACAGGTCTGTGCATATCTACCGGCTTGTTGTGTCCGGAACCATCGAGGAGAAGATCTACCACCGGCAGATTTTCAAGTCATATCTCACGGCAAAGATACTTGACGACCCTAAGCAGCGCCGCTTTTTCAAGATGAAGGACCTTCACGACCTTTTCACGCTTGGTCCAGACGTTGATACGGGCACTGAGACCGGTGATCTCTTTGCGGATGTGACCGATGAGATGCTGCCAGAAGATGAAGGGGCCAGGGTGAGCGCAGGCAGGCGAAACGGCGACGGGAAACGGTCTTCGCACTCTGGTGGGCGTCGAGGAGTCTCAAGTGAGGACGAGAATCAGGGTGCTGCGAATGAGTCGGGAGCAATTGCGAAGAACAGAGGCGCTGAGGCAGAAAAGCGAAGCGAAACGGCAATGCTCAAGGCATTGCTCGACAACGACGGTCTGACCTCCGCCATCTCCCATGATGACATCCTCAATGGCGCGAGCAAGGGCGCGACTTCATCCAGTATTGGGAGGCGCGAAGCCGAGGATATTGCGCGGCGCGCAGCTGCAGCACTACGCCAGTCCGCAGAAGCACGAATGGCAGAGTCGTGGGCGGTGCCAACCTGGACTGGTCGTTCCGGTCTAGCAGGGGCCCCAGCGGCTGCACGCGAGACAGGCAAGCCCCGCTTCGGTGCGGTAAGGCGCCAAGTACCTCCGGGAGTGACTACCTCGGAAGGCGGAGGGGCTGGATCGCGGGGCGGGCTTGGGTTGGGAGGTCTGGGTGGGCGAGGTAGCTTAAGCGGGGTGGGAAGTGGTGGAGTGCGAAAGTTCGGAAGCGGTGAGTCTGCAGGAGTGGTGAGTCGCGGGGCACCAACCTCGTCTGCACAGCTCCTCGCGCAGCTGCGTGCCCGTGGGCTCGACGCCGATCTGGCGAGCAAGAGCCGGCAAGAGACTGAGCGCGAGAATCAGGACTGGGCGCTGATGCTCATGGCTGACATCCGCACCTTTTTGGCGAGTGCACGTGACGGGGCGACCACGGCGTCGATCTTAGCGGCATTCAGCGGCCGGGTGCCAGACTGCCGCCAGGAGTTGTTCAGAACTTCACTTCAACAGGTCGCATCGCTTTCCCGCGACTCTACCGGCTCTGGCAAGTGGCAGCTCAAGCGCGCGTTTCAAGACAGCGGCGAGTCGTAGCTGCGCAGCTGCTATGCTCCCATCTTACGGCAATCAGTGAGACTGTATTATGCCAAATTTGTCACTGGACAAAAGAGGAGCGGAGGTTGCAGGCCCTTCTAGCTGCGCGCTATGCGCCACGGATCGCCCCGGTCTGCATTCTATTCGCAGATGGCGTGCATAATGACCTGAGGCACTGCTTCGTGCGCAAGTCCCCAGTCCTCCGCGTTCCAGCGATGCCACTCAAGCGCCTCCTCCACTCTTTCCTGCCCCTCACGCGGCACGGCGTCCACGCGACGGATGTTTGCGTTTGTGCCGGCTTCGAGTAGGCTCGAGGCGAGCACCTCATAGGCGGTAAAGGCAATCATAGAGCCCTTGGTGTTGTAGGAACGTGGGTGTGGCTGATGGAATATCACGCACTCGCCCGCGAAGATAAGCTGACCAAACCCGTGCGCGGCGCCCGCGTGAATAGCAGTGCCATCGATCATGATGTTTGTGGGAATCTCGGGGTACCCACGGATCGCGTGCACCACGGCGCGCGGGAGGAGCAGGAAGTCTCCGGCAGCCGAGTCGTGGAAGAAACCATACCCGCCATCCGTGGAACGCATGGGCTCCTCGTCACGGTCGTCCGCGCCACACGCAGCTCGCCGCCAACGCCCAGCAATATGCGCAACGCTTGTCGGGGAGTTTTCTGAGGAGACAGAGTTTCCAGCAACGAAACGCTCCATCGATGCCACACTTGCACGTGGGCCAACAGGAACATGGTTTCTCACATCCCCGCGGAACGTCCCATACATCACATCGTCGCGTAGCGTGCGGCGCGCAAGCTGTTGTACGAGCGCCTCAGACCATACGTCGTCTGGGTTCGTGAAAATCATGAATCGCCCCAGCGCGCGTCGTGCAGCCACGTTCTTTCCGATGAACTCCATTAGGTCGAAGTCGTATGGATTGTACAACTGCGAGGCACGGTCACCATCAAACCGGGTGGCTGCGCGACTAGGAACGGGAAACTGCGTTCAAAGCGCAGCCTCGCAGCCTGCCACCCCTAACTTCAGGCAATTACGTGTATGGGGTGACCTTTTCGTGCATGGCCTCAGACACAAGCATGATCCGAATCGGCGGTGACTCGTGCGGAGCAAGGACAAGTTCCCGCACGGCCTGCTCAAGACTTATGTATCCTTCAGGTCTCGGGTCGCAGGCTCCTTCGTCTTGGCGGCTGTTGAGATAGCACGGATTCCACTCCACGAGAATGATCTGCTCAGTGAACGGGACAGCGCACGAGGACAGGGGTCAGGGGCTCTGATCAGCAGAGCATTAAAGAAAAAATTGTGAAGGCAACACATTCGGAAAATCAGCTGTCTCGGATTGCCACCTCGGAATCTCGCCCAAGCCCTGCCCTCCTCAAACGCTCCAAAAGGATTGAAAGTGACGCGCGCAGCCTGTCGAGGCAAGATTCCCGTGGAACCTGACAGAACTGTGTGTTGTCGTGACGTGCGACCATCACAATGGAGAGGTACAGCTCGGCATCCGCAAGTCCTTTCAGCGGCGCAGCTTCTGCAGCCTGTTTGGAGGATTGCATCACCACGCTGAGCATTTGTCCAGTACTCAGCAGCACGAAAATGCGAGGGGCATTTCAGACCTGCGAAAAATCACGCTTGGCACACGATCGATCTGTCCCAGCTGACGAGCAGCTGCTGTAAGTCTCCCATCGGCAGATTCCTGTCTCTGCCCGCTTCCCCTCCTGCAGAACAAAACGATCATTCGCGTGGGCCATGAAAGAGGTGAGGGACTCTGCGATCGATCAATTCGCGCACACGAACATAGACGCGCGGCCTAGTGCAAATTTGAATACAAGGACAGCTGGCTGTGCTTTACAGCACATTGCAGCGAGCGAGTGGCACGTGCCTACCTGCACCGCCAGCTTTGCAACGGCATCAGCGTGAGCTGCAGCATCAGGTATGTTTCCAGCTGTCGTTAAGTCGGCAGTGCTTGCTGAGACTCTGTAGAGCTCCTCTGCCTCGAGCCAGTGTCCCTCAGCTTCTTCGAGCTGAGCAAGAAGGAACTTCGCCTCTGCTGCGTCCCCCGGCCCGGAACCATACAGGGAGATGAAACTACTTAGACACGCGCGCATTCGTGACCATTTCCCACCGCCAAATCCGAGCCGTGTCCGTGAGCTATTCGCCAAAGCCTGATTTTCTGCATTTGAGGCCTCTAGGAAGCCGTTGCACTCGACCTTGTGAACGCCCAAAGTCTCTCGCTGCCTCACAAGCACATGTGAAGAAATCCTTGGCCCGAGCAAGTTCCCAGCAGAATCGACCACAGCTGCCTCTACCGTGTGGATACCAGGCCCGATCGGCTGATCGCAAAAGTAATCAGCACGTTGGGTCCGAGGGGCAGCTAACAAAGCGCAGCAATGGGGAGTCGGTTCGAACCTGGTTGACGACCACTTCGACTATGCTCTCCTCTGAGAGCGCAGTATCCACGCCGTTGATGCGCACAAAAAGCATATATCCAGGGCTGAGATCTCCTTCCACGCCGTCGACTCGAACCCTGTAGACCAAAGCTGCATCTTGCTCGAGAACGCTGCCAGCCTTCGGAGAGTCAATCACCACCCGGAATCGGGAGTCATCCTGCCCGGCCACAGCCGACGAGCCTTTGTGACGCGGCAAGATGCAAAGTACCAGCCAGACAAGTGCAATCGCACCGCTGCAAAGTCTCGCCATTGCCTTCCGAAAGCAGATTTTTGAAAAACCTCGTAAAGCACCGAGGTCTGAATGTCGGCAGCAGCAGCAGCAGCAGCAGCAGCAGCAGCAGAAAATACTGGAGGAGGTTCGCGGACCGATATGCATTCTAAGAGTGATGCTACGCAGACGCTGCAGGCGCTGCACCCGCTAGCTGTGGATCAGCTCAAAGACCTTCTAAGTCTCATGCGTGATACAAGTAGTGTGGCTGATTCCAGTGGTGGCAAATATGCGGTCCTTCCGAATGGAGAACTGGATGGCCTTCGTCGAGAGAACGCGGCCCTGAAAAAGGAGCTGGCCTTCCACCGAATGCGGGTGACAGCACATCGAAACAAGGAAGAAGTGGGGAAAAGCACCCGTGAACGACTCAGCAAGGTGGAGGCGCAGTTGCGAACGGTCGACCTACTCAAACAAAAGGACGACATGATGGTATCTTTGCTGTCCGAACGGGACCACGAGATCCTTAGATTAGAACGTAAGGTTCGGGAGCTCAGCGGTGCTCTAACCGCGGGTGGGCTCCTTTTGGAGTCAGATACCAAGAGCGGAGCTCAAAATCTGCTGGAATAGATTGCTGGGCCTCGTTATTTCAGCCAGACCTACCGAGACAGGCGGGAAGGAGCAGGCACAAGCAAAAGAGAGGGGTCGTGCAAGTTTCTAGTGCAACACAGTGTGGTCAGTGTCTCGTATGCAAACGGAAACATTCATCTTCTGCCTTGGCGCTCTACAGGAGCGTGCGTCTAGAACTTGGCACGCAGGAGCGTGCGTCTAGAACTTTGCACGCAGGGCCGCCTCGAGCTTATTGGTGTCAGCGACGAACGCGCGAATGCCCTGCGCCATTTTTTCAGTTGTGCACGCGTCCTCATTGAGTAGGAAACGGAACCTGGTCCCATACACTCACGATGTCAGCATGTGGTACTATATGTTACATACGCCTCAAACAAGAGCCCCGCCGGCAAGTGGGCACAGGCAAACGGGTTCGGGCACAACGTCTTCTCGTCGAGCCTACCTCCACCAAACTGCGCGTCCGCGCACGTCGCAGGCGGCTGCATTCGACAGCATTTTCAGTCAGCTTCCGGGGCGCGTCACTCGGATCTCTTCGTCAACGTGCGAGAAAGGTTGCGCGGGCGTGCGGAGCCGGGTAACCTCATCGAAAAGCTTGCGAGGAAGAGGTTCAGTGGACTTGGCGAGCGCCTCAAGTAGATTTGGCGGGACTGTCATGCGGTCTGCACCCGCCAGGGCCCTGATTTCGTCCAGCTCGAAGTTAGGACCAGCACCGCGCGAGGGGCGCCACGAGGCCGGCATGCAAATAGTATCGTGTCCATAGGTCTTGTAGTATTGGTGCATGCGCGTGCACTCCACGACGCCCGCATCCTCTTCAGGCTCCCACACATCCTTCTTCTTGTCCGCCTTGTGCCAGTCTAGGATGCGTCCCGTGAAGGGAGAGATGAGCCGTGCGCCAGCCTGAGCGGCAGCAGCCGCCTGCAGAATGCCGAAGACGAGAGTGAGGTTGCAAGTGATGCCCTCCTTCTCGAGAATCTCCGCACAGCGAATTCCTTCCCATGTCGCTGCGAGCTTGATCAACACACGTGAGCGCGGAACCCCCTCTTTCTCGTACATGGCAATGATGCGTCGCGCGCGATCAAGGCTCTCTTCAAGAGAGAAGCTCAGCCGCGGGTCCACCTAACCGACCGCGCGCCGCCCGTGCGCCGTTCAGCTTCCCACGGTCACTCTGACAGTCCAACAGCTGCAGTCCTACCGCTGATTCGCTCAATCCTCACGCAGCGTTGCGCACACGGGTGCTGACAGTGTGGGCACCTCTGTCGAGACGTATCCCGGGACGAGCTTGGAAATAGCCGTGCCGAGGTTGACCGCGAGGCGGTCGATCGCCAAGCCAACCTGCCCGCACGCCAACCGCACGTCACAAAACATCAATTAATGGGCATGGGTAGTCTTCAGTCTGGAGACTGTCCTGCCGCGCGGTGCGCATGTCTGGGAAGCTCACCTTGGCGTCCTCATCGAGAGCTGCACCCTCAGCCTTTGCATACGAGACAGCCTCATCGACAAAAGCAATGTAGCGCGGATCCCCGCTCAGCCCAGCCTGCGACACAAAGAGGGGATTCGTCGTTGCATCCGTAATGTAACCCGTTTTGGCGAGTTCCTCAATGATCGTAAGATCCCCCGTGTCTACGGAAAGCACAGTCATTCCCGCCAGTTGTGCCAGTTGGCTGTCCTTGGATACATCCATAGCCATATTCAATTGCGTAAGCTTCCCGTTCAACATGGGACGAGCGGCACGCATGCGGGCAGCCGCCCGCAGCGCGAGACCGGTAGTGCGCGAGAGCTGCGGCCACGCAGGAGAGAACGCAGCAGGGGGCGACCACGCCTGAGCTACTGCAAAAAGTCTGCCCACGCAGCATTAGGTCAGACTCTTCATGGTGAAAGGGACACATCCACACCACCCATTCATCTACATAATCCTGCAAATTTCACCAACAATCCATCAATGCAGCTTGCGAAGTGCCTGAGGAGAAGGAGCGCGGCGGCGCTGTGGCCTCGGCCCATCTTCGTAAGTGACATCCAAGCGAGGACTATCACGTCTTGTGAGGGGGAACTCCGATTCAGTTGTGGACTCTGTCTCTGTTTGGGGTGAGGGACGAGGGCGAGTCTCGTTGACAGTACATCGGAGCGGTGGGGCTAATCTCAGTTGCTACGTCTGCTGATAATGGCTCGTTTCAACGCTATTCTGCACTTTGTCTTGGTGCTGGCCTGGTTTCTGCTTCGTACTCGCTCTGCTGCCGATGTGCAAACCAGCGCCTCGTGGGCAGAAGGTGAGTTTGATGCATGTTGCACTGGTCTATGGCCTTGATCAGCGCCCCGCGTTGATGAACACTGCGATCTCACGTGTCTTCTTCTGCTTGAAATCACCGAAAACTTGAACGCTGGCCGAGGGCAGGAAACAAAACGATGGATGCCGAGCACGCGACTATGCAGGAGCTTCTTCGCGCCTGGAACCCCTATGCGTGGCCGCCAGCCGACAACATCACATCGGAGGTATCTTCTGTGCTCCAAATCATCCCAATTTCCCTTTTTCGGGGCGCTGTGTACTGGCAGCTTCCGTGCCGCACCTCTGTTGTCGTCTTATCACTCCTTCTGGCTGATGAGCGTGGTTGAGATACATTGGCAGCACTGCGAGTGGAACGGCGTAAAATGCGACGAAGACGGGTCTGTCATCGAGATCATCCTCCGAGTGCGGAGCCAACCGTCCAAGAGGGCGGAGTGAATTTTGGTTGATTGCGCATGGCCAGGCGCCTCTTTCGTTCTGGGCAGGACTGAGCGGCTGGTTACGTGCCAGGTGATGGATATCGAGGGGACGATTCCACCTGAGATTGGAGACCTCGCCAAGCTTGAGAAGCTCTACCTCAACGCTAACTTTCTCTCCGGCATCATTCCCTCAGAAATCGGGAGGCTTCAGGTAACTTTTGGGCACTGAGAACAAGCAGGGCGATAGTTTTGCCTTCCGTTCCTGATTTAAGCGCACACTTCAAAGCCTCTGATGCAGCTACCGCGTGGCAGTCCTTGACGCATCTGTCACTTGGTGAGAACAAACTCGAGGGATCCATTCCGCCTGAGGTGGGCAACATGACCTCCCTACAGTATCTTTATCTCTACAACAATAAGGTGCCTCAAGAAAAATTGGCGCGCGCACTTGCTTCACGCTTTGGTTAGCAGAGACTCTGACAAGTCGATAGATTCCATCCGCTAATTTTCCACGGTCTGCTGCCTCACTTGACCAAAATCCAGCTCAATGGTTCTCTTCCAACCACAATTTCGCGGCTCCGAATGCTTCGCCACCTTGGGCTATGGCAGAATCTTTTCTCCGGTGGCATTCCATCGACACTGGGCGAGGTGTACTCCTCCACTTTGATGGCTGACAACATCCCAGGGACGTCTCAAGTCGACCGCTGTGAGCAGGCTCCGGCGCTCGAGTTCATTTGGCTGAATAACAACATGTTGAACGGGACGATTCCTGCATCACTGGGAATGATTGCATCCCTGGAGTTTCTTTACCTTTCAGGCAACTACCTCGAGGGCACAGTGCCAACGGAGTTGGGGGCCCTTCAGAAGTTGCAGGGGCTCTACATTTCCGCGACCAATGTATCAGGTACTCACAGCATTTGAAGCGATGACTTGCCCGTAGCTTGAACCGGATTTCCACAAATTTTGGTGTTGCCTTTCTGCTGCTGAAATGTATTTTTCTTTTACGCCTATTATCGTCAGGTACTATCCCATGCGAAGTTGTGACACTTCCCAATCTCAAGAAGTTGGAAGCTGCGTCAACAAATGTGGATTGGTGCGGGAGTTTTGAGTGCCAGCTGGAGGCGTGCAAAAGCGAAGGGGGCACGAAGATGGAATTATGAGCGCGCGTAACTACGAATTCGAGCGAGAGGGTCATCGATTAAGTTTACATCTTTTATACACAAAACATTCGAGTCAACCTGGCACATATCTTCGTTTTTTCGCGGTCTGGGTTGTGCTTTTTTCCCTTTCGGATTTTTGCGTGCATGTCTGGTTTGGTCCGGTTGTGTGGCACCCGGTGAAAAGCATCTAATGTATTAGTGCAATTGAGTCACATAAGCTCCACATTAGATCATGAGAACTCTCTACTTTAGTGGAAGTGGTTTTGGCTGTCACACCCAGCCTCTTGGCTGTCTCTCACCCGGTCTGTACGAGATCACAATACACCCTCTCTCTCCCGGCCCCTGCTAACCTGCTGATCTTCGCTATGCGATATCTAACTGTTGTCAGTACGCGAATAAATATTACGTGATACCGTCGGGGCTTACAACCTCATGCAAAGACACATACTCTGGCCCCAGCTCGCTCCGTTTCGTTTTAATCTTACATAGCACTTCGCGAGTGTGCTTCAAGCGACCAAAACCACGTGACCGAATCCACCGCCCTCGCTGAGATGGGAAAGTAATTCAACGGAGTCTGCTTAACGGACCTGCTCTCAGTAACAGGTGCCCCTGCACAGCAGCGCTTGCCTGCTGGACGGTGGCATTTAATGTGCAGCACGTTTGCAGAAAGAAGGTTTTTTCTAGGCGGCGTGTTGCAAAGTTTTGTTATACCCGAAGCTTGACTGTTTCTTCGCACTACTTCAGTGCATCTTTCGCCCCACCAAAGGATTGCCCAAGCTTCTCATTCTCAGATTCAGAAATGCATCTCCTTGACGAGGTCACGGTATGTCCCATCCCCCGATGCGTCGCGGGCCGTTTGCGCTGCTGCACGTGCTGTGACCGCCGGCCCCATAGCGCTTCGCTCTGGTTCTTTCCGTTGTACATCAAAGAGCGCGTACAGCCGGTCTCGTGTTGGCCTGATCAACGCCACCTGCGCGAGAGCACGTTAACCCGGACGCTCATTTCTGCAGAGTGGCACCTGGAGTGATGCGTGCACAGGTACAGAGCAATGGCAGACTGGTGGTCGCACCTCAGCACTCCAATCGGTCTCTGAGAGCAGCGCAAAGACCTCCTGCTCTTCACCAGCATCTCCCGCGCCCGCGCCCGCGTCGGGAACCACACCAGGATGCGTGAGCGCCTGCATATAAAGCTCCTCGCCGCAGCGGCGTCGCACCTTTGGGAAGCGGTGGCAGAGCAGCGCAAGAAGCGTCTGCAGCGAGGGCTCTCGCACGGCTGGTGTATCGTACTGCAGGAGTGCTGCAATCACGGCCGCGCCGCTCTCGAGCTTGACAACGTCCTTGCAACCGCGCAGCTCCGCTTGCACAAGCTCGAGCAGCGTGACGGGAAGAGGCGCGTCGCCCGACTCGGAGCCACGAACGGGGTCGAGCACGTCGAGGGCACCACACGAGAGAAGCAGGTGGAGCGTCTTGAAGGCCGGAACCACCACGCGGTCACAGCTGGTGCTTTCCGCGAGTAGCACTGCCAGCTCCTGCGCGACGCGCGACGCGAGGCCCGCGCCGTCGGCCGCCTCGCGGAGCAGGCGCTGGAGAGATGCCCACGAGTGCCGGACAACCGACTGCCGCCGCGCGCCCGCGAGTCAGATGCGTGCGCTGCCACTGCGCGTGCGGAAAGACGCCTGCCGCTCGCGTGCGGAGAGAAGCCTGCCGCTCACCTCGGAGAGGCCGCCGATGGAGATCACCAGCCCTGCCAGAACAGGCTTTCGAAAGCAGTCCTGCGGACGCGGGGGGATTATGAACTGTGTGTCTGCGCTCTATCAGAGTGGTGCAAGAATCGTTTTCGTGTCATCGGGCGCGTTACCTCATCGAGGAGCCTCACTAGCCGCGGGAAAGCCACTGCTGGCGAAGCCCAGTCGATTGCAACACCACCCAATGCGTCGTCCTCCAGCATTACACTTTCCAGTAGCGTGCGCTCCGGAATGTGCGGTACCCGAGCCCGCAACAGGGCAGCTAGTGCTACGCTCGCCGCGGCACGTACGCGATCCATCTTCTCGCAAGCATTTTGCAGCAGCGCGCCGACGACACCCGACACCAGTTGTGGCGTCAGTGGGCCGGCATCGCCTTCAGCACCTAACATAGCACAGACCTCAACCGCACCGTGCATAGCAGCCTCACGAACCCACGAGCCCACGTCACCACGGTTGTCCACGCAGTAGTCACCCATTGCCCTGAGCAACGCTTCCACCACCGCCCGAGCTTGTCCTGCCCGCAAACCGCCGGCAGCCTCGGCTGAATCCTCCACTCCAACAGTTTCTTTCCCTCCCGCTGCGCCGACGGCGAGAGCTAGCGATGTCACTCCACGCACAGCGTTACGCCGCGCTTCGGCGTCGCGGCTCTCGGGATTATCGTCGATAACCGTGGCCGCAGGAATCAGCCCTTCGAGTGCGACGTCAAGCGATGGTGCGAGCACGCGAGGGTGAAGCCTCCCCAGGGCCAGCGCAAAGCCACGCCGAGCTGCAGGATTGACGTCATCGCGCGCAGTCGTCGCCCACAGCGCTACGACTCGCGCTTGCCAAGCGGTTGACATCACGTGGAAGCAGTGCTCTGAAAGCGCGGCGGCTGCCGCCACCGCGTGGTCAACAATCTCTTCCGTCGGGTGTTTCAGGTTCTCCACAACAAATCTGCCACAGCCCCAGCCCATGACCCACGCATGGGTATCAGCGTCTACCTTGCTCGGGACAAGGAGAAAGGGAATGAAGAGGGTGGGGGTAACTTGGTAAACGCATCGACGCGTTCGGGTGGCAGAGCCACGCCAGTGAGGGCGAGAGCCTCCAGGACCCGGCAGCATGCCCCTCGCATCACCTCACCTCCACGTCCGCGGAAAAGACGTGCTTTTTCAATCGCGGGCACCAATCCAATTAGCTGCGCCTCTGCTTCACTCCCCGGTTCAAGTGAGCTCTTGGCATCGTTCAGTCCAAGCGCCACGTCCGCTGCTGCGAGGGTCGCACCTGACCGCATGTGCCAAGCAGCCTGAGCACTTATGCAAGTTTTGTGGGACGAAAGACCTGGAACGCTTCAAGCGGGGCGTGTTGATTGCTCACCGTGACGCTCCGGCAGGTCAGGGGAAAGCGAGCTCTTCAGTAGCGATGGAAGGCACACGGCCACCTGCCAGCCCCGCAGACACCGCGTTGGGTGCTTCGGCCGGCGGCCAGGCGCGGGCAGGTCGGCCTCGGGCAACAAGGGCGGGAATAAATGACAAGAGCAGCGGGCTGACTGGGAATGCTTTGAAACCGCGCGGGCAGGGTCAAGGGGCACGAGGAGACGCAGAGCCTGCGCCGCGAGCGTGCGGACGGCGCGGTCCCAGTGCCTGTTCCGCGCGCGCGCAGCCGTCAGGGTATGGCGCGGTTGCCGTGAAGGGGCCGCGGATGCGCCTGGGAGGAGGAAAGACCGAAGTTGGCGGGATACGAGGTGATCAGTGAGACTGGCGCGGTAGGTCTCATGCCGCGCCACAGCTGGCGCAATCGAGAGAAAAGCCCCCGCGCGGTTACCAACAGCGAAGTAGTCGGCGAGCGTTACGATCTCGATGCCTGCACACGCGAACCGCCCATGCTTGTATGTTACGGGCTGGACGAGGCAGCTGAGTTGCAGCGCCGTTCATAAAATCATGGGCCTAAGACAGAATGAAGGCAATGCATTCGTGCCCCGCATTCCGAGGGTGCGGTAGACCGTGTGGAAACGATCCTTGGCGCCCAACATTCTCCTGAAATGCTGCAGACGCCGCACGGCGAACGTTAATTTCGCGGTCGAAGACTGTCACCGTCAGCAACCCCTGCGCAAGGCTCTCAACGTACGGTGCCATCACCTGCACAGCCGTTGCGAGCGTTCAGGGCGTTGCTTGACGAGCTGCCGCGAGAAATGCTAGCGAGAACGCGTGAAGGTGCATGCACCTCTGCGGCGTAGGCACGGGCGAAGGCCCAGCAGACATAGCAGGCTGCGTCACGCACGTGCGCTCCCGTGGAGACTGCACCGCGGCGGACGTCGAACACGAGCTGCGCGAGGCATCCGCGGTTACAGTGCGCATGTGCCAGGAGCTTGTGATGCATGGCGGCCGCGGCAGTTGCCAAAGCGCTGGCAGTTTATACTCCTTACCGCGCGAGAAATGAGCGGCACGACACGAGGCAACTTGTTTGGAAGTAGAAGCCCACGGCGGGCGAGTTCCGCCAGGGCCAGGCAGCCTGGTTGGCCGGGCCATAGAATTTAAGAGTGAAACCCTCGAGTCGGGGTCAAGCGTCAGGCAACGCAGTTGCGCTCCAGAGAGCTGGAGATGGGTGCTGTTTTCGACCGCACGGTCCTAGGACATGCGCGGGAGGAGGGTAAGACTCACCGCCGTGCCAGGCGTTGACCGCCGCCTGGCCGTCGGAATCGAGGAGATCAACGACTGCCTGGACGACTTCGTCCGCCAGGTGCGCTGGGAGGCGCGCCGTGACGCGTCCAACGCCTTTAGCGGCGCTCCATCGCACAACCTACCCCGACGGCAGGTATAATCTCAGCCATCGGCGCGGGGCTAAGAGGTGGAGAAAGTGGCTGGGTGACACCGTGTCACGATCGCTGAGAAAGTTGAGCAGGGTCTCAATCACTTCTTCCACCTGTCGCGACGCCTGTCATTCGACGCTGCGCGGCGCGGCACGACAGGGAGGTAGCAAGGTCCAATGCACCTCCAGGGGCACGAATGCGTCATTTTCTTCCTGCACACCCGCATCCTTTGGCATCGCCCCCGATTCGGCGACCGCGCTAGAAGCAGTCGGAGCCTGCAGATTATCGAGCAGGGAGCGGCAGCCGCGCTGGTAGCGCCAAGGTGCCACACGCGACGGCAAGTACGTCAGGCCTGTCGAGAGCGTACCAAGGGGAGCAGATTTTTCAGCCGCCGCGGTTGGGGCGGCTTAGTTGTTTTCTCGGCACTTGTGAGACACGGTCGAGGCTCAGGACTCAGGAGGCTGAGACTTCGTGCTGAAGAAGGGTGAGTTCCAGAGGGAAGGAGAGGTGAGAACCGAGGCGCTGGGAGAGTTTGCAGGCGTATAGGCGCTGGAGCACTGGACGGTCCTGTGCGTTTTGGAGCGCTCCCACCACCAGCGGCACCTTGTCGAGCATCGACTGGCGCGCCCCGTGCTTAAAGATGTGTGCCAGCGCCATTTGCACCCCCAGGACCAGAAACTGGTTCTGGTTCTCCTGTTTCAGGGGCGGCAACTGCTTCAGCACCTTAATGGGACCCGGGGCTATTCAAGGCGTACATCACGTCAATCCATGCGTTTCTATTTGGAGCGCTGTGGACGAGGGTGAGTTCAGTTGCGGCGCTCTACCGACTCGGCAAGCTGCGTGCATGCCCATCGAAGGAACGAAACAAGTGGTCCTGCGTCAAGGTCAGGGCGCGTGAGAAGCTGCGCGAGCACATATGCCGCTGCATCCCGCGTCTTGGCGGCCTCCCCGAGACAGGTAGTGCACGTGTCGACGATCCGCTCGATGAGCCCTCGGCGCGAGGCGCCGTCCGCGGCACAGGTTGAGGAGTCGACTGACGCGAGCGCGAAGGGCACGATTACCAGCATCGAAAGCCAGAGGAGGAGAACGTATCGAACCTGGTCCGAGGTGCGCTCAGCGACACCTGCACTGGCGTGAGAGAAGGGCTTGGCGGGGAATGGTACCTCCCAGCGCTCGGCGTCGGCCGATGGATCTTGGCCCGCGAGGAGCTCCAAGCACGGCTCGAGATCCGCAACGTTTGGAGCAAAGAACTTGACGACAGTCTTGAATCCGCGTACTTTGGCGAGGACGTACAAGAGGCGGCATGCTCGATGCACAATCTCGATCGGCGCACCCCAAACGCCTGAACCTGTCCTGGCCTCCTCCGGTGCGTTGACCAGCGCGACCAGAGGGGTCACAAATGCCTCAAGGTGCGGGTCGAGAAGCTGCGGCTGTTCCTGATACTTGTCGATGATTGTACATGCGCGTTCCACGAGCGACTCGCCGTCTGGCCCTGCGAGCCCTCCCACAATGTTGTGCAGTTCCTCCGCCTCGACTAGGAACGAGGCAAAGCGTTCCTCCGCCTCCCCTGCGCACCATAGCATGTTTAAACAGGAGAAGGAGACACAATAGGGCAGAATAGCCACTCGAAGGTGAGTCTTTCTGTGTCCGCAACTACTTTGACCGCATGGTGTGTTCTGACATAAGCCAACGCATAGGCTCATGTGCCTCACGACGAGCCCCTTCTCGAAGCGAGTAGGGGAAGCAGCACACCACGGGTCTGCAAAGATCATGGCTAGCCTCGGCGCGTTTCGATCTCAATCGGATATTGTCGGCATCAAGCTCGCAAGGGTCCGACTTATTCGGCCTTTCTGGGACCGGAGAGCGCGCCCAGAGCCAGACAGGTCTGCGTCCGGCGACTACGAGGAAAGCATGGCTGGTCCCCATCGGGTTTGTTGATATTGAGATGATATCGTAACAATGAATGCGTTTACCTTCCTCTCCGGGACCGACGGCATTCTCCAGATCTCCATCTGCGGCAGGAAACTTGCCCCCCGTTCCCGCGTCAACCATGGATCCCCTACAAACGACGATCAAATTCTGAAATTTCTGAAAACGGGGTAGCACCCAGCCACCAGACGGAACAACAACTCAGCCAGTGCGGGATTCCGGCGTGACCTTGCTTACCCACGAGCTGAATCACCTCCAACGTCATTCAAAATTGTTGCGACCGGAAACAACCACATCTTCCTTGTGATCCTTGGCATCTTACAAGCCGGGATCGCAGCTGCAGTCTCGAGACCGAGACCTACCCACCTCACCTCAGCCCACGCTGCCGCAGCCTCAAAGGCGATGGCCACTGAGAAAGTACACGTCTTGCCGATTCTGAGCGACAACTATGCCTATGTCATCGACGGTGGCGATGGTTCTGCGGTATATCTGCCCGTTTGCGCCATTCTTTAGCATGCTTCTGTGATAATCCACTCCGCGTCCCACAGGCCTGTGTGGATCCTGCAGATGCCAAGGCAGTGTTGAAGTTTGCCCAAAGCAAGGGGTTGAGACTCACGCACGTCCTGGTGCATGGCCCGCCATACTTGTCCATTCACACAATTCTCTTTTCGTGGTTGAACTTGGCCTATCCTGTACGTGCAGACCACACACTCGCACTGGGATCATGCGGGCGGAAACAGCGAGCTGAGAAAGTTAGGCACGCGCCCTTCCCACCCCCACCCTCAAGTCGCTCACTTTACTCATTCATTCGTTGCTCTCAAAACTACTCTGATTGCGCCCAGTTCCTGGTATCGAGGTTATTGGGGGAAAGGGCGACGGCGTGGATGCGGTGACCCGTGAGGTCTGGGACGGCGACTCTGTTCAGGTCAGCTAGACTGCCGCGCCCCGGTCTCAATATTTGTAAATAAACCCTTACCACTTCAGGTTGGAAACATCGCAGTCCAAGTCCTCGCCACACCTTGCCATACCAAGGTTCGCTGCGATTGCACAGTTTCTCGGTGGCGCCGCAAGAAGCGTCAGTGTCAAAGAGCATTATTTATTTGTGGAGCGCTGCAGGGCCACGTAACGTACGTCTGCAACCTTGGAGCGGGGCCGCGCTGCGCCTTCACGGGGGACACGCTGTTCGTTGCCGGCTGCGGCCACTTCAACTCAGGCACCCCGTCCCAGGTCGCAGCAAACCCCCCTCCGTTTCGCACGCTGGAGCAGCGGCAATGAATTGCAAGGGCCCGGGGCAGATGTTTGAGGCGCTGTACAACAAGATATCAACACTACCGGACGATACACTGCTCTTCGTCGGTCACGAGTAAGAGCGCCCTGCTGGCCACTGATGCGGAGAGGCGGCCTCATCCTGCACTTGAACCCGAACCTGCTCCCTTCCCTGCCATTGACGAATGTGTCCCTACACCTACTACTGATCCTATCCGTACCCCTATGCTCCCATCTCTGAGCTATGGGTGAGGGTTCAGATACACAGTGACGAACCTCAAGTTCGCGGCCCGCGCGGAGCCGAGCAACGAGCAGGTGCGCGACAAGCTCGCGTGGGCGGAGCTGCAGCAGGCCGCTGGCAAGGCGACCGTACCGTCGACGCTGTCCGAAGAGAAGGCCACAAACCCATTCCTCCGTTGCCGCGAAGAATCGCTACAGCAGTTCACGGGACAGGCCGACGTCATCCAGTGCCTTGCAGCGGTTCGCGCGATGAAGACCGGGTGGCGGCCTACATGATCCCCAGGCATGCGCCTCGAGATCCTGCACTGATGCATCGGGACAAGATGCAACATGGGTAGCTGCTCATGTGTGTGCGTGCTGAAGCACTCCGTGTGGCGCCCGCGCTAGTCTTGAAGAGAGAGCAAAAATGTGTTTCGTACGTAGCATGCAACTGCACGTGCGGCTTTCACGGGGAATGTAGCCTCGCACGGATTTTCTGCAACATATCATGCATTTTGTCCAGGCCCCTGAGCCAATGGAGCGGCATCAGCAGCAAGTAGAAAGCAATATTGTAGGCCCCCGGGGTCAGAGACTGGCTCCCATAACACGTCCCTAAAATCGCCACTGAATTTGAGGCGCTCAGTGCTTCTTCAGATGTTGAGCAATGTAAGCGTCGTGCCCCTGATCGGCAGCGCAAGATCATGAGGGAGTCGCTGAGAAATCGCATCTGGTACATAGCACTGCAAGGCAGGAGAGGTACAACTTGCTCGGACGCAAGTAGGCACAGTCACCTTTGCCTCGAGTATCTCAGCCTTGCCGAGCACCTCAACCTCCTGCGCTTTAAGGTACGCATTCATCTTATCGAGTAGCGCGCGATCTGCGACACCGAGCATGCGAACTGCGAGCAGTCCCGCATTGGTCGAGTTATCGATCGCGACTGTCGCGACCGGAACACCACGCGGCATCTGAACGATTGATAGAAGCGAGTCTGTGCCAGACTGCGTCGATGTTTTCACAGGCACGCCAATCACTGGAACGGGCGTCATCGCTGCCACCATGCCGGGCAAGTGCGCCGCACCACCCGCGCCTGCGATGATAACCTTGATGCCGCGGTCAGGCGCGGAGCCCGCATAATCGTACATGCGTTGCGGAGTACGGTGAGCTGAAACGATGGTCAACTCATATGGCACATTGAACTTGTCGAGCATATCTGCAGCCGCCTTCATGGTCGGCAGATCCGAGTCAGATCCCATGATGATGCCGACCTGAGGAGACGGCGAAGTCGCAGTTGCTTTGCCCTGAATACGCGCAACGCGTGCGAGGCACTCCACTGCACTCTGAGCACACACCGTGATATGGCCGACCTGTTGCAGAGCAGGCGCTTCAACAAAAGGTGACAGGGACACCACGTTTTGACCAAGGGAGGCATTGCACGCGGTGCGGTCCACGCACAGATCCTGACAGGACCAGCAGGGTGCACAAGACCTTGCGATTCTTCTTGACATCTTCTTTCCCGTACCAGTGCACGGTCGCGCCGGGGGTTGAATTCGCCCTACGTGCAGCGCGCTTGATTCAGCTCGCATGGGTGCGGACGTACGAATGGAAAGCCTGGGCTGTACCGGTCACACATCTCGTTGCAGATCTTCATCCCCTCTGATCCGTCCGCATCACCCAAAAGGTTGAGCATCACGGATGACTGAACTTTGAGGCGAGTGCTGCCAAGAGGGAGACCCATTACAGCTCGCAGGTGGTTCTCGAATTGACAGCAGTCCGTCGCTTCGATCGTGTAGTGTCCAGTGTTGTGCGGGCGCGGCGCGATCTCGTTAAGGATGACAGATCCATCCTTCATGAGGAAAAGCTCTACGCCATAGATACCGCGGCCATTCAAGGACTCAACAGCCTTCATTGCAAACTTCTCGGCCTGTGCGCGGGACTCCTCCGAGATACCTGCGATTTCGTGGCCATGTCAACTCTTAACTTTTTGAAACAAGGTGCGCTGTGCTGCTCTGAAGCTGATCCTCGCAGTAGTTGGGCAGCAGCAGGCAGCAGAGTAGCGTCAATAGGTGAATTGGACACGGGGCGCACGTGCAGGGCAGATGGTGAGGTGGCAGATGGAGTCACGCTGATGCGTCTCCACAACCGGGTAGGCCCGGACCTGTGTGTGCCAGTGCGTCACGCACGTCAGGACTGTGCCGTAGGGGCGCTTCACCACGGAGGTGCAGCGCCCAACGGTGCATGCTTCATTGCAAAGATACACAGAAGCGCAAGCGGGTAAGAGGAGGCGCACTGGGCCCATACTGGGCCCCCGCTGGACGTTTCGGGCTACACCTCGTCGTTAACACCACGAACAACCATCACTGCAAGCTCCATGGTGAACTCTGCCCAGCCCTCAGCGTAACAGCCGCGATCTGAAGTTGCAGAGAGGGTTTTGAATGCGATGTCGGCATCTGCAGCGGTCTTGACGACATAGTTTCCCTTGCCGTCATAAGAGTTTCCGCGAGCCTTGAGCATCATTGGGTAGCCCATCTTCTTGCCTGCGGCGAGAAGCTCCTCCACCGTATCCGTTTTCATGTACGGTGCGCCAGGGATACCCTTAGACGTGAAGTGTTCTTTCTGTGCGAATTTATCCTGTGTTGCAAGGGCACTGCAGGTGAATGCGTGCCAGAGGGCATCGTTGCAGGACTTTTGAGTAATGAAGCAATCACGGGAGCCTGTCCCAACCACGAAAAGAAGCACACAGTATGGCACATTGAAGTATCATACTGCGTTCCATACTGTTTGCGTTGTGCTGTATCTAGCACAATGTGGCGAAGCATCACAAAATTGCATCCGCAGCACAACATGAATATCTCAGCGAGCAGACCTGGATAAGTGCGATCGTTGCTGGCGAGGGCTGGACGATGGTTCCCGCCTTCTCGAGCTCTTCAAGGGCCTTAGCATTGACGTGTTCGATCTCCGTTGTTACGACAGAGCAGTGGTGCACTGAAACCAGTTCCTTGGTCTTCTCCGCGTCCTTGAGGCCTCCTTCCACCACGAGCCCGCAAATTTTTGCACATGGCGCCTTGGTGCCCGCCGCGTCGAGGCAAACCAATTTCACACCGAGCCGATGGGCCGGGTATGCCATCATACGGCCCAGCTGCCCGCCGCCTACCACACCCAGCGTTGCCTTGTTGAGGTCCATCTGCCGATCTGCCCCAGAAATGCGTGAGCGATGCGACCCTTCAAGGAACTGTCCTGTCCGCCCGAATCGATCTGGAACACACATACCATGCAGATGGGCTGGCCAGAACTATTTTTTTGTGGAAGCTGCGGTGGAAACCATGATTGGGCGGTGGGAGGACATCGGCAGATCACCTTGTTGTGAAGATTTCGGACTGGCCTGTATCTTTAGCGGCCTCTGAGACTTTGTGGATGTATGGATTTGTACCGCTGAAAAAGATTTAACTTCCAGCTTTGTCCGGACCAGCCGGAATATAGTCGAACCGGAAAGACGCTTAGCCGCGTTTTCCCCCGGATCCGAGGCTGGCTCACACCAACACCCATGGCGGAGGCATCGTGGCTCGACGCGAACCCAGAGCGACTCAAACGTCGCGATGAATGTCGTCCAATCATCGCGGCTGCCTATGAGGCGAATGCAGCCATGGACAAGACTGACCTCCCGTGCGAGGGGCGGATCCAAGGCAAGGTTCAATCCCGTGCCGCACATGCCATCCGCAGTTCTGCCAACGGGGCGCTGGAGTGGGGCCAGTGGTAGAAAATAGCCAGGGAAGACTTTTCCTACATGCGCGTCAATCGAGACGAAATTCTGCTGCACCATCGAGTGCGGCAGGCTCTGACGGAACTGATGCTGCAGGTTCGCGACATCTACTCGCTTCCAAATGACCACCTCCTCCTGGTTGCAACGGACCGTCAGTCAGCGTTTGACCGTATCTTGGCGGCGGTACCATTCAAGGGGCAAGTCCTCAATCTGACCAGTGCTTGGTGGTTCGAGAAGACCAAGGACATAGTCCCGAACGCTGTGGTCGACGTCTCAGATCCTAACTACACTATCGCCAAGAAAGTCGAAGTCTTTCCCGTCGAGTTTGTGGTGCGTGGGTACATCACTGGCTCAACCGACACTTCGCTGTGGACTCATTACAAAAAAGGTGAACGCTCTGATTTTTATGTTTCAGCTCTCAGTACCCAGCGTGCTCCTTGCAACTTTCGCTCACCGACGGACTGGCACAGGGGTTCGAAACTACTGCGGTATTGATTTTCCTGACGGGCTATTGAAGAACCAGAAGCTGGCCGAGAATGTTGTCACGCCGACCACAAAGGCTGATTATGGGGACGCGCCGATGGCTCCGGCGGATATGGTGAAAGAAAAGTACATCACGCAGGAGGACTACGACTACTGCGCAAAGGCAGCGCTCGCCATCTTCAAGCTGGGCCAGGAGGAGGCGGCAAAGCGTGGGCTCATCCTTGTCGACACGAAGTACGAATTCGGCCGCGCCAGCGATGGGAAAATCTATCTCATCGATGAGGTGCGCTCTCGGCCTAACTTGCGAGTTCTGTGCGACGCATTGCAGGAGTGCCCTGCTGCGGATGCGGACAAAGGCAGCTCACACCCAACGGGCACGGCCACAGGTCCACACACCCGATAGCTCGCGCTTTTGGGCAGCTCCGACCTATGAAGCACGCATGGCCGAGGGCAAGGAACCGGAGAACTTTGACAAGGAATTCCTGCGCCTCTGGTTCAAGGCCAACTGCGATCCGTACAAGGACGAGAAGCTCCCAGAAGCCCCTAAAGAGCTTGTTGAAGAACTGTCTTGGCGATATGTATGCATCTATGAGATGCTTACCGGGAATATGTTTCAATTTCCTCCACTTGAGCCCAAGCCGCACGACCGCATCGTTGCAAACGCGGTCAAGGCAAAGGAGGCAGCCGCAGCCGGCACCCTTCGGAAGTAAATCAGACCAGAGCCCATTTTTGCGAAGTTTTTCGAATGCAGTACTATGCGATCCACCTGTATCAGCAACTCAGCATATTATCGCAATTTATCGTATAGCAAGGGCCCTATGCCCGCCTCTATGCCCACTTCACAGCGGCACTAGTGCCTGGCCAGAGTTTCTTACGCCCTCGTTGAGACTTATTTCAAAGACGGACGACTCTCTAGACGAGACAGTCACCCCCCCGCGCGATTATCTAGCCCCACGGACCGGGTGGTATGTGAGTAGGATGGGCACCCACCCCTGGGATGCTTGGGCACTCTACTCATCGTCGTGGCTCTCCTCGGTGCTGATACGCGAGAGCAGTGCCCGGAGCGTCTGCTCGCTCGCTGGTCCGCTTGGCTCCTCAATGGTCTGCTGAAGCACCGCGCGCACGTGCGCGATGAGGCACTCGAGAGAAGCTGCCTCCGCATCACTTTTGGTGAGGTTCGCTGTGAGAGTGGCAATACGCTTCTGCACACTCTCTCGCGCCCGAGCCTCGGCAGCCTCGGCCTTGCCCCTTGCGATGTGACTCTCTTCAAGCTGCGCGCGCAGCATGTCGCGCTCCGGGATCGCGGCCTCCGCCTCCTGCTTCGCCTCAGAAAGTGCCATATTCTCACGAGTCGTCTCCTCAAGCATCGCAGATAGCTCCTCCTTCTCCTCCTTTGCAGCGGCAGCGGAAGCGTTAGAGTCAGCCACAGTCTCCTCGAGCACTGCAATAAGTTCAGTCTTGGCTGCAGCCTCTGCAGAGCTGGCTTCTTTTGCCTCCTCCATGGCTGCAAGGTCGCGCTGAGCCTCCGCGAGCCGCTCTGCTGCAGCTTTGGCCTCTTGGGCGGCTTCCTCCCGCCGTGCCTCAAGGTTGAACATGGCCATCTGCAGTTCCGTCAGCTGTGCAGCCTGGGCCTCGCCACGCTCGCACGCCTTGTTGAGCAGAGCCTCTGCCGTTGAAGTCACCGAGACAAGCAGCGCGCGCAGTTCGGCTGGTGTTTTAGAGCCCGCGAGGTGCGCCTCGTAGGAGTCGTCGCACCAGTGCAGGCGCAGCTCAGGATCAATGAGCTCCGTCGTATCGTCCTCACCCGACGCCATCCCAACAGTCACATGAGTCAGCCGTGCGATGCCGCATGCTGCAGCAGCTGCGCATGCTTTTGCCCGCGCATCTGCCTCTTCGGCACGCTCCTTCTCGGCCGCGAGGCTTCTTGTCATCTCATCCAGTGCCTCCTGGCTTGCTGCACTCTCGGCCTCCGAAGAGACTCGGTTCTCTTCCGTACGATGAACTGCATCTGCCAACTCACCCTGTGCTTTTGCGAGTTGCGCAGCAAGCGTGGCGCATGTCTCATCCTTGTCCTGCATCGCAACAGCTGTCTGCTCAAAAAGGCGATCCGACGCCTCGGATGCTGCAACGTGCTCTTGCAGCTCCTCCTCCAGAGAAGCAACTCGGGCCTGCAGCATGCTCTGCTCGACAGATGTCACCATCTCCGTGATCACTGCCTCGATCTGGCTCTCAGTCGAAGGCCCACGAGCTCGCTCGGCATCAACGCCAGCTTCACGTGCTGCATCGAGCTGAGCAGGGACGTTGGCAAGCTGCTCTTGCAGTGCAGCAACTTCCTCCTCCAGCGAGGACGCATATTCACCCTGCGCCTTGAGCTCCTCGAGAAGCTCTACGTAGCGCTCATGGATCTCCTTACGCTGTTCAAGTGCGCGAGTCTTGATCCCGACAAGCTCAGTCATCTCCTTCTGCATCCGCGCGCACTGACGCTCCCACTTGGCGCACTTCGTCTCGGCATCCGCGCGCATGGCGTCAGCGTCGTCGATCAGCCCCCGCGCCTCGGCCGCCGCGCGTGCATCAGCTTCGTCGAGTTGGCCGTGCAGCGTACGCAACTGGTTCACCTCTTTGGCGTAGTTGACCCAGTTAGCTAGCAGTCCCTCGAGCTGCGCGGCCTTGGCTACCGCGGCCTCGTATCGCGCTTCGTACTCGCCCGCGCGGAACTTGTCAGCAACTTCCTGTGTCTCCTTTTTGTGGCGCTTGTACATGAGTCGCATGTCATTCTCCGCGTTCTTGGTTGCCTCCACCTGCTTCTCTAGGGCACGACGCAATTTCTCGCTCTCTGCTTCGGCGCTGCGCCGTGACACCTCCGCAGCCTCGCAAGCCTCCTTGGCCGTATCGAGCTCCGCTTCGAGCGCCGCGGACCCTGCTTTGCGCTCTTGCTGCAGCTCCACCAGATCCCGATGCGCTGCTTCTGCTTCAGCCATGGCTTCGTCGCGCGCTTCAGTTAGGGACTTGACCTGCGCAGCTGCCGCACGCAGCTTTGCCTGCAGAGGAAGTGCGTCCTCCTGTACCGCCTCAAGCTTGGTCCCAAGTGTCTTGAGTTCCGCCATCTTAGCATCACGTTCCTGTGACACATGATTGTCCCGCAGCGTCAGAACACGCGAAGGATGACACTCTGGGACGCGAGGGGGGGATTGTGAGGGCCCGTGCTCACCTGGCGCATGGCATCGAGTTCCTGCCTGAGAAGGTCGTTCGAAATGACAAGTGCCTCCAGCCGCTCGCGCAGCCCGTCAGGAGAAAGAGTGTCAACCTGAGACCGCATGTCTCCGCTTTTTAAACTACAGCACAATGGTGGAACATGGTATGGCACCTCGCTGCTCAGCAAACTTGCCAACACCAGAAATGTTGAATCAGATGAGGATTCGGATTCGGATTCGAAAAGAGTGGGTGTGGACCTCAAGCATCAAGGCAGATGGTGTGCGTGGCGCAGCAGAAGCTGCTCGCGTCTTACCGGGAGTCATGAACTTTCGTGACGGCGTGATCGCTGAGAGTGGCAAGGCCCTGTCGCCAGCTGGAGATGCTGCAGCCTCCTGGAGCCTTGGTTCCGCATCTTGAACCTTGCGAAGCTCCTCCAGCTTTGCATTAAGCTGAGCTACCTCGCTCTCGAGCTCGGCAATCCGAGCACCGTCTGCTGCGCCATGCGTAGACAAATGCGCTGGAGAGGGCGCCCGGGCCGCAAATGACGCTGCGTTCAGCTGAGCCTCGAGCTCGTCGAGGCGTTCAAGTGCTCGAGCATGGTCCAGCTTCAGCGTGAAGAAACGCTCTTCCGCAGCAGCTGCAGCTTCGGCCTGCGCTTTCACCTTGGCACGCAACTCGTCGCGCTCATTATTCGCTGCATCGCGGTCCGCCACGGCTGCAGTCACTGACTTGTCTTTGGCGAGCAGCTGCACCTTTGCTTCCTCCAGCTCCTTGTGGGCCTGTTTCAGCATGTTGCACTTGCGTTCGTATGTTTGGAAGAGCTCCTGTCCTTCAGTCTGGAGCGAATCGTATGAGCGCTGCCACTCGGCGATCTCCTCCTGCTGGTTAATTGCTTCCACTTGCTTGCTTCTGACCTCCTCCTCCAGTTTGTGAATCATCTTCTTCAGCTCGTCCGGTGAATCGCTCAACTGCAATGCGCAGAACAATTCAGCACGTTGACTGCGACGCTGACTTGCACATGTTGCTCGCGACGCTAACACGCCCTGAGGGGCTGGCATTGCAGACGAGAGCAGTGCCAAGGGGGAATGCTTCCAGTTTCCCGCAGGAACGAACCTGAGAGGGCTGACCGGAGGTTTCATGTTTCAGGGCCGAATTTTGCTGCTTGGTGATCTGTTGAGGCTCACTATGTGTTAAGTTGGACATCGGACTGAAAGCTCGGCACTGCCGCCAGCTGTTTCACCCTAACCCGGCCGAGCGAACAGACGGATTGGGGCACACACCGCGTTTGGGTCAAGGCTCTGTAGAGCCGGGCGCTGTGCTGTGGACATTGCCACGTGTAAAATGCGCAGACAGCGTCAAGAGGAACAGGACAGGGCAGGCAGATGGACCACCCGCAAGCTGCTGCACTCCCTTAACGAACTCCTGGATTTCAAAACAAAAAACGAATCGAAACGACAAATCTCTAAAATGACTTTTAAAAGAAAACATTTGGTGTAAGTACGAACGAACAGAAAGTGATGTTCAACGACCAACAAGACAGGCGCGCGCTGTGGTGAGAACTTCTGGTTGCCCAGATGATCGATGGCTCAGAACGATCAGCTTCAACGTTTTCTACTGTACCGTTTCCTTCCGATCAGCAATGTCTATTGGCGACTCGTGTTGAAGCGTCTTTGTACTTGTGCAATTCTCTTGGGCATTATCAATCACCTCTGTGTTGCTCGAATAATAAATCTGGGAGGGCAAGGAAGCAAGAGATCTAGACAGTTTGACAGGAATTATGTGCTGCACCGAAGCGGCATCTCTCTTCAGTACCATCGACATGATAGCCCTCGCTATCAAGCATATACCCGCAGCGACTAGCAGTCAGAATGTTTTCTGCAAGATGCACTCGCCATGGAGGCTCGCTGCTGGCCTGTCCCGGCATTCCAAGGGCCAGGTGGGAGAATCGGGATTGTAGTGGGAGTGAATACATGTGTATTGTCTGTGCGCTGCATATCCAACGGCGGTTGGCAACGACAAGCAAAAATCCTCTGGCCGCGCTTCGGCAAGCGCCACGATGCTCGATTCTGCCTCATGTAGCTTGGCGCGGCAAGTGCACCTGGCACACAAGTGCTACGATGTAAAAAGACCTGGTACGCGTGTGAAAAAGTGTGCGAGAGGAGCACACACGAGTCACGCATGCCTCAAACCAGCAATGCTTCTCGATGCTGGCTGGGACCGGCATACCTGGTAGTGATTTGTGCGAACGTTCAGGATACGTACGATCCTTTGGGCTCGCAGCGAGTTGGCCTCGGCGGATCCTTCAGCTTGAAGTGTTGCGTCTTCGAAACCTCCGATTCTGGAGTCAAAGAAATCCGCACGTGACAATCTAGTTGTTTTTAGACCTTTAAGGCGGCAAAGGGGATGTTTCGCATGCATAGCTAGTTCAGAGCAGACTCGAATTACCTATCGTAGATATGAACCGGGCCAATCGTGCGTGGGTCGATCGCACGAGAAAGTTCGCCCTCCGTAGCGAGTGCGTCCTAAAGAAAACATGACGACAACACGTCACTGTCGGCGCCGAAATTCTGACTGCTAGTCACTTCGAGTATACGCTTGATGGCACGGGCTACGATATCGATAGTGCTGAAGAGACGCTGCTTCAGGGCTGCACACAATCTCTCTCTTGGGTCACAGGCTCAAGGATGGTGCCTGTAAGACGCGGCAAGTCGCAGCTAGCTTCTCCAAGGAGGCCGAAAAGATCTGCATCGCAAATTCTCTGGTCAGCTGCACGGATCGACTAGAAAGCGAGTTCGGTCGGCTTTGGAGGGGCATAACCCATGAGCCCGCCTCCACATCGAGAGTGAAGCCTACCGCACGAAGTAAATCCTTGCCAAAGGCATGGGAAGTGACCTGGTACAGGGCGAATCGCTTTGTCATGACGTTTAGCCGACGTGTTTCTGACCATGCAGCATGCACGACGGATCATCACTTGGTGTAAAATGAGAACACTCTAATCTGACCTTTCGTTGCAGCACACCATTGATTGCCTTGATGGCCCTGTCGTGTCGTAACCGAAAGTTGAGGAGATGCAAAAGTAGCTGAAATAGAGGACAGACGAGGAAATACCAATGTCGATCGGAAAAGAAAGGACAGGTCACGAAACATGATCTGGTTATACAATACACGATTTCTACCTGAATTTATCCTCCGCAGGATTCTCTGCGATGTTGTTCAGATAAACCAAGACCAGATCAAGTGCGTCAACAACACTTCCCTCTGCCTTCATCGCTGTTACCTTGGGTAAGACTGCCGTGGCAACCTCCTGATGTGAACACACGACTGAGCGTCAAAACCGACCGGAGAAAATGGACGGCTTGATTTCTCAGGGGAAAAGACACAAATGAGTTCAATCCTGGCAAACTTTCAG
>Ga0115567_10000527_pt1 | contig 37416 bp, 32 predicted proteins | sample COGITO_mtgs_1204_2_FD_88679 | JGI IMG/M metagenome (GOLD analysis project Ga0115567, IMG submission 88679) | Pelagic marine microbial communities from North Sea - COGITO_mtgs_120412 | ecosystem: Environmental > Aquatic > Marine > Epipelagic | place: Germany:Helgoland, sampling site Kabeltonne...
AATTGTTTTACCAAACTTACAAAGTTGGTATTGTCATATACGGGCATTCCTTGGCACGCAGCGCGTGCAGGCAATAATAGAATGATTGCCGTTGCGATAATTAAAATTTTTGTCTTCATAATATTAGATTTTAGATGTGAATTCTTTTATGGCGTGTTCCATATTTTTTGTTCTATTATAGATAGCTATTATAGCTTCGTTCTCCTGTCCATCTGTTAGATAGGCCGCATATACCTCTTTCGGAACTTCGAGACGGAAAATGTTGCTTTCCCTTCCGATCTTGATGAACATTTCGGTGTACTTGCGTGGCCCGGAAAGGTTGTTCTTGATGGATTTTAATTGGTTGAGATCATGACTGGATAGATTGAGCCTTTTGACCAATTCGTCATAGCCTTTTTCGTTGTTCAGGCTATAGATTACTTGAGTGTTTTCCAATATGCTTGCCGATGTGGAGTTTTTGGGCAATTGATTGATGGATTGTAAAATAATCCCAATGGCACCATTCTGTTTACGAATGGCCTGATAATAGAACTCCACGCTTTCCAGTACGTTTTCAAACTTCAACTGTTTGGCGAACTCATCGAAAAGTATAATCCCCTTTTCAGCCCTGTTTTTCCAAATTGTCCTTTGTATGGCAGATTTGATCAACTTGAGCATTACGGACAAAATTTCTTTATTGTCCTTGACTTCATCCAGTTCAAATACAATGAGGCGCTTATCTTCAATTTTATAGGTCTGGTCTTCGCTAACTTCAAATAAAAAGCTATATAGACCATCGCCGACATATTCAGACATCACGTGCAAGAAGCTCGTGACATTGAAATAGTCGGGATGGATTTTTAAAGTTTTCAGAAGGTCCTTCTGATTCTTTTCTATAAAACTGTAAAAACTATCCAAAGAATGGTTTTCTGAAATACTATCGTAATAATGGCGAAGTATCTTTTTAACTGATACCGATTGAGCTTTCGTAACTTTTAAATCTGACGCGAAAAGTTCAAATAGAAAAAGGGATAGGTCTTCCAAGCGTTCGGGTGTCAGGTCATTTATGTCGGTGATATAAAATGGGTTAATACCCAAATTCTTTCCACTTTCGTAACGTAACACTGTGTATTTTTCAGGATAGAGCTTGGCAAATTTGGTATAGGATCCACCTAAGTCGATAATGACCAAGCGTACCCCACTTTCAAAATATTGACGCAGGATATTATTGGCCAAAAAGGATTTGCCCTCGCCAGTAGGTGCGAAAATGGCAAAGTTCCTTGCTTTTATTCGTTTCTTCCTTTCGTCCCATACATCTTTTAATACTGGAATGTTATGTTCGCGGTCATTAAAGATAATCCCGGTGGCATCGCTTTTATAGTTGGTGTTATTGATAACTAGGCATAAGGCATGTTTTAAGTCGGTTACATATAAGTCATTGTTCGAGAAATTAGATGAGAAACAGCAGTAGCTGTTCAATATATAATTCTTCCGTTCTTCGCCACGTGGATAGTATGGGATAATATCCAGTTCCTTGAATTCGGTCTTGATTTTTGAGGTGATGTTATCCAGTTTTTTGGCATCCTTCGACCAATATATAATGTTGAGATGACCACGGATGATCCGTGCATTGTCATCGGCATTAATCTGATCAAGGATTTGCTGGATTTTCCCTAGAACCACTTTATTCTGAGAACCGAAGTTCGAGCTTTTGTTAAGTTCTTCAATTTTCTTATCGAGCAACTTGCGCCACTTTTGTTTATCGTCGAGGTATAGGATCTGGTTAACGATGTGATTTTCGTTTAGCGTAAGCCCCAAGCTATCAATAAACCCTTGATGAAATACAAAATCGTCAGAAGTAAATTTCTCATTGGTCTTGCTGCTCTGTACATTTTCGCCAAAGCACAGTTCGCTATTGACAGCCAAGGCATCAAAATGGTTTTTACCAATATTGAAATCTTTTTTATCTAATAATATGTCCGTATCATAGCCTTCGTTAAAGCCATTGAAGTAGTCATTTGTGAGCTTTTGAATTTCTTCAGCTTTGACCGAAACAAAATTCATCTTTCTACTGTTGTTGATAAAGGAAACTGAATCATTTACTGAATTGGCGAAACTCTTTATATTATCATCCAGTTCTTGAACGATTCCTTTTGAAACTTTTCTAAAAGGATTGACATACTTAGGGTTGTTGAGCGCTTTGTTCTTGGTAAGTATAAAAAACAAATAACATTGATGTTCTATATACTCGCATCCTTTAAAATAATCGTGTGTTGCTTTTTCTAGAAAAGAATCATTAGGAAGCTGTTCTGAAGAATAGTTCTTCTTTAAATAAATATCCTGTTTATGGACGACCGTACTGACAGGTAAAGATTTTAATGCCTGAAACCAAGCACCATGCATATCCTCAAAGTCTTTTTCTGAAAGCGAATAAATTTCCGGCAAATCCCCTTTATAGCTTATAACGACGTTGCCGTTATTGGCAAATACGATATTGTCCTGAATATCTGCAATGGGTTGATATGCCGAAAAATTAATCTTGTTCATACTTAAAACCTGAATTTCTTTTATTACTTATAATCTCAGGGAACATATTGCTTCGTTGAAATAACTGCGGATTGTGGGCTATCCTTGTCAGCGCCATATATAAACAAGCATTGAAGGTCAACAGGCCAATTATAACCCAAAAACTAAAAGAAAAAATGATGATCAAAAGAGAGACAAGTATCGAAACCATCATCAAGGCAAATAGAGAAATGGACAGCCCGAAAATTACTGCCCGTTTCCTGATGTTTTTATAAACCTCGAATTTCTTCATACAGCTTCACTAATAAGTCTTCGTTGAGGGTTTATTTATACTACGATACCGATTAGGTAGGTGAAGATGCCCACAACGGCACCAGCAATCAAAACAAAGACAAGAACTCGGGTTATACCTTTTTTAAGGTCTGCATTCTCCCCGAAGAAATGCCCTGCATTGAACAGGAAACCGATAAGAAAAATGACACCTAGTATAATAGGAAATATGGCCCTTATAGTATCGGAAACATCGTTAACGGAATCTTCTATTCCCCCAATTTGTGCAAATAGCGATCTTGAAATCAGTGACAAAAAAATTGTCAAATAGATTGATTTTTTCATAACGGAACAGTTTTAAATTTTGTGTTGTTTTCGTTATTGGAAATTTACATATATTTGCTTATAAATAACTGATAATCAAATATTTATTTATAAAATATTATTTGATTTCATTTGGTTTCCGTTGATATTAATTGGCTTTAAATACTATGGAATTTTTACGGGAAGCTGTTGATAACCTAAAAAGTAAAAATGAAAAAAGTGCTCAAAAACGTCAAACTTCGACTTAGTTCAGCTCAAGTTTTTGTGATTTTGATTCTAAAAATGTGTATCCTTTTTGGACAGGAAACGAATGCTCAAAAACGAATTATAATTGATCCTGGTCACGGAGGAAAAGATTCGGGTGCTATCGGAATAAATGGCATCCAGGAAAAGGATATTGTATTGGATATTGCAAATGCCATTTTGAAGCTGAATAACGATTCAAAAAAGCCACTTGATATTTATTTAACTAGATATAACGATACACTTATTTCCTTATCGGACAGAACTAAGCTGGCCAAAACCCTAAAAGCTGATTTGTTTGTATCGTTGCATTGTAATCATTCGGATAATCCTAATTCGAGAGGTGTTGAAGTATATTTGAGTAATAAACAATCAAAATATCAAGATAATTCCGTCTGGTTTGCTTTTCAAATGCAAGATCCACTCAATACGAAGCTTGGTTTTGAGAGTAGAGGTGTAAAGTTTGCAAATTTTCAGGTGTTGCGGGAAAATATCAAGTTTCGTACTGCCATACTTATTGAAATGGGGTTTCTTACGAATACTGATGAAGCGGATTATTTTCTAAGCCCCAAAAATATAAGAGCTATGGCATTGGCCATTTTAATAGGATTGTGTAACTATTTTAATACCGGATTATGAAGGAACTGTTTGTTGAGATTGTAAAAATTGTTTCTAAAATAATGAGAGTTGTTATCTCGGTATTTTTGTCTTTGGTTAAAAAGTAGGCTAACGTAAAAAAAGCTATTTCTTTTTCGTTTTAGATGAATGATATATCCTTAATACTTCTGCGGCATAATAATAAGCCCTTTGTTTAGCCCTATACCAACATATAAAAAGGATTGGTAATGAGATTAAAAAGAATTGCCAATAGCAATAATATTCGATTCCAAACAGAACTGTCAAAACAATACAGAGGGTTAACAGAACACGGGCAAAAATGAAATTTTGTAAAAAATCACTTAAACGCTCTTTGTTTATGGTATAAGCAAATGATTGAATAAATTTGAAAAGCTCATCATCGGGAACATCCTTGTCCAACATTTTTAACGTTTCTTTTTTTAGTTTTTTTAAAAAGTGAGGTGGTGGAATCTTCCAAATACCTTTTTGCTTAGACAACAATCTAGTTGATGGTTTTCCTTTCCAAGTGAAATAAAAAGCATCTTCAAGCCAACTACTAAAAGTGTCTAGGATATATCCTAAAAAATAGGAAATAACAGTTATTGGCAGGATAAAGTCTGCCTTAAAATAAACAGTATGGTCCCCGTACAAAAAAATCAAGGAATATGCCAGGGCATATCCGGGCAGTAATTTGGAAATTATATCGTAAGCCTTAAAGTTCATAATTGTCTATATAAATTTTAAAATTATTGTCATCTCCTAAAATAAGCATTATTGCTGGTTGACCATTCAGCTTTGCCTCATTTAAAAGCTCAGCGAATTGAATTTTATCGTCGCCACTCATACCCAAACCACAATTTTTAGGATGACTGTGCCATTCGCCCAAATATTTTAAGTTATCGTTTGTAATATTTTGTATTTGGTTCAATTTTTCGCTTACGCCTTTTATTCCCCTAATGAATAGTGTTGGTCTCTCAATGCTATCTTCTGGGGCTAAAATTGTGTGTGCAATATAAATTTTCTTGTAATGATAATCGATTGCACCTATCAAAATCCCACCTGTTTCATTTGGTAATTTGTCGGTCCTAAACTCTGAAACCGTAGCAAGAAAATGATTTTTGTTTATGTAGATTGTCCAGTCTGAAATAGATTTTTCTTCCCAATCTTCAACATTAAACCTGCGGTGGGTTACACCCTGAGATTCATCTGCCCTCCATATCTGCAATCCAGCATTTTTATTATTTAAGTTTTGCTTAAAAGCTTTTGAAGCAATGCCTGAAAAAATGGACAGATTCTCTTGTGGGATTTTTGAAGTGATATCTCTACACCCTCTTGCATATCGTATCTTCCCATCTGATTCAAAATCTAAATGGTTGGACAATTCTGGGTTGGTCAATAGCTCCTTGTAATATTGAATTTCCAAAATATCCAAAGGGTAGTAACTTTCGACATCCTCAGTTAGCATCACAAAGTCAGTTCCCATCGGATTTAAAAAGGCTGATAGTTTTCTCACACCTTTAATTTCATTTGCCAAATATCTTTCCACGCCTATTGACGTGGACATATCGATAACGATATCTGACCCTTGCATTATTGACTTATCAACCTCATAGATATTGGCAACAAATGGCTTAGAAAAATCATAATCGTTCAACAAATCATTCGCTTGTTTAGAGATAGCCGCAGCTTTATTTTCGGCTAAGTGGTTGTCAATATCCGTAGAAGCGTGTCTTATAAAGTTATGTGGAAGTAAAATATCCTTATCTATAAGATTCCAAATGCCAAATCCATTTCTAGCAAGGTCCATAAAAAATTGTGACCCTAAAGCACCTAGACCAACTAATGTGAATTTTGCTTCGGAAAATTCAGCATCGATACCACTATAGGTTTGTGCCAATGTCCTATTTAAGCTTAAATGCGGACTTAGTATTTCAACTTCGATTGGTGTCAATTTGCCTTCCGATAAATTTTCTTCCACACGCATCAGCTTATCAAGACCTATTATTGTTCGCCCAAAAATGCTTGACAATTCTCCTAAAGTGGCATTGATTTTAAATCCAGCCAATGTTGGTTCTGAATTTACAGAATCCCTTAATATCGGTATTTCAACAATTAAGACAAGTAACCCTTGCCAAAAATCTCCTAAAAATTTATACCTTATACCGTCATCAACCAGTTGGATGATTTTTGGTTTTAGAAGAGCAAGTAGGTCAATATTTTTAGATTTGAATATCTCGCCTAATGCGTATAGATTGTCAATCCGTTGATGTACTACACCATTCTCAACAGGACTGGTCGAAATAAACAACCTATGCATTGGCGTGCCAAGATTGCTACCCGTCGTTTTATAAAACCCATTGGGCAGTTCTTTGATAAAACTGTCATCAGGATTGACAATTATACCCTTGCTTCCTATAACAAAAGGTTCTAAAGGTTGGTTTTCCTTATGGAGTTCGCCTCTAGCGGTGAGTTCAAGCCAACTCTTTATTGCATTCAGAAAATATGAACCTGACCATTTGTGCTTCAACTCTTCAAAATTTTCTTCAAAGATGCAAAGGCTAACAGGTCTTTTGTCCTTGGTAACATTGGTATGAGGTAGTCCCAATGGAAAATCATCCCTGCAAGCAAAAACTTTAGGTAAAGCTAGATTATTCGGCGAAGTAATTATGGTGATTACTTCTTCTTGTCGAATATCATTGGTAGGGTCATTCGGTACATCTGGAAGGAATTTGAGAATTAGAAATTCGTCATTGTCTTTACCCTCCAAAACCTGCAATAAGATAATAGTTCCACCAAACGAATCGATTGAAGAGACAATTTGTTTTGACCCATCATTTCTCAGCTCTTCAATCGATATTTTTTTATTGGATGGGGTTACGTAGTCTTGCTCCATATTTATCCTGCCCTTCCCGCTCTTGATGGTTTACTCAATCCTGAGCTAATTGCTGACGCAGATGCTTTAATCAAGGTAGCACCGTGTTCATCTAATTCGAAAACAATAGGTTTTTTAAAATCGTCATAAAATTTGTGAGTGTTTTTAAAGTTACTTTCTCCAACGACATCTACGTACTCCGTCTTGGCCGGATAATGAGGTGGATTATCACTATTATTAACTATTTTTTTAGAAGTGGCCACCACTTTAGCTCCTGTCTTTTTATAGTTTAAGATGTCAATAGAAGTTTGCTTTGGTTCAGAATTATCAATGCCCTTTTCATCATCTTTGTATGGTGTGTCATTGAAAAAAGTCCAAGAACAATGATGAGGGGTTTGGAAAATATCCCATTCTAAAGCATCTTCATTATTGTTTTTTTCTGATTTTTCTTTAATTCTTGCCCATCGATAGTGGTCTGCATCGCCACCGTGCAAAATTCTACAAGAAAAGTCAACCCCATTGGTTTTGTAAAAGCGAGCTTGATAAACTATACTGGACATATTTCTGTCATCAGCGGCATTGCAATCGATAACATCAGCTTTAAAAGGGGCGTGGATGAAAAACTCGAACTTATCGAGAGCAGTATCATTTATTTCTGTTACAATCTGTCCCGGTATGTGCTGTGGAACATTGGTAAACTGATTATTGTCGTCATACCCCACTAAAACTAACCTGTTTCCACGTTCGTTTTTAGTGCTATCATTATTTTTATACAAGTTTCTTCTACGCCTTACTTCTTTTCTAATGATACCAGCATCGGTATCGTCAGAAATGTTAGCGTCGCCTAAAATATATTCATTGACCCATAGCTCGTCAATTATTATTTTTTCATCATCATCGTCATAAGTACTGATTTTTCCAGTGTGAAAATGCTTTCCGAAATTTAAGCAATGGTCATTGTCGTGATGTGTAAGAATGAACAAATCGGTATAAGGTCTATCCTCCCTTTCATCTAATTCTTTCAACAAATCTTTTTTGACATCATAAATTCCATCTTTGACTTCACGAATATTAATATCCGTTATTATGTTGGCATTATTGGTTTTGAAAAGTGAAGTATCCCCATTGCCGACAGGATAATACTTTATAATATTTTTACTCATTTTTTGTTTTTTTAACATTTGATATTTAATTTTCAAGCCAATCCTTTTTTATGTCAGATTGACCATTTATTATTTTGATTGTGGCAATCCTGAATTGCAGAACCGCCACAATCAACTGCTAATTGGACTGCTCCAACAATGTAGCTATACCACTTATGACAACAAGAGTTGCAATACTAAAGACAATGGCTTTGGCCACATCTCCACGTACATTGACACAATTGCCTTTATGGCATACACTTAGCTCTCCTTTAGAGAAATTAATACTATTCATAAAAATGAATTTTAAGATTAAACAATATCCATTCAGAGCTGTGGATTTCCGCTCATTTTTTTTTGCCTTTTAATTAAAGGCTTTTGTTGCATCAATTTTTTATATTGTGCCTTCAATCTTATATGCTTGCCTCTTTATCTTTTTTGCCACTTGATGGCAAATTTTTTTAATACGTAAGCATATTACTACTAGAACATCTATCTATATGGATAAATCGAGCAAAGACGTCGCAGAGGTATTTAGTAGCTACACTAATGACCAATTAGGCTATCTCGTTTTACGAATGAGAGCCTTCGCCAAGAAAAGGCTTGGTGATTATAAGGACAATCACGAGGGGCAACAAAAGTTGGATTTTGTTTTTAACGTTTTTCAAAAAGCACTTACTGATATAAGAAAATGGGATAAAACGAATTGTGATTTCGAAAATTTCCTTTTCGGTGTCTTGAAAAGTGAGATTAGTGCATATCACAAAAAAGCAAAAAGACGAAAACCCCCCGAAGAAGAAAACGAGAGCGAAGAATCTTATATTCTCGATATGCCAGTATTCTCCGAAGAAGTTGGCTACGATGACCAATCGTTTAAAGAAATTGACAACAAAAAAATAAAAGAAGACTATGTTACATTACTTAAAGACTCAGGGGCATCGGACTTAGAGATGCTAATATTTGAATGTTGGTGTGAAAATATCTATAAACCAAGCGATATAGCAGATTTCCTGGAAGTGGATACAACCGAAGTTTACAAAGCCGTTAAAAGGCTTGAAAGAAGAAAAAATAAACTAAACAGTCAGGTAAAATGAGTAATTTAAAAGATAAAATAGATAAGGGAATTACAGAATTTTATCTCAATTCTGATATAGAATTGATAAAAAAATCCCTAGAGGAAGAAGGTGTGGATGTTGCTAAAGAAAGTGCGGATATTTCCAATTTTTTAAAGCGATTAAGATTTACGGAAGTAGCTATGTCCACTCAAAAGAGCAACCAAATATTATTAGATAGAATAGTTGGGAAATTTCAAGATGCTATCAATAAGAATTTAGAAAAACCTATTGCTACCTTAATAAATTTAGTGGAAACAAAACAAATGTCCATACAGTTTAGAAATTTGGACAAATTAACCCCAGACGAAATAAAAGAAATCATTAAAGGTAAAAACTTGGTTGACCTGATGGACGAATTAGATAATGAAGAATCATAGATATAATAAGGGTTCTGCTGCCGCAAGAGATTTATTGCACCAAAATGGATTTGAAGGTCTTTTGGATTTTCCTTTGGAATTATTTGCAAACGGTCTTGGCGCAACCGTCATTGAGAAACCTTTATTAAATTCTGATGGCCGAATAATATTTGGTAAGAAACATACCATCATAGAGATAAATCAGAATATTGAATTTGAACAAAAAAAGCGATTCACACTTGCCCACGAAATCGGTCATCTTATACTTCATAAAGAAATAGATATTCACAACGATACTGAAGCTACGACTTCTTGGTTTAACAATAAGGAAAAACAAGCAAAGAATGGACGTATAGAATATGAAGCCAATCAATTTGCTTCAGAATTATTAATGCCAAGTCATCTTTTCTTTGAGAAACAAAAAGGCAAAAAATTTTCACCACAATTGCTTCGGAATTTAGCTACCTTTTTCAAAACAAGCATTACATCTATAGCTTTTAAATATTTTGAGTTGGGCGACCATCCGATTTGTCTATTTCACTCGCATAACAAAACCGTAAGTTATTGGAAATGGCCGCAAGGTTATCCCCATTTCATTATCGATAGAACAAAACTTGAACCACCAGAAGATTCCGTTGCAATGGAATTTTTTGAAAAAGATAAAATATATCCTAAACACCAATCAAAGCAACAAATTTGGAAATCCACTTGGTTTGATTTAAAAAATTGGGAAGATGATAACGATTTTAAGTTCTTTGAATACTGTATTATTTCAAGTTCACATAATTCTGTATTAAGCGTTGTGTGGGAAGAGTAAGTTACTTCCGCTTATCCCCAGTATTCTTATCAAAAGCAATCAAATTAAACAGTTCTCGCATCCTGCTACGAACACGGTTGCCATAACGATCTTCCAGTTCTTCAGCGTTTAGGTTTGTGGTGGCATGGGTCTTAATTTTTCGTTTGCTACTAAGGTAGAGTTCATATCGGGACAATAACACTTCCCCCATTACGTTTAAATCCTTACCATAGAAACGGCCGGCTGGCTCCACACCCAAATCATCGAAACAGTAAAATTTGGTATTACCATATTCCTCAACGGTTTTAAAACCCAAGTGGTTAAAGCTGAAGGTTACATTTCGGCAAGGAATCATTTCATAAGGCCGCTGCATTGGCACGATATGGCGCAGCAATTTCATCAAGCTGGTCTTTCCGCAACCTACAGGCCCGGAAAGCAAGATACCTTTGTCAATATCTATTCCATAAGATTTGCAATTGTCTCTATCTTTGATAAAATAGGAACAAAGCTTTAGCAGTATATCCCTATCCTCATCATAAATCTTGAACTTCTTCCCAAAAAGAAGTTTCCCTTTAGCATTGAGATAGATCAAAATTTTCGAGAAATCATAGATTACACTCTTGCCATCAAATTTTCCTAACGAATATTCCACGCCACCTTCGGTAATTTTAGAGGGGTTGACCATAATCTTTGTTTTTAGCGGTACGCAAGTTGTCCTTGTTTTGGGACGCTTGTTTTTTGTGTACTTTTTTTTCCTCATCGAATAATTCAGCCCTATCCATCCAATTGATGGCTACTGCTCGCCAATCTCGAATTTCTTTTCCATCGCTTGTTTGCCAATTGCGTGCTTGGTAATACTCAAAGAATTTTTTTGCTTCCTCAGCATCAAAACCTTTTTCTTTAAAAAAAATAAAAACAGCCTGCCTGCCCTTTGGCTTTTTTATATAGTTTTCTTGTTTGATATTGTTTGTATTAGATACCAATACTTGTCCATCTATGGGACGATGTAGGTTCACAACCTGTCCATTTTTGGGGTGGAGGTGTCCCCTAAGCGGTACACCTCTGGGATAGTATTGTTCCGCAAGCTGTTCCAATATGGGATTGTACGATCCCGTAACCGGTTCATCACCTGTCCCTATAATGGCCATCTTGATCTTACTGCCTTTGTAGGGGTTGTTGGAAGGGTAATAGAAAAGGTAGTGCCAAGAGTCTAAGTCCCTGATGCATCTATGGTAGGTTGATTTTGAACCAATTTTGGCCACTCGCATCAGTTCCCTACGGTTCACATAAAATTCATCCATAAAACGGCAACTGTTCCATTCTTGGAACAATGCCATATACAGGCTGATATGGGTGGGGTTTAGGCGGTCATCAAAATAGAACCTTTCAAAAGCCGCATTAAGTAGCTTTATGTAGTTCATCACTTAAGAGTTTAGACCGTGATGCACGCGGTTGGCATCCATCACTTTTTGAATTTCCTGTATCGTAATAAATGATACCACCCACTTTGGTGTATGGCAATGTGCCATTGATACGAAGATTTTGAAGTGTGCCAGGACTGACTTGAAGCAAGTCCATAACCTCGGAAGATTTAAGGTACTTTTTGAGGCTTCCTTTAGTTTGTTTGGTAAGTAGTTTCTTAATATCATCCAGCAATTCCATTTTGAATTCCCGAAGATCGTCTGTGGTAATGATAGATGTCGGCATAATAGAACGGTTTTAATGGAAAGGGACTATCTGGGTTTGTGATTTTAATTGATAGCCCCTGACCTGATTTGACTTTCGTTTTACAAATTTGGATAAGATTATTGACGTTTCGTCAATAGTTGACCCAGAGGTGGGGTGTTTTTTTGAAAATAAATTTTAATGGATTTTGTTGTTAATTTACTGTATCTCGAATGTTTTCGGATATCAAAAGAATATAAATTTCAAGAATTATTCCTTTGTAGATAAAACCCCAAGTTGGGGCGGACTTGGGATTATTCATCTGACTCTTCAAGCCGTTTTCTCAATACTTCGATCAATGCGTCCAAAAATTTTGTCCTGCTGCATTTTCTGGCCCGTATTTCGATAAAAGTATGATAGTAATTCCCAAGGTCTATATTAAAGACATGTTCGAACAGGGAGGCCAGCTCCTTGATATCAGCGGTACCGCTATTGATTGCACCACTGCTCTGCAGGGCGTATATCAACTCGATCAGTTCTGTTTTGCTTCCTGTCCAAAAAAGGTTTGATGGTTTTTTCATTGAATATAGTTTAGGTTCGTGGGTATTTGTATCCAGCTTTTCTATTTCCTGTTGCAGGTAAACGATCAGCATGTCATATGCAATAATTGTTGCTACGGTGCCGTCCTGACATGTAGAGAATTGTTCGTCGATAAAAAAGTGAAAAGATTCAGTTGATGAGCGCAGGTCGGATTTACCCCTGACAAAATACTGTTCGTCCAAGGTAGATGCTCCCCTGCGGTAATAATGGTAGAATTCCAGGTTGTCATTGAAATACACCTGCAATTTGTTTATCTGGTCGTTCAAGTATTTTTTTTGGAATTTGGCACTGCTCCTTGGCCGCTTGCTTTCAATACTGAAGAGCTTGGCGTAGTATATTAATTTGCTCAGGATCTGCGGTTTTATGTGCTTAAAGAACCTTATTTCCTCCGCCAAGGAACGAAACCCTTTTTCTACGACCCGTTTGCGGAGGGTCTTTATACACTTTTCCGTATGGGTGATGCCTGTTTCCGCTTTGTACAGTATATCTTGGGTACGGGACTCTAAAGTCTCCAATTTGGTTTCAAATTCGGATATTAGGTTTTGGTATTTCATACATATGCCTCTCCATTTATTGGTTTTAACTTGTTTCCAATATCCCCATAAGCTCTAGGGTATAATTATCGGAGGTCTGTATGTATGCATACTTTTCTTCCACAGTGGCACCCAATTTCCTTTTCTCAAAAGAGGCCGTCATGCCCAGGGCAATCTTTTTCATGTTTAGGTCAAATGCCCTTTTTATTGTCTGATATAAAAGTTGCCTGTAGGTATAAAACTTTTCCAAATACTGGTAGTCCATCCCTATAAAAGCCGGAACATATGTATGGCCTTTATTGTTGTAACAGAGCATCACCCCTATGATTTTTTCAGGGTGTGCCCTTTCACTTACGGTAATGAACTCCCAATTGGGATGCGCGGACATATTATCAAATAGTTTTTTTGGGAAAGCAAACATGTTCAGCCCCAAGTTATTCTGATGTACGTTATTGTAAAGCTCTTGGACCTGTTCCAATTGAACCGGGCTACAAGTTTTCAATGTTTCGATTTTCAACAATGGTTCTATGGCCAGTATTTCTTTCCGTACATGCCGCCTGTTCCTAGAGGAAAGATTGGCTGTAAACCCGTCAATATCTTTAAATCCATCCAAATCGATATCACAGGAATCTGGCATTTTTACACGCACAAACCCCTGTCCTTGAAAATAAGTATGGAACTTTTTATCAGCCTTAAAATCCCTGAGCACGGTCATTTTAGATTTATGGTATTGCTCCAATTGTTCCAATGATTCTATGAGTGCATTGAGTGCATCCTGCTTCAATGGATGCTTTTTGTCAATATATAAATGATCCCCTTCGGTAAATAGCGAACCCATGCCCAGTACCTTGGAGGTAAGATAGTACGGTTTGGTCTTTCTTTCATCTTCAATAGTTTTGGATAAACTTGTGCTGGCCAGCATATCATCCTTCCAATATGCCAAGGTCAAGAACGTTGCCAAAATTGGGTGTTGCTCTTGGTCATTGATAATTATATATCGAAAATCCCAATTGTGTTCCTTTTTTCCGTTGCCAGAAAAGACCTGCTCTAAGAATTTGAGCCCTTCCCAATCAAAGACCCCATCTTTTCCCATAAGCCTGTCCCAAACAGGTTTATCGACCTTTGAGATGGTGTCTTCCATTTGCAGGGTAAGTTTCGGGTTCAGTTTATCCTTGCCTGTTGCTTTGGTCTTTAAATTAAAAGCTTGGTAGACCCGGCGCATATCCGTATGGGTGTCTTCCAGGGCTTTCGGGAAATGATACTCCATGGCATCCACCAACCCCTTGATCTCCTTTTTTTGATTATGCCGGGAAATGGTTATCCTCACACCCGTGTTTTTGACCGGTACCGCTGGGAATATCCCCAAATTCACATAAAAGCCCTCTTTCATTAAACGGTTCACAAAATTATACCCAGTTTTGGGCATTCCGGTCCCTATATAGAAGACAGGCGAGGTATTTTTATCCACTAGTGGCAGGTCGGTCTGTTCCAAAAGTTCGTTGAAGTACCCGATATGCTCCCTCAGCTCTTTTTGGAGCTCGTATATCTCATCGGTAAGGTGGATTTCCGCAGAAGCGGTTGCTGCCGCAACCGAGGCTGGTTCCAATTGCGCCGAGAAGGTCAAAGGACCTCCAAAAGTCTTAATCTCCTTGTACATTTTTTTGTTGGAACATGCCAGTACTGCGCCACTTGCCCCAAATGTTTTGCTCAAGGTTCCAAACAGCAAAATATTATCCGAGAGCTCTTTAAGTTCGCTCAGCACATAGCCCGTGCCGTTTTTTCCCACCCAGCTCATTCCATGGACATCATCATAGTACAGGTGCAGTTGTGGGTATTTTAAACTTAAAGCCTTTAGGTCTTGGATGGGTGCAAAATCCCCGTACATGGAATAGATACCATCGGCCATGTACCAGATTTTTTTCCTGGTGCGGGACAGCGATTTTATCTTATCCTCTAGCATATTCATATTATTGTGCCGGATCATATCAATGGGGACACTTCTGTTTTTCAAGACCTTGGCCGCACTCTGTACGCTCCAGTGTACTTGATGGTCCAGTATAATGGCATCTTGGTCCTTTACGGCACTGGGAATGACCCCTAAATGCCCCAACGTACTGTTTTTGGTTATAATTACCGGACAGTTATACATTTCGGTCACCCTCTCTTCCAGTTGTCGGTAGAGCGGATTGGAGATATAGGACTTGGAAAGCGGAAATTGGGTGCCAAACTTTTTGATTGCACTAATCGCTGCATCCTTTAAACGCTGGTCCTGTTCCAGGCCTAAATAGCCCGTTGTCCCAAAATGGAACAGTTTTTTGTTTTTGACCTCTATGGTCCTGCCTGAAAACTCAGTCCCTTCTGCATACAGGTGCAGCACACCTTCCTGCATGGCATCGGTAAAAACCTCATTTACCGTGTCCAAAAAATTGTTGTGCTTGATTTTTGCCATCGCTTTTCTTTTTGATGACATAAAATTTAGGGGCATTTGTTGTAATATAAAAAACGATCTTCCACATAATCCCTAACAGGTAACCTTTAATCCTTTATGGACAATTTTAACCCAACATTTGATGGGGATTATGGGCAAACCACTATTTCATAAGTTGATAATTTTGTAAATTTATATTGAATACCAGTTTTCTATTTACCATGTTGGACTTTTTTGAAAATGATTATGCTACCTATAAGCTAAGCGATGGCATCTTAAGTATAAGATATCACAGCGGCGTGAACATCGATTTTGATGCGGCAGTACAAATAGTCAAGGACCGCCTTTTAATGCAGCAAGGGGAACGTTTACCGGTTTTGTGCGATATCCGTGGGGTAAAGGAAATCAATAAATCAGCACGGGGCTATTTGGCAGCGGAGGGCTCGGTCCTGATCAAGGCAGCGGCATTTATCATTGAATCACCTGTTTCAGAGGTTTTGTCCAGTTTTTATCTCCGCACCAATAAACCACCGATACCAAACCGTTCCTTTCAATCAATTGAAGAGGCTAAAAGTTTTTTAAATAGCTTTTAATGCTATTATATAAAGCAACTGATTTAAATTTTATAGCTCCCCCGTTTTTTAGTCAACAAAATATGGCTATTTGATAACTATGCCCTTTAATTGATGAAGTATGTCTGAAAGGTTAAAACATATCGAAAAAATGTTGATGGAAATAAGTGCCGGCAACTTTTTCTATCGGGTGGAACGTTCTGTCAAAAATGACAATGTAGAAGCATTGGTGGTCGTCTTGAACATGATGGCCGAAGAAATACAGGAATCCATGGTGCACCAAGGGTATGTACAGGCCCACGGAACTATTAAGCACATAGTACAGATGAGCTTTATACTTGACGCCAAAGGAGATATTGAGGCCACCAACCAAGCTACCTGTAGTATTTTATCCACGCTGTATTCAGAGATCATTGGAAAACCTTTTGCTGTCTTTTTGGATGAAAGCTCCAAAGTGAAATGGAAAAATACCTGGAAAATCCTTAAACAAAAAGATATCTATGAAACTTCGGTGGAACTGGCGTTTAAGACCAAAGGCAATCTTGTGGTCCCAAGTGCTTGTTATATCACCACTTTTAAAGGTGAACATTTTGAACAGAAGAAAACATTGGTAACAGTGGTCCATCATTCCAACGACCGGGACAGACTTGAAAAAGACCTGAAGCGAAGTGTAATAAAATCAAAAACGAAAAAAAAGGGTGAAAAGAAGCATTCTAAGAAACCAAAAATCCGTTTAAACCATGAAGATATCAGAAAATTGAGCAAGGGCCGTGATATCATCATAAACAACCTTGAAAAGGACTTTCCCTCCCTAAAGGATTTTGCACTTCAAATAGGCACCAATGAGTTCAAGCTAAAATATGGGTTTAAAGAACTGTACGGGACGAGTGTATACCGCTTCCTTAAAAATGAGAGGTTGAGGAAGTCAAAAATGCTGGTACAGCACACTGACCTGCATATAAAAACAATCGCACATATGACAGGGTTCAAGAGCCTTCCCCATTTTTCCAGGTCGTTCAAGAAAAGGTACGGATATACCCCGAGTGCCCTTCGAAAAAAACCCTTGTAAGACAAAATGTTGTCCAGAGTCGTCCCCAAGTAAATCCCCTACCGATAAGAACAAATCCCTTATGCATAAATTATAATTCGGAACTTTACCATATCGAAACAAAAGATATGATTCGCACTAAAGTACCATACCATTTAACTGTAAAAGTTATCAGTTTTCTTTTTATAGTATTGTTTGTGTATGCTGCCACCAGTAAACTTTTGGATTATGAAACTTTTACCCTTCAACTGGCACAATCACCATTGCTAAGTGCTTATGCTGGTATTATTGCTTGGTCGGTACCAGGACTGGAAATACTCATTGCCGTATTTTTGGTATTGCCCCGTTTCAGAAAAATTGGCTTATACGCTTCCTTTTTTTTGATGGTACTCTTTACCACCTATATCTACATTATCCTCAACTATGCCGATTTTGTACCCTGCTCATGTGGGGGCGTGTTGGAAGAAATGACCTGGGGCCAGCATTTGCTTTTCAATTTTGTTTTTATTCTGATGGCAGCAGGGGCAATTTTACTCGATAAACCAAAGAATCTAAAAACAATCTGGCTATTACTTTGTTTACTTTCTCTTATAAGTATAGGTACAGTAACCCTATTATTTTCCTTTTCTGAAAATAAGATGCATAGGAACAACGCTTTTCAAAGGCGGTATATACCTCACCCTATTAAAAAAATAAACAGTTACGATTTAAAATACAGTTCTTATTATTTTGCAGGTATTGGGAAAGACAAGGTCTATTTAGGAAATACCACAGCCCCTTTGTTAATGACGGTTATTGATAGTGATTTTACCGATACCACTACCACTATGATCCAACTGGATCAAATGGAACTGCCCTACCGTGCCGTTAAGGTTCGGGTGGTACCTCCAAAATTTTATGTTGCGGACGGTACCGTACCTGTTTTACTAAAAGGAGCCATAAAAGATTGGAAAGCTACCACTTCAATGCACGGGAATTATTATTTCAATAGCTACCAACCCACAGACTCAAACCATATAGCCGTACGTTCTAGCAGTAGCAGCACAGGTGAGAATATTTTGGGCTTGATTGAACTTGGTAACTCTATACAAGGCACTTTCAGTGATACGATACTTGAGAAGCAAATAGACGGCATTTTTGATACGGATGGTCTGCTAGTCTACAACCCTGCAATTAAGAAGCTTGTCTATATCTATTATTACAGGAATGAATATATAATAATTGACAAAACCCTACGGGTAACGGAAACAGGAAAAACTATTGATACCGTAAGCAAAGCCCAAATGCATATTGCCCAGAACCAAACCAACGATTTAAAAAAATTAGGCGGGAATACCCTTTTAATCAATAGGACCATAGCTACTACTGGAAATTTATTATTTGTCGAGTCTCCTCGGTTGGGCAAACTCGAACCTGAAGATATGCTCGATGAAGCGGCGGTAATAGATGTCTATGACCTTAAAGACCAAAGTTACCGTTTCAGTTTCTATCTATATGATCATAGGCATAGTAAACTAAGGGAATTTACTATAAAAAACAACATTTTATATGCCTTGCAAGGAAATTATATAATAGCATATAAACTTGAAAAGAAACATTTTGAATAACAATACTTCTTTGCAAAGACAGGGGTGAGACCGAAAACCTGTAGAAAAGAGTAGGTCGGAACTATAAATTTAAATTTTTTGAATTATGAAACATATTAAATTCAAGTTTTTGTTACCTGTGGCAGCTTTTATGATTGCTATTGCAGCAGCTTTTGCCACAGAAAAGGACGGACAGGATGATTTTGCCCTGGAGCAAGGTTATATTTTTGTCGATGGGGTTTGCCAACCTTATGGTAAGTGTGATGGTACCCAAGGCCAAATTTGTACCCATAATGGATTTCAAGTATTTGGGAAAATTGGAGGGACTTCATGTTTGAAGACCCTTTATATGAATTGGCGACCATAATTGCCAATTAATATAAGATGCCCCCAAACGGGGGCATCTGTTTTTTACATAACATCGTGTTATTTTATTTCATCAAATGCATATCAAACCATTTCTGTATTCTCTCGGTCAGGTCTTTTTGGTTGCGGGGTAGCATTAAGACATGGGGTTCATCCTCATAAACCAGTAACTCCACCTCCGTACCAAGTCTACGTAAAGCCATATACATTTGTTCGCTTTGATGCCAATCCGCATGATAATCTTTATTCCCTGTCCATATCAATGTTGGTGTCTTGATACTTTTGGCATGAAATAAAGGTGAGTTCTGAAAATACCCCTCCCGATCATCATAAAAAGATTTCCCCATTTGCCACTGTTCATTCTCATATATATAGACCATGGGCACTCCATCATTCTGATTGACTGTATGATAGGATGATACAATGTTAAATATACCGGAGCCCACTATTGCCGCAGAGAACAAATTGGTCTGAGAGATTATGAAGGAGGTGGAATAACCACCAAAGGAATGTCCCATTAATCCTATGGCATCTTCTTTTATTATTCCTTTTTCCATTACTTTGCTCACTGCTGATACCACACAATCAGTTGCTGAAATGCCCGGATTTCCCTGCTGAATCACAATATCCGGTTCCAGAACAAAATAACCCGCAGCCGTTAAGTTTCTATAACTGTACCCATCCATGCTGGAATGACTTGGATTTATATAGTTCTGGTATTTTTTTGATTGAAGTTCATAAACATGGACAATCATGGGATATTGTTTGCCCTTTTCATAATTATCCGGGAAGTGAAGCAGACCATGTAAACTTTCCCCTTGTTCATTCTTGTATGAAATCAATTCGGTTTTCCCTATAGCAAATTTGTGTTGCTGGGGGTTCGATTGCACCAATAATTTTGATTGAGAACCTTTTATCTTATAGATAGCCGGTGCCAGGGTATTCTTCTCTTTTAAATAAATATAATCTTCAGAAAATTTGGCTTTTCGCAAATGACTGATCTTTCCCTGTTCATTGAGAAAAGGTTGTATGGTGCCATTGGGTTTTCTTTTGACATAACCGTAGTTAAATAAAGAATCACGAACCGAAAACAGGTTCTCTTCAGATAAATCATATATTTTATTTTTATCAAATTTCCAGAACCTATAAAAGCCTCGATAAAGATTATTGTATGCCCTGTATTGTTTCTGTATGCCCCTTCCTTTGGTAAGGCGATCAGGCCTTTGTGTTGCGCTTATTTTCCAAATATCATATTTGTCATACACCAAAAACTCATTATTTGCGGTCCACCCCATATAGCCATACGGTGTTTCGTCAACCGAGTGCGGGGCGTATTTGTATTTTAAGGAAACATCTATTTCATTGGACACATTCAAGTGTTCATGGGTCAGGATATTATAAAACCACCAATTACAATCTTTAAAATAGGCTATAAATTCACCATTTGGCGAGATACTGAGATAATCCCACGCAATCGGCAGCTTATTAATACATAACTTTTTCTCTCCAGTTTCCAGATTTGCTATATAATAGTCAGAGTCCGCTATGTCACGATACTGTGGTTCGTAAGTTAAGGGGTTGTACGTAAGTGCAAATTTTTGCTCCCCCGTTAGAATGGCCTCAGGTTGTTCCGCAGTACCTATTTGAAAAACCCGTTTTGTTTGGGGCCACCACACTGCCAATCTATCTTTGTTAAACTGCCCTTCCTGTTTTTGCCTTGGATAGATCCATTTATCGGTGCCCTTCCATATTTGTACCTTTACGAGGACTTCAACTTCATCTATTTCTTCTTCTTTCATCCTGTTATCCAGATCTTGGGTCCAAAAAAAGACCCTTTTACCATCCTTGGAGAAAGAAAGGTTGCGCCTACTTATTCCTACTCCGTTTAATTCCTTTAGATCATGATTTTCAAGTTCCTTCAAGATTGGCGTCTTTGTATCTTGGTAATAATAAAGACGTTGTTTAGCATTTTTGGTACTTTCCATAAACACAAAGCCGTCCCCTTCTTTATTCCAAGTGGGCAATAAAAATTCTGAATTAGGGCTACTCACTATCAGCGTATTCTCCATATCATCTAATCGCAGTAGTGAAACTCTGTCCCCTTGAATGGAATCGCCCACAATCAGTACGGCCTTCTTACCGGTAGGATCAAACTTAAAGTGCTGAACCCCATTAAAAACCGTATTTTCATTCATTTTAAGATTGAGCAGTTTCAGATACCCGTCTTGCTTCTTGGGTGTATAACAGGCCAGATAACTCCCGTCTTTTGTATATTCAAACCGTTGTGCTTTCCTATCCCAAATCGTTTTCTCGGTTTTTAAATTTAATATCCCGACTCCTTTTTGCTTATCGTTAAATGAAAACGTGGAAGGGTTATCATTGGGCTCAAACTGTCCCAAATGGCCACCGGGAAATTTAAATTTATTTCTTCTCTTGCTGTCCAGAACAAATAAGGTATCCTGCTGTTGTTCATAATCCAATAGATAGGATATCCATTTACCGTTACCGGAAATCTGTGGAAATCGTAAGGTGTGCCACTTAGAAAAATCTTTGGGTCCTACTGTTTTTTTTAATGGCACAGCCTGCCCCCATAAAGGGCAAGCGACCAAGACACATATGAAAAAAATTATAGGGATTAGGCTAATTCCTTTACTGTATCTACTGTTGTGTATATTTGACTGTTTCATATTAATAACCGGGGTTTTGAGGTTTTAAATTAGGATTAAGGATGAGTTCTTGTTGCGGAATGGGCAACAGGACATCTGTGTTTTTCCAGCCAGGTTTAAGGCTGCCTAAAACCTGACTGGCAGTTTCTGTTCTTTTCAAATTAAACCAGCGATGTCCCTGCTCGGTAAAAAGCTCATACCTAACTTGATGGCTCAATTCGTTCTGGAGCTCTTCTACCGTATTGGCGGGGGTGGGTGCAAGGCCGGCACGGAGCCGGATGGTATTGATATCATCTTTCGCCAGCTGTAGATCACCCAATTGGAGAGCGGATTCTGCACGTATCAAATATTGTTCGGCCAAACGGAAAAGAATGGAATATTCGGTGCTGCTGCCCCCAAACATATTCTGTTTGTATTTAAAGGGATGGTACCAGCTTACCGATCCGTCCGTTATTTCACGTGTCCAAGCTTCCCTGCGAAGATCCCCAGGCTCAAAATCTGTCATAAAGCCTTGGGTGAGGGCATAGAGGAATGGCGGTCCGAAATCAAAAATAAAGGTTTCTCCTTCCTTGGTCCCTGAACCTTCAAACTCAGGTTTCAGTTGCCATATGGTGGAAGGGCTTTCCTTAAGGAAGACGCTGTTCAGATCAGGTTGCCATATATAGGTGCCATCGGCAATTACCGCATTGCTTTCGTTATATGCCTGTTTCCATTGCCCTGAAATTAAGTGCAGCCTTGCAAGCATAGCAGTGGCCACACTCTTTGACACCCGCAACCGCTCACCACTTGTTTCCACACTTGGCAATAGGTTTTTAGCAGTTTTTAAATCTTGTTCCACTGATTGATATACTGTTTGTAAAGGCAATCGGGAAACGGTTGCATTTTCAGTATGGTTTGTGGTTTTTATATAGGGTATATCCCCAAAGAGCTTTGCGAGATAAGCATGCACATAAGCTCGAAGAAAATAGGCTTCCCCCATAAATTGTTCTTTCTGGGATGGTTCTATAGTGGACGTTTTAAGTCCTTCTATGATGCTATTTGTATTATATATAAGGGTATAACTGCTGTTCCAAAAATCAGCTACTGCAGTATTGTTGGGAAGAACGGTATGGTTATAAAAAGCATTATCAATCTGGGCATCCTCACGGTAGTAATTGAGCTCATCGGCATACAGGCCTAAAAGAACATTCATTCCTCTTACGCCACCGCTAACGGGACTGTTGTCGCGAAGGCCGGCATATACGGTTGCCAAAGCGGCATCCACTGTAGTCTCATTTTGAAAAACAGCCGTTTCAGAAAGTAGGGAATCAGGGTATTCAGGTTCAAGCGCTTTTTCACAACTGGATAGCTGTACCCCAAAAAGTACAACTATCAAAAGCTTTCCAAACCAAGATAGGTGTGCATAATTTTTTATAAATATATTCATAGTATGTGTTTTTAAAAAGTTAATGTAACCCCGGCGCCCACCCAACGCAGTACCGGTATAAAGCCCTGTGTTTGTTCGGGGTCCTGCCCTTTAAAATCTGTGAGCGTAAACAAATTCTGACCTTGGATAAATACTTTTACGTTGGAAGTACCGTGAAGAATATTTGGAATCACATAGGATACCGACACATTCTTTAACCTTAAAAAGGAGGCATCACTAAAAGCAGCATCACTTTGACTTATGTTGTACGCAGCCACCGAACGCTCATAATTAAGGCCTGCCGTAAAAGCTTGCGTATTTGTTTGGTCTCCAGGGGCCATCCAAGCATCGAGTACGGTAATGGGCTGATTGGTCATGGCTCCCGGGGTGGTTCCCCAGCGGTTTATGTTTTGGGCCATTTGTTTGCTGAACTGGAAAAAAACATCCAGCTGCAAGTTTTCATATTGAATGGTATTGGATAAACCGCCGTACCATTCTGGTGCCGTGTCAACAATGGCCTGCCGATCATCTGGGGTGGTTATTTCACCGTCCCCGTTATAATCCTCAAACATATAAACGCCTGTCTGGGGATCTACCCCAGTGTAATGCAGTACCTTTTTGATTGTTATTGGCTCGCCAATAACATAGCTGTTGGCATAGGTGCTGTTGGCAAGATTGGGGAATTCCAACAGTTCATTCTTGGGAACGGTAAGGTTAAAGGAAGTGTTCCATTTCCAGTTACCTGATTTCACATTGATGGAGTTCACTTCAAATTCCCACCCTTTGTTCTCCACCAAGGCATCTAGGTTGCCCAAAATACTAGGGAATCCCGTTGTACCTGGCAGGGGGATATTCACCAACTGATTGGAGGAGTGGTTGCGATAATAGTTAACTTGGGCAGTAACCCTGTCATTCAACAGACCGAGTTCAAGCGCTACCTCCAACTTTCTGTTTTCTTCCCATCCAAAATCGGGATTATAAAGAGCGGTGGGGTACAGGCCAATGATGCCATTGTACGGAACCCCACTACTGCCATAGGAATTAAAATACCGGTAGTCTCCTATCTGATCATTACCGGTGGAACCATAGCTCCCCCGCAACTTTCCGTGACTGAGCCAAGGCAAGGTGTTTTTTGTAAAGCTTTCTTCAGAAAACAGCCAAGCAGCGCCCAGCGCACCAAAATTGGCGAAACGGTTATTGGGACCAAAGCGGCTGGAACCGTCCCTACGCCCCGTAAGGTTCAAGATATAGCGATCTAACAGTGCATAGTTAATCCTGCCAAAGATTGCTTGATAGTCATATACTTTTTGAGCGTCATCGGTAACCTTCAAGAAATTGGCGGCCGTTAGGTTTAGCAACTGTGCATTGTTGGCGAAGCCTTCCGCATATTGCGAAAAACTGTTGGAAACCTCCCGTTGGGCCGTGTACCCTAACAGGAGATCAAATTTGTTTTTCCCCTGTGTATAGCTATATGACAATTGCGGTTCTACAATCCATGAGTTTCGAGAGCCATCATTTGTGTAAATGGCAGAGGCCTCACTCCCTAAACCGTATTGCGGTGGAAACCTGGTATGGGGATAAGAATGATATTCGGTTAAATTTGAGTCCTGATAGCCTATATTTGTTTTTAAGGTTAGGTTATTTAGGAGTTTAACATCCAATTGAGTATTTACCAATAAACTATTTCGTTTGGAAACCAAATCGCCCTCCAATGCCCCTAAGGGATTGTTAAAAGTGCCATCCTCCCAATTGAGGGTGTCATTATCGTTGTACAAAGGGGGTGCGTTAGGGGGTAGAATCAATGCCTGATAACTCAAATCAGTACCGGGGAGTTGATTGTTTTCATGGGCATAGGCCGTTGAAAACGAAACCTTAAAATTGTCATTCGAGGAACGGTGGGATAATTTTGCCAAGCCATTGGCCCTCCGATACCGGTCATCTTCGGGAAAAACGGTGGACTGGTTGTGGTAACCACCACTAAGCAAAAAAGAAGTGGATTTGTTACCGCCGGAAACAGAAGCCTTATATTCTTGTGTAAAGGCCGTACCGCCCAGTAACACCTCCTGCCAATCGGTATAACGGTTGCGGTCCCAAGTACCGTTGACATCATAGGCATAGGGTGGATATTCTGTTATGCCATCGTTGTTGAAAGCCTGTTCCCGCATCTGTAAATACTGTTGGGTATTCAACAGTTTTTGTTTTTTAGCTATTTGGCCTAAGCTGGTCTTTGCCGTAAAAGCATATCTTGTTGCCCCCCTATACTCCTTTTTTGTGGTAATCAAAACAACGCCATTGGCCCCCCGGGAACCATAAATAGCCGTGGCATCAGCATCTTTTAATACTTCGATGCTTTCAATATCTGCGGGGTTTAAAAAACTGAACGGACTAAAATCCCCTAAGGGGATACTGGCACCCGATACATCCCTAGCGCTGAGGCTCTCTGAACTGAAGGGTACACCATCAATAACGTAAAGAGGCCTATTACCGGCAAGAATACTGCTCTTGCCACGGACAGTAACCTCGAAACCACTACCGGGAATTGCGGAACCTTGCGTAACCTTAACCCCGGTCATTCTTCCTTTTAAAGAAGCAATGGGGTTCATTAATATTTGATCCTCGATTTCCTTTGAGCCTATGCGGCTGATACTCCCTGTTTTCTCCTTTTCGGTTACTTTATAATACCCTGCATTTATAACCACTTGATCCAGTGATGTGGGACTGGGCACCATAATTATTCTTAACTCTGTTTCTCCTTTGAAGGGCACTTCTTGATGTTTATAGCCCAAAAAGGTGAAAACCAATGTATCCGTTGCAATCATATTGATGGCAAACGTGCCATCAAAAGCAGTAATGGTACCTTTGTTTTTGTTTTTTAATATAACATTTACACCTGCCAAAGGTTCTGATTTATCCTGAACGATACCCGTTACTAAATAAGGTTTATTCTGGGCCCAGATCGTTATGGAAAAAAACAATAGAAACGAAAAGCAGATTAATACTTTTAAGGCATAGCTATACCTGTAATAATTTTTCATATTTTTGCATTGATTAGATTAGACAATAATTTAATTAGGGCCTTTTACACTATGCGCAACAGGGTGTGGAGGCCTTTTTTAATGCTTTTAATTATAGGTTTTATCCATAGGCAGGTTTAATTGGTTAGTTGCAACACTAAATAGCATAGAAAAGAAGGTGCTTTGAAGAAAAGTTGAAAAGAAAATTTTGTGCCGAGCCAAATACAAAAAGGCGCAGGTCTCAACTTACTGCTTTTGAGGTACTGGTATACCAGGCAACAATAAGTGAGCCCACGCCCGGGTCGTGAGCACTTACACTTATCATCTCGTTGCATAAAAATTACCAGTTTTCAAAAGCGAGATTCAAAGCGAATGCTTCAAATTTTTTCTATAAGAAGTTTCGCAAATATATTAATATCAATCAAATATAATACTTTTTTTCTTTTGTGGTAATATATCACCATAAAATTTATTATAAGAATTATAAACTTGTTGTCATAACAACATAACATGGACAGTAAGGCAGTACGAAAGATTTATATGAAGGAGTTCTCTAAAAATTTAAATAAATTAAGGGAAGAAAAATTTAAAACTTATCATAAAGTAGCAACAAATTCTTCTTTTGATACAAGCAACTATAGTAAATATGAGAATGGTCAAGGGAATCCCACCATTGAAACTATTTTAAAAATTGCAAGCCTTTTGGAGGTTGATCCTAAAAAGCTGTTTGATTTTGATTTTGACATAAATAAGCATAAAATTGATATGTAAAATCAATCAATCTTTATTTTTTAAATCAGTTACTATGTAATACCTGTCCAATAGTTTACCTTCTTGAAAAGCCACGAGGTTGAACCTATATTAATTTTACCTGTAGCAATTCTATATTTTCCTTCTTTTGCTGTGCGTAATTTTTTTGAGCAAACTCAGTGTGATAGTTATGGTTTTTCAAAAAATCAATATTCATATTAATCCATTGCTCGTCTGTGTATTTCTGATCATTAAAAATTGACCATTCCTTTCGTAACATCGAGTTCCTTGTTGTAAAATTCTTTTTACCCAAATGTGCAAGGTCTGCATCACAAATTATTTTTTGAGGAAGAGTTTTTGGGTTTTGTGGCAGTTTTGTGGCATTGATTATATTTAATACGTTTTCTATTCGATGGCTTGCGTATACTTCTTTTCCAAGAAAACCCTGTGCATATTCACAACTTAAATCTTCGTGTTCAACTGGCCCTTGTATGTTACCTATATCGTGGAAATAAGCTGCAATCAACAATTCTTCAATTTTTTCTTCAGGTAGGTTTTCGTTATAGGCTATAGACTTTGAAGCATGGACTACATCCTTAGTATGTTTCCAATTATGAAAAGGTAAATCCTTGCACCTGCTTTCTTCAATTATAGATTTACAGTAAGCCCTTACTTTTTCTATTAAATTAGTGTCAATCATTTTATATCTTTTTTATGCAATTTTGTTTATCAACACCCTATTTCGTGAAGATTTAAACATTTGTTTCTTTTAGCATATTTCGCTTTTTCATTACCTTCAGTATAAGGTAGAGCATTGTACTGATAACGGCAGCATAGAACCAAAAGTCAAAGTCTATATGGATGCGCTTGTATTCAATTAAATCTCCAGACCATTCAAACAGCCAAAACAATAAGAAAATTGCCGCTAATCCATTCTTCTCTTTTTTTAGTACTTTCCCTACACAAAAAGGATATTTTTCTTTTTTAAAACTTGTAAAGCTTGGGATAAAAGCGGGTGTTTTCCTCGCCCATTCAATATATTCGTTACCAAATTTTGAAATTAAAAAACTTTCTTCCGCATACATGATCCGCTCATAATACAACCAGTAAAGCAAGGCAAATGCGACTATAAACCAAAGATTTTCAGTAAGCATGGCAACTCCCAACCACATAAAAAAGTTGCCCAAATACAAAGGGTGGCGTACTAACGAATACATTCCGTTAGTATTAAGTTGTTGGGCAAGTTGACCTTCGGTAGTGTTTCTCCCTGAAGTATGCTTAGGGGTATGAGCGACGGTTTTTATCCGAATTAATAAACCTAAAATACAAACGCCAAGGGCAATAAGTTCATAATAATCGGTTTCTATGCTTCCCACCAATTCAGCTTCAAAATATTCGCCATGCAGTGACACCCCGAGGCCTATAACTACAAACAGCAATGGAAAATAGCTTCTATGTTTAAAGAGAAAATCACCTTGTTTTTTAAATTCGGTCCGTAGTGCCATGTTTTTAAAATTTATAGTTAATACCAATTAAAAAATCACCATTGCCGCTATTGAAGGTAAGCTTATAATGATCCTGCAAATAAGGCGTTGTAAACAAGTAACTACTTCCTATTCCCACCACAGCACCAGCTATAACATCGTACCAATCGTGCCGGTCATTTAAACCTTCTACACGGCTGTACCCTACAAAGCCGGCCACCACATAAGCTGGTATTCCATATTCCCAACCATAGCGTTTTTGCACAAATGATGCTCCTTGAAAAGCAGCCGATGTATGCCCCGAAGGAAATGCATGGCCATCGGGAGCCCCGTTAGGCCTTTTTTTGTTAATTGCATATTTAATTATATATGTTGCCGCTAAATTGGCCCCAACCGATTTTACAAATTGCCAAGCCCCCTCTTTATCATTGTGAATAAGTATGGCAAAGACTGATAATGCTGCTGGGGCAAACTGAGCGACATCACCCACATGTTCTAATGCTGTTTCCGATCTGATTTCATCAAGAGATTCCATTTCTTCTTGAGCAAAACTGCTTACAGGGAAAGCCATTACTATTAAAAAGGCCACTCTTATAAAATGAATCTTCATACCTTTAGAATTTATATTTAAACCCCAACATGTAGTCACCATCCCCACTGCTGAAAGTAAGTTCCATGTGTTCTTGTTGATACTCAGTTGTAAAAAGTAGGTTGCTCCCCAAACCAATGGCCGCTCCGGCAAGAACATCGAGTATATCATGTTTTTTGGAATCTATCCTACTCGCTGCTGTAAATCCCGCTAATAAATATGCAGGAATGCTATATGTAAACCCATAGCGTCTATGGATAAAACCGGCACTATGAAAAACAGTCGAAGTGTGTCCCGACGGAAAGGCATTATCATTACTCCTATCCGGTCGTTGTTTATTTATGCTCAGTTTTAAACCATAGGTCACAGCTTCAGTAAGCAGCAACCCCTTTGTAAACTGCCATGCCCCGGGTTCATCCCCAATAATAAAACTTGTGCCCAATGTTGCTGCCGGTAAAGCGATAAGGATCACATCCCCAATTTTCTGGGTAGTGCCAACCTGTGGCTTGGTTTCACTGGTATCTTGAGATAAAGCAACTTGTGAAAACAGCAAGAAAAAAACAAGAGCAGTTGCTGCTATGGAAGATTTTAGGCTTTGTAGATAGACAATCATTAAATTGAAATTTTTAATTAAAGTATAAGTCTATCTATAGGCAGTTTTTTTATTTAATAAAGATGCGATAAGATTCTTTTTGAAATTTTAAGGGAATCTAAAGGAAATCTAAAGAAGGGAATTTGCTATGAAAACAAGAAGCAGCTATTTTAAATGATTATGCTAAGTGCTTTACTTTTAATTGTTACTGAAACGGAAGATTCTTTTATGGTAACCAACTCCCCATCAATTTGAGACTGAAAAAAGGCTCCTTCCTTCCGCAATAAAGACAGTGAATTTGATTTAAAACATTGTACCCAAGGCAATATTTCTGGTTTTTTAATGAGCATACATATTCCGAAAAGCAGCATTTTCAGTTTTCCAATTTTCGGTACTAGTACCACATCAAGCAAACCGTCTTGCAGTGATGCTTTAGGAGTAAGGCTAAACGAATATCCCAATTGGTTCGAGTTTGAGATAAAAATTAAAAAAGGGTTGATAACCTCGTTAACTCCATTGATTTTTATAACCAGTTTCTTGTTCTTGTTATAATTTTTGAATGAAGTAAGGGATGCTTTTATATAACAGGAAAGCGTCCGCCTTTCTGAAGCTTCATAATTTTTAATCACATCAGCATCAAAACCAAAGCCAGTATTGCTAAAAAAATAGGTGCCGTTAACACTACCCACATCAATTTTAATGGATTTTGCGGCTTTAATGGCCAAAATCGCTTCTCTGTTATTTTTTGAAATATTTAAATTGGAAGCTAGCCCATTTCCAGAACCAATTGGGATAATGCCAAGTTTTATATCTGTGCCAACTAGTGCGGTGGCCACTTCGTTTATAGTGCCATCGCCTCCACAAGCTACAATAATATTTGCCCCTTCGTTAATAGCGGTTTTTGCTAATTGTGCGGCGTGCTTTTTATAACCGGTTTCCTTTACTGAAATTGTAAAACAGGATGGCTCAAAATAGTCTTCTAAAAGGACCTTCGTCAACTTGTGATTTCCTTTTCCCGCAATTGGGTTTATTATAAAATGAATACTTGTCAACCGTTATTTTTTTAATTTCAATCCATCGTTTCGGTATAAATCGTCTGCAACTTCATAATAGGAAATTGTCTGTTTAAGAAAAGTCTCATCAACAGCTTTGCTCGTTAGGCTATTATCTAAAGGGTTCCAATTATAAAAGTTTGCATGAGCCTGCTCATCAAGTACCATCACATCATTGTTTTTTAGATACCCTAATTTTCTATAATTGCCTACAAATGCACGTTCCTCTTCAGGGTGCATACTCAAACTATTTCTTCCGAATAAATTAGAATTATAATCCCAGTCTAAAAGTGCGAACAAGGTGGGGAATAAATCAATCTGAGAACATAATTTATCCACCTTTTGCGGGTTTTCATCGGGTAGGTTAAAGATAAAAGCCGGGATTTTATAATTGTGAATATCCAACTCCCATCGACCAGCACTACTGGCACAATGATCACTCATAATTACAAATACGGTATTGTTGAACCAAGGCTTTGTTTTTGCTTTTTTTAAGAATTCACCTATCGCATAATCGGTGTATTTAACAGCTCCGCTTCTACCACTACCAGAGGGAATGTCTATTTTTCCTTTGGGATAGGTGTATGGTTTGTGGTTTGAAGTGGTCATTACAAAATCGAAAAAAGGATTTCCGTTTTGGTGCGCAATAGCTGCCTTTTTTAAGACCTTGTTGTAGATATCCATGTCGCAAACCCCCCAAGCGTTTTCGAAAGTTACTTCATCGTCTTCTATGTTGGTACGGGTAGTAGTAATACTTTTGTCAAGCAAGAACCCACGCCCCCGATCGACGATGTTAAAGCCATTACCCCCAAAATAAGTGTTCATATTATCAAAATACCCATCCCCACCATAAAAGAAATTTCGGGTATACCCTTTTTGTTTAAAAACTTCCCCAATGGTAAAAAGGCCCTGATTCTTTTTTCGTTTTACAATGCTCCTTCCTGGCGATGGCGGTATGGAAAGCGTAATGGCTTCCATTCCTCTAACAGTACGGGTACCTGTTGCAAATAGATTTGTGAAAAATATACTCTTGGTTGCTAAAGAATCCAACGTAGGAGTTATATTTTCAGTATTGCCAAAAGTGGTCATAAAGTCGGCACTTAAACTTTCAACACATATGAAAATAACATTGGGCTTTTTAAGCATACTAATGCTATCACTGTTTTTCACCCTTCGATAAATTGAATTTTCATTAGGTTCAATCAATGAATCCCCAGCATCACGATAAACCGATTTTAAGTAAGTAAAGGCTTGTTGTCTGTCAATTGTTTTATAGAAATCCTTATAGGGCAATTCATTATTCCTGAAAGCAGCAAAAAAAGAATAAATCCCTGCTTTGGCAAGCTCGTTGTTATATCTATTCTTTGAAAAATCTGCCTGTTTATTGGTTATAAAAATACTGGAGACAGCCACAATTAGAACCCAAGGAATGGCCGCATATAGTTTTTGTCTAAATGGGGTGTCACTAATAAAAGCGATTTTAAAATATCCTAGTTTGTATATAATTAGGATACTGGCTAGCACCAAAACGAGCATGGACGAAATGAGGATAGGCAACGGGTAAGACTCATTTATGTTTTCTATGACTTCATAGGTGTAAATAAGATAATCTACTGCAATAAAGTTGTAACGCCTTTCAAACTCGTCCCAAAAAGTAAATTCACCAAAAAATGAAAAGTAGAGAATCAGCACCCCAATGGAGAACCCAATATAGGTGATAATCTTATCAAGAGCACTTCCATTCCACTTTTTAGGAAGAACCAATAAATAAACAAGATAAGGCAGCGTGAAAAACGAAATAGTTGCCAAATCAAATAAGAACCCAACAAGGAACGTATTCCCAAGTACAAAAAAGTTGGTGTTTACCTCTGAAAAATTCCAGATTAGAAAACTTAGCCGTACTAAAAAAGAAAGAATAAGGAACAAGGCTACAAAGGCCTTGAGAAGTGAAAATCTAAGTGGGAAAAACCTACGTAACATAGAAAAAGTATCATTTAGAATACAGGGGTAAAAATAGGGTCTGATTCTAAAGGAATTTTAAAGCCATTTTATAGAAACCTTTTTTTAAACTAAAAAAATGCCCAGTCCTGACGATGGACCGGGCATTTCAATCTAACTAACCAACCTGGTTATGAAAAAATCAGTTAATCATTTTCCATTTCTTCAGCTTCCTCACCTTCTTCATCTTCCTCACTTGAAGATTGCTTTTTAACCACTTTACCACTCGGGGAAATGGCCACCTCCATAGTTTTCTCTCCTTTTTCAATTTCAAATTCATACACCATTCCGTCCTTGGTTTCAGAAGTTTCAGACTCTTCAACTTCATAACCTGCAAAAGAGCTGTTCAACCTATTCTTGACGGCTTGAGGAATGTCTTTTTTATCAATTTCATGTTCCGTTTCCGTCCACGTACCATCTGCCATAAAGTTTGCAGAATACTCCATCTTGTTCATTTTGAACTCCGCTTCCCATTCTTTGTCCGATTCTTTATCCCAATGCACTTTTTTTGCCATAGGGAATTTTTTAGCAAATGCGTCCTTCACAGCTTTTGGCACTTTGTCTTTCCCCATATCTGAGCAAGCAAATGCGGTTGTTGCCATAAATACCAATCCCAATCCTAAAATTATTTTTTTCATCATGTTCCGTTTTAAATTTATAATGTAAACATAACAACGGATTCTAAAGATGGTTTTAAGAGAATCTAAAGAGATTTAAGAGTTTTTTTTGTTATTCTTTAATGATTTTCAAAACTGTAGGTAGCACAACAAGTAATAAGGGCAAAGCAAATACTAAACCGCCAATAACGGCAATGGCAAGTGGTTGGTGCAACTGCGCCCCCGCACCTATACCCAAGGCAAGAGGTGTAAGTGCCATAATAGCAGCAAAAGCGGTCATTAATTTGGGACGTAAACGAGCAGCAATGGCGTACTCTAATTTTTTTTCATGACTTAGCGAATCATCCACCTCTTGGTATTGCCTGTAAGTAAATATAGAATTTTCGCCTATAATCCCCACAATCATTATAATACCTGTATAACTACCCACATTGAGGGGTGTTCCCGTGATAAAGAGACTCAATAGGCTTCCTGCAACCCCCAAAACAGAAATGACAATAATAGCAAAGGCAATCTTAATTTTTCTAAAAAGAAAAAGAATCACAATAAAAACCAATAAAATAGCCGATACCAAAATCATCATCAGTTCTTTAAATGCTTGTTGTTGTTCTTGATAAGCACCACCATATTCAATGGTGTAGCCTGCGGGAAGGCTCAGGTTTTTTTGCAATGTTTGCTGTATTTCATTAAGGGTAGACCCTAAATCCCGGTTGTCTAATCGCGCTGTGATAACGCCCATGGACTTTTGGTTTTCCCGGTTGATTTCAGCCACACCTTTTTCTGTAGCAACGCTGGCTACCGTATTTATAGGAACCGAATTATTATTAGGTAGCAGAATAGTTGCATTTTTAATGTTTTCAATCGAGGTTTGATACGCTTCGGGATAGATAAGCCTAATATCTATAATCTGCTCTTTATCAATTACGGTACTTAAAACTGTTCCTTCAATTTGCGTTTGCAATTGTAGTTGGAAATCGGCTACGGTCAATCCTAATTGAGCCAATTTAGCCGCATCTGGCTGGATATTTAAAACGGGGCCCGCCACGATAATCCCGTCATTTACATCTGCTGTGCCTTTTACGTTTTCAATTTGTGAAGCTATTTTTTTTGAAAGTGTTTCCAGCTTGTTCACATCATCGCCAAAAACTTTCACTTCAATAGGCTGTACCGAACTCATTAAGTCGCCTAACATATCACCTATTACCTGCCCAAAGTCTATGGTTAATTGGGGTAGTTTTTCTTCGATTTTACTTCTTATTTCATCAGAAACCTCAGTCGTTGTCTTGTTGCGTTTATTTTTTAGTTTTATCAGGTAATCTCCACGATTAGGCTCTGTGATAAAAAACCCCAATTGGGTGCCCAAACGTGCAGAGTAGGCTTCAACTTCAGGTTGATTATCCAATATTCTGTTCACAATTTGCAGCATTCTATCGGTCTCTTCCAAGGTTGTGCCTGCAGGACTGTTGTAATCCAAAATGATACTACCTTCGTCCATTTCGGGTAAAAACCCTGACGGTAATTTGGAGGGAATAAAAACTATAATAACAACACAAACTGCAAGAAAAAGTAGTCCTATGATGGGGTTTTCAAGAATACCATGGATCCATTTTGTTTTAGACTCATGCTTTTTAAATTTTGAATTTTTTCTAGTAAATAAAATAGCCAGCACTGGCACCACCAACCAAGTAACCAAAAAAGAAGCCGCCAACGCAATGATCATCGTAAAAGCCATCACTTGAAAGTAGGCACCTGCAACTCCCGTCATCAACACAAAGGGAATAAAAATCACCAGCGTACTCAACGACGAGCCTATCATAGCCGGAAATAGATGCTGAATCGCCTCGTGTGCAACCCAACTAATTGATTTTTTGGGATGCTCTTCCTTTATCTTATGGATTTGCTCAATGATAATAACCACGTCATCTATCATAAGGCCAATTGCGGCAGCAACTGCGCCTAATGTCATAATATTGAATGTGTAATTAAAGGCTTCTAAAATAATGAGGGTAAGTGAAAGCGACACTGGAATGGTAAATAGCACGACCAAACTTGCCGAGAAAGACCTCAAAAAAACAATAACCACAAACAAAGCCAAGGCCAATCCTATCCACAGCACATCTTTTATACTGGAAATACTGGTATTTACAAAGTTAGCTTGTTTATAATAAGGTTTTAAAACGACGCCTTTGGGCAAAATATTTGCCAGTTCCTTGACTTTTTGCTCAATGTTATTATTAATCTCCACGAGATTGGCATTGGGCTGTTTGATAACCGCAATAGTAGGCACGTTTTTTCCATTGGCCAGTATTTTAACATATTCTTTGACTTCGGAAACTTTAATGGTCGCCACATCCCGTAACCGAATTAAACGGGTGGGGCTGTTAATAATGACTAGGTTCTGCAAATCTGAAATATCATCCACTGCATTATCGGTAAGAGTCAGGTACATTCGATCATAATCTGTGATGTAACCATTGGATTGTAGTAAATTGGCATTCTTTACCGCATTTTGTATGCTTGAGATGGAAATCCCCAATGATTTTATGGCTGCTGGATTGAGCTCTATTCGGTACTCTTTGTCTTTTCCACCAATAACCACAATATCTGAAACTCCTTTGGTCGCTGCCAAATAGGGTTTAATGGTATATTTGGCAATTTTTTTGAGTTCCACTTGCGACAACCCATCTCCTTCTAAAGAATATCCCATTACTGGAAGAATGGACGGGTTCATCTTTTCTACCGAAAATACCGTGTTGGGAAGAATGTTACTTTTTGATTGGTTGATAAAAGATTCTATTTGTGCCTTTGCGGTATTGATGTCCATATTCCAATCTAAAAAGACCGAAATCTCGCAACTACCTCGCGAGGTAGTACTGCGTATGTATTGCAATCCTTCGGTGCGCCGGATGATGTTTTCCAAAGGAATGGTAACGGTGGTCATCATCTTATCTACGGGTTGTTGTCCCGCATCTGCAATGACTTTAATTTTAGGAAAAGTAATATCTGGAAACAACCCAGTTTTTAAATTTTGATACGAAAAAACACCCCCTGCCAACAATAAAACGGCAATGGCCAAGATGGGATATTTATATCTGGAATGCAGGTTTTTCATCACTTTTGAATTTTTACTACAGTAGAGTCCTGCATTTGGTAGGCTCCTTTGGTTATTACCCAATCATTTAGTTGTACTCGTTCGGATTGAATTTGCACCAATGAATCGTTTTTAAGCAAGGGCTCTACCATTGTTTTTATGGCAAGCGAATCATCGACTACTTTCATAACCCAATATTTCGTCAAGAGTTCATTGGTCTGTAAAGCGGTTTTCGGTATGCTCTTCGCATTGGTGCTTTCTTTTTGTAAGAGTTTAACCTGTATGTTTAGGTTTTCAGGAAGATTTGCTTCTGGCAAATCAACAAGGAACGTTTGGGCTTGCGATTGGACATCTATAGTAGGTAACACTTCGGTAATGGTGGCTGTCATTGTCTTGCCATCTGGGAGTAGCAATTCGCAAGGGGCACCTATCTGCACGTTCTGTTTATATTCAAATGGAACATTTACCTGTACTACGAGTGATTTGGGTTGTACTACAACGGCAATAACATCGCCCTCTGCAACGTAATCGTTTCTGTTTACGTTTAGAACGCTTATGATACCCGTGGCATTACTTTTAATAGTGATGGGCCCTATAAATTTTGCCAACGAACTATCAATTTTAACCGCATCGCGCAAGGCATCTTGTTCTTTAGTGCGTACATAAGCAAAAACCTGTCCGTCACGTATTTTCCCACCTATTTTATGTCGCATTCCTGAAATATAGCCCGTAACATTGGCGCGTATATTTTCTTTTTTCTGGTAAGCGGTGACACCATTGAAGGTAAGATATTCCTTGATGTCCTTTTGCATGACTCGCACGGCAGAAACCTCTATTGCTGCCTTTTTTGCTGGTGCCGTATTCGCTTTCTTTTTGCAACTGGAAACACCTAGCAGGCCAATTAATACAACTATATAATATGTAGCTTTTATGTTCATAGGTTACCAGTTTATAAAGTTATATTGGCTCTGTAAAAGCCACATATTTGTCTGCATCTGTAATTGGGTATAGACATTCTGTTTATAATTTTGGACCACGTTTAGATAATCTACGATTGATACCTGTCCTTGCACGAGTTTGCCCTTATAAATCTCCAAAATGTTCTTTTGTTTCTTAATC
>Ga0115567_10000531_pt1 | contig 37316 bp, 39 predicted proteins | sample COGITO_mtgs_1204_2_FD_88679 | JGI IMG/M metagenome (GOLD analysis project Ga0115567, IMG submission 88679) | Pelagic marine microbial communities from North Sea - COGITO_mtgs_120412 | ecosystem: Environmental > Aquatic > Marine > Epipelagic | place: Germany:Helgoland, sampling site Kabeltonne...
CATCCTGGGGCTGGAGCAGGTCCCAAGGGTATGGCTGTTCGCCATTTAAAGAGGTACGTGAGCTGGGTTTAGAACGTCGTGAGACAGTTCGGTCCCTATCTGCCGTGGGTGTAGGAGACTTGAGAAGAGTTGCCCCTAGTACGAGAGGACCGGGGTGAACGAACCACTGGTGGACCAGTTATCGTGCCAACGGTAGTGCTGGGTAGCTATGTTCGGACAGGATAACCGCTGAAGGCATCTAAGCGGGAAGCCCCCTTCAAAACAAGGTCTCCCTTGAGAGCCGTGGAAGACCACCACGTCGATAGGCCAGAGGTGTAAGTGCAGCAATGCATTCAGCTGACTGGTACTAATTGCTCGATAGGCTTGATTTGATCCAGAAATAGCAAGGCTCGTATGAGCCTTATCTGGTAAAATAAGTCAAAAGCACAAATAGACTTGGAACAATAAATGATGTTGGAGCTTCTTTCTTGGTTTGGTGGTCATAGCGCGAGCAAAACACCCGATCCCATCCCGAACTCGGCAGTTAAGTGCCGTCGCGCCAATGGTACTGCGTCTTAAGACGTGGGAGAGTAGGTCACCGCCAAACCTAGTAAGAAGCTCAATTCCCTATATATGTGTAAGTTTATTTTAAGTGCCCTGTATTAGTTTAAGATTTATGTATTATGGAGCACAAAAAAATGACTGTCTTAAAATGCATCTCATATATTTATTATTTTCATGAAGATCCGCTTCCAGTTTAAGTATGTTTGCCGCAAATTATTTAAAAATGTGGTCGCTATCTATTTAATCCAATCGTGTGCTTTTTATTTTAAAGCTTAACACAGGGCGTGCATTGTCGCTTTTTCCCTTTGATTTTAGTGGATTTCGGAAATTGTGACCGTGTTTCACCTCACGGTTTTGTGAAATGTTATGCATCAATAAAAGTGGGTGCATTTTGCTCGAATCGCGGATTTCACTGATCTATATCTGAGCTTAAAAAAAGGTTTTGGGTTGGTCCACTGAAACCAAAGTTTCGCAAACGTGATGCTTTAAAGCGTTTAAATTGTACTTAATTCAAAACTTTTAAGCGAGGGTATCTGCGCCAATAGCGGTTAATGCGGCTTTGGCGACTTCTAAGTCTTGATCGCCTGTGCCCGAACCTACGCCGATAGCACCCACCATGTCTCCATTAAGACGAATAGGCAGTCCGCCCATCAAGCCTGTGACTTTGCCGCCTGTAGCCAGACCAAAGGGCAGACGAAGCGCCTCAGGCACATTGGCGCTTGGGGCATTGTTTGAGGCGGCAGTTTGGGCTTTGGCCATCGCACTTTTGCGGCTTAGGAACTTTGCGCCGGTCATGCGCACTTCTCCTAAAAGCTCACCACTGGCATCAACGATTACGATACATTGCGGCTGTCCAATTTTTTCTGCCATAGCGATGGCGGCTGTCAGCATGGCCATTGTGCCAGAATGGGTTAAGCGGCTGGTTTTTATAATATGTGTCATATTATTCCCCTAGGTTATTTATTTTCTAATGGCTTTCAGGCGGTAGCACAAGCTGGTGCAATCAATGCGCGTGAGTGTTGTGACACTAATCGACTAAAGGGCGCGGCGTCGTTTTAGATGGAAGTTCTCTCACAGTAGCCTGCGAGTATAAAAAGAAAGTTGTATTTGGGGTGGAAACGCCACCCACTACATATGATTTCTCTGGCTTTACGAAACTAATTGTTCAGTATTTCAAAATTGGCATAAGTGCCAGCACTCTTAGCTTTGGCCTTTGTTGAAACTATAAATTACAAAAGCGGACACGACCGCCGCCGAAAGTCCAAGGCTTAGCGCTCCTGATATTCCATTGGTGAAATAGCCCATAATCGTTGCTCCGCAAACCAATGCACATAGGATCAATATTAGTTTTTTGCGCTCTCTTACCAATGCTTGGCGCTGGCGCTCGGTAAAAAAATCTTCGGACCTTTTATTGAGGTCTTTATTTAATTCTTTTTCTAATTTGGGCTTTGATTTTTCATCGTGAACGGACCCGTCAGGGCTGGGTGGGGGAGACCGCTCTTCATCACCATTTTTATTATCTGTTATTTCTTCAAAAATCTCTTCGAATTTTATCAAGTTATCAGCTGCACTTAATTCGCGCAGATAATCTATAGCCTGGTATGGAGGAATGAAAAAATGATTTGGGCTTTTGATATTTCTAAATTCGTTTAATTTTAGTGAAAAACTTTCAAAAAGATCATCAATATTTTCTACAAAGGCGTAATATTTACAACAATACGGATCCGATGGTTCGTCGATGTTTAGCGCATTTAAAACGTCGTGAGTGGGGTCGCTATATGACTGTCCGATGAGTAACCCTTCATCTACTGCGTTACGCGCCATTATATAGATGAACCCTGCCAAATCAGGTCACTATTTGCCGTTTAAGGCTACATTTTAAAACGAAGTTCACTGCTTCTAAACACATGTAATTCTACCTTATGTGATATGAAATTGGCTTATTTTGATATTGAACAGTGAACTTTTTTATTCCTGTCACATTTCAAAAATTTCATTTAACAAAAAAACAGGTCACCAATTAAGATGACCTGTTTTGTCTAACATTAAAGCCAAAAGCTTTGAAAGTTATAGTTTGCCAGTTGGCGCTTCTGCTTGAACAGCAGGAGCTGGCGCTGTTGCACAGCCAGCAACGATAGTTGTAATAGCCAAAAGAACTGAAACTGAAACGATTTTTAGCATGATGATCCATCCTGGTTAAGTTTAATTATGTTAACCACTAAATGGGTATAAGTTTCAAGTGAATTCTTATTTATTGTGTTTAATTTTTTAAAATTTGGATATTTTTAAACCTAAATTAATTATTTTATTCTGTTTTCACCTTTTTATGTCGATTTAGTGTTGGTCGCCTTTGATTTTTTCAGATTGTTTTGATATTTTTGTTTTTGCATCTTGAGTGCGTCGCCCGCTTTGCCTATGACATTGGTACTGCCAGTGTGCGGGCGTGATGGAATGGTAGACATACCAGACTTAAAATCTGAGGGGCGAATGCCCGTGGGGGTTCGAGTCCCCCCGCCCGCACCACTAGGCCGAAAGATAGTGTGGCTATCTCAGTCCAAGTAATTGATAACATTCACTTTAGATGTCTTACCCTAGTGTTGGGATGGAGAGAGTGTTGACCAAATTGCTGACCAAAAAACTCTTTTTTAAGTTTAACCGCGGCGGTTATTATTACTTTTCAAGGTGTATACCAGCTGACCTGGTTCACCATTATCCGTGTCCTAGGATATTTAAGGGTCTGCGAACAAACCTGCATGACCGCCAATCGTTGGAAAGTTCACAATTATGCCATCTGAGGCCTTGAAAGCCTATCTTCTTTGAACAGAGGTGCCAATAAGGGTAAGACCTTTTATGGAGCCGTTGAGAGTGCCTGCGCGCACCTTATTAAGGCGTGTGGGGCCAAAGACTTGGTGGAGCGTAAGGATGGTTTGATTTATTGAGATTACTTGATTGCTGAAGGAATGGTCGGATCTAGTCGGAGTGGGGTAATTTGTACGACTTGATAAGTGATAAACTTTTCTATCGCGGAATATGCATCTGATTTGAAGGCTATTTTTCTGGAATGTAGCGCAACTAGCATGTTGGTGTTTCCAGGTGAGTTTCTATTCCCACAGTAATTAGGGCGGCCTTTTTGTGGTGATAAGTCCATGTTGGGACGTACCCAAATTAAATCTAGGCTAGAGATCAGGTTTGGGATCTAATACGGAATAGATCAGCATTTGCGATGCAGTTTTTGGGCCCGTCGAACTAATTAAGGAACAAAAAGGTAATGGCTAACGTTTCTACCTCTCGCGTTGACAAGCTCCTCTCTTCCATGGGTTACGGCTCTCGCAACGAAATTGCGCGAATTGCGAAGGCTGGAGGTATTACCCTGGACGCAGCTAAGCTTCTGGACGTTACCAAACGCATTCCTGTCACTCCAGATTTGGCTACCCGCATGAAGATACATGGCATGGCGCTCGATCCTGTCGCTGGTCTGGTCATCCTTTTGAACAAACCTTTGGGAACGACATGTTCGCACAAGGAGGAAGGTTCACTAGTATATGACATCATGCCCGAGCGCTGGAAACGACGTAATCCGGCTATCTCGACCATAGGCCGATTGGACAAGCAGACATCTGGTCTTTTGTTGCTTACCGACGATGGCGACCTGCTGCACCGTGTCATCAGCCCCAGGCGCCATGTCAAAAAAATCTATCGGGCAACGCTGGCCCGCCCGCTCAACGGCACCGAATGCGAGCTGTTTGCCTCGGGCCATTTAATTCTGAATGGCGAGGAGAAGCCACTGGCTCCAGCCGAGTTAGTGACCGTTTCTGCAACCGAAGCACTGCTTTCTGTTACTGAGGGCCGATACCATCAGGTGCGTCGCATGTTTGCTGCCACTGGCAATCACGTCGTGGCACTGCACCGCGAGCGCTTGGGCGGTCTGTCACTGCCTGATGACATGTCTCCCGGCCAGTGGAGGCTCCTGAGTGAAGAAGAAATCACTTTGATCTTTCAGGAAGTCGCAGCCGTGCTGATTTCAGCATGAGTGGGTGAGCGAGTTCTATCTTTGCGGAGGCATCACTACTGTTTTCTTTGGTTAAAAAGCACAGGATAAGTAGACACGTTCACATAGTGCCCGCCCTTACGCCCACTGTGAGCAGAGGGAGGTGTCGGTCGGATGAAGGTCCGCTATTTGTTTGTGATTCCCTAGAGGCTTCTAGGCACAGCTTTGCACCAGAGACTTACCAAACTCATATCCCTCGCCATACTCAGAAGATTTTGCTTCCTCGCTGAATGGCTTTCCAATCACAGCATCAGTTACGCCATCTTTAAAGTTCTTCAGGTGAAAAAACGGTCTGATTTTATCTTTGGTTATATCGATAGCCATAGCACCCTCTGCCCTGAAGTAAGCTCAGCCCCGTGTGACCAAGTTATAGACACGTTAGTCATATTTCGCGTTTCTGATTACTTGCCAATTTAACACTTTTAACAGGCAAATTGACATTAGCTGTCAATAAAACATTTGTATAGTTTTATATCAAAAAAGCACCTTGGTCTCAACAGACCACAGCCCACCTAAATATAGTATAATAGCAACGTGAAAAACTCAGCAGTCACACAATGACGCCTGACTTAAAATACACCTTCTAGGCTGGAAATTACGGGAGTTTTATTTTGTTGGGTAAAAATTTCAACGTATGTAGTGCGTGTGTGGCCAAGATCGGCCAGGTTCGCGTCTGTCATGTAGTTAGTTTTTTGAAAGCAAAAGTTGCTTAGTTGGCAGCAAAGATAGTGTTGAAAAATGAGTTAATCAATGTGTGGCTGCATGGCTACATGCCTACAATTAAGTGCTGCATGTGGCGCTTTTTTGCTCTACACAAAGCTAACTACAAGGAAGTCAAATGCGCAGCTTCAAATCTAGAATGGTTCATGCACTTTTGTTTGAGATTGCAGCCCTGATGATTGTTTCGCCATTGGGCAGCAAGGTATTTAACATAGGACTTTCAGATTTCGGTCAAGTGGCTGTTATTTCAGCACTTATTGCAATGGTGTGGAATTATATTTTCAATCTAGGTTTCGACCATGCTATGAATAGGCGGCTTGGCCATACTGACAAAACGGTATGGATGCGCGTTTTGCATTCTGTCCTATTTGAACTTGGCATGATGTCAGTTTTAGTTCCAATTATATCTTGGTTTTTAAACATCAGCTTAATACGTGCCGTGGTTATGGATCTGTCTTTTTCCATCTTTTATATGGTTTATGCGTTTTGTTTAAATTGGTGTTATGATTTAGTTGAGCTTCGTCGTACCAAACGTGTAAGCGGTTAGGCATTTTGGTGAAACCAAAGATTTCATTTGTGGTTGGGCAGCCTAATGAAAAAATTCTAAGCTTCGCTTACTACCCATTAACGGTTGGCGCAGGGTAAGCATACAGCCTGAGTTGTTCGGCACCCGTTCGTATCCTTTGTCAAAATCCATGGAGATCAAACGCATGAGCCACTCCACAAAGCACTCCGCGATTGCTGTTTGCAAACCCATTAGTAATCTGCAACTTAAGTTCTTACTATCACTGGAAAATGGAAGCTATGGAACAAAACATGGTGAACGCAAACAAAATATCACTCTAAAGTATTTTCCTATTCCTGGCGCGGCTGAGAAGGTCAGGCTCGAACTTTGGCTCTGTGGTGTAGAATTCGACGATGTGCGAGTGCCGCCTGCCGAATGGCCTGAGCTTAAATGTCATACTCCATATGGGCAATTACCCGTCATGTCCATCAACGGCGGGCCTTACATAACCCAGAGCAACGCTATGCTCCAATACGTCGGGACACTTGCGCCGAAGCTATGCCCTGTAGATCTTTTTCTAAAGGTTCAGGAGGCGATTGGGCTGGTTGACGACTTTGAGCGCTCGTGGAGACCCTGTGTAGGGCTAGCGCTAGAACCAGAAAAGTTAGGTTATGGAATTACGCCTGCGACTGCGTCGTTCGTTAAGGGCAGCCCCGATCTGCGCGAGACGATAAAGGCTCTTCGCGAGGGATTTCTGGTCAAAGAAATGCTCATGTATTGTGGCTTTTTCTCAAAAATGATCGAAGTGTCTGGTGGGCCGTTTCTTTGCGGTGCGGAACCTACACTGGCTGATTGTTGCCTCGCGCCAGTCCTCGAGCGGTACACGCTGGGTTTTATTGACCATGTGTCCAAGGAGACGCTTAATATCTATCCAGGGATGGTTCGGTACCTCGCTTCATTCAAATCGTTGCCTCAGGTGCAAGCCTATGGGGAACACAAATCCTACATGGCGGCCAATGCCTAGGCGCTCATAGGCGGGTTTGAACATCATGCAGTCCATAATTTTAAATAATTATAGTTAACGGCTGCACGTTTTACTGCAATAGCTATCTCAGAAGTACTATAATGTGTGTCTTCATCATTTCATAAAACTCATAGTGGCAGCATTGGTCCTGCCCATGCTATGCAAACCCACTGATAAACAAGAAGCTTTTCCATGTCAGGCAAGACGTCTTACCATTAATATCTCAGGTAAATTTGTGCTGATGTCTGGTTTTTCTATACTTTTTGTTCTTATTCATCAACATGCTGTGCATAAAAAACCATATGTTATCCCCTAGTCTAATAACTATTAATATCAACGCAGGAGGTGTAATATGATATTGCTGACCCAATCTTCAAACTTCTTATCGCAATATCATGCTTTACCCAGGGGTGATCATTGGTTTAGCTTGTTGGCAGTAGAAAACGCAGAGCTTTGATCATGGATGCTAAGACACTTAAAGAATTATCAAAGTTTAACGATCATTTGATTGAGTATCGTTTTTACGAACTGGCTAGGAATGAACTTGAAACTAATTCTTTTGATCCCGCTGCAAAAATAAAGGCAATGGAAGAGGCTAATGGTGATGAACTAGAGGCCAGGGCATTTTACGTTAAACATCGTGTATCGACCATTCGCTGTGAGGTAGACACATTCATAAAAAAGAGTGTCGGGTCAGTAAGAAAAGAAGCCCTATTGGGTATTGTAATGTACCTATTCTTGTTGGTTATGACCGTTGTTGGAATATGGGTATTATCTAGCTCACTTAGTATTTCAATAGAATCTCTACTCTTTTCCTTGGCCAAGCATTCAGCGCTTTTAGGTGGTGTGTTGTTGATATTTGTTTTGGTAGAGATAAAATCAAACTCTAAAAGCGAATATCTTGCGGATGTATTTTGGGCACTTTCCTTTTTTGAATCACTTTACGGCAGCAGCGGTCACGTAATTGTTTTGGCTATTTGGTTGCCTGTTTTTTCGGCTTTGACGGTTCACCTCGCGTTCACTGCATCCAAAATCCAAAACTAGATGCAGAATATTGCTGAGCCACATGAAGACTTTTATTGTTGATGTTGTGCCTATAGTAGAAAAAGGGGTGCTGCACTGGAGTAAAAGTACATGTGGCGACCATACAAATTACCCCACGATACGAGACAAACACAGGTTAGCTTTAGGCAGCTTTGATCTATATCAACGATCCACTGTTAGTTAAGGTTATAATGATCTGATGAGCTTTATACGCTTAATCTTAAACTCTGGATGGAGAGGGCAATTGCATTGTAACAAAGTGCTTTGAAATTGAGCCTAATAATATTTGGCTTTTCCCAATATTCGTCATTGGTTTAGCGTTGTTTGCAACCGAGGTAGTCTAGGTTATAATTTATTGACCACAGCAGATCTATAGCGGAAGGCCTAATTATGACATTAAAAAGAAAGAATATTTATTTAGCATTGTTTGCTTCAATCATTGGTGTGGCGGCTGTTTTTGTTTGGTTCTTTGTAAACGGCGTCACAGAAGAAAGTGATGATGGGCGGACCTCAATAATTCTAAACGAAGATGAAAAAGATTATGTCTTACTTGAAATGAGAGGTCTGTTAGAGGCTGTTCACGCAATTACTGTTGGATTAGCAGATAATGAAATGGAAGACATTTCAAGCGCTGCAAAGAAACTTGGTACAGGACATACGGGCAAAGAACCTGTGTCTCTTATCACCAAGCTGCCTTTAGAATTTAAAATGCTTGGTATGGCAACACACGGTATATTTGATGAGATAGCACTGGAGGCTGAGGGCCTTGGAGATCCGGCTATTATTTTAGATAAGCTGAGTGATGTTCTAAATAATTGTACGACTTGCCATGCTGCTTATAGATTTGATGTAAGTCGTTGAACTAACCCATCAGCCACATCACCATGCAAGTCAGCGCAACACCCTTGATAAACGCCACCCAACACATAGCATAGTGGCTCCATCCCAACCAAAGTCTAACCCGTTCAGTTATATCACCGTGCCACTTGAGGAAGTTCATAGGTTAAATTCTTACTGATGATCAAGCCAAGCCCACATGAACACAGCCAGTGTTGCAATGAGAAAAAATACAGCTTTAACTATTTTGAATGCCATTAGGTGCTATGCTTTCTGGGTTGGCCACGGGTGGTAGTCTAAAGTTAGTTATTTTGGTGTTTCCCAGGGTCCGCAGTCTGTGATTGAATACTTTTCCTTAATAATATCCAGATCAACTTTAGAACAGGTTTGAATTCTACCGTTAGATTTTGACCTTAGAAGTTTACCATCAGCCAAAACAGTTACAGTGACCTTCTTAAATGACTCACCAAAGTCAGTGATAAACGCTACCGCAGTGGCGCCCCAAAGCAACGCAATGACGGTCATTACCTTGTAGAACATTTGACATTCCTTATTGTGGTACTTTTAACCGCTATGAATGCGGCAACTTTAACGATCTTGAATGCTATAGATCCTATACTGTCTCGGGTAACCACGGGTACTGGATAGGGTTAAGCATTTGATTATTTATCAGTGGGCACATCGTTGGTGGCTTCATCCTGACTAGGTTTTTTTTTGAAGACCCGCCTATTGATCATTATGAACAGACAAGCTGCGCCAGCTATCAACGCAACATTTATAAAGTTTTCCATTAGTAACGCTCCTTATGCTTAAAATTAGGTTGAGCTTATATTGAAGGTAGCATGGTTAAGTGACGCTCACTAGCTTAGCTAGAAAGATTGCTTTTTTGTGTTAAATCCTGTTAATCCAATACAAATTAGATTTTTTCGTATCCTCAGCCCAACATGAAGCAAAATATATGCAATCGAGACTGTACGCTTTTCTGGCTTATACCATCCAAGCCATTTGTGGTGCTTTGTGTAGTGCCGGGTTCTTAGCATTCTTGATTGTCTATGGGCCAGTATTTCCTTAACTGTTTGAAGCTTGACCGTTTTGCGTATTAAAGAGGCTTTATCCTATAAAAAAGGTTCAAAAATTGGTAAAAACGAGTTTTAAATATCCAAGAATTGCAAAAGCCTTAACTTGGCTATTGTTTTATGGGAGCACCATTTGTGCGGCATCTGGTGCTATTTGGTTTACTGGAAATCTAAATGCTAATGACTGGATTTCACCTTCGTTTGCACCACCCGCTTGGCTTTTTGGCCCAGTTTGGGCTACCCTTTATATTTTGATAGCAACCAGTGCTTATAGATTAGTTTATGCCCAAGAGCATTTGCTAAAACCAATTGCTTTTGGGCTTTGGGCTTTGCAGATGTGCTTGAACACAATTTGGACACCCATATTTTTTGGGGCGCTTGATTTACACGGTGCAATGATAATTATACTATTTTTATGGCTATCCATCAGTGGCTTTATTCTTGTAACCTATAACATTGACTGCAAAATAAGTTATCTTTTTATACCTTATTGGCTGTGGGTGTCGTTTGCATCAATTTTGAACTTTGTATATATAGTAATAAATTAAAGAGATTAAATATGAAAATTATATTTTTAATTGCTGCATTAATGAACTTTTCTGCTTGTGAGGTATTAAATACTGATGCTAAATTTAGCAGGGACGACCCTGTAATAGGTGGAATAACCTTTGGCGGTACGGCTGAATTTGGCATTGCACGTGATGGTGGCTAATTAAATTTGGCAGCTCTCAAGAAAAAGGATGGGCTCTTGCTAAACCCATCCAATTCTCTTGGGAGAAAGTATATGAAAAACATTGGTAGTCAAAAAAATGTCAAGTCATTTACCAGTAATACTAAAGAAGCAATTATCATGCCAGGTGACATGCGTTACTAACGCATATTAACAAAAAACTAAACCGAACTCTATGAGTGTCAGTATGACATTAAATGTTTGGCTAATGATGGTAGTGTAATATTTTACTCAAGTTAAGCCTTAAATCCCAACTTAAAACACACCTGCTAGATTAGCGCTTGCAGGCGTTTTATTTTGTTTTTTAGCAGTTTCTACTTGAAGTGAATTTATAAAGTCAGTCTTCACGTTCTCAATAAATGTAGCACGTGTGTGACCAAGTTCCGCTAGTTGTGCGTCTGAAATATATGCCAGAACCTTGGCTGCAGCAGAAGCTTGTTGTGCTGCAATTATGGAGTTAAAAAATGAGTTAAACATGTTGAATTTCCTTTGTTGTGTTGAGTGTATTATGTATCAACTTCGTTTAATTCACATCAGCCAATACGGCATTTCCGCTATGCATGCTTGCGCATGGGTTAGCCATTATGCGCATGGCTGGGTGGGGAAATTCTAAAGGTTGAGCCTAAGTTCTCTACCGTAGCAGATCTACCCATTGGTCCCTTGTCCGCAGTCAGCACTAACCAGATTTTGGTATCTATTAGAGAGTGATAAAAAGGCGCTGGGCGTTAGATATACATCAAACAAGTTTAGGGATAGTGTCTCTCAATGTGGTTCTACATCGAGGCAAACGTAGGTCTTATGTGTTGTGCCTTATAGCCGAAAAAGGCTTCACTTCACTTCATGTACTTACAATAAATACTTAATTCTGCTAAAATGTAGTTTGTGCCAATCTAACTTTACTATGTATAAGTCCAATTACGTGCCTCAGGACTGAATAGTAAATCCGCTGCCCGGACCAGTTAGGGTTGTAAAATAAGCACCTGGACATCCGCAACATTGGTGCCCGTGGCCCCTGTTATAACCAAATCCCCCGCCAAAGCCAGTGCGCGGTTGCTGTCATTATTAGCCAAAAGGGCAGCAGGGTCGCCGCCGCCTTGAATGATGCGTTGCCAGCTTTGCGCATCAACCATACCACCCGCGGCATCGGTCGGCCCGTCGCGCCCATCAGTGCCGCCTGACAAAAACACGAAGTTTGGCGGCAATAGGTTTGCCTTTTGCGCGATCAAAAGTGCCAATTCCTGATTGCGCCCACCAAGGCCTGTGCCGCGTAGCGTGACTGTGGTTTCTCCACCAAATAATAATACGGTTGGGGTTTTTTGGTCCCAGTCTTGCGCGGCGGCGATGATCTGACTTGCAGCGGCTTCGACATCACCGATCAGCGCCGCATTAACGATCTGCGTGCTGATGGGGGCGGCCTGCGCCATAGCTGCAAGTGCCAGCGTATTCGACGCGATCAAAATATTCTGGGTCGCCTGCAGTGTCTTTGGCACTTGGTGGGTGGATGTTAAAACCGTTTGCACGGATGCGGGCAGGGCCTCCCAAAGGCCTCCCTTTTTCAAAATAGCGCAGGCCTCTTGCGGTGTACCGATCGGTGCTACTGTCGGCCCCGATGCGATCACCGCCAAATCATCGCCGATCACATCAGACAAGATAAAGGCCACAACTGGGGCAGGGGCTGCAGCAAGCACCATGCCCCCACCCTTTAAGCGCGACAGGCTTTGCCTGATCAGGTTCATTTGCCGAATATCCAGCCCATTGGCCAATAGCAAAGCATTCACGGCAATTTTATCTTCAAGGCTTATGCCAGCCTTGGGTGCTGCCAAAAGGGCTGAACCCCCGCCAGAGATAAGCGCCACCACCGTATCTTGGGCCCCCGCCTTTTGTAACATCGCCTCAACCTGATTAGCGGCATCAGCCCCCGCTTGACTTGGCAGCGGGTGCGAGGTGGCCAGCACCTCGGCTCCCACAATGGGTCTGATATTCTCGGGGTTGGTGACGACAATCATCTGGGCAATCTGGCCCATCGCACCATTTTGGCCGACGGCGTCTTGAAAGGCTGTGGCCATGGAGATGGCTGCTTTCCCAAGTGCTAACACAAAAAGGTGGCCGTCTGCGCCTCCTGGGGCGACTGGATGGGCCTTGAGCGCTCTTTGCAATGCTAATTTAGGGTCCACAGCCTCAATAGCGCTGGTGAAGAGCATCTGCGCCATGGCGCGGGCTTTGACCGTTTTGGGGGCTATTTTCATATCAGCTTTTTACCTTTGGGCTTTTGCGCATCAGATAAATATCCATTACCCAGCCATGATTTTGGCGTGCTTTGGCGCGGGTTTCAAGGATGGTTGGGCCTTTTTCCTCAAGCGGTCCCGCGATCAACAGCTGATTTTGCATCCCTAAATAGGCTCCCCACCAAATGTCTATACCTTTTGTCTCCAGCGTTTGAAAAGCGCAAGCGCCGTCCAGCATCACCACAACTGTATCCACACCCTTAGGCCAGCCATGATCGCGTAGTTGCCGCCCCGTGGTAATTACAACGGGTGCTCCAATGTCATTTAGCGCAATCGCATGGGCTGCGGTTAAAAGCTGTAAGGAGGTTAAGCCTGCCACTACCTCGACCTTTGGGGCGGGGATCAGTCTTTTGCTGATGCGCAGGCTGCTGTCATAAAGCGACGGATCGCCCCAGACCAATAGCGCAACCCGCCCAGAGGCGCCCAAATTCTGGGCAATCGCTTGGTGCCATGCCGCGGCAATCGCATCATGCCAATCGTCAACACCTTGGTAATAAGAGGGAGTGTCCGCATCCCTTTTGGGCAGATCAAAGCCAATGATCTTGGTGTTCGGATTGGTTAAAACCTCTGCGCAAATTGCATGGCGCAGGTCGGCCAGGTCTGCCTTTCCTGCGCCTTTCTGTGGAATTAGCACAATATCAGCGCGGTTGATCTCTCTGATCGCCTGACCCGTTAAATGGTCAAGATTGCCTGTGCCGATGCCAATAAGGCTAAGTGTGATCATGCCCGCCTCTCGTTTGCCGCGGCTTCAAAGGCGCAAGGCTGGGACTGTGCCCTATTTGGCCCCTTTTGCCCATTCTTTCGTACAAAGCCAACCTAAAACCACCCAAGAGGCCAGCCCAACACCCAAGACCCGTGCCGAAAAAGTGCCTGCCACTTCGGGCGGGGCCGCCCCCCAAAATCCCTCGATCGTAGGTGCGCCGTAAATATGTGGCAGGGCCATCACGACCAGACCCAAACCTGCCATTGATTTCGTGCGCCCAAAGGCCACCAGAGCAAGGCTCAAGGCCGTCGCAAGCGCCGTGAGCAGCCACCAGGTTTGCCGCTCAAGAAGATCGGCTGCAATCGTTCCGGGCAGTTGTGGAGCCACCCCCATCGCCGGGGCCATTTGCAAGGCAGCAAATCCCGCCATTCCCCAAAGCACACCCTGTTCTGGGCGTATTTTTGCGCCTATCAGTTCGGCTAAGCCAAAGGCTGTAACCAAAATCAACCCGTAAGCGGCATAGGTCAAAACGGTGAAAAGAACGGTGCCCACATCGCGTGTTAAAAAGCTCCCGGCATCAAAGGAGCCATGCACATGCTGTAAAGGTTTTAGCTGCGAATCGGCACCGGTCGTATCGGTTTGGGAGTTATCTGACTGGGTTTGCGGGGCATCGTGGCCGACATGACCGTCTGAAAAATGGGTAACTGTGCCCGTTTCGTAGGATTCGGACAGCAAAATATACTCTTGCACAAATGAAAAATGCAAAAGCGCGGCTAAAAGCCCCGCAATTGCGCCAGCGATCAAACCGCTGGCCAACCGATGAAAAATCATAATGTCAGATTAATGGCACGGAAAACCGATGGCATGACGGCTGTCATGTGCGGTGTCATGCAATGTGGCTGATTGTGCAAAGCCTGCCATAAACAACAAAGCGGCCCCAAGGGTTGCGGTCACAATAATGCTGGCCAAAGCCGAAGTGCGCGTGTCTGTCAGGTTTACGGTCTTAGCGGTGACGTTAATATTCATCTTCAATCCTTTCACCGTCATCCCCGACGGCAGTTGTTTCTATGCACGGCCGGTCTCCTGGCTCGCGGATCGTCGCCTTCTTTCGCCTTCCCAGCCCAAGGGCCAGTGGCTTTTTGAAAGGGCTCACCGCATACAGTCGCGGGGGCGGCTAGGGCTTGGGTTGCTGTTTTCAGTCCAACCCGTCCCTATTCCCGATTAAGTCCAGTGCTTTGCACCAAACGAACACCTTGCCACTCCATGTGCATTTAATAGCGTGCGCGGGTCAAGCCCAATCCCGCCGATTGTGCGACCATTTGCGACAATTTTCCTCTTAGGCTGGAATGCGCGCTATGACCTTTTCGCGCAACGCCCCCAAGGGGCGGGCATCGGCAAAAGTGCCGTCGGTGCTTTGGGCGTAAAGTTGGGCGAACGTGACCAAATCGGCCAGATCATCTTGGGAAAGATCGCCAAACAAATAGGCAGTTTTTCCTTCTTGGCGCACTGAGACCGCCGAAGAGCGCGCACAGCCCGACATGCAATCAACCTCTGCCAACTCAGCCGAGATTCCAAGGACCGAAAGCGCTTGCGCTAAAGCTACAGGCAAAGGGCTTTGCCCCAAAGGGCAGCGGGTGCAAAAAGTAAACTTCACTCCAGATCCCCGCCTTCGGGGGCCAAGGCGCCGTAAAGAATAATCGCTGGGCTGGCGTTGGTGGCCCCTTCAAGATGGGCGGCTAAGGTTTGAATGGTAAACCGCTCGATCAACTGTTGAGGGGTCGAGACGGCATGCGCCAATAAAGCAGGTGTATCAGGCGAAAGCCCATGTGAGATCAGGCGCTGAGCCAACAGACTAAAGGTGCTTTTACCCATATAGACAATAGTCGTGGCTTGCGGATCAGCCAAAGCAGCCATATTCACATCTTGGGGCAAAGCGCCTGTGACGTCAGCACCTGTGACAAATTGCACGCGCCGCGCAGCCAGCCGTCTGGTCAAAGGAACGCCCGCCGCCGCCGCCGCCGCCGTGGCCGAAGTGACGCCTGGGATTATTTCATACCCTATGCCAGCTTGGGTAAGGGCGGTGGTTTCTTCTTCTAGGCGCCCAAAAATGCCTGCATCACCGGATTTTAAACGCACCACTTTTTGACCCGAGCGGGCATAATCCACCAAAAGGCGGCTGACGTGATCTTGCTTGGGCGAGGGGCGCCCCGCTCTTTTACCAACGCTGATCAAATCAGCACCTTTACGCGCATGTGCCAAGATCGGACCCGATGATAAGTCATCAAACAAAACCGCATCGGCTACTTGCAAGCGGTTCAGCGCACGCAGCGTCAAAAGGTCAGGATCTCCTGGCCCAGAAGAGACAAATGAGACAAAACCCGTCATGATGATGTTGGCCCTATCATGTGAAAATAACTGCCCGTGGCATTGTCACGCTTGGATCCTGTTTCTGCGACCTTAGTGCCTACCGCGTCGAACACATCGGCCAAAGGGGCGTCGGGTTGCGTGATCACCGTTGAATAGTGAAATTCATGGCCGCGCAAGCTTTGCTGAGGCAAAAGTCCTGCCGCCTCACTTAAAAGCGTGGCGCGCCGATAGCCCAGATGCATTTTGCGCTGCTGATAGGAGGTGACGAGCCCCAAAAGCCCTACCATAGGATGGGCAGTCCCCGACTTATCAATCAAGCTGGTGCCCATAGCCATGTATCCCCCGCATTCGCCATGCACCGGCTTGTCGCGCCCAAACGCCAAAAGCCCCGCGCGAAAGTGGGTGGCGGCACTAAGGGGACCTGCGTGGAGCTCGGGGTAGCCGCCGGGCAGCCAAGCACAATCTGCGCTTTCGTCGGGGGCTTGATCTGCCAGCGGAGAAAATGGCAAGATAGTGGCTCCTTCGCTGCGCCACTCTTGCAAAAGATGCGGATAGATAAAGGAAAAAGCTGCGTCTTGGGCCAAGGCTATGCGCGCGCCGGGGGGTGGCAGTTTTGCGCTTGGAATATTTGGAACTTTGGCTCGGCTGCTGGCCGCCGCCATCACCGCCAATAGGTCGACATGCTCGGCTATAAAGGCCCCAATACGCGCCATTTGCACTGCTAAATCAGGACTTTCCACGGCTTGAACTAAGCCCAAATGGCGTTCGGGCAGGGAAATGTCGGGGCGTTTGGGTAAGGCCCCGAACACTGTGATATTGTGCTGCGCCATCCCGTCGCGCACCAGCGCCTCATGCCGGGGGCTGGCGACATTATTTAGGATGACCCCCGCCAAATGTACATTGGGGCGCATTTTGGAAAATCCAAGGGCGGTGGCTGCGGCTGACTGGGCTTGGCCTGCCACATTGATTACCAAAAGCACGGGCCAGCCCATCAAAGCGGCAATATCTGCGCTGGCCCCGATACCTGTTTCTCCCGGTCTTGCGACACCGTCAAACAGGCCCATCGCCCCTTCGGCCAGATGCAAGTCGGCCCCTTGGTCCTCTGCCACCATTTCCAAAAGCCGCGCTTGGGGCATAGCCCAACTGTCTAAATTATAAGAGGGTTGCCCCGCCGCCGCCTTGTGAAAAGCGGGGTCGATATAATCAGGCCCGCATTTAAAAGGCGCCACCTTATGGCCCAAGGCGCGCAGTGCCGCCAGAAGTCCCAGCGTCACCGTAGTCTTGCCCGTCCCCGAGGCAGGGGCTGATATCACCAGGCCGGGCGTCATACGATGTCTTTTGGAAAGCGCGGGTCAGTGCCCACGGGGCGGTAGCGCCTGTCATAATCACCCGCATAGAGACGGCTTTCGTCAAAATCCTCTTGCGCAAGTGACCGACCAACCAAAATTAGGGCTGTGCGTTCTAATTCCCCCATTAATCCAAGATCAAGGGTTTCAAGTGTCGCACGGATGATCCTTTGATCGGGCCACGAGGCGCGCCACACCACAGCCACAGGGCAATCAGGCCCGTAATACGGAGTGAGTGTGACCAGAACCTCGTCCAGAAGATGGATCGACAGATGCAGTGCCAAAACAGCGCCTGTTGCGGCAAAGGCCGCCAGATTTTCTCCCGAGGGCATGGCCGTGGCACGCCCCGATGTGCGCGTTAAGATCACCGATTGTGCAATGCCAGGGAGCGTCAGCTCGGTCCCCAAAGCCGCCGCTGCCGCCGCAAATGAGGGCACGCCCGGCGTCACATCATAAGGAATGTCAAGCGCGCGCAAGCGGCGCAGCTGCTCACCCATGGCCGACCATATCGACAAATCCCCCGAATGCAAACGTGCCACATCATGGCCCGCGTGATGGGCGGCGTTGATCTCATCCATGATCTCATCGAGCGACAAAGGTGCTGTGTTGACGATGCGCGCGTCTTTTGGGCAATGGGACAAAAGCGCTTGGGGTACCAAAGAGCCTGCGTAAAGGCACACTTGCGACGTGGCGATCAGATCGCGCCCGCGCAAGGTGATCAGATCTGCGGCACCTGGACCTGCTCCGATGAAGTGAACGGTCATTGGTTCTCGATTCTGGGGCTTTGGCCCTTTGCAAGCTTTGAGTTTTCTTGGCCTATGGCGATGGCCAATGTGGCTAAAGCGTCGGCGCTGATGGTGCGCCTTTGAAGTAAGCGGCTTTGGGGCCCGCTTGCGGCAAGAGCTGCGGCCTCGGCTAGACTTTTATGGCCGTAGCGGGCGGGAAGATGCGGCGCTGGGGCGGCACCCGTTTGGGCGCAAATGGCGCTTAGTGGCACGGCAATCACGGGCAGGCCGAGGCTGCGTGCCAGATCTTGAAAGGCGGGGGTTTGGGCCTTGTCGGCGGCGGTTGCAATGGCACTTAGGTGTCCGTCTTGACCGCTGGCTTTGATTAATCCGCGTAAACTGCCCAAAGTGACCCCTTGGCGAAAGCCAAAGCCTGCAACTCTCAAAGGGCCTAAAGATGCGGATGTCATTTTTTTACGCTCCACTGCACCACAGGGCGGCTTGCATGCCAGCCGCGCAGCGTGCCCAACGCTTGGGCTTTTGAAAGCTCGATACGCAGTAAATCTCCGCCAAATGTGGCTTGGGCTTGGGTCAAAAGCGCCTCGGTCTCAAGCGTGACGGCGTTGACTACTAAGCGCCCCATCGGGGCCAAACGCTCCATCACTTGGTTGATCAGCGCCATATCTGCACCACCACCGATAAAGACCGCGTCAGGTTGGGCGCTGGGCAAGTTGGCGAGATGATCCGCGCATTGCACTTGCATGCGCCGATCAAGCCCGAAATGTGCGATGTTTTTTATGATATTTTCAACCCGCGCTGGATGTTTCTCGAGCGCATGGGCGCGCCCCCCAGCCAAGCACCACTCAACCGAAACTGCCCCTGATCCCGCGCCAAGGTCCCACAACAGTTCGTTCGGGCGGGGGCCCAAAGCGCGCAGGGTCAAAGCGCGGATTGGGGATTTTGAGATCTGCCCATCATGATAAAAAAGCCCCTCATCGCGACCCGGAACATGGGCAAGCCCGTGTTTGCCCATGGCATGGATAGCAATCATAATGGGAGCTAAAAAGCCGAAGGGCAGCTTTGCCGCAATATCCAGCTTTTGGCAAACTTCCTGCGCGCCCCCTAAGGCTTGCAAAGCCCATACCGTGCTTTTCCCCCAGCCTTCGGCGTTTAGAAAAGCCACTGCCTCATCCAAGGCGGGGCCATCGCGCAATGTAGCAATGATTTGCACATCCTGCGCCAAAAGTGGGCGCAGCTGCGCAAGACCAGCGGCATGCAGCCCAAGGCAGCACGTCTCTTCTAAGCGCCAGCCCAAACGATTGGCCGCCCAAGAAAAGGCCGAAATATTGGGCCTTGCGCACCATTCGTCGGGCTTAAGATCGTGCAACAGACTGCCACCCGCGCCAAACCAAAACGGATCGCCTGAGACCAAAGCCACCACAGGCTGTCCGCGCAGCTTTAACAAAGGCGCTGTTGAAAAGGGCACGGGCCAAGCCACCCCGCGCGCTCCGATCAACTCTTGCGCTAAGCCTAAGTGACGTGGCGCGCCAAAAATGAATTTTGCAACCATAAGCGCGTCAAGGCTTGCATCCGACAGACCAGATAGGCCATCTTCGCCCAAACCAACCAAGGTCAACCATGGCTTTGGCAAATTAGGGTTAACGATCATGCGAATTCTCTTGCTTGGGGGCACATCCGAGGCCCGCGCCTTGGCGAACGCCTTGGCGCAAAGTGCTATAGACGCGGTCTATTCCATTGCTGGGCGCACCGCCCAACCGCTTGGTCAACCTTTGGCGCAGCGGGGGGGCGGATTTGGTGGGGTTGCGGGCTTGCAAGCTTATCTTGAAAGCCAATCCATCACCCATGTGATCGACGCCACCCACCCGTTCGCGGCCCAAATGAGCCATAATGCCGTCTTGGCTTGCGCACAGACAGTGAAGTTGATGCGGTTTGAGCGCGCGCCTTGGCAACCCCAAACAGGCGATCTGTGGCGCGTGGTGCCCGATATTGAGGGAGCACTTGCGGCCTTGCCTGAAAACTCTGCGCGGGTCTTTTTGGCCATTGGGAAGCAAAATCTGCAACCTTTTACTAAAAAAACCCAGCATTTTTATTTGCTGCGTCTGGTCGATCCCGCGCCCCAAGATATGTTCGGCTTGCATAAGGCCCATGCAATCATTGCGCGCGGTCCCTTTGATATTGAGGGAGATCTGGCACTGCTGCGCGATCATCAGATTAGCCATATTCTGGCCAAGAATGCTGGCGGCAGCGGGGCGTGCGCAAAGATCGAGGCAGCCCGTCTTTTGGGCCTGCCCGTGATAATGATCGACCGGCCAAGCCTGCCGTCCGCTCCTATTGCCTATTCTATTACTGAAGTGTTCGCGTGGCTGGGTCATCAGGCCCCATCCGTTGAAAATCTAGGCGTGTAGACAAAGGGCCCAACGCGGCGGGTTTGCGAATTGCCCAAAAGCACCAACGTGCGCATATCGGCCATTTCGCCGCGCGCCTCTTGCAAGTTAACTGTCAAAAGCGTTTGATCTGGGCGAGAGACATTACGTGCAAACATGATAAGCTGATGGGGACTGCATTCTTCACGCAAAATATCAAGCACGCGTGTGAACCCTTCTGGGCGCGAGGCCGAGCGCGGATTGTAAAAAGCCATCGCAAAATCGGCTTGCGCGGCCAAACGTAGCCGCTTTTCAATCAGCGCAAAGGGTTTGAGATTGTCACTTAGATTGATGGCGCAAAAATCATGCCCTAACGGCGCGCCAAGTGCTGCACTCGCGGCAAGCATGGCTGTAATTCCAGGCAGAATTTCTATGGCCATATCCTGGTAGCTTGGCATGGCTTCTAGCGCCTCAAATAGAGCCGAGGCCATCGCAAAGACGCCCGGATCCCCGGATGAGACGATCACCACTTTTTTGCCCGCTCGGGCCATTTCCAGCGCGTTATGAGCACGGTCAAGCTCGACCCGATTGTCCGAGGCGTGCAGCACCAAACCATCACGCGGGGTGACGCGCGCCACATAGGGGATATAACCCACAATATCGGTGGCCAGATCAAGGGCTGCTTGCACCTGAGGGGTGATCAGCGCGCCATTGCCAGGGCCCAAACCCACCACTTTGATAAAACCACTCACTGTGGCACCTCGGGGCGGCGGCCTTGGCCGTGCACGATGACAATTGCAAAATAGGGGCAATCCTCGCCCGAGACGTCGGCCAATGGCACGACCCTTTGTCCCGCCATCGTGCCACGCTCAACCAGCCAGGCTTGTGCAAGTTTACCAGACGCGCACAGGGCGCGGCGCACTTTGGGCAGGTTGCGCCCTGTTTTCATAATTACTAAAGCATCGGCCCGGCCCATATGATGGATCAGATCGGCTTCGGGCAAGGTGGCCATCAGCACGCTCAGCACGTCATCGCCCCAAGTTATGGGAAGGCCCGTGGCCGTCCAACAGCCGCTCATGCCTGTAATCCCTGGGATCACCTCAATCTCGCAGCGGTGTTGAAGGCGCGTGTAAAGATGCATGAATGAGCCGTAAAAGAACGGGTCCCCCTCGCATAAGACCACGACGTCACCTGACAGGGCCGCCAATTGATCGGCCCAATAATCGTAAAATTGCGCCAAAGCCAAAATGTATTCTGGGCTGTCAAAGGGTAGCTCGGTGGTGACAGGATATTCCATTGCATATTCCACCACATCCGCGCGCAAATATCCCTCGACTATCTGGCGGGCCTGACCTTTGCGGCCTTGTTTGCGAAAATAAGCCACTTGGCCGGCCGCGCGCAAGGCACGATCTGCGCGCAGCGACATCAGATCAGGATCGCCCGGCCCAAGGCCCGTGCAAATGATGCGCGCCATGATTACTCCTTCCGCGAGGCAAGCGCATTTACTGCCGCCACCGTTATAGCCGAGCCGCCAAGCCGCCCCATCACCGCCATTGCCGCACTAGGGGGCGCTTGCATCAGGGCGGCTTTTGACTCGGCCGCACCAATAAAGCCCACGGGGGCCCCAATAATAGCCGCAGGACGCGGGCAGCTTGGATCTTCTAACATATTAAGTAAGTGAAAAAGGGCTGTGGGGGCATTTCCGATGGCTACAACCGCGCCCGCCAGATGGGGGCGCCAAAGCTCAACTGCGGCTGCGGATCTTGTGTTGCCCATTTCGCGCGCAAGGTCGAGAACCTTTGGATCTTGTAGGGTGCAGATGATTTGATTTTGCGCGGGCAATCTGGGGCGGGTGATCCCTTCGGACACCATGCGCACATCACATAAGATAGGGGCCCCTGCTTCCAAAGCCGCGCGTGCAGTAATGGCCATGTGCGGGCTAAAGGCGATATACTCTTCTAAACCTACCATGCCGGCGGCATGGATCATGCGTACAGCTACTACCTCTTCTTCGGGGGTGAAACGGGCCAAGTTGGCCTCGGAGCGGATGGTCGCGAATGAAGCCAGATATATGGCGGCGCCGTCTTTTTCGTAACTATGCATGATCGGGCCTTTCAAATGCGGATTGCAAGTCTTCTAGCAAATACTCCTGGGAAAGGGCAGGGCCGAATAGATTGCCTGCCTGCGCATTGCGGCCCCAAAGGAAGCCGCCCTTTTGCGCAACAATGGTTACGTCACAGGCGCTGGCGCGGGCGCAGCCTTTTGCGCAGCCTGACAGATGCGCAAAGCGCCCCTTTGGCAGTATTTTGGCCACCTCATGCGCAAGGCTGAGCGTTTCGCCCAATGCTTGCGTGCAGGCGGGGGCCCCTGTACAAATATCGATGCGGCTATAAGGATCATTCGCATCCGTTAAAAGTGCAGGATGGGTTGGTTGCACTTTGGCTTGGGGCAGATAGATCTGACGCCAAGGGGTCATGCGCAAGGGCCCAAAACCGCATAAGTAGCTACAAAGATCGGCTGACATTTGTCCAAAGCGAAGCCCAACCAAAAAGCCGCCTTGTCCTAAATCCACTTGCACTGCACCAAGCGGGGCCTGGGGAGCGGGGGGCATCAGATCAAGGGGCGTTTGAAATGCGTCTGGTAGGGGCAAAGCCCGCTCAATCAGCACTCGCATCCGCCCGCGTGGGTTTTCAAAGCCATTATGCCTAACAAACCAGTGCGCCAAATCCATGGCTGCCTTTACCACTAGGGACTGGTGGCCAAGCCAACCTGTCGTTGCCCCCTCCGGGTAAACCCAAAAAAGCGGTTCTTGGGTGGGGCTTTGAGTGTGTGCGCGCTCAACTCGCACATCGCCCGAGGCGGCGCGCAAATAGGGCGCATCACCCAGATCCAGTACGAAGCCAAATTTGCTGGGCAAAAGCGGCGCGCCAGTATCCCCTTGTGCGTTCCCAAGGTCTACGCACAAGGGCTGAGTGGCATCATTCGCCTGCCAAAAAGGGCTTAAAAGGATGTTGCGTTGGCTTTCAACACGCACGGACTCGTCTAGCAAGCCTTCGACCTCAAGGGCCAAAAGCAAGGCGGGATGATCTATGGCTTCAATTCCGCGCAGCTGGATATTAGCGCGAGAGGTCAGCGTCAAAACACCCGTGCCATAACGGCGCGCAAGATCAGCCAAAGCCAGGCCTTGGCGCGAGCTAAGTTGGCCATCTTTTGGGCGCAAGCGTACCACATAACCATCCGCCGCCAACATGGGGCGCAATGCCCCCGGGCACCAGCCTTTGATGTCAAAAGAGCCGCTCATATCTGAGGGCCTATGTCAGCAGGTTCAACGTTTAGGGCAGCGATGATGGAGTTGCGCCGCGTGATCCAAAGGCCCGCCTCTGCCAGCGTTTGAAAGCGAGTTTGCATGGCAGCAAGTGCTGTGGGGTTTTGCTTCTCTAAAAAGGTTTTAACATCGGCGCGTCCAAGCGTCGCGTCATAGTAAAGATCGAACAGGTGTGCGGGCACATTTCGAGTTAAATGGGCAAAAGCGGCCAGATTATCTAACGTGGCGGCAATTTCAGCACCGCCGCGAAAGCCGTGGCGCATCATTCCATCCGCCCAAGCTGGGTCGGAGGCGCGGGCGCGCACCACACGGGCGATTTCTTCTTTTTGAAGGCGCGCACGAGGGGCCTTAGGATCGGTCGCGTCAATATGATAAAGCTCGGGGGTCTGGCCACCAAGTGCTGCCACTGCACTGGCAAAGCCGCCCTCATGGCTGGCATAGTCCGAGGCCAGCAACAGATCTGTTTCGATCAAATCTTGTACATGGGCAAAAGCGTCGCTACCCAAAAGTCGCGCCTCTAGCCCACTGCGGTCTTGCACAGAGGCACCTTGCGCATCAAGCGCCCATTCCGAGGCCGCCATCCACGCTTGCCCCGCATCAAGGCGCCCTTGATCCGAGTAATCGTCAAGCGCCTTGGTCATACCCATGCCGTAAAGCCCGGGTTTGGGGCCAAAGACACGATGCCCTTTGGCGAAATAGGGATTGTCCGACGAGGTTTCGTCGCGCTGGGCCAAAGCGGCGGCCCCTGCCTCAAACAATTGTGCAAGGCTTGGGAACACATCGCGAAACAGGCCCGAGATGCGCAAGGTCACATCAATGCGCGGACGTCCTAAAAGGGCCAAGGGCGTGATCTCAAACCCCGAGACGCGCTCAGAGTCCGCGTCCCAGCGCGGTTCCAGCCCCGCCAGATGCAGCGCCATAGCAAATTCTTCGCCCGCGGTGCGCATTGTGGCCGAGCCCCAAAGATCAACCACAACCGAGCGCGGATAATCGCCCTGTTCTTGTAAATGCCGCCGCACCAATTCTTGTGCGAGTTTGATCCCTTGGGCGTAAGACCCGCGTGAGGGGACGGACCTAGGGTCAACTGAATAAAGATTGCGCCCCGTGGGCAAAACATCCGTGCGCCCCCGATAGGGCGAGCCTGCAGGGCCGGGGGCTACAAAACGCCCGGCTAGGGCGGTCAAAAGCCCCTCGGTCTCGCCCGCGCTTTGGCCATAAATATGCAACCCATCGCCATATTGGCTTTCTTTGATGTCGCAAACGAAACGGTCAATGCGGGTGATCGCCTCGGCGGGAGAGGCGTCATCGGCTAAACCCAAATCCGCATTCACCCCTGCGGCGCTGGCCTCGACACGGATAGCATCGACCAACCTATCACGGCGCGCAGGGTCAAGGCCGTCGGCGGTAGAATATTCGTCAAGCAACCGCTCTAGCCGTTCGAGCGACAAGGGCAAAGAAGTGCTGCGCAGTGGCGGGGGGATATGCCCCAAGGTTACTGCACCAAGCCGGCGTTTGGCTTGGGCCGCTTCGCCCGGATCATTGACGATGAACGGATAAATCACTGGGCAGGGGCCCAGCAAAATCTCGGGCCAGCAGGCTTGTGATAGGGCCACAGCCTTACCCGGCAGCCATTCCAACGTGCCATGCGCACCCATATGCACTAAAGCAGCGATCTGGCGTGCGCGCAGCCACAGATAAAAGGCCACATACCCATGACAAGGCACACGCGCCAGATCATGATATTGATCGTCGCGCGCGGTGACGTCGCCGCGCTCGGGCTGAAGGGCGATGAGCATATTACCCTGCGTCAAAGCCGCAAAGGCAAAAGACCCGTCTTGAACGGCAGGGTCTTCTTCAGGGGGGCCCCAAGCGGTGTAAAGTATGTCGCGCTGGGCTTGGGGCAGTGCCTTAAGCGCAGTGAGATAGGCGCTAAGGGGCCAGCTGAGGCGCTGATGCAAAAGCCTTTCCCCTAGCCCATTGGATGGAACAACTTCAGGCGCGCCCGTGTCATAGCCCGCTTGCGCCAAATCAGTCACCAGTCTCTCAACCGAAGCCAGCGCATCAAGCCCGACCGCATGGGCCAAATTATGCGCCCGTCCGGGATAGGTTGACAAAACCAACGCGAGCTTGCGCTGCGAGGGTGATGTCTGGCCCAAATCATACCAAGCCTTAACGCGGGCGACTATGGCTGTGATACGTTCCGCATCAGCGCGATGTGCAAACCGCGAGAATTCAAGATCAGGGTCGCGTTTAATTGGGGATTTAAAGCTGGCGATGCCCGCAAAAATACGCCCATCCACTTCTGGCAAGACCACATGCATTGCCAGATCAGCGGGTGATAGGCCCCGCTCGGCGCTGGCCCAGTCTTTGCGCCGCGCGGTAGAAAGGGCAATTTGAAAGATAGGCACGCCAGCTCCATCAAGGGGCGTGGTCCCTTGGCCGGATTTGGCTGAAAACGCAGTGGCATTGATGACAATACAGGGGGGCCAATGAGCAAAGGCTTGAGCGATAAAGGTGGTTGCCCCTGCGGCTTTAAGGCTTGGGACAAAAAGACCATAGGCGGCAAAGCCCTGCGCGCGCAGGGTTAAAATCAGCGTATCAATCGTGGCCGTATCAGCCGAGGTGACATAGCTACGATAAAAACTCACTAATACCAAAGGCGCAGTGGCAAAGGGGGGAGGGGCGATCACGCCCTCTTGGGGCGCATACCAGCCGCAATCCGGCACGGTCTTCTCCCCGATCACGGGCCCCGCATAAAGGCCCGCCGCCAAGGCCAGTTGCGAAAGTGCAGCTTGGGCGGCAATCGCACCGCCCGCATCACAAAGCGCGCTCAGGCGCCGCAGTGTCGATATTGGCAGGGTTGACAGCGCATCAAGACGCGGATCTTCGCGCCCGTCAGCTGGTAAAACCGCCAAAGCTATGCCTTTGCGCCGTGCCAAGTCTTGCACGGCGGCCAGCCCATAGGGCCAATAGGCTTCGCCCCCGATCAGCCGGATCAAGATGCCTTTGGCCTGTGACAGCGTGGCCTCAAGATAGGTATCCACGGACAAAGGATGGCGCAGTGCGACCAGATTGGCCAACCGAGTGGTTGGCAGTGTGGCTTTGCCGCGTGTCCAGCCTGCCGCGAAAGCCCCAAGGTCGCTGTCAGAAAAAGACAAGACCACAATATCTGCGGGCGACTGCCCCAGATCAAAGGGAGTATCCGTTTCCTCAAGCCCGTGGCTTTCGCGAAAGACGACATGCATGGGTTAATCCGCTAACAAAGCGTGAATTGCGTCAAGGTTGATATGATCATGTTCGGCGATCACGACCAATTGCGTGGTGCGCAAGGCGTCACCCCAAGGCTGATCAAACTGACCGCGCACCCGCTCACCTACGGCTTGCAGCAAATATCGCATGGGTTTGCCCGTTACCGCCACATAACCTTTAACGCGCAAAATATGTTGTTCGCGCGCAAGGCGGATAATCTTTTCATGCAGGGCATCCACATCTTGCACCTCGGGCAGACTTATCACCACCGTGTCGAAGTCATCATGCTCGTGATCGTCATGCCCATCGTGATGCGAGGGGCGCGCCGCTAAATCATTTTCCGCCGCCGCATTCAGCCCCAAGATCAAGCGCGGATCAATATGGCCTTCGGTCATGTTCAAGATAGGCACGGGGCGCTGCATTTCGGCTTTGATCGTTTCTTGCGCTTTGGCCAAATCTGCGAGACTGACCAGATCAACCTTAGACAAAAGCACTAGATCGGCACAAAGAATTTGATCTTCGAACACTTCGGACAAAGGGGTTTCATGGTTAAGGCTTGGATCTTGGGCGCGCTGGGCGTCAACGGCGGCGACATCAGGGGCAAAACGCCCAGCCGCCACCGCTTCAGCATCGGCCAAAGCGATAACACCGTCAACCGTGACACGCGAGCGGATGGCGGGCCACTCAAACGCTTTTAGCAACGGTTTTGGCAATGCCAGACCCGAGGTCTCTATCACGATATGGTCAGGCCTCTGTGGCAGTGCCATCAAAGCTTCGATCGTGGGGATGAAATCATCAGCAACTGTACAACAGATGCAGCCGTTTGCCAGCTCGATAATATTTTCCAAAGGGCAGTTTTCGTCGGCGCAGGCCTTTAGGATGGCCCCATCAACCCCCAACGTACCAAACTCATTGACCAAAACTGCCAATCGTTTGCCCTGTGGATTGCGCATCAAATGGCTGATGAGCGTGGTTTTACCCGCGCCCAAAAAGCCAGTGATAATGGTAACGGGAATTTTGGCAAGATCAGTCATTTTTGCTCCATTGGGGGAATTCGCGCAAGGCTTTGCTTGCGAAACTGTACAGGACGTTCGCGCCAAGGCACTATACCGTCGGGGGAAAGTGTATATTTGACCGCACCGTCTAAAATATCGACCGTGTCGGTTTCAGCGGACATATGTCCATAGACATAGCCCCATTTTCGCGGCGATGACAAAGCGACAGCACAGCCATTATTGCACGCAGACAGGCATTCAACGGGTAGGATTTGCAAATCTTGCGGCAGCACTTGGTTGCGTGCTTGTGCACAAAGCGCCGCATACAGCCGCGCCCCAGCATGGGCCGCGTTTGGGTCTGGATCTATTTCACCTTTTTTACAGGTGATGCAAATGTGCAATCTTGTTGTCATGCCCTACTTTCAATGGGGGTCGGGCCATAGGCAGCGCACTGCACTTTGGTCGCGAAACACCCCGTTCGCCCGTCTCGTTTTGCTGGCAGGTCTCCCGGCTTGCGAAGTGGGGCTTGCCCCTTGGTTCCCGCCTTCCCAACCTATTGGTCAGTGGCATTAGGTCCTCTTCGGTCACGGTCGCGGGGGCGGCTGCATTTGGAATATTACAAAAATGTGCAAATCCCGTCGCATTCCCTCTTCGCCTGTCGTATGACAGGAACCAGCCGCCTCACCTGAGGCACGAACCCCCCCCTTGTCAAGGATGAGGAACGTCACATGACAGCCCAAAACGACACCGACGCCATAATAGCCCCAAATGACGATGCGCGCCACGCCAGTAAGATGGTCAAGAAGAAGGCTGCGCGTGATAAGATCATGGCAGCCAAGTCGGGCGAAAAAGGATTGATCATCGTGCATACGGGCGCGGGCAAGGGCAAATCTTCGTCGGGCTTTGGCATGATTTTGCGTTGCATCGCGCATCAGATGCCCTCGGCGGTGGTGCAATTTATTAAAGGGGCTTGGGACACTGGTGAAAGACGTTTGATTGAAGAAAATTTTGCCCACCTGTGCCAGTTTCACGCCATGGGGGAGGGGTTCACATGGGAGACCCAAGACCGTGCCCGCGATATTGAGTTGGCCCAAGCGGGCTGGGAAAAGGCCAAAGAATTGATTCGCGATGATAAAATTAAAATGGTCTTGCTGGATGAAATTAATATCGCCTTGCGCTATGATTACCTAGATATAGCTGAGGTGACGCGCTTTTTAGCCGAGGAAAAGCCCCCCCTAACCCATGTGGTGCTGACAGGGCGCAATGCGAAAGATAGTTTGATTGAGCTGGCAGATCTGGCCACAGAAATGACCTTGATTAAGCACCCGTTTCGCGCTGGCATTAAAGGCCAAAAGGGCGTTGAATTTTAAGATCCTTTTCACCTGACGCCGTTTTTGGTGCACCTAAACCGCGCCGCGCTCAATCGCAGTCATCTGGTTTTGCGTGTCAAGGAATGCGTGAAACAGGCTTGATTCGAACACAACTCCCTTCAAAACACCCGTGCTTTGGTCGATAACCGGCACGCTTTCCCCCACAAACCGCGCCAATTTGGTTAACGCCGATTGCACCGAGGAGGTTTGAGACAAAACCAAAGGGCTGCGATCAATATGCTCAGAAATTTTAACCTCGGGGCTAAGAGCGATTAGATAGGCTAGTTCGGCTTTGCCCAAAAGCTGCCCCTCTGGCGAGAGGCAATAGGCCTCAGTCTGACCATTATTGGACAAACGCAACCGCACCTCTTGCACAGAGTCATGGGGGGCTATGGTCATGTAATCTTGCACCATCAGCGCCGAAAGCGGCATTTGCGACAGTGCCAAATGCCCTCGTCCCATTGAGATATCTATCCCGCGATCCAAAAGCTGGCGATCAAAGAAAGAATAGCCCAACAGCAAATTGGATAAAAGCGCAGATACCGCCACCGCAATCGCCGCCGCAACCGCCATTTCATAGGAGGTTGTCAGCTCTAATACGATCAGCACCGCCGCAATCGGCGCACCGATCACCGATGCCGATACTGCTGCCATCCCGCAGATAACCATCGTGGCGGTGCTGACTGCAAAACCCAATGTTGATAAAAAAATAGCCACCAACGCGCCGCCGGCTGCCCCCACAAATAGGGCAGGGGAAAAAACGCCACCAAAAACACCCGTGCCAATGCAAAAGGCGCTGGCCGCCATTTTTGCCAGCATCAGCAAGGCTAAAAATTGTACAGAGTGGTTTTGCCACGTCATCTCTAAAATCGTAGCCGTGCCCAGACCCAAGACCTGCGGTACAAATCCGCCAATCAGCCCGCAGCCCACTGCACCCAACACAATCAAATGCGCCGCCGTCATCCCGCTTTTTTGCGACCAACGTGCAGTTTGCCGCAGCGCCACCATAAACACCACCGCCAAAAGCCCAAAGATCAGTCCGCCCAAGATCAAAGGCCCCACCAAACTAACTAATGTCTCGGGTACCACAGAAAGCGACAGCGCATGCCTATCGCCCAGGCCCCAACGGCTTATGCCCGCAGCCGTCGTTGCACTGAGCGTAATGGGCGCGATTGAGCGCATCGAGAAATGACGCAGCACCGCCTCATGCGCGAAAACGATGCCCGCTAAAGGCGCGTTAAACCCCGCGGCAATCGCTCCCGCAACGCCGCATCCGATGAAAACATCATTGGCCATACGTGATTTGCTGATGCGGCGCATAAAGGCCCCAAGTGACGCGCCAAAATGCACCAAGGGCCCATATTGGCCAACTGCAGCCCCCCCGCCAACCGAGATAAAGGCCGCAATAGTCGAGCCGATGCCCGTTTTGACATCTAAATTATTTTCGATATTATGCGCTGCCAAAATACTATCAGCGGGGCCCGCCCAACGGTTAAGCCCTAAAGCCTTGCGCAAGGCAATTAGCAAAGCCGCAGTTATTATAAGCCACAAAAGCGGATAGGGCGAGAAACCTGCCCAAAGCTGGGGCCAAAGTAGAGTTTGACTGCTGCGCCAACGGGTCAGGGCCATCACGCCTTCAACAAACAGATTGCTGGCCATCGCCATGACCGCGCCGATTGTCACACCAATCACCAATGTAGTGATCAGCTTCTCGGCGATATAGCTGGTTTTTTGGGAGATTTGGGCCAAAATATGTCCGATCTTTGCAGGAGCAGTTCGCCAGCGCCTTCGAGTCTTTGGATCCTAATCGCGCAAAGTGAAACTTGGCAAGCAAAATTGCTCCGCGTGATGGGTTGCTCGAACGCCACTTGAAAGCACAAACCGCGTGCCATTGGGGTCTGTCCGAAAGTGCATATTAAAAAAGTGAGTTAAAAATAAGGACAATTTTTATTTTAAAATTATATATGGCGCCTAATGTTTTTGCAGCTGCGGTTTTGGCAAACGCCACACCAAAGCCGCTAAAAGCAAAAAGACGCAGATGCAAAAAATCAAACCTTGTGAAAGAGCCGATGCATAGGCCCCCAGCAAACTCGTTCCCGTTTTCATCGATTCATGCAAGCTTGAAAAGAAAATCTCGCCCATAATGGCCAACCCCAACGCACCGCCTACCTGTTGAAACGCCTGCAGCGCCCCCGAGGCTGATCCCGTTTCTTGTGGGCTAACGTTGAACAAAACAGTTTGAAACAAAGGCGAAATGGCTGATCCTAAGCCCAGACCCGCGATCATCAGCGGCAAAATATAGGCCGAGCGCACCATTGGCGCGCCACCGTTGGGCAGTGCTACATAGATGCCCGCAACCCCCAGGGCCAAAAGCACCGCCCCTGCTGAGATGCGCAGCCTTGGTCGCGGATTGCCAAGCCGACCCGAAAGGATCGAGGCCAGCAAAACCCCAACAGGAAACGGCATGGTGGTCAGCCCCGATTGCAAAGCGCTAAGGCCATTGCCCGATTGCAAAGTCACGGCCCAAATCAAAAAGAAACCTGGAATGCCCGCAAACAGCAAAGCAGCAAGCCCCGTGCCTAACAGATAATCCATATTTCCCAGTAACCGCACGGGCAAAAGCTGCGCCAGCCCTTGTGCTGCGCGGCGGTTTTCCCATTTAAGAAAGGCTAATCCCATAGGGGCGGCAGCCAGCAGTAGCGCATAGCACCAAAGGGGCCAGCCCAGTTGACGCCCCTCTATCAGTGGAAATAAAAGTAACAAAAGAGTAGTGGTAGCCAGCAAAATGCCCACCCCGTCAATCGCACCACCGCGATTGGTGGTGGTTTTGGGGCCATAGCGCAGGGTGGCCAAAATTGCGATCACACCCACAGGCACATTGACCAAAAAGATAGGTCGCCAGCCTAAGGCCCAAACATCGGCATGAATCAAAACACCCGCCAAAGGCGGGCCCGCAACCGAGGCCATGCCAGCGGTCAGGCCAAAAAGCGCAAATACCGCGCCGCGTTCTTTTGGGAGAAATAAAATGGGCACCATGGCCAAGATTTGCGGTGTCATCATCGCGCCGCCCAAAGCTTGAAACATCCGCGCAAAAATCAGCAGGTTGATAGAACCTGCCATCCCACAAAGCGCAGATCCAAGTGTAAAGACCGTCACACCCGCCACAAACATCTGACGTTTACCAAACACATCGCCCATGCGTCCGCTGGGCAAAAGTAGCAGAGCAAAGGTAAGCATGTAGATGGCGATGACCCATTCAATTTGACTGTCATTGGCCCCAAAGGCCTGCTGGATCGACGGGATGGCCACATTCACAATCGTCACATCGACCAGGTTCATGAAATTGGCGACCAAAAGCGCTGACATCGCAATCCAGCGTCCCGCAATCGGGGTGGGGTCCGTTTGTGAAAAGGGAGGTGTGTTTTGGGGCATTGCGCTTTTCCTATACGAACAGGGTGGTATAGCGCGCCATTAGGCAGCCGAGTAGGGGCATTTGTAAATTACTAAAAAATTCACAAGACCCCAAAGCGTGGGCACTAGAAAAGATTGATTAAGCTGCTTTCTATCCAAAGTTTCGCCCGGAGACAGGGACACTCGCCTGAATCGCGAGGCGGAATCTTGCAATTTGCTCAAGTTGTTGGGCGCGAAAATTGCTGTGGGTCATGCCTGGGTCTTGTAATTGACGATCCGTGACTGCCCGCAACACATGATCGGCAGCGCTGACTGTTTGGGCTAGAATAATTCTTTTAAAAAGCCGTTAAAACAGGGCCATTTTCCTTTTGGCTGATGCCTTCTTAGCAGGTGGAGTGGGGGCTTGGCTCGTCCTCTTTGGTATTGCCGTCATGCGCTAAGGGAATGGCTTGCCATGCGAATTGTGCAAGTTAGAAGTCAGAAAAATTAAGCTTTTATTCATGTTTTGGACCGATAGTCCCCACCGACGAGCGTGATTTTGGCGTCGTGTGCTAGATCATCATTGTGGGCGAGACGCATAATCTTACGGTCGTCGCGCGTTGCGTCACGCAAGAGGGGCGGGCGCAGCTCTTGGCGCGTTTGGGTTGCGATCAGGCCCCCGAGGCCACTTCATGGTTGGGCCCTTAATCTGGTCAACACCTTTGCCTGTCACCAAACCCAAGGCCACGTCGCTTGTGCGCAATTCAGAGCGTAACCTGTCCCTTCGGCGTTTTGAATGTCGCGCTCAGCGTGATCTGCGCCCCTTTTTGCAGCGTAAAGCGTCCGTCATGCAACAGCCCGCCAAGCGCTTGTTCGATCTGATCGGCTAACGGATGAGTCACGGTTATCTTTTGCAGCGCAACCGGTTGCGGGGTCAGTATTTGGGTCGGGTGTGCGCTGTCTTTGTCCCACTCAATCAAACTCGGCCAAGCACCCCCATAGGGAAGGCCGCCGTCTGGGGGCACGGCGATTTTCCAGCGAACATATCCGCGCTGCAAAGGAACTTCTTGCCCAGCCTCTGGCGGCGAAAGGGTCAGGGCCTTGGTCAGATCTGCGCAGCTACAGAGCCAATTGCTTAAGCGTGGCGGGCCCGTGAAATGATCAAGCCCAAACCACCTAGGCCCCTTTGTTTGCTTTCGGGCGCTAGAATCAATGGCAATCAGCTCAAGGTAAAGGCCGTCTTCCATTCCCATCAACAGATTATGGGTGCCGTAATATGCATGTTGCCCGCCCGTTTGAAATGGAAGGCCCAATAGCGCCTCGATCTTGGTTCGGCCTTGCTCCAGATCGGTGCAAGAAATGGCTAGGTGATCAAGTTTAAACATAGTTGTTCCTTGGCTTTCTGGCTCGCAAACCAGCCGGGGAGGCTCTTTGCAAACGATTGACAGAGGCTGCGACTTAGATCACCAAGGCAAAAAAGAGGAGTCAAAATGCACATTCATGGAACATGTCACTGTAAAGCCATCAGCTTTACCGCCACCGTTGATCCAACAAAGGTTTTGGCCTGCCACTGCGACGATTGCCAAAAAATGACGGGCGCGCCCTACCGCACAGTTGTGCCTGCGATGGCGCAAAATGTTCAAATGACGGGCAGCCCCAAACATTATATTAAAACCGCCCAAAGCGGAAATAGACGCGATCAGGTGTTTTGTGGCACCTGCGGTACGCATCTTTACGCGACTGACCCTGACAATCCAGAGATTTTTGGCCTGCGCGTTGGTGCGATAGATGAACGCGCGTCCCTGCCACCTCAGCTGCATATTTGGTGCAGCTCGGCCATGACATGGATTACTGATCTTAAAAATGCACCTTGGTTTAGCCAAGGCCCTGCAAGCGCACTCTTTACTCCCAAATAACAGCGCCGCAAGCGCCACTAAGTAGGACTGGCTATGACACAAAAGATTGCGATTATTGGCCTTGGCTCGATGGGGTTTGGTATGGCTAAATCCATTTTGGCGGCGGGCCATCATGCCTATGGCTTTGATGTAAATTCTGAGGCGGTTGGGCGCTTTGTAGCTTTGGGCGGCCAAACGGGGCAAGTGTCGGAAATGGCACCTGCGATGGATTGCGTTATGGTTGTGGTGCTTAATGCCACGCAGACCGAAACGGTTTTGTTTGGCGATGGCACCAATGCGGGCGCAGGCACGGCTTGGGCGCAGCATCTGCGCCCGGGCACGACCATCATTTCTTGCGCGACGGTGCCACCAGATTTCGCACGCACTATGGCCGCCAAAGCGGCTGACTTGGGCCTGCATTATTTAGATGCACCAATTTCTGGCGGCTCGATCAAAGCCGAGGCGGGGCGACTTTCGGTTCTGGCCTCGGGTGCGGAAGTGGCGTTTAAAAAGGCCAAACCTGCGCTTGATGCGGTGGCTGAACATGTTTTTGCACTTGGCTCCGAGGTGGGCGCAGGCAGTGCTATGAAATCGATCAATCAAATCTTGTGCGGCGTGCATATCGCGGCGATGGCTGAAGCCATGACTTTTGGCATGACCCAAGGGGTCAGCCCCGCACAAACGCTTGAAGTCATATCCAAATGTGCAGGCACAAGCTGGATGTTTGAAAACCGGGGAGCCCATGTGGTTGCAGGCGATTATAAGCCGCATTCCTCGGTTAATATTTGGTTAAAAGATTTGGGAATAGCCCTTGATATAGCTGGGAAAGCTAAGTTTTCAGCTCCACTCACGGCGGTGGCTTTGCAGCAGTTTGTGGCGGCGTCTGGCTCAGGCTATGGGCTTGAAGATGACGCGGCCGTGGCCAAGATTTACGCGCGTAACGCAGGTCTTAAACTGCCAGGAGAGGGCTGATGCGTCTTGGGGCCATTGCCGATGATTTCACCGGCGCCACAGACCTTGCGGGGCTTTTGGCCCGCGGTGGGGCGCGGGTTTCGTTGCGCGTCGGCCTGCCGGATGCGTCGGTCTTAGGCTTTCAAGGGGCTGATGTAGAAGTGGTAGCGTTGAAAATTCGCACCCTTCCAAAAGACCAGGCGCAAAGCCAAAGCAAGGCGGCGCTTAAGTGGCTACAAAGCCAAAAGGCTGATCGTTTTTTTTGGAAATATTGCTCTACATTTGACAGCACGGATGTGGGTAATATTGGCCCCGTCAGCGAAGTTTTAATGCAGACTTTGGGCGCCGCGCAAACGATCTATTGCCCCGCTTATCCCGAGAATGGCCGTTTTGTCTTTATGGGCCATTTGTTCGTGGGCCAAATGCTTTTGTCCAATAGTTCTATGAAAGACCATCCGCTCACGCCGATGCGTGACGCAAATTTGCTGCGCCTTCTGACCCCGCAAGTCACGGGCGCAGTGGGTCTGATTGACCGCCAAATTGTGGCCTTGGGTGTGACTGCTGTGCAAACGCGGCTGGCTGAGCTGGCGCAAAAAAACGTGACCCATGTGGTCATAGATGCGATTTGCACCGATGATTTGGCGACGATTGCCACCGCGTGCAAAGATATGCTCTTGATCACGGGCGGCTCGGCTTTGGCGATGCCTTGGCCTGCGCTCAACGGCGTTTGGCCTAACCAAGCTGGACTTTTCCAGCCCCTGGGGCGGGGGGCGTTGATTTTGGCGGGCTCTTGCTCTGAGATGACGCGCGCGCAGGTGGCTGATTTCGCGCAAAAAGGGCCCAGCTTGCAACTTGATCCTCATGACTTGTCCCAAAATGGCGTTCAAAGCGCCAAAGAGTGGCTGGGCGCACAAGCGTTTGATGCGCCGAAACTTATCTATTCCAGCGCAGCACCAGAACAGGTGGCCAAGGCCCAAAGCCAATTTGGCGCACAGGCCGCAGGAGCCTTGGTGGAAGCGGCACTTTCAGAGCTTGCAATTTTTGCGCGCACCATGGGCTATCACCGCTTTTTGGTGGCGGGGGGAGAAACTTCAGGAGCGGTGATTACAGCACTGGGCATCTCCCAGCTTGATATTGGTCCCGAGATAGCGCCTGGCGTTCCGTGGACCTATGGCGCTGGTGGACTTGCCTTAGCGCTGAAATCAGGCAATTTTGGTGAGATTGATTTTTTCTCCAAAGCATTTGGAAAATTACCGTCCCATGTCACATGAAAGCCACCTTCGCGAAGAAATTTGCATTTTAGCAAAATCACTGTTCGACCGTGGTCTGACGGCTGGCAGCAGTGGTAATGTCTCGGTCAGGCTTGAAGATGGGCGCTTGCTGGTCACGCCCACGGGCACCAGCTTTGGTCGGCTTGATCCTGCGCGCTTGTCGCTGATTGATGCGTCTGGGCAGCTCATTTCCGGCGATGCACCCACCAAAGAAATGGCGCTGCACCGTGCCTTTTACGACACGCGCGCCAGCAATGCGGTGGTGCATTTGCATTCGTGCCACTCGGTTGCGCTATCGCTTTTGCCCGATGTTGATCCCGATAATTTTTTGCCACCGCTGACGGCCTATAGCGTAATGCGCTTGGGAAAAGTGGCCCTTTTGCCCTTTTTTATGCCCGGAGATCCTGAAATGGGCAGAGCGATTCGCGGGCTTGCGGGCAAAAGATCGGCCGTGGTTTTGGCCCATCACGGGCCCGTGGTGGCTGGTAAAGACCTTGAGGCAGCCGTCGCTGCGATAGAAGAGCTTGAAGAAA
>Ga0115567_10000532_pt1 | contig 37144 bp, 35 predicted proteins | sample COGITO_mtgs_1204_2_FD_88679 | JGI IMG/M metagenome (GOLD analysis project Ga0115567, IMG submission 88679) | Pelagic marine microbial communities from North Sea - COGITO_mtgs_120412 | ecosystem: Environmental > Aquatic > Marine > Epipelagic | place: Germany:Helgoland, sampling site Kabeltonne...
CAGATCCAAATAATTCTGAAGCCGAAATATCTACCAATAGCATCATGGTAAGTTCTCGTTCTTCTTCAAAAACCTTTACAAAAGGCTCATTATAACGGGCCGTTACATTCCAGTCTATACTTCGAACATCATCTCCAAACTGGTAACTTCTAACTTCACTAAAAGTCATCCCTCTACCTTTAAAAGTAGAATGATATTCTCCCCCAAACACATGATTGCTCAAACGCTTGGTCTTGATCTCTATTTTTCTGACTTTTTTTAGTAATTCTTTGGTATCCATTTCCTGTAGTTGCTCTTAAAGAAAAAGCATCATTTAATTTTACATTGAGTGATCGTGCTTTATAGCAACAATCTATGGTACCTCCACCTCGTTGATGATCTTATTAATAATATCTTCAGAAGTTATATTTTCAGCCTCTGCCTCGTACGTAATTCCAATTCTATGTCTAAGTACATCGTAAACAACAGCTCTCACATCTTCAGGAATTACATAACCTCTTCTTTTTATAAAAGCATAACATTTAGCAGCAATTGCTAAGTTGATACTTCCCCTTGGAGAAGCTCCAAAATTAATAAGTGGTTTTAATTCTTCTAATTTATATTTTTCTGGAGTACGCGTAGCAAAGATGATATCTAAGATGTATTTCTCGATCTTCTCATCCATATAAACTTCACGAACCGCTTTTTGAGCAGAAGCTATCTGTTCTAGAGAAACCACCGGATTCACTTTTTCAAAACCTCCTTTTAAATTGGCTCTTACAATTAATTGCTCCTCGGCCATTTGTGGATATTTAATTACTGTTTTCAGCATAAATCTATCCACTTGAGCTTCTGGTAACGGATACGTTCCTTCTTGTTCTACCGGGTTTTGAGTTGCCATTACCAAGAATGGCCTATCTAAAATAAAAGTTTGATCTCCAATAGTAACCTGCTTTTCCTGCATAGCTTCTAATAAAGCCGATTGCACTTTCGCCGGAGCTCTGTTAATTTCATCTGCAAGCACAAAATTCGCGAAAATTGGTCCTTTTTTAATGCTGAAATCATTCAGCTTCATATTATAGATCATAGTACCAACCACATCGGCAGGTAAAAGATCTGGCGTAAACTGAATTCGGCTAAAACTACCATGAACCGCTTGAGACAAGGTGTTAATGGCCAACGTTTTTGCGAGCCCTGGTACACCTTCCAATAGAATATGCCCTTGACCCAAAAGCCCTATCAGCAACCTTTCTACCATATGTTTTTGACCAACTATAACCTTATTCATTTCTGAAGTTAACAGGTCTACAAACTGACTTTCTCTTTCGATTTTTTCGTTTAGGCTAGAAATGTCTACCGAAGCATTACTCTCTATCATGGATATTATATTTTATAAATGTGAAGATATTTACTTATTACAAAAAGTGCAAATGATACAATTATTGAACCATTTGGGTTAAAATTAAAGAAAAAATAAAGGCCAATTGAAAATTTAATTTTCAATTGGCCTTTTATACAAAAGTAATAGATAAAAATTATTCTAAGAAGATAGTCTCTAAGTCTAAAGTTTCACCAGTTTTAACTTCTACATCGTTCATAGTTTTTACGGTTAAACCAGAAGCTATAGAAGGAGTAACTTTTAATTGGTAGATCCCGGCAGGAACACCTTTCAATTCAAAATTTCCCGCAACATCTGTATAAGCAGAAACTGTTGTAGTAGCATTTTGAACTTGTACTACACTTTGAAATGTGGTTGGGTGAACAGAACCTTTTATAGAACCTGATTCTACTCCATTAGACACTCTAATTACTGGCTTTAACATAAATCCTCCTGAAGATCCAGCTTTCACTACAGATTTGTCAACATCAAAATCTAAAAGGAAGTTATAAGTTTCTCCAGCAGCTAAATCTTGATTCACTTTTATTTTTAATCCAGATTGTTGAGCACTAGGAGTACTTAAAGGTTGAGTTTCTCCATCTATCACAACATTGTTATTATCTCCTAAAACCAATCTAATCTGACCTAAATAACCTGCAGGCACATCGGTATCTGCTAATAATTGGCTAACACCACCTGTAAGTTCTAATAGATCATAGACTCCGGTTTTTACACCAGAAAGGCTTTTCCAACCTGCATCTCCATCAACCGTTGCATCAGCATTTATCATAACATCAGTCACATCTACATAAACGGCATCATAGTCTCCAGGCGCATCGGTCATACTAACCTTAATTCTAGCGCTACCGTCATTAGAGTCATCATCGCTGTTACAACTTACAATAGTTGTCATTCCCAAAGCCAATACCAATACTGGTAAAATTCGCATTGATCTAAATTTCTTCAAGTTCATTTTCATAATTATAATTAATTTGAGTTTGATGAGGATAACGCAGCAATGTTGCTTTCATTTTATGAAATTCCCCAATTAACATTATTTAACAAGCTTTGATAAGGCTTTAATACTCATAATCATCTTACTTGCAATACATTTTATAAATTGGGGTTATTAAAAAAATTCAATATTTAACATCTATGAAAAAGACAGCACTTATAACCGGAGCAACCAGCGGAATTGGAGAAGCAACCGCTCGCGAACTGGCAAAAATGAATATTAATTTGATCTTATGTGGGCGCCGTGAAGATGCACTTAACAAAATAAGTTCTGAGCTTTCGTCTCAAACCAAGGTTACAACCTTGCAATTTGACGTTAGAAATAAAGAGGAGATCAATAAACAAATAAATAGCCTTCCCGAAGAATTTAAACAAATAGACATCCTTATTAATAATGCAGGGAATGCTCATGGTTTAGACCCTATCCAAGATGGAGATACCGATGATTGGGATGCTATGCTCGATATTAATGTAAAAGGTTTGCTATATGTAAGCAAAGCGATTATTCCGCAAATGACTGAAAGAAAATCTGGCCATATCATTAACATAGGTTCTACTGCAGGAAAAGAAGTATATCCAAATGGAAATGTATACTGCGCAAGTAAATTCGCCGTAGATGCACTTAATCAGGGTATGAGAATAGACCTTAATAAAGCAGGAATTCGAGTTGGAGCGGTAAATCCGGGACTTACGCATACAGGATTCAGCAATGTGAGGTTTAAAGGAGATGATGATAAAGCTGAGAATGTTTATAAAGGATTTAATCCTCTACAACCAGAAGATATTGCAGAGATTATTGCATTTGTGGTAACGAGACCTTATCACGTAAATATTGCAGATCTTACTGTAATGCCTACCGCCCAAGCAACCAGCACTATAGTGAATAAAAATTAAGAATTATCATAGCGTTTAATTAAAAATGCTGAATTTAGGAAGGTGATGAAATAGGCATCTTCCTAAATTTTATTCGAGCTTACTTTTATGATTAATAAACGGCTTTTAATTAAAAACTTACTTGCTCATAATGATGAGAATAGTTTTTATGACAAAAAACGAAAGTTGAATATCGATCAAAAAGAAGGAAAAGCTAAGTTTTTAAAGCATGTATGTGCATTGGCAAATTCCAATCCTGAAAACAATTCATATATCGTAATTGGAGTGGAAGATGAAGATAACAATGTTCAAGGAGTAGATTTTTTTGACGATAGTAAAATTCAAAATCTTATTAACGCCTATCTTTCTAATCCTCCTTTGGTATCTTATGAGAATATTCCGTTTCCTCATTTGCCAGATCATTTAGTGGTTGGCTTAGTTACTATAAGACCCAATCACGGTAAGATATGCTCGCTTAAAAAGAATATTTGGAAATATTATGGAGGTTCTGTTTTTATTCGAGAAGGCAGTATGAGCATGCCAAAGGTTTTTGGAATCGAGATTTCAGATAATAATTCGGCAATTGTAGATGCCATAGAAAAACATTCTCATAACAATATCGAGCTCACTTTAGATGGAGTTTTCGATTTTATGAAGATCCGGCAAGATTTCCATCCAGACTACAAGGTTTTTAAAGAATATTTTGTGGTGTGCTGGGCTGGAAAACGCAAAAAGATAAAAGGAGAAACTTATTTTTCTCGAGTAGATATAGAACTTATTAACGAGCAGGTTAAATTATTCTATTCTGAATTGGATGAAGTTAGCATCAGTTTTAATAAGGATTATTTCAAGATAATAGAATATGTTCATTTAGGTTTAAAAAATGAATTTCATTACTATCCATTAGAACAAGTACTTATTACGTTTAAAGACAATGCTAGCTATGAAATTGAAAGCACTCTGTTATTTGAACCACCAGTATTTGATAGAAAAATTCTCTATCACATTTATAATTCTAATAATGCATTACTCACTAAGCTGAAGAATAATTTGGAGCTTACCGAAAATGAAAACAGAGATCTTTTAAATCTTCCGGCTACTTACCTCATCTGTTATTTCAATAATTTTGAAATGGCGATTCAGAAATTGGAAGAAGCTAAAGAGCTTTTAAGAAATTATAATGAAAATGCATACCAGTCTTACAAAGACAGCATCAGAATATTAAGAAAGGTTAAATACAGTTAAATGAAAAGAACAATTGCCTTTGGCGATATACATGGGGGTTTAAAGGCACTCCTTCAGTTATTAGATAGAATTGAACTTCAGGAGGAAGATCATCTTATATTTTTAGGAGATTATGTAGATGGTTGGAGCGATTCTGCCAACGTTATTACCTATCTCATCAATTTAAATAAACAATATAAATGCACTTTTATGAGAGGCAATCATGATGATCTGGCTCATAAATGGTTGAAAACGGGCGAAAAAAATGAACAATGGCTTCAGCATGGTGGCCAATCTAGTATAGATGCCTATCAAAATTTAACAACTTCAGAAAAAGAAGAACACTTCACATTTTATGATAACATGTTCAATTATTATATAGATAACAATAATAGATTGTTTGTGCATGCAGGATTTACCAACCTAAGAGGTCCAAAATATGAATATCATGATACTGCTTTCTATTGGGATAGAACCTTGTGGGAAACAGCCTTGGCGGTAAATGATTCTCTTTCTAAAGATCATAAATATTATCCGAAGCGCTTTTTATTGCATAAAGAAGTATTTATAGGGCATACACCAGTAACCCGAGTTGGGGAAGAAGTGCCTATGAATCTTGCCAATATCTGGAATATAGATACCGGTGCTGCTTTTAAAGGAAAAATATCTGCAATAGACATCGATTCTAAACAAGTTTGGCAAAGTGATCCTGTTTTTAAATTATACCCAAATGAGCAAGGTAGAAATTAAGAGTTTTTATTTGTGCTCCACATTAATATCTTGCTATATTTGAAGCTAAAAGTTTTTGTAGCATAATTATTGATTATGTTAACTAAAAATTAGCCAGCGCTTTACAGATATCTATCTGTATTGTTTGGAAATCCTTTAAAAAAGAAGCTATGGCCTTGAATAATATGCGTTTAGAAGTAATGAAGACTGTCGAGAAGCAAATTGATAGTTTTGTTGATAAATATTTAATCCCTGTTGAGGAGATCTGGCAACCTACAGACCTTTTGCCTAATCTTCAGAATGAAAATTACATGGATGAAATTGTCCAGATAAGAGAAGAGGCCAAAGAACTTGGTTATGACTTTTGGGTGGTGTTAGTAGCAGATATGGTTACTGAAGAAGCTTTACCAACCTATGAGTCTTGGTTAATGGATATGGAAGGTGTTGAGCAACACGGTGCATCATTAGGACAAGCTAATGGTTGGTCTAAATGGATTCGTCATTGGACGGGAGAAGAAAATCGTCATGGAGACACCTTGAATAAATATCTTTACCTATCTGGTAGAGTAGATATGAGAGAGGTTGAAAAAACCACTCAATATCTAATTAATGATGGGTTTGATATTGGAACAGGTAGAGATCCATATCGAAATTTTGTATATACGAGTTTTCAAGAATTAGCAACTAACATTTCTCACAAGAGAGTTGGACAGTTAGCTAAGAAAAAAGGTAATAAAATGCTCTCTAAAATGTGTAGCATTATTGCAGGAGATGAAATGAGACATCACTTGGCATATAGAGAGTTTGTGAAAACGATTTTTGAATATGACCCAAGCGAAATGATGTTGGCTTTTCAAGATATGATGAAGAAAAAGATCGTAATGCCGGCTCAATTTATTCGTGAGTCTGGAGAAGGAATTGCAACTGCTTTTGAGAATTTCTCTAACGCTGCGCAACGACTTGGAGTTTACACTACGTATGATTATATAGACATCCTACAGAAATTGAATGAATATTGGGAGATCGATAAATTCAATTCACTTACAGATGAAGCTGAAAAAGCAAGAGACTACTTGGTGGCATTACCAGATAGAATGACAAGAATTGCTAGCCGAATTTCCGTTCCACAAGATCAACACCAATTTAAATGGGTTGGATCTAATGGAATGCTGTAATTAACATTCTTATAAAAACACCGAGCCGTACTAGTAATAGTGCGGCTTTTTTTGCTGAAAGAAATCTTAAACACAATAAGTTTATATCAAATATTAAAGCATTTATATTATGAAGAAGCTTTTTGGAACTATCTTTTTTTTGATACTTCTATTCTTAATTCTCACCTATACTTCCGTTTTAGGCACCCATAAGGAATTTGAAACTTGCACTATTGTAAACCTGAACACTCCCGGATTTGGAAAAATAAAAGATCATGATTCGCTATTAATTCAACCCAGTACTTTATATCAAGGGAATTTTATAAAAAAGTTCATGCAGGGTGAAAATTATCGAGAGGCATGGGCATTACCAGTTAAAGTTCCGGTAGTAATGCTGGATACGTTAATGGGCGGAATGACTATTATAAAAAAAGGAGGTGGAAAACAAACACACTCTCTTAAGCTAAAGAACAAAGATGGGGTTTTATATACTTTACGAAGTGTAACCAAAGATCCGCAAGCACTCATCCCTGAAATTGCCAGAACCTTGAATTTAGAGAATATTATAGTAGATGGAATTTCAGGTCAACATCCATATAGTGCTCTTTTAGCTTCAGAATTAGCAAATAAAGCTCACCTTGTAAATACATATCCAAAGATGGTGTTTATCCCTAAGCAGGCTACACTAGGGAAATACAATAAAAAATATGGGAATAGACTCTTTTTATTAGAGACTGAAACCGAAGGAGAGGTGAATTGGACCTCTTATAAAAATGTAAAGAAGATCGTTGAGACCAAAGATTTACAAGAGCTAAAATCTGAACTTGGAGGCGATCTACATATTAATGAAACGGAACTTGTAAAAGCGCGCTTGTTCGATCTTTTAATTGGAGATTGGGACAGACATGCAGAACAATGGGGTTGGATCCTTCAGCAGGAAGGAAAAAAGATGACGGCAATTCCAATGGCAGGCGATAGAGATAATGCTTTTTTTGATCTTGATGGTGTTATTCCCGCAATACTCACCAATAAGCACTTAAATCCGCTCGTAAGACCTTATAGTAGAGATATCAATTACATGCCTGGATTGGTCTATCCGTTTGATGTTTATTTTTTGAAAAATACGCCAAAGGAGGTGTATATAACGGAAGCTAAAAAATTACAACAATTACTTTCTAATGAAGCTATTCACAAAGCATTTATGGCCTGGCCAAAAGAGATCTACGAATTAGACGGTAGAGAAATTGAAGAAAAATTAATAGCAAGAAGAAATAATTTGTTGGAGTACGCTCAAGAATTTCAAAAGATCGTAAGCGAAAGAGAGCTGCTCGAAAAACCTTTAAAAGGTTCAGAAAAAGCAACTATCAGTAAAAGTATGATTCAGTGTTTTGAATGTGATTAACCTTCAGCTATAAACATAAAAAACCCGTTCGCTAATACCGAACGGGTTTCGTTTTTTTAAAAAGTTTCTTAGTTTTTCACAAACTGTTTTTTAATGATTTTCTGACCGTCATTTATTTCCAGAATATAAACTCCAGAAGCAAGGTCACTCACATTTAATTCCAGTTTAGACAACTTACCTGCATCCACCTGTTGCCCAGCGTAATTAAGCATTCTGTAAGTTCCTTTTCTAGCATCTCCCATTTTCACATTAAGTTCACCTCTTGTTGGGTTAGGGTACATTTTGAAGTCGTAAATAGGCTCTTCGAATCCTAATACTTCACCATTTATAGGAGCAATCATAGCTTTAAGCGCTGCACCACCAATATAAACGGTATAATCTTCTACTTCACCATAAGAAAAAGATTCACAAGCTGTTTGCGCTGCATTATACTTCATAGAAACTCTCATTCTAGTAGCTCCGGAAATTGCATTTGTAGGCACAGTAAACGTACTGCTAAGTGTTCCGCTGCTAGAAGAAGAACCCGAAACCATCAATTCTGAACTATCAAAAGTTCCGTTTTGATTAAAGTCAATCCAAACTTTCCAATATTCAGTATACGCAGATCCTGAGAATCCTGCACTAAACGAGATCGTATTAGATCCATACGGAAGGCTTCCTGTTTGGCTTGTAAAATCTCCATACCCACCATTAGAACCGGTAGTGTTAGAAATCCCACCTATAGAAACATAATCTATCCATTCATCTGAAACAGAATTTCCTTTAGAAGAACAATACGATAATGTATTTCCTAAAGTAGTAACATTTATGGTATTACTTGCTGAAGATACATTCCCGGCAAGATCTTTAGCCTTCACATAGAAACTGTAAGCAGTATTTGCAGTTAATCCTGTAACAGAAGTGCTTGTTCCGGTAACAGATCCTAATAAAGATCCACCTTGATATACATCATATCCTGTAACTCCAACATTATCTGAAGAAGCATTCCAAGACAGTGTAGATGAAGAAGTAGTTGTTCCTGATGCTGCCAAACTCGTTGGTGCTGAAGGTGCTGTAGTATCGGCAGTTCCTGCTCCAATAGATACGGTATAATCTTCTACTTCACCATAAGAAAAAGATTCACATTGCGTTGGAACACCATTGTATTTCATAGAAACTCTCATTCGTGTAGCTCCGCTTGCTGCTGAAGTTGGAACGGTGAAAGATCCTGAGACCGGAGTAGTTTTAGAAGCTGCTTTACTCCAAACTAATTCTCCTGCATCTCCAAAATCACCATTTTGGTTATAATCTATCCAAACGGCATAGCCTTCATTATAAGAAGTACCGGTCCATTTTGGAGTTATTGTAATTGTTGCTGAACTTCCTTTAGAAAGATTGGTAGCAATTGAAGTGAAATCACTATATCCATTACCTCCTGTTGAAGCATTATTGATAGTTCCTAGTTGAACTTTGCTGATATATTCATCTGCTACGCTGTTTCCTTTAGAAGTACAAAAAGTTACATCTCCATAAGCAGCTCCTACTCCAACCGCATAAAATGCATTGGTAGTAGCAACAACCTCAGCAGAACCAGCTCCATAAAGATCTGTAGCCGCCTGAATTCCGTAAGTTCTTGCATTTGCATAAGTTGAATTAGCCGAAAGATAAACACTCTCTAATCTATAAGCGATCTTTGCAGATTTCGCTATGCTAATTCCTGTTACATTATATGCATTCCCAATATCGTTAGTTCCAGATTTTCCAACAGTTAAGATGTAAAACCAATGATTTAATACACCGCTATTGGTATGAACGCCACAATAATCATTAGCATCTGTTGGTGTACAGTTGGCGTTGATCCAATAGGTTCCTCCATACGTATCAGGTTGCCCTTCAGCATTTGGATTACTCATAGATCTTAAGGCTGCATGCCCAGATCTTCTTTCAATATCTTCTCCAATTAACCAGGTAGATTTTGAAGGTGCCGCAAAATACTCGATACACGCTCCCCAAATATCAGAGAACGCTTCGTTCATTGCACCAGATTCTTTTTGATACGCTAAGTTTGCAGTTTTCTCGCAAACGGCATGTCCAATTTCATGAGCGGCAACATCTATAGAAGTAAGCACATCAAAATAAGTTCCGCTTCCATCTCCATAGGTCATCACACTTCCATTCCAGTAGGCATTATCATAGGCATTGTCAAAATGCACATAACTTTTTATAGCAGCACCTTGGTTATCAAAACTATTTCTTCCATGTACAGAAGACCAATAATCATAAGTTTTCTCTGCTCCCCAATGTGCATCTAGTGCTCCATCGTCTTTATTGGAATTGTTATATTCTACAGCGGTCCAATTATTATCGTTATCTGTAAAGTTTACAGCGTTATTATAGTTGGTTCCTTTTCTCATGTTGTACGTCTGGATTCCGTTACCGCGAGTTCCATCAGAAAGTATATAAGAAGATCCGCTTAAGGCAGTTTGAATAGATTGCGAACCGCTATATCGAGTAGCAGCAGTTGCCGTAGCCAACATAGATTTGGTAGCAGCCTTTTCTAAATTCGATGTAGAATTTTTAGATGTTGCGCTATGACTGTATTCACCTAAATGCTTAATCGTTGCATTATAAAACAAAGCTCTACCGTTCTTTGCATCGATATAAAGATCGCCTCGACTTACAGGGTTGGTAGCATAAATATCAAATTTGTAAGCTAAACTCGCTTCTTCTTTTGATTTTTTCTTGGAACCTTCTTGATCTTCCATTGCCGGCAACAAAACCAATTCTCCTTGAGGTTTTTCATATCCTATCTTAGCAGCACTTTCTTTATCTTCCCATAAATAGGATTTTGCACCAATATGCTGCAATGCTTTTTTGAAGGCAACATCTTTAGATAAAGACGGTGTTATATCTACACCCTCAATAGTATAATATTCACCACTCATAGATTCTAATTGTTCTCCTTTTGAATGCAGAGAATATGTAGCAAATTCCACTTTTACACCATCATAATATTGCTGATACTTTTTGTGAGAAAAACCAGATCTATCTGATTCACTTTTTACATTCAAAAATTTAGAATGTTCATCTAATTTTAGTTGCTCTTTGAACAGTTTCTTACTGTCATTAGCAGTTAAATTAGATTTGTCTTTAAAGATAATAAGGGTTGGTTTTCCCTTTTTATCCATAACCTTTTGTTTTACTTCCTTATCAGAATCTTGAGCGCTTGCTTCAAAAGCTAGCAAGGAAAGTCCGGCAAATAGCACGGACTTGAAGAGTAGTTTTCTTTTCAAATTGGCAGGGTTTAATGGTTAGTTAGTTTTTTAAGACCGGCAATGTAAGAAAACATTTACAATAAACGATATTGATACTAAAATTATCCTAAAATTGATATTATTATGATTTATAAGAATATTTTATTAAATTAATCATATTTAAATATGATATAAACTGATTTTAAATTAACATTAAATAAAATATTTAACTGTAAAAAACAAAAAATGCATCCGTTAAGATGCATTTTTATAAGATTAAAGGTAAAATTTCTTACAATTTCATTTCAGGAATTTCACCTTCAACAATCAATTTTCCTTCGGTAGATTTTTGAATATGCTCTACACTAACTCCAGGAGCTCTTTCTAATAATTTAAACCCATTTTCTGTAACCTCAATAACAGCAAGATCTGTTACAATTTTAGTCACACAGCCCACTCCCGTTAAAGGCAAAGAGCAACGTTTTAATAATTTAGATTCTCCAGCTCTATTGGTATGCATCATAGCAACGATAATATTTTCGGCAGAAGCAACAAGATCCATTGCTCCTCCCATACCTTTTACCATTTTACCCGGAATTTTCCAGTTGGCAATATCTCCATTTTCTGAAACTTCCATAGCTCCTAAAATTGTAAGGTCTACGTGTTTTCCTCTAATCATACCGAAACTCATAGCAGAGTCGAAGAAACTCGCACCAGGTAAAGCCGTAATTGTTTGTTTCCCTGCATTTATAAGATCTGCATCTTCTTCCCCATCAAATGGAAAAGGTCCCATTCCTAGAATTCCATTTTCACTTTGAAATTCAACTGCTATATCATCACGTACAAAATTAGCTACCAATGTTGGTATACCTATACCAAGATTTACGTAATATCCATCTTTCACTTCTTTTGCGATACGTTGTGCGATTCCGTTTTTATCTAAGCTCATATCTTATTGTTTAGTCCTCACCGTTCGTTGTTCAATTCTCTTTTCATAATCTTTACCTTGAAAAATTCGCTGCACAAATATTCCAGGAACATGAATTTGATTTGGATCTAATTCTCCTGGTTTTACCAATTCTTCCACTTCTACAACAGTTACTTTTGCTGCTCCGCACATTAATGGATTGAAATTACGGGCTGTTCCTTTAAAGATAAGATTTCCGGCTTCATCGCCTTTCCAAGCTTTCACAAAGGCAAAGTCTGCTTTGTAAGCTTCTTCCAACACATACATTTTCCCATCAAATTCTCTGGTTTCTTTCCCTTCGGCAACTTCAGTTCCGTAACCTGCAGGGGTATAGATTGCAGGAAAACCTTGTTGAGCAGCTTGACATTTTGCAGCTAAAGTACCTTGTGGTGTAAGCTCTACATCCAACTCTCCACTAAGCATCTGACGCTCAAATTCGGCATTCTCTCCTACATAGGAAGAAACCATTTTTTTGATCTGTTTTTTCTGAAGTAATAAGCCAAGACCAAAATCGTCTACTCCGGCATTATTAGAAATACAGGTTATATCTTTTACGTTGAGTTTCACCAGTTCAGCAATAGAATTCTCTGGGATTCCACAAAGTCCAAAACCACCCAGCATTAGGGTCATTCCATCCTTCATACCCTCAAGAGCTTCCTGAACGTTCTTTACAGTTTTTTTGATCATTGAAATTTCGTTTGCCGAAATTTACAAAAACTTTGATCTTACTACAACGTTTTCAAAGAGGTTATTTCTACTAAACTAATAAGAATATTAAAAATCTAATTCGTCTGGAATGAGCTGAGAATCTGAATTCTCCTTACCGTACTCACTACAATTAATTTCTATAGAAAGATTATCGGGTCTGGTAAAAGCTCCAGAGGATACATCTAGATCTTTATCTGCATAGACCTTTTTCATATAAGATCCCCAAATTGGCAACGCCATGACAGCTCCTTGTCCAAAACTAATGGATGGGAAGTGAACAGATCTATCTTCTCCTCCAACCCAAACTCCAGATACCAAGTTTGGAACTATCCCCATAAACCAACCATCACTACCATTTTGAGTAGTTCCTGTTTTACCAGCAATTGGATTTTTAAAATCGTAAGGATATCCGGTCATTGCTTTTTGATAATAAGAGTTATCTACTGCCCATTTCCCACGTAGGCGTGTTCCTGTTCCAGATTGTGTAACTCCCTCCATAAGATTGATGGTTACATAAGCTGTTTCTTTACTCAAAACATCTCTAGTTTCAGGAACTTGCTGATATAATATAGTACCGTTCTTATCTTCAATTCTATTTACAATAACGGGTTTTACATACACTCCTTCATTTGCGAAAGTACTATAAGCTGAAACCATTTCAAAAACACTCATATCTGCTGTACCAAGCGCAATAGCCGGAACTGCTGGGATATTTCTCGTATCGACTCCTAGTTTATCCAACAAATTAATTACAGGTTTAGGGCCAATCTTAGCGATTAATCTAGCAGTTACTGTGTTTACAGATTGTGCCAAAGCTTGCTTTAGTGTCATCATTCCTGAATATTTTCCATCACTATTTACCGGAGACCAATCGTTTTGATTGCCCATTCTTCCCGCTTCTATAGTAAATCTATTTCTTGGTAATGTATCACAAGGAGACATTTTTAGCTGATCTATGGCAGTGGCATATACAAAAGGCTTAAAGGTAGAACCTACCTGTCTTCTAGCTTGTTTTACGTGTTCATATTTAAAATGTTTAAAGTTGATTCCTCCAACCCAAGCTTTTACTTCACCGGTTTGAGGCGTCATAGACATCATTCCCGCATTTAAGAACGATTTGTAATATAGTATCGAGTCATGAGGTGTCATAACGGTGTCTTTAATACCACTCCAACTAAAAACGCGCATATCTGTCTTCTTGCTGAAAGAATTAATGATGTCATCATCAGATTTTCCTTGAGCTTTCATCTTTCGCCATCTGTCTGAAACCTTCATAGCACTATTGATAATGCTTTTCACTTCGTCTGGTGTTACATCTCTAAAAGGCGCTGTTTTATTCTTTTGATTCTGTATGTTAAATTCTTTTTGAAGTCTAGACATGTGCTCTGTAACTGCTTCTTCAGCATATTTTTGCATTCTAGAGTCAATACTCGTGTAAATCTTTAACCCATCACGATATATATTATATTCACTTCCATCAGGTTTTGGATTATTCTTGATCCAATCTTTCATAAAACCTTGAAGATACACTCTAAAATAAGTAGCAATTCCCTCATCATGACCTTGAGGAGAAAAATCAAGTTTCATTGGGATTTTCTGAAGTGAATCTTTTTCTTCAGGAGTTAAAAATCCATTTTTCTGCATTTGCTTTAGCACCTGATTACGTCGATTTTCTACCAATTCCGGTCGTCTTACAGGATTATAATAAGCAGCATTTTTTAGCATTCCTACTAGAACTGCGCTTTCTTCAATTTTAAGATCTTTAGCTTCTTTCCCAAAATAAATCTTTGCTGCAGAACGTACACCAACTGCCTGATACACAAAATCATATTTATTGAAGTACATAGTAATAATCTCTTCTTTGGTATACTGGCGTTCCAAACGAATAGCGATGATGTATTCTTTAAATTTTTGCATTACCCTCCCCACAAAATTCTGAGAGACATCTTGGGTAAATAGCAATTTTGCCAATTGTTGCGTAATGGTACTCGCTCCACCTTTTTGACCAAGATAGATTGCTGCTCTTAAGGTTCCTTGAGCATCTATTCCAGAATGCTGATAAAATCTTTCATCTTCTGTTGCTACCAACGCCTCTATTAAATGATCTGGAAGATCTTCATACCTAATAGGAGTTCTATTTTCGCTGTAATATTTACCTAATGTTTCTCCATCTGACGAGTAGATCTCTGTAGCTAAATTAGTTTCTGGATTTTCCAGTTCTTCGAACTTCGGCATTTTTCCAAATGCACCCCAACCTGCCATTAAAAACAAGATGATAAGAGACAGAACTCCTATTCCAAAAAGAGTCCAAAAGCCGATGATATATTTTCTAAAACCAGTATTTTTTGCAGGTTTTGCAGTAGATTTTGTTGATGGGTTTGCCATAGATGCAATTACATTAATTTTGGGTATTCTCTATTCGAAAACCCACTTCGGTAATACCTTCAAGGTTTTCAATTCCCTCTTCACTTCCATTTTTTCTCATGGCCTGCTGAAGGGAAAATTTATAATTACCAGATTCTTCAAAACTTACATTTTGCTTGTACCATAGTTTACTTTCTTTAATATCGCCAGAACCGGTACCTAACCATTCCCCGTTGGGTGCAGCCATCTCATACTCCAAAGTATCTGTGATGACTTTTCCTTCAGGAAATTTTATTTGAGCTATCAAGAATAAGTTACTAAATTCAAAATCGCTATTATTTCTAACATTTATGAATAAGTTATACTGCTTAACAGAATCTATATTTTTAAGATTAAACGTAACTATCGAATCTTTATTCCATTTATTCGGAATTGTTTGATATTCGTCATAAACCCTGTTGGAATCACAAGACATCAAACATCCAAGAATTAAGATGAAGAAAACCGGTAAAATCGATTTAAGCATTGTTATTATTTGAAGGTTTACCTTTTTTACGTTTCGTATTTTTTCTGCGTTTCTTGGTAGCTGTTTTAGGTTTATCGAATCTGGTTAAACTATCTTGTCCAACCACATCATAATCTGAATTTGCACCGGCATCTACCGTAGCAACTACTTCATATTCTTCTAAACTTGCAACTGGTTCTTTATCTTTATTTAATTTGATGACCACATTGGCTTGCTCTGGCGTAAGTTTATGCCAGTTCATCCAATCGCCTTCATAGGCATACCACAAAAACCCCTGAAAGATGTCTATTTTCTGACAAACTGCAGTACCTTTTTTGGTGTACAGTTTTTCTTCGGTCTTTGGAAAAGCCTTTAACGCATCTAAATACGTATCTAATTCATAATTCAAACAACATTTAAGCTTCCCACATTGCCCTGCCAATTTCTGAGGATTAAGTGACAACTGCTGATATCTTGCTGCTGAGGTATTTACAGATCTAAAATCTGTTAACCAAGTAGAACAACACAATTCTCTTCCACAAGAACCAATCCCACCTAATCTTGCTGCTTCCTGACGGAAACCAATTTGGCGCATCTCAATTCTTGTATTAAATTCTCTTGCAAATTCTTTGATTAACTGTCTGAAATCTACACGTTCTTCTGCTGTATAATAAAAGGTGGCTTTAGAGGCATCTCCTTGAAACTCTATATCGCTAATCTTCATATGTAGATTTAACCGAATAGCGATCTCACGAGCGCGAACCTTCATTTTATCTTCTCTATCTCTTGCTTCTTGCCAAATATCAATATCACGCTGAGTGGCTTTTCTATATATTTTTAAAACTTCTTCGCTGTCTTCTTTAACTTTCTTCTTTTTCATTTGCACTCTAACCAATTCTCCGGTTAGCGTTACAATTCCCACATCATGTCCCGGGGAAGCTTCTACAGCAACCACATCTCCAATGCTTAAAGTTAAATTTTCAGTATTTTTAAAAAAGTGTTTTCTTCCGTTCTTAAATCTTATTTCAACACAATCAAAAGGCTCTACTCCATTTGGTAAAGTCATATTAGAAAGCCAATCGAAAACTGTTAACTTGTTGCAACCATCTGTTCCACACGTTCCATTATTCTTACAACCTTTTGGCTGACCGTCTTTGCCGGTCGCGCAACTGCTACATCCCATATTATATATATTGAAATTCTAACAAGAGAAATCCTGCCGAATTGGATTTATAAATTTATTCTAAGAGGTAAATATACCAATATTTATTGGTCTGCGCAGATCTCACAAATTTTAACTACTGCTTGAATTTTAAGACCTCAGACCTACCTTTTTTAAAGATTTTGTTACTATTTGGAATTCCTTTTCTTAATGCTTTTTGCTCTTCATATGGCAAAGCATTTACCTCTTTACATGCTGTAGAACAACATGTATCCATAGCTTTTGCGCACTCTTCACACTGAATAAAAAGTAGATGGCAAGCTTCATTAGCACAATTTACATGTGTATCGCAAGCTTTTCCACATTGGTGACAATGAGAGATCACATCGTCTGTAATTCGCTCACTTCTACGGTGATCAAAAACGAAGTTCTTCCCAATAAATTTATTGTCTAATTTTTGATTTTCAACTTGGCGAGCATATTCAATAATTCCACCTTCCAGCTGAAATACGTTTTTAAAACCTTTATGCTTGTAATAAGCACTGGCTTTTTCACAGCGAATCCCTCCAGTGCAGTACATCACCAAATTTTTATCTTCTTTATGCTCTTTTAAATCGTTTTCAATAATATCTAAAGAGTCTCTAAAAGTATCTACATCTGGGGTAATAGCTCCTTTAAAATGACCTATTTCGCTTTCATAATGATTACGCATGTCCACCAAAATAGTATTTGGATCGTCCAATAATTCATTAAAAGTATTCGCATCTACATGAACTCCTTTGTTTCTAACATCAAAAGTAGCATCGTTTAATCCATCTGCTACAATCTTATCTCTCACTTTCACTTTAAGCTTCAAGAAAGATTTAAGATCATGTTCTATAGCAATATTCAATCTTACATCTTTAAGAAAATAAATATCATCTATAAAGGCTTTAAACTCGTCAAACCTTTTTGCAGGCACAGAAAGTTGGGCGTTTATACCCTCGTGCGCAACATATATACGGCCAAGAACCTCCATTTGGTCCCAACCTATAAAAAGATAGTTTCTAAATAATTCTGGATTGCCAATCTTGGCGTAGGCGTAAAAAGAAAGTGTTAGCCTGTCTTGCCCGGCTTCTTCAATAAGGGCGGCTCTCTCTTTCGCGCTTAATTTATTGTACAGTTGCATGCTATACTATTGTTTAAGTTAAAAGATATTTTTTGCAAAGATAAACCTTTAAATTAAAGCAAGAAAAAATGCCCTAGAAATCGTTTCTAGGGCATTTTTCTGAATGGCTAATTCGTTATTAAATAAGTTTTTTGTTCTTACTTTATTCAAATAACGTTAGCCTCCATCAACTCTGCTACCTGCATTCAATAGAACTACAGCAGCAGTGCCAAATCCATTCAAAATCAAACAAATTCTAAGAAATCTCATAAACTTGCTTTTATATAAATTAGATACAGAAATTTCAAAAAGGTTGCGTGTTAAAATTGTAGCGATAGAAAAGATATGCTATTTTAGCAGCAAGCATTAAAAAAGTAAAAATGAGCAACGATAAAGAAAAAGAAGCTAAACTAAAAGCCCTGAAACTTACCCTCGATAAGATGGATAAAACCTACGGTAAGGGAACTGTGATGAAGATGAGTGATCAGTCAATTTCTGATGTAGAAGCAATCTCCACAGGATCTTTAGGTTTGAATTTAGCTATGGGCGTTGGAGGATATCCGCGTGGAAGAGTAATTGAAATATACGGACCAGAATCTTCTGGTAAAACCACCTTAACACTTCATGCAATTGCAGAGGCTCAAAAAGCAGGTGGAATTGCTGCATTTATAGATGCAGAACATGCTTTTGATAGATTTTATGCAGAAGCTTTAGGAGTAGATCTTGAAAACCTAATTATATCTCAACCAGATAACGGAGAACAAGCTTTAGAAATTACTGATAATTTAATTCGCTCTGGCGCAATAGATATTATTGTAATTGACTCTGTAGCTGCACTTACTCCAAAGAGTGAAATTGAAGGAGAAATGGGAGATTCTAAAATGGGACTTCATGCCCGTTTAATGTCTCAAGCCTTAAGAAAGCTTACTGCGAGTATTAGTAAAACAAATTGTACGGTGATCTTCATTAACCAACTTCGTGAGAAGATTGGGGTAATGTTTGGAAATCCTGAAACTACAACTGGTGGAAATGCTTTGAAATTCTATGCTTCTGTAAGATTAGATATTAGAAGATCTACACAAATAAAAGATAGCAATAGCAATGTAATGGGTAACAAGACCCGTGTGAAAGTTGTTAAAAACAAAGTGGCTCCACCGTTTAGAACTGCCGAATTCGATATTATGTACGGAGAGGGAATTTCTAAAATTGGTGAGATCATCGATATTGGAGTTGATTATGAGATCATTAAAAAGAGTGGATCTTGGTTTAGTTATGAAGATACTAAATTAGGTCAAGGTAGAGATGCTGTAAAGGCAATTTTAACTGACAATCCAGACCTTATGGATGAGTTGGAGATTAAAATTGTAAATGCAATAAAATTAGCTAAAGAATAGTTTTATTGATAATATCAAAATTAAAATCCCGATTATTCGGGATTTTTCAATTTATACACGCAACCTTTTCTTTCTTATTGCATCTGTAGAGTATAACCTACTTAAAAAGTGTCAACTCTTTTCAGATGAAAAAATGTATCATCATACTAAGCCTTACCCTTTTACAAGGCTGTTCTATAGATGATAATTCAGATGGCGTTATACAAGATTTGGCACCCATTACTTCCGTAAATATTCCTACATCCTTTGTTGCCTCTCAAACCTATGAGATTGTTCTAAATTATAGACGTCCTTCAGATTGTCATTATTTTGCAGGCTTAGACATTTCTCAAAAACAGAACGAAGTAACTATTGGAGTTGTAAATCATTCAAAAACAAGTAGCAGCGATTGCTCTAAGAATGGAGACCTGTCTAAAACGACTTCTCTAAATTTTGTTGTAGAACGTAATGATTTTTATATATTTAAGTTCTGGAAAGGTGAAAACTCGGTAGGTGAAGATGAATTTATTATAAAAAAAATCCCCATATCCCAACCAGATGAAGAGTAATTAACGAAAAATCCCCAATAATTGAGTTTAAAACAGCTCATATCTAAGTGTAAAAAACAGGATATAAAAGCTCAGGAACAATTATACAGGCTCTACGCCGATAAATTGTTTGCTGTTTGCTTGAAATATTCTAATAGCTATCAGCAGGCTGAAGATAATCTGCAAGATGGCTTCATGACGATATTTGATAAAATTGCTCAATATCAAGATAAAGGTTCGTTTGAAGGTTGGATGAAAAGGATCATGGTCAACACCACTTTACAGAAATATAGAAAGCAAGGGGTGTTTGAGATCATAAATGAAGAAAATTTAAGCGAAGCGGCGCTTGAGATAGACGAAGATGAAGTTTCTGTTGATTTTTTATTGAAGATCATTCAGGAATTACCAGACAGATATAGACAGGTTTTTAACTTGTATGCATTAGATGGTTTCTCTCACAAAGAGATTTCAGAGATGCTTCAAATTAGTACCGGGACATCTAAATCTAATTTAGCCCGTGCTAGAATAATATTAAAAGAGAAAGTGGAAGCCAATCAAATTAAAATGGCAGTTCACTCATCATAAGTAATGGAGGAAAGTAAGCATATAGACAGATTGTATCAGGAGAAATTCAAAGATTTCGAGGCTAGTCCACGTGATGCGGTATGGAAGAATATTTCTTCAAAATTACAAGAGAAAAAACGTAAAAAAAGAGTCATTCCATTTTGGTATAGAATGGCAGGAATTGCGGCTCTTTTCGCTCTATTCTTTAGTTATACCACTGGGCTATTTAAATCTAACAATTTTTCATCTACTACATTAACCTCTAATGTAGATTCAAAAGATTCTTTTCAGGTTTCTTTAGCTTCAAAATTATATACGCAGAAAATGCTTCAATCGTCTATGACACTTCAAGCATTGATGCAGGAAACCAAACTTCAAGAAACTAATACAAAACTACCTGCATTAAATATTGCTGCTACCACTTCTAAGCCTAAGAGCTCAGGATTTACGCATCTTATAAAAGATGACGAGGTTAAAGACTTAACTACAGGAAAAAGTTATGCTTTCAATGATTTTAAAGAAAATCCTTCTAAAATCACTCAATACAAAGCCAACCAAAAACCTTTAAAAACCAATACCAATTCAGATTTAGAGAAATTATCTAAACGTGATGTAAAATCTAATACCGAAGAGGAAGAAAATAGTTTAAAATCTGCAAATATGAAGAGATTGAGTATCTCTACAGTTGCTGCTCCCATTTACTATGATAATTTGGGGAGTGCTAACACCATAGATGAGCAATTTGCAGATAACAATGGAAGTGGTGAGATCACCATTTCATATGGAATTAATGTCGCTTATAATATCACCAAAAATATAAAACTTAGATCTGGAGTAAGTAAAGTTGGAATGAGCTATAATATTAAAGATATTGCTTTTACCGCTGCTGTAAATCCTTTAGCGCTTAACGGAATTGACTATAATGGGAATATTCCAAATTATAAGATTGAAAATAGAAATGTAAGACCTTTTAGTAATGTAAGTGCATCTGCCAACTTCAACAAAGCCAGTCTTGCTTCTCCTTCTTCAGGATACATCAATCAGAAAATAGGATTTATAGAAGTGCCTTTAGAGGTAGAATATGTGCTAATAGATAAAAAAATTGGCTTTAATATTATTGGAGGAGGAAGTACTTTATTTTTAGATGAAAATACAATCTCTTTAAAAACCAGCGATTTTTCTACGCAGTTGGGAGAATCAAACAAGATTAATAACATCAGTTTTAGTACCAATATTGGTGTGGGTATAGATTATGACATCTCTAATCAGTTTAAATTGAGTGTAGAGCCTATGTTCAAATATCAGATTAACACCTACAACACGAGCAACATAAACCCTTATTATTTTGGGGTTTATTCAGGTTTCAGCTTCAAATTTTAATCAGCTTTTATAAAGAAGGATTTTCCAATTCGTGAAGTATCGTTTTGTAAGCTTCATCTTTTAGAAATCTCTTATCTGCCTGCGTTTTACCAACAGTAGGAATTATAGGATCAATTTTAACTCTCATTTTTCCCGGACACCCAGAAAAGAAGGTATAAGAAAATCTCTTTTTATTATCATGAAAAGTAATTGGCACAATAGCTAGTTCATGATCTATGGCTAGTCTAAAAGCTCCATCTTTAAATGGTGTAAGAATTTTAGATTTATCTTCTGGCACTCCACCTTCAGGAAAGATACAAATGGAATTTCCTTGATTGATTCTTCTTTGAGCCGATTCAAAAACTTGCAACCTGCTTTTTTGACTATTTCTATCTACCAAAATACACGTACGTCTGTAGAAATATCCAAATAATGGAATTTTTGACAATTCTACTTTTCCTACAAAAACAAAAGGATGATCAACTACCGCCAACATTAGCATAATATCTATAATGGAGGTATGATTGGCTACAAACATATAGCTTTGATCATCTTTTAAATTAGAGATATCTTTTTTCTTCGGGAAGAAACCCATGCCATATAAAATACATTTTGCCCAAATTCTTGCACAAACAAAAAATTGGGGATAGAATTTTTCTGAAGAAGTAAAAACTATTAAAAATGGCAACATTACAATTATTGGCAATGCCATTAATATGTAAAACCAAATTCTCCAGATAGCGGTTACAATAGCTTTTAATATGCTCATAGATATCAAAAATAATAAAATGAATTAAGGGTTTTCAACAAAAGAAGTACCTTTGTTAAAAATTAAAACAACGCATGTCTAGAATACTTACCGGAGTGCAAAGCACAGGTACTCCACACTTAGGAAACTTACTTGGCGCCATTATTCCTGCAATAGAAATGGCAAACCGTCCAGATAATGAATCATTTTTATTTATAGCAAATCTACATTCTTTAACTCAGATAAAAGATGCAGAGGTCTTAAAAGAAAATACCTATTCTACGGCAGCAACTTGGCTGGCTTTTGGTCTTGATATTGAGAAAACTGTATTTTACCGTCAAAGTGATATTCCTCAAGTAACAGAACTTTCTTGGTATTTAAGCTGTTTTTTTCCATACCAACGCTTAACCTTAGCACATTCATTTAAAGATAAAGCAGATAGATTGGAAGATGTAAATTCAGGATTATTTACCTACCCTATGCTTATGGCTGCAGACATTCTAATCTATGATGCTGAAATTGTTCCTGTAGGTAAAGATCAGCTACAACATATAGAGATGACGCGAGATGTAGCTTCACGTTTTCATGCGCAAATGGGAGAAACCTTTGTAATACCGGAAGGGAAAGTAGAAGAAGAAACCAAATATATACCTGGTACAGACGGACATAAAATGAGTAAATCTAAGGGGAACCTCATCAATCTGTTTTTAAATGACAAACAATTGCGCAAGCAAGTTATGAGCATCGAAACAGATAGTACGCCGTTGGAAGAGCCTAAAGATCCAAATACTTGTAATGTTTTTGCTATCTATAAATTATTAGGATCTCCAGAGCAAGTTGCTACCCTAAGAACCAATTACACCAATGGAGGCTTTGGATATGGGCACGCAAAACAAGCCTTATTCGATTTAATTGTAGAGAAATTTTCTAAAGAGCGAGAACTTTACAATTATTATATAAGCCACCCAGAAGAAATAGACGCTGCTTTAGAAAAAGGAGCAGAAAAAGCAACAAAAATTGCTAATGAGGTCTTGGCTAGAGTTAGAACCAAATTGGGTTATTAAATAGCTTCAAATAATTTACCTGGGAGTGGTCTTACCACCCCTTTCAATTCCATATCAAGTAAGATCCCGGCCGCTTTGAACGTCGGGATTTTGCATTCTAAAGCAATGCTATCTAATTGCTGCTTCCCAAGATTGAGGTAGTCATAAATAACTTGTTCTTGAGGATCTAACTCTATAAATAATTGTTTCTGAACAGTTTTCTTCTCTTCATTCAATTTCCAATTCAACATATAGGTAAGATCTGCTGCTGAAGTCAACAAATGCGCATTTTGAGATTTAATTAGATTATTACAACCCTTACTCTGACTATCTGTAGCTCTTCCCGGAACTGCAAAGACTTCACGGTTATAAGAATTGGCGATATCTGCAGTTACCAACGACCCACCTTTTTCGGCACTTTCTATAACAATAGTAGCTTCACTTAATCCCGCAATAATCCTATTTCTTTTTAAAAAGTTATTTCTATCAAAATTTTGTGAACTCCAAAAATCTGTAAAAAACCCACCATTCTCCTCTATCTGACTTACATATTTAGCATGAACTTTTGGGTAGATTTGATTAAATCCGTGCGCTAAGCAACCAATGGTTTGTAAATTATTCTTAAAAGCTGCTCTATGCGCAGTAATATCTACACCATACGCAAAACCTGAAATAATTATCGGATCTAATACGGCCAGATCTGCTATCAGTTCTTCGCAAAAATTTTGACCATGAACTGTTATCTTTCTCGTGCCAACAATACTGATGATACGCCTATCTCTAAGATTAATATTCCCTTTTGAAAACAACAAAATTGGTCCATCCAAACAATGCTTCAATTTTGCAGGATACTCTTCATCTTTATAGTAAAATGTATTTATATTATATTTCTGAATGAACTTTAGTTCTGCTTCTGCGTTTTTTAAATATTTTGGATCGTGTAGTTCTTTTATTCTGATAGCTCCAATTCCTTCAATTTTAAGCAAGGATTCTTTTTTAGATTTAAATACTGCTTCTGCTGAACCTAAATGTCTAATAAGCTTTTTGGCCGTACTATCTCCTAAATTCGGGATGCTTTGCAATACAAGTGTAAAAAGTAGCTCGGTTTGATTAATAGCCATAGTATAGATTACTTCGTGATAATTCTATTTCATCTAAAAATTTATCACATCAAGGCTGGAGTAGGGATTCGGAGATGATTTTAAGATGGAAATTTTAAAAATACCAGTTGTTAACTATTCATAATCAGTTAGTAACAACCATATTTCCTATTAAAAATACTGAAAAAAAGATTTGTTAATAAGATATCTTTGGCTAATTTTATGATATCGCTTAAAATTATACTTTTGTAACGATGACTATAGCTACTTATATTTCCGACTTATTATATAGATATGAATGTGTGATTCTTCCAGGTTTTGGAGCGTTTTTAACGCAAAAGAAATCGGCACATTTTAATGAAGATGCTCAAGCTTTTTTTCCTCCAAAGAAGCTGATTTCTTTTAATGCACAGCTTAAAAAGAATGATGGACTTTTGGCGAATTATGTAGCAGACTCTAAGGAGATAAGTTATCCTGCTGCGGTTTATAAGATCGAAGAATTTGTACTTCAGCTTCAGCATGAGTTAGAGAAGAACAGAAAACTGTCTTTAAATAATTTAGGAAGTTTTACCCTTTCTCAAGATGATATTCTTCAGTTTGAGCCTTTAAAAGAAACCAATTACTTAACTGAAGCTTTTGGTTTAAGCAACGTTTCTGCTCAGGCGGTTCAAAGAGAAGTTTACAAAAAGCAAGTTCAAGAATTGGAAGAGAAAGCGCCAATTCAATTCACACCAGAAAGAAGAAACAACAGGTCTTACCTTAAATATGCAGCAATTGCGGTTGTTGCTATTGGATTAAGCGGATTTGCAGGACTTAATTACTACAGCAATCAGGTTACAGAACATAATGTTGCAGAGCAACAAGTGGCGGAATCTCAACTGCAACACCAAATTCAAGAAGCTACCTTTATTATAGACAATCCACTTCCGGGAATTACTTTTAAAGTGACCAAACAAAGCGGAAATTATCACATTGTAGCGGGCGCTTTTAGAGTGGAAGAAAATGCACTTCAAAAAGTGGATGAGCTTAAAAAGGATGGATATACTGCACGTTACATTGGCGAAAACAAGTATGGTTTACACCAAGTAGTTTACGGTAGTTACCAAACTAGAGGTGAAGCCATGAAAATGTTAAGACAGGTAAAAGGCGTTAATGATGGTGCTTGGATGCTTATTCAGGAACTTTAATACTTCGTTAACTTGTAATCAGCCGGAATGACTTGTACCTTTGCCAAAAAATTGGCCAAATGGAAGCAAAATTCCCTAAAGACTCAAGAACTATACTTACAGACTTGGTATTACCAAGCGAAACCAATCCACTAAATAACCTTTTTGGAGGGGAATTACTTGCCCGAATGGATCGTGCTGCAAGTATTGCCGCTAGAAGACATAGCCGTAGAATTGTAGTTACTGCATCTGTAAATCACGTAGCTTTTAACAAAGCTATCCCTTTAGGAAGTGTGGTTACTGTTGAAGCTGCCGTTTCTAGAGCTTTTAAGAGTTCTATGGAGATCTTTATTGATGTTTGGGTGGAAGATAGAGAGAGCGGAAGAAGATCTAAAGCCAACGAGGCTATTTACACTTTTGTAGCAGTAGATGAAACCGGTGCACCGGTGCATGTTCCTCCATTAGAACCAGAAACAGAAATTGAAAAAAAGCGTTTTGATGCCGCGCTTAGAAGAAAACAGCTAAGCCTTGTTTTAGCCGGAAAAATGAAACCCGCAGATGCTACAGAATTAAAAGCATTATTTATTGATGGCGAATAATGTTGCAATTTGAAGATATTAAAAAAGCCTCTTTCGAGGCTTTTTTAAATTTACATTCTTAAGATCCAATCTGCAGGATCCAGTTTTTCCATGTTTTTATATAGTAGAAAGTAAAGCGTTGTTTTACCGGTACTGCTGTTAGTAGCAATTTCACCAATATCTTGTCCTAAACTAATTACATCTCCACGTTTTACGTAGATCTTAGAAAGGTTATTATAAATGGTTAGATAATCTCCATGTCTTACCATTACTGCTTTATTGGCTCCTTTAACTACTTGAACTTCACTAACCGTTCCTCCAAATACAGCTTTAGCATTGCTGCCTTTATCTGTTTCAATATGAACACCATTACTATTTATGGTAACGCTCTTTACAATAGGGTGTGGCTGGGTTCCAAATCTTGTAGTAACAACACCAGATTTTACCGGCCATGGTAATCTCCCTTTATTACTCGCAAAATTGGCTGCTAATGCTTTCGCCTCGGGAGTTAATTTATAGGTATCTCTATCGGTAGAACCGCTTTCTTTGTTGGTTTTAGCAATAGACGCTCTAATTAAATCGTCTATTTGCTTATCTATAGCATTAATTTCTTGTTGCTTCTTTTTAATTTGAGATGCAAACTGCCCCTCTTTTTGACGAATACTCTTAATTAAAACTTGCTGAGATTGTTTATTTTTCTCTAGTTGAGCTCTTGTTTGACGGTTTTCAACTATAAGTTTATCCTTATTCTTTTTCTGAGCAATCAAATTGGTGTTTAAACCTTGTAATTCTTCCGTCTTACTCTTTATCTCGTCTCCCTGCTTCTTTCTGTAGTTCGCATATTGCTTCATATACTGAAGGCGTTTATATGCCTGTAAGAAGCTCTGAGATGATAATAAGAACATAATACGACTCTGCTGCGACTTACTTTTGTAAGACTTCGCGATCATATTGCCATAATCTTCCTTTAAACTGGTGAGTTCTTTTCTTAATTGCTGAATTTTGTCCGTATTCGAATTAATATCTCTCGTTAAAAGATTAGCCTGTTGATTGGTAACTTTGATAAGATTTTCGGTAGTACGAATTTGTCTGTTAAGATCTTCTACTTCGGTTAATACAGACTTTTCTTGCTTCTTATTTGAATTCCGAAGATCGCTAATTCGCTGAATTTCTTGCCTAAGCTCAATTCTACGTTGTTCTAAACTCTCTTTTGTTTGTGCAAATGCGGTTAAACTTCCAAATAGAAAAAGAAGTACCACGGCTGCAATACGGGATGATTTGGGAAACAATTTCATTACTCTATTTCAATTTCATCATATCCAGAAGGAATATCAAACGGAAAACTAAGATTCTCATTAAGGGTTACGCTCTTAAATGATATTTCTATTTGTGTTCCTTTACCAGAATCGTTAGCAATGATCTTTATATCTTCAGGAAAAGATTGATTCTCTACCTTTTGGTAACTTGGGTAGGTAACAGTAACATTTCTGTTCTCTCTTTCTTGTGATAATTGTTGTGCAATGGCTTTAAAACTTTTTGCATCTAACAAGAACATTTTCTTTACTGCCTCCAGTTCTTTGGTAGGTACCAACTCATACCCACGGGTAGATTCGGTTAACTTATAAGATTCTTCTCTAAGATCGTAAATGGTTTGTCCTAATAATAAATTCTGTAGTTTTTCAAAATCTAATGGCGTTCCTAACCATTTGCTCAAAAGTGCATAATCTCCATCAAAATAGGTTTTGCTTATCTTTTCATAATAACTCACCCTATCTTTTGTTATCAAAGCTTTTGCTAACGGAATACCTAAAATTTGAGCACTAATCCAGATAGCACTGTCTTTTTGCATTCTAAAGCTTACTCCAACAGATTGAGATTTTTCCTCATCGGTATAACGCAATTTCAATCTACTGCTCATGGTCTTAAATTGTGGAGCGTTGCTATAATGCGCCGCAATTACTTTAGAAGCCGCTTTATCTTCAATTTTTGAAACTTTATTTTTGCTTCCACAGGAAACAAGTATCAAACAGATACTTAGTATGGTAAATGCTTTTTTATACATTTAATTGATGGTTTTTTTAGATTTTAGGGCTTTCTCTTGAAATTCATTGGCCTTAGACACGTCTCCTAAACCTTTGTAGGATATAGAAAGTTGTTCAAAAAAATCTCCCATTATTTGAGGATCGTCCAATAAATAATCGAGACCAAATGTAAGTATTTCTTCGGCTTGGTGATAAGCTTGTAATTTATTTAAGCTAATTCCATTTATTAAATATAAAATAGGTTGTGCCGGAAATATTTCAAGTCCGTTTTTGCTTAATTCTGCTGCTTCTATAAATCTATTTAGGTCTAATTGAAGCAGTAAAGTATTCTTTAATAATTCAAAATTATCAATGCTTTCAGACAAACCACGTTCAAAGAAACTAATGGCCAATTCTTTATCATTTTTCAGCATATAGAATTCTCCTAATTTTTGATAAATAAGTGGGTCGCCTTCCGTATCGGCAAATATATCTGCCACTTCTTTTACTTTATCTTCATACTGCGGATTGTCTCTCACAAACAACACAAAATCATTAAGTACCTTAAATTTTGCATCTGCAGCAATCTCTTCAGCGCCTAAGACTTTTTTTATGGAGATAAAGGCTTTCTCAAAATCTCGAGATTCCAGATAAAATTTATACAATGCCAAGTGCACAACTTTTGAATTTGGAAACCGCTGTTGCATTTGCTGTGCAGTTTCAAAAGCTTCTTTGGTCATACCCTCTTTGCTATACACAAAAATGAGGTTTAAATATGTGGTTTCATTTTCCGGATTCAGCTTTATAGATTCTTGAAGTGTTTGGATCTCTGCGGAAGTATTATTGGTAAGCTTATAAATCTCTTGCCGCATAGAATATCGAAATTCACTCACCCCTAATTTTGCATCTAACTGATCTAGCAAACTCAATAACTTGTTGTATTGCTGACTTTCGAAATACAAAACAGATAGCTCCTGAAAATAATTTTCATCAAAAGAAATCAACTTTTTAGCGATTAAAATAGCAGCATCATACTCCTTTTGAAGCTTGTAACTGTCCATTAATTGGACTAAAATATCAAGTTTATTAGGTTTTAGTCTATTTGCTTGTTGTAAACTGGCAATAGATTTTTCATACTGTTTCTGAAACTTGTAATTTTTACCCATTTCAAAAAACACCACGGCATTATCTGGTTGCAATTTTTCACAAATTTGAAGTTCTATCAAAGCCTTATCATAATTCTCAATAGCTTTTTGCTTTAAGGCTTCAAAGAAATGTTCCTGAAATTCATCAGAAACATTTCCTAGATCATCTTCCATAGACACTTCCTGCAGTTGATTCTTTTCTTGAGCAGCAAGTGCCGAAGAAAAAATTCCAATGCTTAAAAGCATGATGAAAATATGAGATTTAATGATCATTAAAAGCACTTAAATTAAAACTTCGGTAATCATTTAATATGAAATTTATTCTAATACTGAATAATCTCCGATGCTGATTTGAGTAAAATTACCATCAAACTTGGCAAAGCTACCTATCATAGCATTGTCTAGCATGGCATTTTTAACTTCAGAAAAATTCTGGATCAAACTATTTTTTATAGTAGCATCGGTAATTTTACAACCGTCACCAATTGATACATTTGGTCCAATTTTGGCGTTTATCAATTCTACATTTTCACCAATAAAACAAGGTTCGGTAATTTCAGAATTAGTGATCTTTACAGAATCTGAGATCAATTTCTCGCCATCTTGGTGAAGGAAATTTAGCATTCTACCATTGGTTTCTACGGTTACATTCTTATTTCCGCAGTCCATCCATTCATCAACTTTTCCGGGAACAAAGATGTTTCCTTTTTGTTTCATAGCTTCAATACCATCATTTATCTGATATTCTCCACCACGGATGATATTCTGATCTAAAACATTTTGCAACTCGCCTTTTAGCACCGCTACATCTTTAAAATAATAGATTCCAATAACCGCAAGGTCTGATACAAAATCTGTAGGTTTTTCTACAAGATCTGTGATCTGGTTCTTATCATTCAATTTCACCACTCCATACGCACTTGGATTCTCCACTTGTTTCACCCAAATAACGCTGTCTGCATCTTTGTTCAGCGTAAAATCTGCTTTAAAAAGAGTATCTGCATACGCTATTACCGCCGGACCTTGTAAAGAGTTTTTTGCACACATAATTGCATGACCGGTTCCAAGAGGTTTATCCTGATAATAGATACTAACCTTAGCTCCTAAAGCTTCTCCTATCTTTTTAAGATCTGTTTCCACCTTTTCGCCAAAATCTTCTCCAATAATAAAGGCAACTTCATCTATCTTTTCGTCTAGAACTTTTGCAATATCTTCTACCAATCTATGTACAATTGGTTTTCCCGCGATAGGAATTAAAGGTTTTGGCACTGTTAACGTATGTGGTCTAAGTCGTGAACCACGACCTGCCATAGGTACAATTATTTTCATATCAACATTTTATATTTTCCCGATTAGCCGGGCACTTTTGTTTTATCTATTTTCTTCCGGTACTTCCAAATCCATCGGTACCGCGTTCTGTATCATCTAAAGAGTCTACTTTCTCCCAAGAAATACGCTCATGCTTTGCAATTACAAATTGCGCCACTCGTTCTCCATCTTCAATTACAAAATCTTCGTTAGATAGATTCACTAGAATTACGCCAATTTCTCCTCTATAGTCTGCATCAATCGTACCAGGAGAGTTTAAAACCGTGATTCCGTGTTTGGCAGCAAGGCCGCTACGAGGTCTTACTTGCGCTTCACAACCTTTTGGCAATTCCATATACAATCCCGTTTTTACGATAACACGCTCTAGAGGTTTTAACGTAATAGCTTCAGAAATATTGGCTCTTATATCCATACCTGCGGAAGCTTCGGTCTCATAACTAGGAAGTTGGTGATTGGATTTATTGATGATTTTTACTTTCATTTTTTTAATATTTGTTTTAAATCTCTTCTTTCTGCCATGGCAATAATCAGCAAGAACAAAGTTACAAAAGCTGCGCCTGCCAAGTAGTTTTCTCTGAAATATATAAATGATATCGCGGAAATCACTATGGATATCAACAGATAGAATCCTATCTTTTTAAGATCATAAGGCACTGGATAATACCTCTTACCCAAAAAATATGAAATAAGCATCATACCTCCATAAGCTGCTAAGGTTGCCCATGCTGCTGCGATAAAACCTATAACCGGAATTAGTGCGAAGTTGAAAACAATAGTGACTATAGCTCCAAAAATGGAGATATACATTCCCATTCTTGTCTTATCTGTAAGCTTATACCAAATGGAAAGATTATGATAAATTCCTAAAAATAGATTCGCCAATAATATGATGGGCACGATAGAAATCGTGATCCAGTAATCTTCATTTCTAATAAGCAATTCTTTAAAGACATCTATAAATGATATTAGCACAACCATAATCAAACATCCAAATATCACGAAATAGGTTAAGATTTGAGCATAGGTTTGTTTGGCGTTCTCTTGTTGCGCATGATTAAAAAAGAATGGCTCTGCTCCCATCTTAAAGGCTTGTACAAAAATGGTCATGAAAACTGCCAGTTTATAACAACCCGCATAAGCACCCATAACAGATTCAGATAACATATCTTTTAAAAGCAGTTTATCTAAGTTCTCATTAATAACAAATGCAATTCCAGCAACCATAACGGGCCAGCCGTACTTCCACATCTGTTTAAATAGCGTAGTGCTAAAATCTATTTTCGATTTAAAGAAATAAGGTAGCAGCATTAACAAAGTAACTCCGCTTGCGACAAGATTCGCAATAAAAATATATTTTACCTTATCTGCGTCTGTATAATTATCTAAAATGATTTGTGGCGAGAACCTTGGATATTCCTTTACGAACCAAAGGAAATAGAAGTTTAATAAGACCACTATTACAATATTGATGATCTTGATAGCGGCAAACTTTACGGGCCTGTTAGTAGCTCTTAAATACGCAAATGGAACTACTACTAACGTATCCATGATAAGGATGCCGAATAGGATGTAGAAATAATCTGAAGGAAGGTCTACTAAATTGATAAAGAAATCTCGAAACACCAAGACGCCAATTAAAAATAAGATGGTTGAAAGGGTAAGCGCTATAAATGCTGTAGAGAATACTCGATCTTTTTCTTTACTATGGCTGAAAAATCTAAAAAAAGAAGTTTCCATCCCAAAGGTAAGCACCACATTAAAAAAAGCAGCCCAAACGTAAAAAGTGGTATTATCTGAATAACTACTAGTGGGAAGAGCCGAGGTATGCAAACCAACCAGAATAAAATTCATCAGGCGTGGCAATACAGTTGCAAAGCCATAGATAATAGTATCCTGAAAAAATCTTTTTAATGTGCCCAAATACGAGTTTGATTAGAAGGTCTAAATTTATTCAATTAAGGTAAGACTACAAACATTATAAATCTTTACGATTGTAGTCTTTTGTATAGGTAAGTCTTTGGGCTTTTATTTTCGATGCGTCTAAAATTAAGATCGCTCTGTTATATTCTCAATTTTGTAATATTCTATTTTACCATCTTTGGTGAATTCTATTACAGCTTCGTCTTTATTCAGTTTAAAAGGAATCTTTTCCATTTTTACAGGCGCTTTATTTCCATATTCCTCTTTTGGGTCAGAACTCATGATCATATTATTATTTCCTATTTCAAATTGAGCATAATAAATTCCTGAATGTTGTGGATGTACTTTTAGAGCTGCTATTCTCCCTCTATAATAAACCTTATTCAAATTTAAATTTTGCTCTTGAAGGGTTTTAATAGGAATAAATAATTCAAAACCTTCTTGCGTATTTTGAACGTACGCATTACCAATTTTGGCAGGTGCCTTTTGCTGTAAACTTTTGTTACCAGCACAATTTGTAAAAAGCGCAGTAAACAATACCGCACTAAAAATTAAAGAGAGATATTTCATGATATCAAGTATTTGAGATTTAAAGGTATAAAACAAATTGCTTGCCAAAGAAAAACCCCCGGCTTTTACCGAGGGTTTTTATATTTAAAATTCATTATTAAAAAATGAAAAATCTGTTTTAGTTATTCAAAGCTTCAGCTCCACCAACAATCTCTAAGATCTCATTGGTAATTGCAGCTTGACGTGCTTTGTTATAAGATAATTTTAATGCATCTCTTAATTCTGTAGCGTTATCTGTTGCTTTATGCATGGCTGTCATACGCGCACCATGTTCAGAAGCTAATGAGTCACTCATTGCTTTGAATACTTGCATTTTTAACGACTTAGGAATTAAATCTTTTACGATCTCCAATTTTGAAGGTTCGTAGATATAGTCTAAAGTAATATTAGAATCTGTCTCAAATTTCTGAATAGGCAAAAATTGCTCTGTCATGATATTTTGAGTAGCAGCATTTACAAATTGGTTGTAAACCAATTCAACTTTATCATATTTCCCATCTAAGAAACCTTGCATGATAGCTTCTGCAATTACAGAAACATTTTCAAAATCTAAATTATCGTAGATAGCGTTGTTGTTCTCTGTAACATTATAGGTCTTACGCAATACATCATTTGCTTTTTTACCAATAGTAAGCAGTTGAACATTCTTGTTACTATATTTTGCAGCAATTACATTTCTAACACCTTTTACAATATTAGTGTTAAAAGCTCCAGCCAAACCACGGTTGGAAGATATAGCTACAATTAATACATTGTTTACTTCTCTTTCTTCAGAGAATTTACTGCTAGTATCATCATCTAAAGTTGCGCTTAAACTTTGAAGCAATTCTGTTAACTTTTCAGAATACGGACGCATTGCAGTAATAGCATCTTGGGCTCTGCTCAATTTAGCAGCCGATACCATTTTCATGGCACTTGTAATTTGCATCGTTGATGATACCGATGTAATCCTGCTACGTAAGTCTTTTAAGTTTGCCATTTTATTTAGTATTGAATATCGAGTATTTAGATTTTACCCAAAATACTCGATACCTCCAATTTATTTAAAGATTAAATACGAACTTAAGCTAAACAACTACTTAAAGCTCAATACTCAATACTACTTTTTATACTTTGCAGTAAGTTCACTTGCTACAGCCGTTAAAGTATCTATTACTTCATCGGTTAGTTTTCCTGCTTTAAGACTATCTAATACATCACGGTGTTTCACGTTAAGGAATTCTAGATAATCTCTTTCAAATTCTTTAATTTTATCTACAGGAACATTTCTTACAAGATTCTTAGATCCAGCATAGATAATAGCAATTTGCTCTTCTACCGGATAAGGATCGTTCTCTGCTTGTTTTAAAATCTCTACGTTACGCTTACCTCTTTCAATTACATTTAAAGTAGCAGCGTCAAGATCAGATCCAAACTTAGCAAAAGCTTCCAATTCACGATATTGTGCCTGGTCTAACTTAAGCGTACCAGCTACTTTTTTCATAGCCTTGATCTGAGCGTTACCCCCTACACGAGATACAGAAATACCCACGTCTATTGCAGGACGAACCCCAGAGTTAAATAAATCTGAAGTTAAGAAGATCTGACCATCTGTAATAGAAATTACGTTGGTAGGAATATATGCAGAAACGTCACCTGCCTGAGTTTCAATAATTGGTAATGCAGTTAAAGAACCACCACCTTTTACCAAATGCTTGATAGAGTTTGGAAGATCATTCATTTCTGAAGCGATCTTATCATTATCAATAACCTTAGCAGCACGTTCTAATAATCTTGAGTGTAAGAAGAAAACGTCTCCAGGATACGCCTCACGTCCCGGTGGACGACGTAATAACAAGGAAACTTCACGGTAAGCTACCGCTTGTTTAGAAAGATCATCATACACGATAAGTGCAGGACGACCAGTATCTCTAAAATACTCACCAATTGCAGCACCTGCAAATGGAGCGTATACCTGCATTGGAGCAGGGTCTGATGCGTTAGCCGCAACAATAGTAGTATAAGCCATCGCACCTTTTTCTTCTAATTTCTGAGCAATACCTGCCACAGTAGAAGCTTTTTGTCCAATAGCAACATATATACAGTATACTGGTTCCCCAGCATCGTAAAATTCTTTTTGGTTAAGAATGGTATCGATACAAACTGCAGTTTTACCTGTTTGACGGTCACCAATAACCAATTCTCTTTGTCCTCTACCAACTGGAACCATAGCATCAATTGCCTTAATACCTGTTTGCATTGGCTCTGTAACCGGTTGACGGTAAATAACTCCAGGAGCTTTACGGTCTAATGGCATTTCAAAAGTTTCTCCTTCAATTGGACCTTTTCCATCAATTGGGGTACCAAGAGTGTCTATAACTCTTCCGGTAATTCCCTCACCAACTTTAATAGATGCAATTCTCTGAGTTCTTTTAGCAACAGATCCTTCTTTAATTGCTTTTGAAGGTCCTAAAAGTACAACCCCAACGTTGTCTTCTTCCAGGTTAAGAACGATTCCTTCTAAACCTCCTTCAAATTCAACTAATTCTCCGTATTGAGCATTGCTTAATCCATAAATACGTGCAATCCCATCTCCTACAGTAAGTACTGTACCTACCTCATCTAAAGAAGCTTTTGCTTCAAAACCTGAGAGTTGTTTTTTTAATATTGCTGAAACTTCAGCAGGATTTACTTCGGCCATAATTATTTAGAATAAAATTGGAGCACTTAATGCGCACCTGTTTTAATTAAATTTTAGATATAAATGTGCTGTTTTTTAATTCTCTCTCTAAATTACTAAGAGAGTTTGCAACACTTGCATTGTATTGAAGATCTCCAATTCTTAAAATGAATCCTCCAATTATATTTGGGTCTACTATATTGTTAATAGTAGCACTATTTCCTGTAAGTTCTGAAATTTTAGCCAGAATCTTAGCTTCCAGTTCTGCATTTAAAGGAACTGCTGTAGTTACTTTTGCTATTTGAACGTGGTTCATCTCATTATACAAAGAGATGTATGTTTGTGCTACTTCTTTTAAGATGTTAATTCTTTTGTTTTCTATAAGCACATCAAAAGCGCCTAAAGTAACTTTATTTACATCTTTAAAAATTTCCTTAAGTACATTGTTCTTAAGGTTAGATTTTAATACCGGGCTTGTAAGCACATCTAGAAGATCACTGCTACCAATAATAGTTTTTAAAATGGATTCCATATCAGAATAAACCACTTCAGCAACATTTTGGTCTTTAGCCAAATCTAAAATTGCTTTTGCATAGCGTTGTGCAGCTCTGGTTCCTTTCATGTTCTTATTTTAAGGTAACGTCTTCTAACATTTCTTCTACAAGTCTTTGTTGCTTGTCTGAAGTTGAAAGTTCATGACGTAACATTTTTTCTGCTATTTCAATAGATAAAGCTGCTACCTGATTTTTGATCTCGGCCATTGCAGATTTTTTCTCATTCTGAATGGTAGCTTGCGCTTGAGCAACTATTAGATTTGCTTTTTCCTGAGCTTCTGTAGCTGCATCAGCAATAACTTTTTCTTTTAATTCACGAGCTTCTTTAAGAATCGCATCTCTTTCAGCACGAGCTTCTTTTAAAAGTTTTTCATTATCGGCATGCAAATTCTGCATCTCTTTTCTCGCATCTTCAGCAGAAGAAAGAGCATCGTTTATTGAGTCTTCTCTTTTCTTAATAGCACCTAAGATCGGGTTCCAGGCAAATTTTGCCATTAAAAAGATCAGTACTAAAAAGACGATGGTTTGCCAAAAAAACAAGCCAATTTCAGGAGTTATTAAATCCATAATTACTTATATAAAAAAATTAAAACATCATTTTTAAAAACTCATTCGCAACCAACCGTTA
>Ga0115567_10000537_pt1 | contig 36917 bp, 35 predicted proteins | sample COGITO_mtgs_1204_2_FD_88679 | JGI IMG/M metagenome (GOLD analysis project Ga0115567, IMG submission 88679) | Pelagic marine microbial communities from North Sea - COGITO_mtgs_120412 | ecosystem: Environmental > Aquatic > Marine > Epipelagic | place: Germany:Helgoland, sampling site Kabeltonne...
CAAATTCTCTGACGTTGGCGAATTTACCACGATCAACACAGGTCCTTCTCCCGTCAAGGTCGAAGCACGACCGCACAAGGGAGGTTCTACAATAGTCTTGTTCACTGTACGCGACATTGGAAAATATCGAGTAGGCGTAGAAGTGCATGAATCGGGTGCTGGTGTGTTCACTCCAATCCGTGGCTCGCCATTCAATGTGTCGGTCTTCCCGTACGATCCAGAGCCCTCTCCACTCATGTGCGAAGTGATCGGGATCACCCAGGCACTGGCAGGAACACGCGCAACGGGCGTAATCGCTCTCCGGAATCGATACGGCATTGCGATTAAAAGTTCTGCTCGAATAGGTATGATCGAGGCGACTCCCTCGGACTCCAATCCCGCACCCATTGATGTTTCGATTGTGAATCGTCGTGACGGGACATTTTTATTTGCATGTTCTGTCACTTCTGCTGGTACTTATGCAATGAACATCAAAACTACGGATGCCGACGGTACATTCAGGGACATTCCCGGGTCTCCAGTTGAAATACTTGTAGTGCCTGATGCTACTGAGCCGCGATCATGTGTAGCATTGGTTTCGCAGCTCGAAGCAGTAGTTGCTGGCACAACTCTCACTTACGCCATTCGATCTCGCGATCGATTTGGTAATGAACAGCTGCCGGGCAACGAAGGCGACCAGTACCAGTCGTATATAGTTCCCCTGAGGGGCGGCGCAGCTGCACCGCGCACATCGGCAAAACTTGAGACTGTCATGACTGGTGCGCTGTACTCGGCGAGCTTTGTAAATGATGTTGGAAGTTCAATGTTGACACGCTCTGGCATGTACCAGATTGTGACTAAGAATCTCTTTGTCCACACCATCAATTCGCCTCAAGTCATTCTTGTTCGACCAGACTCGCTCGCGCCATCGCGATGCATTCTACACACAGGCGAGCTTCAGGAAGTCACTGCGGGCGTCTACGCTACAGTTGCTGTTCAGGCTCGTGATCGCTTCGACAATGACCTCACTAGTGGGTCAGCGACCCATGGTTTCATGTTGATCAAAGATGAAGTTGGGCCCGTGTCTACTGAGCTCACCTTCAAAACCCGCTATGAGGTCGAGGGCAGAACTATCGCCTCGTTTCTCACAACCACAAAGGGACTCCTCACCGTTCGAGTTCTAGCTAAGGGTGTCGAGATTCTTCAGTCCCCATTCTCCGTGATGGTGAGCCCTGGGGTTGCGTCTGCCCGTCACACCTTCAACGCGACGGCAGTTCCAGCGACGGGACGTGCTGGCGAGCTTCAGGCCTTCATGATTCAGGCCGCAGATGAATTTGGAAATTTGCACGATCGTGGTGGCGAAATCCTTGACTTTTCAGTGAAGGGTCTGATGTATCTCCATACGTTTATGAGCGGGTTTCGTTGTTCAGAGATCAGTGAAGATCATGACTCTTGTGTGACGGTCAAGGACAAAAGAGATGGTCAGTACTTGGTTGAATTCAAGCTGAAAGTCGCAGGCGACTACATTATTGAGGGTGTATTGCACGACCAACGCGGTGTAACCGCTGAAATTGGAGAACATGGCGCTCGGTCGCCTTGGCTGCGCTGCATAGAGTGTAGAAACGTTGACTTTCCATCACGCTCTTGTCTGCGATGTTTCACGCTCGAAGTAAGGCCGGCAGCACCAGCTCTCTCACATATGACGATGTACGGCATCGGGGCGGGGGCGTTCACTTCGGGCGAAGAAATGGAATTCCTCCTTCTTGCACGAGATTTATTTGGCAATGTACAGACATCAGGTGGGCTGAACATGACAGTTTCTATTGTCGGTGGCAAGTCGCTAAGCACGATCAAAACAGTTGTAACAGACTTGTGTGATTCTGTGGTATCCAAATGCGGTCAGTACTTGGTCAAGTACACTGGATCCCTGGCCGGCACGTACGCTCTGTCTGTGGAACTCTCGGAAGATGTCACGTACCACACTATCGAGGGATTTCCAGCCTCGCGCGCTGACCCAGTGGCCTCAGGATTGCCATTCCTGCCTTCCTCGGCTCTAGGCTGCACCGATATCTGCACCAGCGGTTTATGTTGTCTGACAGGTGAAGGCGCGTCCTTCTCCCAGGCAACGCGAGACACTACTTTCGTGATTCAAGCACGAGACAAATTTGGCAACGACATGACGTCAGGTGGTGAGGTGTTCGAGGCCGACATTGCCGGGCCGATGCAGGCGCTCTGCACAGTCGAGGATCTCGAAACAGGCCAGTACATGATCAAGTACAAGGTGCTAATACCTGGAACCTATGTACTCTCAATTCGATTGCGCCGTGTACACATTGGAATCATGTATGACTCCTGCCCGGACAAAACGGTGCAGTGCTTCAAGGGGAGCCCAAACGGTGAACTGGTCATTGGGCAGCTAGGGTCAGGACTTGAGGGGCTCATCCTCAAGGGAGCATCCGGCGAGTACATTGCGGGTGACATGGGTATCATCACGGTGGATGCGTCAGACAGAACGGCCCAGCGTCTCTTCGATCGATCTCCACTGGTGACTGAGCTCGTCGCTGCGACAGAATCTGCCTCTGTCCATCATAACACCACAGTCACACCGTGGACTCTTTCATTCAACGTCCAGAAAGCGGGTATTTGGAAGCTTGCTGTCTCGGCTGGTCTTCTGACACACGCCGTCGGCAGTCCCTTTACGGTGACTGTGCTGCCGAACAAAGCTGTGCCATCCAATACTCTCGTCACGGACTCTGGTCACCGCGTGGCTGGACTGCAGGCACGTGGGGGACTTGTTCAAGGAATTTCAGGCATCCTGGATCAAAAATTGCGGCTGTACGTCATTCCGCGCGACAAGTTCTTCAATGAGCGTACGCATGGAAAGACGATGGACAACGTGCGCTGGCACATGAAAATTGCTGGTACCTTAGAGTTTCTCGTTTCCCAATCAGAAGCCGCGCGTCGGCAAATAGAGGGTGATCAGATCAACCAGTACGTCATTGAGGGAGTGCCCAGCATTGGCTCAAATGATGCAAATGTGGGGGTTGAATTCAATCTCGTCGTCTGGGTCGGCGAGGCCCAAAGCGCAGACCTTACGGCCATCACGGAAGACCCCATGGTGCTGATGGCATACCCATACCCAGTCGAGGTGTCCAGTAAAAAAAGTATTGCTTATGGTGCTGGGCTGGATGCTTGCAGTGCTGAGAAGCAGATTACATTCACCATCGAGGCGCGGGACTCGAATGGTGCCCGCATGACTTCAGGCGGAGCGAATTTCGTCGTTTTCTTCAAGGACCAGGCCCGGGTAGTCAGATCTGCACTGCCGGCCGACAACGAGGACGGGACTTACAGTGTGAGCGAGGAAATTCGTGTTGCGGCCTTCGGTGACTCGGCATACATGCTTGACATCAAGCTACGAGGATATTCCATCGCCCTCTCACCTTTCGCGCTGTCAGTGTATCCTGGCGCGCCTTCCGGCTCCAATACCCTCTGCGAAGCTGGGTTCCCGTGGCTGCGATCTGATGGTCTCCACTCTGGGGTTGCCGCTTCGATCGCAGAATTTGTCCTGACGCTCCGTGATCAATTCTCGAACGTCGTGACGAAAGGCATTCCTGTCGATCAGGTCAAGATCAAAATTGTGGGTGTGTCACACGTCAACGCGCTCGTCAGCGAGAAATACTGCACCGACCCCTCCAGGGCAACTGCACCAACATGTCAGGGCCTCGACTTTTTGACAGGCGTGGCGCGCTCATGGCACGAAAACGACGGCTCTTACCGGGTGCACTACGCTGCCACTGTGGCAGGAACTTACTCGATTGTGGTGTCAGTCGCAGGAGCAGACCTTTCCGAGTCGCCATGGGAGCGTGCAGTACGGTCGACCAAGGCTGACTTGGTCACAAGTTATGCAGTCGGCGAGGCGCTTCAGAGATCTACTGCAGGGGCGCAGAATTACCTGACAATGTTCGTCCGAGACAAATTTGGCAACTCTCTCGATCAGCAAATCATGGTGAGCGCGACGCTTGCAAGTAGCATGAGTCTCGAGCACTGTGAAGTTGAAACGATCAGCCTCTACGAATATGAGGTGCAATACGAGGTTACGAGGGCAGGCGACTACTTGCTGGATCTGATGGTATCAGGGATTTCTCTAGATTCAGGGCCTTTCAGGCTCTCGATATATCCTGCCCAGACACATTTTAAATCTTGCATAGCCCACACTAGTTCTCTGCTACCCAAGGCCGGGTCCCGCTCGTCATTTCCGGTATATGCATACGATAAGTTCGGAAATGCGCGCACTGAAGGCGGGGACGACTTTCGGGCAAGTCTTAGCGGACCTGCTCTGGTAAGTGCTGACGCATATGATTGGGAAAATGGCACCTACACTGTTTCCTTTTTTCTGCGAATCTCCGGCGCCTACGTACTCTCGGGTTTCCTGGGGGTAGACTCCTTCCTTTATATGCCAGATTTACTTTGTGAACCCGGAGACATTCATGGAACATCCAGCGAACCTAATTCGCCGATTGCCACGGAATTGATGGTTGGCACCGACACAGAAGTCTTGGTTCAAACACGTGACATGTACGGGTCAAAAGTGGTGAAGTGCGATGATCCTGTTGTCATTGACATTGTTTCGGTGAGAACAGACTCTGGAGTGTATATGTCGTACACGGGCACTTCGTATGATATGAACGGTAGACAGCAGTGCGTCAATGGTCTCCACTCGCTCAGCATCTCTGCCCCTGGAACAACAAGCGGCATCACTCTTTCGGGACTGTACTTGGTTTCAGTCAAGATTGCGGACGAGCACATTTTTGGTTCACCTTTCCGAACGATCGTGAAGGCTGGCATCTCATCGCCGAGAGGCTGCACTGCAGAGGGCAAACAACTTTCTGTCGGTGGCGCTACAGCGGTGCGAAAGAGCGTCGCCGGTGTCGAGGAGTCCTTTACTGTACACTCCCGGGACGAGTATGGAAATCGAGTCCAATTCGACCCTTTCCTTCCGCTCGACGTTTTCCATGTCGTACTACAGCAACAGGGCGCTGCTTGTGACACCGATGGGAACCCTGTGGATGCATTTGCGTACTGTATCCTCGCTAAGGTGTCCAACAACATGGACTCCACTCATTCTGTACGCTACACACCCACAAAGGCAGACAAATTTGAGGTTGTGGTGCGGCTAGTTCGCGACGAGCAGTACATTCTCATCTCAAACTCGCCATTCACCACGACCGTCATACCGGCAGAAATCTGTGTTGGCCGCACGCAGGCTGTAGATGTGCCGGAAATGATTTATGCGAATCGCTTCACTACGTTCAAGGTTGTCGCCCGAGACCAGTTCGACAACGTAATTAGCACTCCTGTGTCCACTTTCGACGCATTTTATTCTCGACGAGACGAACAGCTGACGGTCGAGTCAACCTCAGCTGACGTCGTGATCAACACTGCAGACGGCTCATACGAGGTTGGTTTCACTGTCACAGCTGCTGGTCGCTACCATCTGGATGTGACACGTGGCGGCATCCGCATTCTCGACTCCTATTTTGTCATTCAAGTGACACCCGGCGATATCTCCTATTCGCAGTGTACACTGGACGGGGGAGGTTCCGAGGGTGGGATTGTCGGCCACGACGCGACATTTAGCATCATGGCACGCGACACTTTTGGCAATCAGCTCACGGTCGGCGGGTACATTTTTACAGTGCAAATATACAAACCAGACGACTCTGAGATGGTTGATCCACTTCTCGAACCTGTTCCCATCGACAATCATGACGGGTCATTTTCGGTGACCTACAAGACTGAGATTGAAGGTATGCACAAGCTTCGCGTCGTATCTGCCAGTGGCGAGCCCGTGCGCAATGGCATTGTTAGTATTCCTTTCATGTTGGACGACAAAGTCTCTCTCCCTGGACGCACGATCGCGGTTGGGCCTGGTACGACCGCTTGCTTCGTTGGGGAGTTGTGTGGGTTCAAAATCCAACTACGGAATTCCGCGGGCATCAACCGGCCCCACAACGATGTGAGAATTGATGCCTCTTTGCATCTCATAGCGGACGGTGCCGTGCTCACGGTTCCCGTTACCATCGCAGACGAGGGGAGAGGTGTTTATGCTGGTTTGTTCTCATCGGACATATCTGGCGAGTACGAACTTGGCGTGCGTTTTCAGGGTGAGCACATACAGGGCTCGCCTTTCACCGTGCGTCTTTATCCTAGCGCCACCGACAAGGTGGCGTCACTGGTGCTGGGTGGATCATTCTCATCCGTCGTTAATCAGGTTGTGACTTTCAAGATTTTTGCCAAAGACCAATTCTACAACGATCAGATGTACAATGCGTACGACGGCGCGGACGACTTTGCTGTCCTCCTCGAGAGTGGCACTCTCTCTTACTCTTTCTCAGCGAGTGTAGTCAACAATGCTGACGGGACATACACCGTGTCCTACACCACGACACGCTCCAGTGACTATAAGATGTATGCAACCCTTCGAGGTGAGCTCATGAGCACTTGGACGGGTGTGGTAGTTGCCCCCGAAGTGGTCAACACTGATGCATGCCTCATAGATGCTTCTGGGTTGCGCTCGCATGATGCAGGTGAGGTGGGCTCGGTCCTGGTCCATGCACGTGATGTGTACGGTAATTCCGTTTATGGAGGACTGGAGGCGTTCAACATTTCAATCAACAGACCAAATGGTGAACAGTCACACATTGGTGTAGCGCGCCACTGTGACAGTGCTTGTGTCCTGTCGGGTGCCTGCCCGTGCAGTGAGCTCACGATGGGTGTTTATGGCGCGCATGTTTCGATGACTAAAGCAGGAAAATATCAACTTCTTGTGGATCAGAATGGCATTTTCCTCCCCGGGGTGCCGATCGACATGTCAATTTCGGCCTCTTACGTGACGACAGAGAAGTCGACTGTCGACGGCTGCGAGACTGTCTGCGATCCGCACATCTTGGCTTGTTCCACCTCATCAGACATCTGCCCGCCGTGCTCATGCCCTAGCTTGAAATCGATTCAAGCAGGTCGCTCAGTGACTCTTACCATTCGGTCGCGCGATCGCTTTGGCAACGCTGTCTCTCACGGCGGTAAGGTATTCAAAGTGGCACTGACGAGGCCGATTTCACAAGGCGCCGCTGGCTGCTATCTGTCAGAAGGATGCGCGTCGACTCTAATCCTCTTCTCTCTCAAGGACAATGATGATGGGAGCTACGCTGCCGTGTTGGACGGTGAAGCTCTTTCAGTTCCAGGGTCGTATCTCCTCTCAGTTACCCGTCAGGACGCGCAAGTGTACGGTTCTCCATTCTCTTTTGAAGTCACACCAGGCCGAGCTGCATCTGGCGATGACTCTTCTGAATACACTGTAACAGAACTTGCGACAGTTGGGATTCATTCAACCTTCACAATTTTTGCAAGGGACAAATTTGGAAACCAACTGACAACTGGCGATGAACGTTTCGTGGTTTCGATGACCGGCGCTTCTTTGTCCATCCTAGGCATGACCTCTTCTGGCAGTGTCGAAGATGATGGCGACGGTACGTACTTTGCAAACTTCAAGGTGGAACGTGCTGGCACGTACATCCTCACCGTAAAGCTCGACGGTGGAATTATCTCTCCGGGAACAACTACTGTAAGTGCCAGTCTGTGACCAAGTGCAATAATTTTGCGAAGGTCCTTTTCTTGATTTCGCATGTCTCTGCTCTCCCATTAGCACCCTTTTCACATATGATCTTCTTAGTTTTCGTGCACTTTCGGAATGCAGGTGGCGGTGATTCCCGGTGCCGTCGATCCCAGTATGTCCTCGGTCGACGGCACGGGACTCGAAGATCTGCAGCCCGCGGGCGATCCGGCGATTGAACCTCACTTCGTTCCGCCTGAAATTCGTGCAATTCCGCGTGATCGCTTCGGAAATCTTTATTCCTTTAACGGTCTCCCGATTCGAGTCTCATCGTCAGGACCAGTCGATGTTGTGCGACATACGTCAGACACCGCGTTTTTTACATATGTTGACTGTGGTGTGGATTGTTCTGAGTACTTGTATTTGAATCCGTTGACCGTGTCCGGTGAGTACAAAATTGATGTTCTTCTCGACATTATGGACCAGAGTGGTGCTGTGACATCCACGGTCTCGCTTCTTCCGAAGCCAGCCAAAGTTAAGGTCATTCCGTCCAGCACAGCTACTGAGCGCTCCACCTTTTCTGGACCGGGGGCCACCGAATGTGTGGCAGACAAGATTTGCTCTTTCCGTATTCAGGCGTTTGATGCTTTTGGAAATATGGTCGACCAACAGGGAGACCCGTTTGAGGTGAAGCTTGTGCGCCAGGACGCGTTCCCAGAGTCAAATGTAATCTCTGTGCCTTCCAAGTCCGCATTTGATATGGACACGGAGACTTTTGACGGCAAGTACGACGTCCATTATCAAGTCACGCACGCGGGAATCTACTCTCTGCAGGTGGTTCGGTATGGGGTCAATCTAGAGGGGTCCCCAGGAATCGTGAGAATCTGGCCAGGGGATGCCCAGGCAGAAACAACAGATCTTGAAGGATTTGGGACCGTTTCTGCTGTAAAAGGAGGAAGTGTGCTTTTCACAGTTGTGGCGAAAGATTTTTATGGAAATATAGCGCCAAAGCCTTCAATCCTTGATTTGCTAAGGATAAGTACAAATGTTGGAGAAGACGTGCTCAAAATTCTTGCACTATCGGGTGGTAAGTACGGTGTCGAATTTCCCGTCGACGATGCAGGGATATGGCCAGTGAGTATCTTGGTTGGCAGCCAGCATATTGCAGTAAGTCCCATGATCATCGAAGTGCAGGATTCAGTCAGCGACAGTCCTAACTTCAGATTTTGCACAGTTGACGATCCACTCACTGGCAGTGTGGCCAGCATTCTGATCAGCACTGCAGGGATTCCACAGACGATTCGAATCACCCCCCGCAACAACGCAGGTGATATCGTCCCTTTGAGCGGCGTCAAGTTTGAAGCTCGTCTAGGCGACACCACGTGTTCCACGTGCCAATCCGCTTCATCCGTACTTGAACCAAGCGACGTCACTTGGTGCTGCGTCGATAATGATGTGGACCCGCCTGCTGTAAGGTATTCGTCGCTTCGTGCGGGCACTGTGCAAATGGATGTAACCATGTACCGCCCAGACCTGTCCAACAGTCACCCTCACATTTTCGGGAGCCCGTTCAAGGTGGCGATACAACCCAGTGCCACCAATGCGGAGAGAACTACTGTTGCGCCGATCACGCTGTCGACAACGAATGTGTCGACTGCAGGATTCCCGTCTCAATTTGCAATCATGGCAAAAGATGTCTACGGCAATGTTCAGATGTATGAGCCTTCGGCGATTGACACGGTGGCGATTTCCGTGTCGGGCCCTTCTCACACGAATGCCTCCGTGCGAGACCAGGCAGATGGCACCTTTTTGCTGGCTTTTGCCCACACGCGGGCGGGGCAATATCGAATCAGCATCTTCGTGTCGGGGGCGTTGGTGAGCGCGCAAAGTGTTTTGCTGACGGTCGAACCAGATATCCTGTTCGTTCGAGCCTCCACGGTTGAGTTCGGAACGTGGAGATATTTAACTGGCGACTTGACGGCGACTGCCGGCATGGCGAGTGTCAACATGGTACAGGCTCGGGACGCGTATGGGAACGCACTGGTAAGAGAGCAAGGTAATTTCAACATGAACTTGACCGGTCGGAGCATCACTGTGGTGAGGACATTCCGCTACAGCAATCATGGGATGTTCACGTTGGAACACGCGATTACGGCTTCAGGTCAATACTTCTTGTCAATATTTGGTGTGTCCGAGTGCACAAGCGCATTTGACTGCGACCACGTCACACGCTCGCCTTTTCGGCTGAAAGTATCTGCTGGAATAGTGGAGGCATCCAATTGCGCTGTCTATGGTCCTGGTGTCTTCTTTGCCATCGCCTCCTCTGACGCGCGGATCTTCATCCTCCCGCGCGACATGTATGGAAATCAGGTCTTTCAGGAGCTTAGCACGAAAGACTTCAACATGACTTTGACGTCGCGCGCGGAAGCAACGAGCTCTGGCCTTTTCCAGTATTCGCCACTCGGCACAATTGAGATCGTTACTGACGGGGTGATTGGAGAATTTTCAACCTCTGGAATCCAAGTGACGTACACGGCCCCGATGCCGGGGTCGTATGAGATGGTGATATGGCACAATGGAGAGGTCATTGGCGGAACGAATGGGCGTTCGTGCGGATCGAACAAGCCTTGTCCTGTTGTGGCGATGTCGAGTCCGCCAAGTGTGACCAAGTGTCAATTTTCTGACTCAGGGGGACATATTTACGTCCACTTCAACGAACAGACGAACAACGCGAGCAAGTCTAGCAGCTTTCCATGTGATGAGCTGTTCCAAGCTGCGACTGTCACGACCTTCGCTGCGGACACTGCAGATGCCAGATGTACCTTCCTTTCGACCCAGCTTCTTGACATCACGCTGGGGTTTGGCGCATCAGTGCGTATCAACGATGACCTCCAATGGATCGATGGCAAGCTGAAGCAGCGCGCCGTCTGCCTTGCGCGGCACCCGTTGCGCGTCTGCTTCGAAAATTCACTCGCCCTTGAAGGTGCTGTCCGCGTCGATCGACCCGGAAATCCACCGCGCCCGACTCCAATCTTGAAAGCTCCGGGCACCGTTGGACCCTGCGACGGTGTGACCCTTGATGCGTCGGCGTCATATGGATCTATGGGGCGCCCGCTACAGTTTTACTTTGGTATGATGCCTGGGGTGAGCAATGACCAGCAAATTCGTTCCTACGTGCTGGGGCAGATCAGAGCACCATTTACAGCGGCTTCTATTTCACTTCCGGCTGGGCTTCTCCAGCTCGGAGAAACGTACACTTTCATGGTGCGTGTGGTCAACTTCATGGATATTTCATCAACAGGCACAGTGACAGTGGAACAGCGTGCAATCAATGGTCCCGCCGTCATAATTGAGGGCCCGAACAGGCTGGCTGTCCGTTCTACACAAGCTCTCCGCCTCCGCAGCAAGTTTGCACTTTCTTCATGTGTCAACGGTCCCGAACATGTGAGCCTCGCATGGTCGTATGCCACAGACACAGTTTCCTCCCCTTTCATTCTCAACTCGATCACACGGGAGACACGTACACTTTTCGTGGAACCGCTCTCGCTCGATCCAGGTGTCATCTACACGTTTTCTGTTGTCGCCTCGATGCGCTTCAATCCAACCGATACCGGTGTGGCGTCCGTGTCTGTATACTGTGAGTATGCGCCGTTGGTGGCACGCATTGTAGGGGGAGAACGGTCGGTTTCTGCCACAGAGAGCTTCACACTCGATGCTTCTCAGTCGATCGATCTCGACGGGATCAAAAGTAAGATCACTTTTGGATACAAGTGGAGTTGCAAGACACCAGACGGTCATGAGTGTTTCGACGATGTTTACGGTATCTTATCCACCGGCAATGATGCTGTCAACATTCCACCCTCAATCCTTTTCCCGGGCGTGTACCTTTTCACAGTTGAGGTCTCCAAGGAACCTGGTCCCCGTACATCGAAAGCCACATCATTCGTGTTCGTTATGGCTGCTGGCCAGCTGGACGTCCAGATTCAACCCTTGATCGCTTTGAAGGTGAACTCGAACGAACGATTAGTGCTGTCTGGAAATTTCAACGCCAATGAACTGTGTCCTGACGCCGACGTTCGATCAAACACCAGCGCTCGCAACACCAGAGGGTCCATAGTGAATGCGTCCGACGGCTCGATAAGCAAGCAGGGTCTTGAGATCAGGTGGTCTCAAACGGAAGGTGGAGAGGTACTACTGTATCCTTCGCTCATATCGACTCCAGTAACTCTGCAGCATCTCGCTGTGAGACCCGACGCGCTCGTGCCCGGCAGCTTGTACCGCTTTCGGCTTGTTGTCAGCTGCGTGCAGCCTGGTCTACGGCGGTCCGGTCTGGGTGAAATCGCCATTCGTGTCAACACTGCGCCATCGTCGGGACAATTTACGGTTTCTCCGTCGACTGGAACGGGATCCGATACGTCATTCCTGTTGGAGATGCTTAACTGGGTTGATGATAAGGAGGACATGCCCTTGAGCTTTGAATTCCGATATTCGACTTCTGCAGAACCGAACAAAGAGATCCCAGTTGGTTCTGTTGACTCAAATTGGTTGGAGACCGTCCTTCCTGGTCCTCTGCATGGCGATGCTTCCCATATTGTAACGCTCATCGGGTATGTAGCAGATATTTACGACGGACGCGTTCGCGCGGTTTCTTTGGTTGAAGTATTTCGTTTTCTCGATGACACGGCACTTCGCGCTTCTGATCCCGGGAAAACACTAAATTCCTACATCGCCACGGGGAATATTGAGGGAATAATCGCGATGATCATCTCGTTTGCAAGTGAAGGTAGCTTGGACTGTAATAAGCGTGATTCCATGATTGATAATCTACAGGCTGCCTCTCGGAGGTTAGTCATGAACAAGGTTGAGGTTGCAGGTTTTTCATCTGCCATCAAGTCGCTGCAAAAGGCTCCTTGCAATGGATCTCCCACCGCAACGCTTTCAGACGAATCAACTGGAAAGGCACTTCTCCTCGTTGAGTCGCTCGCTCAACGCTCGATCGGAGCTGGGCTAGACCGTACAGCCAATCTTGAGATCGCAAACACGCTTAGTGGGACACTCGGTGAAGTCGCAAAGAAGAATCTACGACGCCGTATGATGCGTCGCGTTCTCGACCTCGTGGCCCGGCAGAGGGAATTTCTTGCGTTTTCACCAATGGGTGCAGGCTTGCGCAGCTCAAAATTGCCCTTATTCGACCCCAAGTCGCGGGCGGACATGCTTACTCGCACGGTCAAAACGTTACAAGAATCCCAGACCGTGGATGCTGTGAGGGGCGAGGACGCTCAATCAACTGATACTGATCTCATTCAGATGAAGGCGCGCCTGAGCTCTCCCATGGCGCTCTCTGGAATAGAGCTCAAAGCAGGTGGGAGCAGTTTCATGACACCTGACTCGGTCTTTAGTGAGACTGCTGGAGCAGGAACTTCTAGTGTGTCACTCAAGGCCAAAAATTCGAATTTCGCCGAATCACCTTATGATTCTGATTCTGATGTGGGCAATGTAGCATCCTGCGACCTTGGCACTCCGATCAAGGGGCTAAGGGACCCAATCGGGGTTTCAATGAGTAGCAAGAGCAGTAGTCCGATAAGCTCGACGAGCGTTTGCCTTTCAGGCCCCCAGCGAGGCAAACTTTATAAGGGAACCCCGATTTCTGGTTGTGAGGAATCATGCGGCCCCCTGGTCTCGTGCGAGTTACAAGCTGAACTCGAGTGCGCAAGCGAGCTCTGGAATACGTGCGTGAACGCAACGGTGGACAGTTGTCGGTTTTGGAACCTCGACCAGAATGACTGGGATGGCGAGGGTTGTGTCGTTGACGCAATTGAAGAAGGCAGTGGACTTCAGTGCCACTGTTACCACCTGACAGACTTCGGTGGCGCGATCGATTCCTTGATGCCAGAGATGAACTTTGTTGATCCTTCAAATCCTGGTGCTCTTTTCAAAAACATTTCAGCGGACAAGATTTTTGTGATCAGTGTCATCTGTGGAATGCTGCTCATATACTGGTCATTGTGTTTTTGGGGCTGGCGCCAAGACAAAGTCGATAACTACCGTACCCTCGAGTCATTGAGTCATCAGGCAAATGCGAAGGAGCGGCACAGATTTCCTTTAGCAACTGATGCTAATGCGGCGATGTTGGCGGGCAACAACTTCAAGCTCTTACAAGGGTCTGTCCGCGGGAAGCTGTCCCGAAGTATCATGATGATTAAAGCGAAAGTCACCAATTTGTTCGCCACTGAGCACAAGCTTTTTGGCGCTTTTTTTTCAAAGAGACGGCACTTCACGCGTCCGAGGCGATTTACTGTTCTTTTTTGTATGATCATCGGCAACATGTTCATCAGCGCAGTCTTTGCGGGCACAGAAAATTCGACTTTTGTCACGAAGGTCATCATGGGGGTGATCGCCGGCATTATCATGTTGCCTGCCACATTTTTTTTCAAGCTGCTATTCATGCTGCTAGATGTAGATGCACGCACCAAGGAACGCTGGGAGCAGGAAGCCGTTGAGCGTGCGAGACGTCAAATTGCGGGGCTTGCAACTACTTTGACAGTTGGACCCACTCACGCTGGGGTGGCTGCTCCTCCCATGCACCTACATTCCGAGCACCATGTCCGACTCCAGCGCGGTTTCGTTCCATATCCTGAAAGTATTCGCATGGATAATTCTATAGTATTCTCTCCCGGCCGCGCTTTTCGCCGCCGCCCCACCCGTCGTACGGTTCGTGACTCATGTGAAGGATTACCTGCGGCACCTTCCTTGTTTTCCCCTGCGATAGATAGCATATCCAGTTCAGCGAAGTCGATGGATGTTCCCGTCAACGAAGTGGGCTCTTACATTCCACGTCGTGCGCTCCCCGTGCGCAAGGGCGTCCGCCCTCCAGCTCCTTTGGTAGTCGTGCCTCGAAGTGTTTTTGATGATCGCGCTGTAAATGGAGGATCACTCGAGGCTGAAAGCAAACCATATCGTGGCACCGTCTCGTTGGCGCCGGAGATTACCTCAGAGATTGAAACGCAGATGACTCATCAGAGACTGTCAGATACCACAATGCGATGTGAAATCGAGCGACTTGAGAACACGATTCATCCCGCAATGCAACCGATTGAGGACGGGTTGTCCCTGAAGGGTCGGACGCGTCTTGAATTGTCCATTGCCAACAAGTTGGTCAGTAAGCTCACTGTGCAGCAAAGGGAACGCACGGCGACACACAGAAAAGTACGACTCAACCACAATTTGCAGTATGGTGCTTACTGCGTCGCGTTCCTCTGGTACGATTTTATTTCTACCCACGTCAACTAAATGCAGGGTTCCTGGCGTTTTGTTATCGTTATTTGCGCTTGGAAGTTTCATGCAAAGCTTCACACACATGCATGTTGACTTTCCATGAGACCAGGTATACCACATGCTGCTACTTCTGCGTACTCTATGGCCTCACCTTCACAACAGACATCGAACAGGTTCCCACTACTTCCCGAGGCTTTTGCTTGCTGCGTACCCTCTCGCTCCTGCTATTTTTGCGTGGAAAGCTTCACATTGGGTGCGTGCGTTTTTTGGACTGACAAGGCAGTCTTAAACTCTCGTGTATCATTGCAGGCGTGGCTCATTTCTTTCTTCATCTCAGTTCTACAGGATCTGCTGGTTTCAGAGACAATCGTGATAGCTTGGAAAACTGCTGTCGGGGCGCTGATTTTTCCAAACATCGCTGCATTTCTCGCTGATCGAATCGCTCGTAAGTACAAGTGAGTTGGAGTTAAGTTGGGTGCCTTCATTACGGTGCATTTGAGAAATCTTAAAAAACCTCTCGTTCCAAGACACCGTTACGAACACATTTACACCAGAGCACACTCCGCTGACTGCTTACTGATAGCGAAACTTGCCGTGATATTGACTGCACACTGCTAGCGAAGTTCTATTTCATGCCGTGAAATTGACTTGTGGAACTTGCGTCAACGAAATACTCCATGCAAACGAGCGGTACGATTCTTTCAATCCTGGTTGCAAGATACACCAATCAAGCACAATAGCATGATCCGAAACTGTAAGTCACGCTGACAACACAGCAGAGAGGACAAGTTGAGATTGCCGGGGAATAGCAGTACATTTGTCATCGTGCACAACGCGGTTGCCATCAGAATCCAGAAGTGTGGGGGCTCGTCCGTTGGGAGACCAACGTCCAAAATGTAGTTTGTTGACTGGCCTGTAGTATTGAGAACTCCTGCGCGTAAATTCGTCTTGTACAGTGGCGCCTGACAGGACACGAAACAGATCACTTGATGGAACACTCTATCCAGGTGGTACAGATTCAATTGTCTCAACACGAAGCCAGTCCACCTGGTAGTCATGTGAATCCACGGCGCTGTAGTGTGCCACGCAATTAAAGTGGATCACTGGCATGAGGCTCATCATCTCGCCCACATTCGGAGTTCTCAGCTTCTTGTGACGCCGATCCCATCTGTCAAGACAAGTAAATGGTGGAAACTCGCGATGAAGACCAGAACTTCCGTCCAATTCCTGGACGGGATTAAGTGGTCCAGGGGATGTGGGTGGGGGAACTTTGCCTAGCTGCTTCAAGAAAAAGCCCCGAGATGTACACTCCATCATCGGGTGCATTTGACACGTCATCGTCCCGTTCCATACTTTTAATGATGAAGACAAAATTCAGGGTGTCAACCGGGACCTGTTGCGATGCTGGGAGTGAGGAGACTTTCAGAAACATAGCCAGACAAAGCTGTCAAAACATGCTAATACCCAGCCGTCTAGAAACATAGCATATGCAGAATTTGGGTACATGATATCGGCGTGCATGAGTTTGAAGGGCGCCAGTCATGAATCCTTGGGGGTAATAGAATCCCGGAAGCCAAAAGCAATTTGGCTGACCCACAGTGCACCATTTGTTGAAAAACTCAATTCGTCGATGAAAATCATTCATCCAAGAAGCAAGAGGCTTCAGACACGGATAAGCAACTCTGGTCCAAACTCCAGGAACTTGATTGTTCTGAAAGGCCAAGTACATAGATTCTAACTCAGCGGACATGACGACAATTCTGCGGAACGAGACACAGCTTTTATCCGCATGAAAATACAAGAGTGAGCGTGCAACCATGATTAGCAGGCAGGAACAATTGGGTTCATCAGGTGATGCGAGGGGAAAGTGAAAGCTACCCCTTGATTGCCTTACGCAGGTCTGAGAGCGTTGAGTTCATAGCAACAATGAGCTTATTGAATCGTTCCATCTCTTGCAAAAGCACCTGCGCCGTGTATCATATTTCCACCTCAATATTGAGTCGAGGATGAGATCAGATGCATCCATAGGTCGCTTCGACATCATGTGATGGCCAATAATCACCGTGTCGAGTGAACGGTAGGTGCCGTTCTCATTCAGATCGAACATACCAGCTGCGCCATTTCCTCTATCAAAACTATCTGGCATTGAAGCCAGAAACAAGGCCGCCAGTTCATCGACTGACTGCTCTGGAGATTTTGCTCCGTCTGCTCCAACGACAACAACACCGCAAGCCATCAGCGAAGAACCCGGCCACATTCACGACATAAAACCACGCGCTTTCATATCAATACAGGGCGTTTCATAGTGCACGCAGTTGTTGTTTGCGATGAGTGAAATCAGTGAGGAAAAGAACCGGCGTTTGCTCCGCTCACACGAGGCTGAAGCCCGAGAATAGATTCATACATTGCTTTCGTTTCTTGAAGTTGAAATGCAATATTCGCATTGTCGTGCATGCCAAATACCTGGCAGCGCACGCTCAAATGACGCAAAGAGCTGACCGATCATGATATCCCAATTTACAAACGCTCTGCTTGATTCAAGAAAAACATCACCGTACCTCTGGATTGTCCATTGGTGGCAACATGTCAAGGTAATGCATCAACTTTTCATATGAAGCCACCGCAGGAGAGTAGTAGATCCCAGAATCAGAAAACTTGTACGACTCATCATGAACGACTACTTCTCCCTTGTAGTACTTGTCGAGGATGGCCATGAGACAGCGGCGATCCTGGTATGGCCATGATGAACCATTGAGAGGCAAGGCTAGCGACAGATTTCGTGACATTTGAACGACACTGATGAGATTAGAGCCCCAGCAGCTACACATCGGATGTGTACAGAATATCAGGACACAGCTTTCAAATCAGAGCACTCGTTCCGTTTCAGATGCCCATCTGCGTTGAACTTAAGTGTCTAATGTACATGAAAGCTATGTCTTTTATACATGAAAGCTAGACCTTATGGGACAAAAATTGATCAACACCAGACCTGGTCATCTGTGACCCGACCTCCATAATTCACATGTCCAGTTATGTAAGTCAATGCAGACCATGGCATATCCTCGAATTTTTGAACGAACATTTTGAGCACATCCTTGGCACATAAAATGTCTGAAGTGTTGAATTCGTAGCGAATATTCCAGCCAAGGGGTCCATACTTCCTTCGCTCCTGGAGAGTTGCGTGAAAGAAAGCCAATGCAACGAGCAATTTCTTCCAGTAGATTTCGTCTCTTGCACTTCTTCCCGCCTGGCACTCCCACTCAGGGGCACCAAGAGTCGTGAATGTGCCAATCAGATTTGCGCGAATCCCACGAGGAGGCTCGTTGGTAAGCTTGATACCACTTTGAAGAATCGAGACTGGGAAAGAGCTTGAAGGCTGCGATGTGAGCCACAGACGGAAGTTTTCATCATCAACTCCCTGCAAAGAAAGAAAATCACATAGCCTGTCCAATAGCCAATTCTTCAATTCCCCTGAACGCCACAGTTTACGGTCACCCTTTCCCCCGTTTGAAACAGGAGGAAAGGGGAGAAGATAATTCGAGCCAACCCGAGCCATTCTTGCCTGTCAATTTCGAGCGGTAATCCCAGCTAATGGCTCGTATCATTCGCGAAAATCAGCTGGGGCACAACTAGATCAACTGACGCTATCACGATTCACTCAACCTTGGCAATTCTATTCCTTGTCACGATTTGGGACCACCTGGGTCGTAAATGAGTTGACTAATTTTTCAAGTGCAGGCATCCACGAGGTACAAAGATGGCAATTCATCAAACAGACCTGGTCCAAGTGTCACCGGATCACAAATAATTGTTGAATATTAGACGACGTGAAATAGCCAGGCTCTTTTCGGCGTGAGGCATTCAGTTCACGGGATGCATCAAGAAGCACAAAATGTGAGGCACAATACCCATTCTCCTTTCTTGGTGGACTGCGCAATCAGCCTTTCAGCTACGGGCCCCTGTCCCTGCCCAAGAGATATGCTCTGAAATTTCTGCAAGTATCCCCTTTCCTCGACGAATTTGATTAGCGAAGCCGTCGGATCAGACCTGGTGTGAAGGGCCTATAAAGATGAATCACGGCCACGTATCTAGTTGCTGCGACTACACAAACATTCACATCTTTTTGTCAACGGCATACCCGGTCGACAGTACGAATATTATCGGCGTCACAGCAGCAGAATCCGTGAAGACATCCGCCAGGACGATTGGAGGGGCCTCTATATATTCTCGACCCATCTTCTCTTCTACAAGCCTTTCGGTAGAGAAAACAAGCTTTTCTTGCCGGAATATTTTGACAACACACATCTTTTGGAAAGAGTTCAGAGAATCACTGTACGGTTCGGGCAGCGGTTCTGAGTGCGGCGCCTCTGAGTTTGACCAAACCTAACCAGAGGGTGACACTACCAGTTGAATTAACAGACAATGTACAGGGACCAGAGAACTGGTGAAAATGAAGGGAGCAATCTTGGCATTCGAAGACATGCCGCGAAAATTGACTTGTGTAAATCCCCAACAAAATTGCTCAGGAACTTTGAGGCAACACATGAAGAGGGTGACACAACCTTCCAGTCCTTCAGATGTTCCATAATGTGGTCTGAGAATCCGCCAAATTGATCAGGGAGGACATCTTCAATCGCAGAGCACAAGTCCCAGACGTTTGCTGGGTAAACACTCAAGTCCCGACTTTTTGCAGGCGTTAAAGACAAACCGCCTCGAAGTAGGAAATTCCATTCACGCTGATTGATTTCAGTCGCATTTCGTAATATTGCTGTGGTAATCAGGAAGGAGAATATCAACTTGTGGCGCTCAAAAAGACCTCTGCAGACATTTCGATACATAAATCTGGTAGTAAACGCCATGAGAATCTTCAGGCGCTGGTCTACGTCATTGTTTTTGTCTGAAGCGTCGATGCAGCTATTGAACAATGTTTTGAAGTATTCAAGAGAGTACTGGTACATCGGGTCCATATTCGGGAGATCCGCGATCACGAAGTAGAGCAAAGAGCCACGTGTGGCAACAGAACGGTATTTTTCACGTGCAGCTGCAATGGAGAGGTTTGTTTCCTCAGCTTCTGCGACACGCTTGTTGATCATCGTTGAAGTAACCTGAAGACAAGTTAGCTCACAAGTAACTACAAGAAAATTCCATTGAGGAGAAAAGGCAGCGTTCACCGCTGCAATCCACGAGATCAAGCACAGATGAAACTAGGTCGACATATTTCTCTCATTTCACCTTTTCAGCCAGTGGGCGAGCTTACCTTGGACTGCTGCAACGTGTTGATCAGAGGTTCGTTATCGAGAATCATTCCTTCGGTCTCCTTTAGCAACTTCAATACCTTTTTAGCACCTGTTGTTAGTTGGTCTGCAGAAGACGGGTCTCAGAGCCTTCAGGCTTCATTCATTTTTGATCGAAAGGCTTTGACAAACCTTGTCTTGAAGGTCCGCAAGCTGTTTTTTGTCGTTCGCCATAGATACAACCAATTTGTCCTTGGCAGTCTCCAAATCAGGGCGCTCTTTGCGGACCACATCTCCCAGTAACTGTAATCCGATTTCTCGGAGAGAAGCCATTCAGAGAATCACCATGGCAAATCGTAACCAGATTTTGTTTCTAGTCTCATCTTATTAACCTGATCCTCGAGTCCATTCAGTGTTATCATGAAATTGATGACTGTCGCCTTGATACAAATATCCGGCAGGTAATGCGGGTTTGGCAACTTTGTGGTGATGTAAAATCGGAACTTTTCATCATAGTCAACATCCTGAGTGAGGAAAGCTGAGATTAAAGATTTGATTTTGTAACAATGAGCACAGGTCCTGTTGCGAAGTTGTGTGTTTGTGTGTTGAAAGTTTTGCCATGTCATTTCTAGAGGGCCCGAAATCGTGTACCGTTTCGCCAAGACGAATCAGAAGGCGTCCGCCCTGCTTGAATAATTGCCTTGTCAAGATAGGCTCCAGGGCAGGATCTAACTCCTCGTGAACATCCTCCAGTAGAAGGGGGTTTCCATTACGCACACATGCCTCGAGCGTTTGTAAGTATTTGTCGTCAGCTAGCTTGATCAAACGAAGCCCATTCTGTTCTTCCGAATTCCTTATCCACCTATTCGCCTGGAATCGATATGAGCATTGGTAGCATTTCTCAGTGCTTAAAGAAGGAATGATGCTGTGGGGAATGATAATGCGAAACCACACCTGCATCTGCGGGTCAATCAAGAGCGGCCACCGTCTGGTATTCTTGACCAACACCCCATTTGTAATGGACACATCATCGCTTGGTAGTCCGGATATGTTCCAAGATCGAACTTCGACAGGTTTTGAGAGCACCCCGGGTAACGAAAACTCGTGGCTACAGGGGACCTCCACTTCTTTCGCATGGTCGACCCAAAGTTCGATAATATTCTTTCTGTAAACCCCAGTGAATGGTCCGACATATGCAACGCACGCTGCTGCCAAAAAAACATTGCCTACAAGCTTTTCAAGCGCATTCTCGAGCTGCGAGGTTGTTTCTGTCCACGCGACCTGACCGATTGTGTGGATATGAGAATGAGCAGACCGAAACATTCACTTCAGCAGATCTGAGGCAAAACATGACATGCATCGATTTCAAACATTGCCTGCTCGTCTCCGAGCGCTGCCGTAAGCTTTCCAGCGCGAAACAATCGCGCTTCACACAGCGTCGCCTGATCTGCTAATCCTTGTTTTTCGGCCAAGGCGTCATTCAGTTGAGTCTCAAGCATGATAACGTTTTCTTGAACTGCTTGTAGATTATCCCTCTTCGCATTCAGTGAAACCGTAGCGCTCTCCATCTGGGCATTCGCTTCAGCTAGCTTTGCCTTCTTTGGTTCAACATCTTTTGCCACCCTCGAATACACATTCATGGCCAGGCACCACATGCAAAGGCCCTTGGCGGCTCGTGACACCTGATAGATACCCCGGGTTGAGCATTCACGAGTACTCTGGTCAAAAATTCACGAGTACTCGTGATATTCACGTCCAGTAGGAACGTGTTCAAACCTAGTTGAGTGACCTCTGGATTATGATATATTGAGATGCAAACATTGAATACCTTGCCAACTGTCTCGGCGGTAAATTCCTCCAAAGATATGTACTTTGCCAAGTTTTTCAATCGTTTCGGATCTATGTTGTCCTTATCGAAATTTAACAGCTGTTCCATGAAATCAACTTCGCCCAACAGTTTTTTGCTCGTCTCCCAATCAGGCTTCCTCCCAAGAAGCACACAAACAGCCTCCATCGTAGTCTGAACCAGCGGGGGCGGCTTTGCGAATGATTTTACCTCAGTAATATCTCCTTTGGTTAGAGAATTCAGAGCAGCTACAGCTGCATTCAGGGCCGGGAGTGCCTCGTCAAGATCTTTTTGTGCGTCTTCCTGAATCACCCGCACGCCAGCTGCGAATGCCTCGACCTGTACATCAATGAAAAATCGTGAACTCAAGCTCTGAACGAACACACAAATTTATTTTGGCATGATACCTCTGCTGCCTCTTCAGAAACAATGCTTTCAACCTTTGAGGCCTCCTGCTTGTCTTTTTCAACCTGCAGATCCCCTGGCAGCTGAGTCCTTTTTTCTATTTCAGTACTCCACAACTCCCGAAGGAATGAAGAACGGCATTGGTGTTGCAACATCTTTTTGACCTGCTTGAGCAGGATTTCGGTAGCAGCAGACTTCTCTTTCAAAACTGGCTCGAGGACGGCTAAATCTGCTTTCGCGGAATCGATCACTCCGCCGACCTGGTGTTACGAAAAGCAGTAAAGTTACAACAGAGCCAATCAGGTGTGATCGAAGGGAAACTGTATTCGAGACCCTATCCAACTGTTTCAAGGCAAGGGACCATTGCCTACCTCTTCCATTTTCTTTAGCCCATTGGTGTATCGATCCAACTGCTCCGAAAGCTCTTGACGTTTTTGACACAAGAGGACTTGATAAAGTTGAATCATGTCAAGGTACGATTTTGGCGAAATGTAGAACTTGCGACGAAGTTCAGCATAAAACTGTTCCGAAAAGGTTTCCACCTATGCATGTCATTCGAATGGAGAAAACATTAGTAAAGGATGGCCATCCAGCTGGCAAACCAAACAAAATCCCACAGAACATTTCAATTCTATCGATTCGAGGCACCGGATGCATAGACGCAACGAGGTATCTGAAAAAATATCACACCAGAATGCAGTAAGATTAGTCCAAAGTATCAACCAGAATGTGATAACTGAAGTCCAGGACGACGAAACACTGTTGATTGAGAAAGGAGAAGAATCGGAAGGCGATCGTTACACAGCTGTAGAGCAAAACTAGAGGCCAAAGACGATTTGAAGAATGGAAGAAAGACTTGGCTATTTGAATTACCTTGGGGATGCCCTTTCACCGACAGATCAAAACGATCTGACTTCAGTTGATTACTTGATAGTAATTTGCAGTAATAAAGAGCGACTTCGAAAACCCGACTTACAACTTCCCCCCCCAATTTTTCTCCCTGTATCGCTACAAGGGGGCCCCATCCCAGCAAAAATTGTGTTTGGAAAGTTTTCTGAGGCACTGCTTGCGTAATATTTGTCCAGAAAATTCAACCCTCCCCTCCTTTCTCTCAACATTCCTTCAGGCCATTCTTTCAGCATAAGTGTGGAGAGAGAATTTTTAAAGTCACTCAACACAAAGAAATCGTATGATATCAATCTACCCAAAATCCTATATGCGGAAAGAGCTTCAAATTCGAAGTACACCCAGGACAACCGTGGAACAACCATACATTGCGGTGCATGGATTGACCGAGCATTCCGCACGAACTTGAGGTGTTTTCATGAACAGCAAAAAAATGACAATTGCATGAATGTTTCGGACAGGATTCGTCAGCAATTCAATTAAACCTGTGCATGGACGAAGGGACACATGCTCGTGAGCGATTGCTTGTGCTCGTTAGAGACACCTTCCAAGAGAGATATGAAACGTTGTGCAACAGTGAGCAAGGCCTCGTGCGGCCACGGCAAATACCTGCAATGAGAAGGATTGTTCAATCGCTTAATCATATGTTTTTATCTCTCGCAGTAACAGAAACGAAAATTAGCAAGAAGTATCCTTTTTAAGGACGCGACCAGTCGATGGTACAGCAATTGATCAGAGAGGGGAACATCCGACATCGTCTTCGGAAGGCCTCCCCTACAGGTGACATGCACAGGACGCAGTGCAAGTTGGCCTGTCCAACGAGGATTGTTCAGGCACTCTGCACAGTTGAGGTGCAATCATTCTTGCTTTGTGACCTGTACGCATGAAATGAAGACTTTGTACACCGAATCCTTCGTCAAAGGCGCGCCGATCGATGCGGCATACCTAAAATAGGGTGCATCACGTCGATCGCAATGAACTGAGCAAAGCACACATAATTTCTTTGCCGCGGATGATGCGGTCGCTGTTACTGTAAATCTGACTTGAGTCATGCGATTTCAATCCAGGAACGAAGCGAGCGAGGGGTCAACTCTCTGCAGTCGGCGATCACGCCATCCCTCTCGTCAGACGCAAAAAGGTTCGGAAGATCTCCAGCATTCAATATTGAATTGATGTCTTCGACGAAGCCCTCGTTGACAATCTGATCACACAGCATGTCAGGCAATCAGAATTCAATTGAGTGAACGCTCAATCGATTTCAAAAGATTCTGAGTCACTGGCACAGCGCCACAACCCAGACCTGGGAATCTGTAAAGAGGAAGACAACGGGAGTGCGATCAACGCCGGCCAAATGGAAAAGTTTCTTCATATCCTCACGAAACTCGTTATTTTCATACCTAGACCATCGAGAGGCAGAAGCGATTGGAACCAAGCATTTCCTCGTTGTTGGAATTGTAAAACGCCGCGAGGTATGGGGGGGGGGGCGGGGGTATTGCACCCCCTAGTCAACTCAATCTGGAAACACTTGTATTCAGCCATGAAAGCTGAAAGACGAGTTAGAGACTGTTTCCCAGATCCACCCAACCCAACCAGCATTGCGTTCCCACGCGGTGACCTACAACATCACGGAATGAGCCAAGAACTTCATAAAGACCATTATTTCACATGGTCAAAAGCGAGAGAGCAAGAACCGGATGATGCGTGCAAGTCGTGATATGTGCTCAATCGCATCCATGAAGAATACGAGGTCCATCGATTTCGGAGAGGAGTTATTGTAGTCTTCCAGATATGAATCCATCAGCTTAGGTATCGCGTTTAAGTCTGGTATCGCCTACAGGAGACCATTTCCGTAAGAAGAGCCAACACACGCAGAAATAGATCCGTAAGAAGAGCCAACACACGCAGAAATAGATTAAATCGGGAAAGTATGGGGGTGACTGGTGGGGACACATCATGCCTCGTAAACCCGGTCATCGCCTATAACTCCCATCCTCAGGTAATCTCCGAATAAAATTGGATAGTGCACAAAAACATCATCAAAATCGCAATCGTAGGAGAATTTGCGTTTGAGCACTACGTGGATCCACTTCGAAAATTGGTTCTGCCAAGATGAGTGAATTCGCTTCAGGTTGCCGGGTCAGGTTGTCGTTCTATGCATTCAGAATCACTATCAGGTGCTATCAGGCCAGTGTCACAGCCCAGCAAGTCAAATAAAGCTGCTCTACGCCATCACGGCTGTGCACCTTATCTTCACGGTCAATGAGACGATCCTGAAATACGCGCATGCACTCATGTGCCCAAAGTCTCGAGTAAGTCACAGTATCTGCGCACTGTTGTTCACGAAGGGATAGAATTCCTTGAAAAACCTTGGAAAGATCACGCAAGTTGAAGGTGTAATGCGATTTCGCTGGTGTGGGTAACATCTCCGAAGAGATTTTCTCGTAGATTTCAATGGAACAGTCTATCGTTGCCTGCAAAACGTTACATGCGAGGTCAGATGATGAGGTTAGTAAAGTGCAGGTTGCTGCAGAAAGCTGGTCGAAAGTCAAAAACCAAAGTGCCTCACATTGCTCAAAGCTCTGATGTCGTTGGGAAATTTGGCCAAATGTCCATCGAGAATCGCCGAGAATATGACTTTCAGCACACTCCGGCTTGGTGGCGACAAGTTGATCATAGTAAAGAATCGGAAAAAGCGCGGAGTGACAACATTTCTCCCTCCACCGGGGGGGCCACAAGCGGCAACGAAAATGGTGTCAACAACATCATTCCAAATTTTTTTCTTGTCCCAGATTCCTCCAACACTTCGGTAGTATTCGAGACTATCTATGCAGAGACGAAGAAGTTCAATCGGAGGCTGTGCACCGTACTCTTCCCGAGCAGGCATGTTGACGTCATCAACGAAGCAAACAAGCTTTTTGTTGATGGGTGCACCAAGCACACCCTTTCGACGTTTCTCAAAGCGAATCTCCAGCATATCCTGCGTCCGTGCAGCTGAAGTTTGTGCCGAAAAATTCACCGTAAAAGGGACCAAGGACTGTTCTTCGATGCGAGAGGTGAGACCATCCGACATGATCACAGATTTCCCTGTTCCTGTGTCCCCAATGAAGACAGACCCGCGCATCACCTGGATCAGAGGATGAGGGCTTGAGGGATTTCAGGGGAAAACGCAGAAGGATGTATCAAAAATGATGACCTCGTGGTGCGGAAGACAGAGGGTTCGGCATCATGCCTCTAGATTCTGCGCCATGACGAAAGAATATCGCGTTGTATCTTTGGTAGGTACCAGAATGTCAGAAAAATTTATGTGGGATTCGTATATGAAAGGCCTCGTTGTGTCTTCCCAAGGTTGAAAATCTCTTGATTCCACGTCGAAGACATAGTCATGCACCATGCCGGCGTTTGGAAATCTGACATGGATCCTAATTTCACTGTTCTGCAGCTAGAATACATGGCGATGATGCAACCTCAGTTGATATTGAAATTGCTCGACATGGTGAGCATCTGACATGAACCTGACAAAATGAAAGGTATCGCGGATAAAGTCGGAGAATTTCTCTTTGCCTTCTTGTCCACTAATGTTGCCACCAAGGGACCACACCAAAGAAAACATGAAATGCTTCTTCATGACTTCAAGGAAGTCTGGCACATCCATACCCAAACCAGATTGTGCTGTCATGAGGCTCTGCGAGAAGTGGCATTTCAGAAATTCATCGACAATGGCCACAAAATCTCTCTTGAATGTGCAGAATCCAGGGAAAATGCAAGGTTGTCGCCTCTGCACACATTGTATCGAATACTGAACATAGATGCATCGCGGCAATTCAATATATTTCTAAAGCACTGCGCTAAAACTGCATGACAGTTTGCATTTCCTGGAATGTACACATTACCTGAAGTAAAAGACAGAGAGATCGTATCAGGTTACTATCGACTGAAGGAATAGCTTCGCGACAATTACAACGAAGAAATTGAATACTCTTCTCAACCACCTCATCGAAAAGTGCTAGAAGGGCTTCCTGCAGTGTGATTCGATTTTGAATTATGCTACGGGGACAGCATTCATACATAGATCGTTGTTGTCAACAAATTCACTTGCAGACTAAACATATCAAGTCAGATTTTCAGGGTTCATACCTTCAACTGATCGTTCATATGCGGAGGTGTGCGTTTTGACATCCATGTCAGCACTGGTGCACGCCAGCCAAGGGCTTCGGGCGGAACCCAAACCACGCCCAAGCGCGATACTGTCGCAGGAGACGCAACAGCACAATCTTCCACCTACAGAAGCAATGAAGACTACATGTTTGAGACACACGCGGTGACGGAACAAAAGAGTCCAGACGAATCAGGATATTGGTCACCTCAAAAAGCATTCGCATTGTTCTCCCATTGAGTTTGATGCGCTCGCCGTTTGGAAGGCAAAGGGTTCTGTTGTCGTCGAGAACCTGCCAAAGGCGAGACAAGTCAACTCGTTTCAAGAAGATATGGAAACTCGAAGGCCCTGGTTACAACTGCCGTGAAGCTCTTATAAGGAGAAATGGACTAGCTGATCAAGTTTCCAACCAGGCCACTTTGGCCGTGGCGAGAGGGAATTTGGAGATTTCAGATGAAACACCGTGTTCATATTCTCGATCCATATCGCATCGATCGGCCCATCAAACACCACGAATTTTTTGTCATCTGTCTGATCAGAGTTGGCGTTCCGTATAATTGTTGAGCCCAAGCCATCCGTCCATTCGTTTGTCAGAAGGTTGTAGTTGCCGTACAGTTCTCCCATTGAGATAGATTTCGGGTTGAAGCAGTACGTGTGCACCTTTTGGTGTTCAATATCCCTAGAACCTTGGTCGCGCAACTTTGACATGGCGTCGGCAAGGCAGCGAGCAATCGTCGTCTTACCTCCACCAGTAGGCCCGACTTGCATGACACCAAATCGAATGCCCAGCACCTGTCAAAGATCTTCATATAACGTCCGGTCCTGTTGCGCTTCAGGTCAAATACCTAAATGAAATGCAGAGCAAAATATGTGGGATCAGTAACGCCGAAAGATTGCACAGTCCCGTGACCTCGTAGAGTTGGATGGCTTTTAGCAGATACTCATCAGACTGGATTAGCTGCGCATCGCTGAGACAGTTTTGGATCATCACAAGCAACACCCTGCAAAAAAGAAATTCGTTAGGAAAACAAAACTAGTCGAATCCGGAAAATAGCAGCTGCCATGCCTATCCAAGAGGAAGCGGGACAAACCCAGAATCCTCTTTTGGAATACTGACGCCAGGGAAGAGGTCATTGACTATGGCGTTGAAGAGATTAACATCATCCTTGAGGAATTTTGGGATGTTGGAGTCACACATGGCGCGAATCATCACAATATTCTCTGGAATGTCTGGATTCGCACGTTTGCCGGTTCCTGTTTACAAATCAGATATTCAGTCGCAACTGTCGAACAAACCCGTCAAAATTCAACTTGCACGTCCTGAAATGGTTGGAAGTTATTGGGCTCTGAAAAACCTGCCATGACTAAAACCGACTTGATGGCACGCATCCCAAAATCATAGTGAGGCTGCGGCGATACTTGTTCCGACGCTAGCTTGTACAACTTCGTCATTTTTTTGCTCAGGGGCTTTGCTGTCTCAAACCCCTCCGCGAAAAGAGAGATTTCGGCAATCAGCGAATAATCTGGAACCATCATTGACATTGGACGGAAAAGGGCTTTGAGGTTGTCGGGAAGCTCTGTGCGACCTGGTCCAAACGTGGCTCGATAAGTTTGGATCACAGCGACGAGATTTTATTGCGATATTCTCTCAAGATGATGTTCAAAAGATAATCGACCAGCGTATCCGGGATTCATGGTGATGAACACTCCGAACGTAGAAACGAGCTTGATCAGCTGTCCCTCGAATTCGAATTCGAGTGCATGCTGGCGTAAGGCAATCTGAATCGTGATGATTTGCTGCGCAACGACGGAGAGCACCTGTTGACAAACAGGAAACAATTGATTCACAGTTGACTAACACAAAGGAAAGCACCTGTTTAGCCAAATGATGACGTCACCAAGAGAGCATCCGGCATTATTTAGACAGATGGAAAGGATGTAGAGCACCTCAATATTGATGCGGTTGAATTCATCAAAACAGGCCCAGGCCCCACACTGTGCAAGCCCTTTGAAGAATTTCCCCATGAACTTATAGTCCAAGTTATCCCCGCAGTTGAACACCACGCAACAGTTTCCCAGTGCTTTCGCCAGGTCCTTCGTAGTTTCGGTCTTGCCAGTTCCTGCAGGACCAGCCGGTGCACCACCTAGTTGCAATTCTAGCGCACCTGAGAATTCGAGAGGTGGCAGTGAGTCTGAAAAATATATAGATGAGCGCATCTCAATATCTGCACTCCGTCACAGTGATATTTGAATTCATGATAGTCCCCGAATCATTTGCGTCAAAAACTAAGAGCACCTGTCAATGTCATGTAGCATCTATCTGAGAGAGGCGTGATAACAAGTCGGAACGATGCGCCGAGGTATTCATGGGCAAATACGAATTCGGCCGTCACCTTCATGAACGCGGCAGGATCAACAGCATCACAGGGGCGTTGCAATACTATCTCATGGAAATGAATTTACAAGAAGTTCAACATCAAACTTGGCTACTTGACAAACAAGTATAGAGCGACTGTGGTGGCCTTCGGGAGAAAACGCCTGATGAATCACACCTGCCGAATTTTGCAATCACCCAACGGGGCGAAAAGAGAATCATCCCAGTAATAGCGAATGCGCATCTGCCAGTTGAAGTCGAACTTGTTGTCTGTGCCGTCTTCTATGAGATATTCGATGATATCGCGATTGTGAACATCAATAGTGATCAGTGCCACCATCGCACCACGTTGGAGCTTGGTCAGCTCCCCGCGAACGAGATTGATCATATGTACGAGGTATTCGCAAGTCTGCACGTACCACGTTTTTATCCCATCGACAGATTTCCCAGGAACCTGTCGAGTTGTCCGGAAATCATAACATAGAGAGCAATTGGGAGGACGCTCTCCCAATTGTAAGAATCCTGGGGTTTTCGTGGACATGTGTACACCAAGCAGAGGCGAAGCTGAGCTGCTTACCACATGCCCATCAAGAGCAATTTCAGTCCCTTTGCACCACTCGATCTGACTCGTCAGGATGATTATTTGCCCTGGATGATCAAGCACCCACTCGTGCCGAATACGATTTTGATAGTCAACCACAGAGTCCTTAGAAAGAGTCCTGAGCGACTCGACCATGCGTCGTTCGACAGCCATCAACCAATTTTCCACCTGTACGTGAAGGTATGTGCCACCTCTTCATTTTCTGGGACTGCAAGCTCTAGGACATCAAATTTGACAAAGTGAAAGGTGCGAGAAAAGTTGACAGAAAATCATTTCTCCATCTATATTTTAAGAGCCACACAGAAATAATGCGGGTGATAAGTTGATTGAGAAAATCTACAGGAGACGGAGGAAGGGGCGAGACCTCGCCTCGAGCTTTCAGGTTCTTGCCCATGGTGACGTATTCACCCTCAGGAGAGACAAGGCCGTAGATGTCAACAGAGTTTTCATCACAAACCTGTCTCATTTCGAATTCTTGACCATGATGCATGAGACATGACGATTTGACTCTGTGAAAGTCATATGCTTTTGACTCAGGAGATGGGCATTAGGTCACCATTTGAGGAGACTGAGGATGTTGTCCACCGAAATCAATCATTTTGATTGCATCGAAGCACTTTCCGATGTGCGGTTGCACTGCCTGAACATTTCTTGTCTGCGCCAAAATTTCGAGAAGTTCATCATTCGATAAAAAATAGAATCTCGGGAATGCCATGCACTTGAATTCCAGGTATGCCTCCAGCTGCTTCTGTGTCTTATCCAAAATCTGGTTCCATTGTATGAACATCTCCGCCTGCCCTGGCAGTGTCCCAATCCGGAGACAATTCGGATTTTCTGAGACTTTCCGCATCACATTTTTCAGTGCTTTGTCAACATCCAGAAACATTTTTGCCTCAGTGGGAAGCTGACGCTGAATATCAGGAGCCGAAAAAATCGGCTCGAGGTACATCCAATTTTTCTGCACTAACAACCATTCATCAAGCACGTTTTGTGTCGATTTCAGCGCCGATTCCATCTTCTCGACGTCATGTCGGATCCCAGTGACAAATCGGGAGGCCAGGATTGTCCCAATAGTAACCTGTCCATGGCATCTATTCACGTGTCTACATTTGGAAAGAGGCAACACAATGTCTTGTCGGAAGACTCCTCACCATGCTCTCATCCAATAGGGTCTGAATCTCGTCCACTCCCGCCAAAATGTACACATCCTTCTGTTCCTTAAAGGAACGGAGCGAGAACTCCGCATTTACCCAAAGTACCCTTACCTAGACGTGGACAAGTGCTGGACTCAGCTCCGTTCCCATTCGTACACATCATTCGTGCGGGGGTGAACGAATCCGGCCTTGCAGAGACAAAATTGTGATTCTTGGTAACAATCAGTGTGATCGTCTGAAATAAATCAAGCAAATTGAAATAGTCTTCCTGAGAGTCAAGGATCTCGTAAGTCGCCACTTACTTTACCGAGCATTTCTTCGAGTACACCTTCCTGTGTTGCTTCTGTGGAAATGCGCTGGATGTCTTCTCGGAAGTCAATCACTCCATTTCGTATCAACAATCTGTTTTCGAAGGGCAGGCCAACATATAATCATGTCACAACCATCATCAGATCAAAATTGATATTTGCACGCCTCTATCAACTGAGTTGCACATCATCAAAAATCAATACAGGAGAGCGTAATATTTCGATTGGACCCGATCGTGTGGAGTTCATCAGCAGACTGCATGTCGCAATCCAATCTGAAGCCGGTGAAAACCTCCAACTTTTCCCAATGACGGTCCTGCAATATTTCGAAATCGCCGCTTGAAAGCAAACAAACGCACACAAAAAGCGAAATGTATGTGTGGGGAGGTGAAAGTTACAACCATAATCGTTCAGAAGTGAGATTTCTTGAGATTTACAAAAGGATCACATTCTACTTTTGCACCTGCAGTGCAGGATTCTTCAAATCGCTGCATATTGGCACAAGGTCTTTCCACAGTACAGCCATTTCCTTGAGTCTTGGAACCACATTATTGACGGGAAGTTCCCGGTCGGCACGAGTGGCCACTTTCCACCATAGTTGGCACTGATCCTGCCACTCCTTGACTGGCACGTCCTTGATTAATGCGTCTTTCCACTGCTCAGTAACTGTCGTCATATCCCTCCGTGCTTCCCACATTTCACATTTCAAGCTGATCTCCGTAATCACATCATCTAGGTTGGGATACCGTTCCAACTGCTGCCCGAAGATACCCTGCACCATCCCGAAGTCAAGAAGCATTTGTACGAAGTTCAGACCGGTCACGTCTGCTTGAACTAGCAAACGTATCGGATCTTGAAAGATTAGAAAGTAGGAAAAAAATGCAACTGCATTCCTGAAACTTCGTATTTTGCTTCATGCGACGTTCCAAGATGGAAGATTGGTCCCTGAGCTCCTGCGTCATTTGGAGCACCGGTTCCAAGAACTCTTGGTCCTCGAGGAGAAGCGGATCTTCGACCAACTTCTTTAGAGCAGTTACCTAGAGTAAATTGGAGCTTAGAAAAATCTGAACAAACAAGTGCAGCTCACCTCATGGTTCTACGTGCCACACGTCTGATAGAAAGTTGATATGAAAGACCTCAGTGTGAAACAAGATGATATCCTCCTCCAATTGAGCACTCCATTTCGACATATCTTCCTCTTTGGCAGAGTCAAGAAGATCGATCATATTCTTCATTTGAATATATTCTGGAATCAACATTTGGTATGCGGCGCGATCAATTGATGCCACCTGACCGCACAATTACACATATGTTCAGCTCACCCATAACCCTCAAATGATTACAAGCTGAAGTAAACAGCTTCGAAATGACATACGAAATCAAGGCATAATGAACGAATAATCAAGAATGAAAAGTTTTGAAAAACCTGAACGCCTTTCGATTCCATGAGAGCGTAATACTGTTGTAATTCTGTGACTTCTGTCTCAATTTGATCCTTTCCCTCATTACAATCAGCAAGAAATTCAAGAGTCGAAACGAATTGAGATACATCCTCCGGTTTTGAATTGAGCCGGTTGTTGGCTGAGTTCACTCTGTCGAGAATCTTTCGCTGCTTTGTTGCAGCAAGCTGCGGCAGTAAACGATGCAGTTTTCCAAGGCAGGTCCGTGGAGAAGGCTCGATCATTCTCTTCAAACGGCGGGCATCCACCTGATTATCTTCGTAATAGACAATCAGAAACAAAAGAGCGAACAAACACAAATCAGGACGTTGATGAGGACAAGTAATCATCAAAACTTTTATGCCGCAGAGTCTGTTCAGATTATTGCGACCTGGATAAAACCACATATATGCGTGTCGGGTATTTTGGACACGTCTTCGATTTCCTTCTCGTACTGCTCCAGCTTGTTTCCAAGGTCACTGAGTGTAATTTTGCCTTCCACGATCAAGTTTGGTTAGACAAAAGAAAATCACCCATGTGGCATTGCTGAGTTGAATCCACTTAAACGAAGATCGCCATCACAACGAAACCTACATTGCTCAAATGGAAAGAAAATGTTACCGGCCTCGGCCTTCTGACGAACATCAAAGTCGTCGAAACACTGATTCTCTCTTATCATCACACGAAAAGGCACAAACATTTCGAGATATATCTCGCATGATTGATAAGTGTCACGTATGGCACGCTTCAACTCTAAGAAAAGCTGCTGAAATTCTACATCATTTGTGATGATATCTGAGAAAGCTGACGCATCAGTCGCCTCGGTCTCAACGTCATAAAGCTCAGTGTACTGCTCCAAGTCTTCATGATTTAGTAGACGCACATTGCCTGTCACCGTATCGATGAAACCACCAACGATGCTCTCTATGTCATTCTCGAAGTCTGAAGAACAAGGTACCAAAGCAACATCACCCATCACCATTACGATCTCCGTGACGAACACCGCACTGAAGTCATTTGACCCTCTCTTTGAGATACTTGCAGGTTGAACAGATGTTTCATCCTCTTCCACACCAACCTAGAATGGGCACGGCAAATTAATCACACAGTTAGAGGGGCAAGCGAAACCTGACCATCAAAAAGAAAGAATTCAAGTTGTCTTCACCACTGCATTCTGCGATTTATCCATGATCATTCGTAGATCCTTCACAGACTCCACAACCATGCGGTGAAGGGAATGAAAAATGATGAAGTCACACAGGCGCAAGAAGTAGTAGAGCCGACGCTGGACAACGCGCTTTGACGCCATCACAGTGTATCTAAAATTTTCAGAGCGCGGAGAATCCTGCGTTGTGAATTTCGTGTGAGTCATGAGACACATTAAAACATAAGAGAGTAAGCTACAAAAATCCAAAGGCGGCCTAGGAAGGTACCTTGCCGCCAATTCGTGCAGATGAGTGCGTCTCAGGTGCGTTCGAGGCTTCGTTCCCGAATAGCCCGTCTTCAAGAGATTTTAGAGTCTCCATGCAAGCAAAACGAGCAAATTCAAGGGCACGTGACCAGAACTCGTCAAGCTCGCCCAAAACTTCATCGCGTTGCCTCTGCGGTTTTGCACTACATGTGTCAGCAAACGTCAGCCTCGCTTTCAAGACCTTTGTTGCACTGCAGCCTGTACATGATGGGACAAATCTGTGTGAACCATGGTGGGCGTCTGGTCCTGTTGCATACGAAAGAAATCTTCGAGAGTATGTAACTTGTTTGCGCTGAGTGAGTGCAATCTTTTCACTTCGATATTTACACACATGTGCCGAATTTTCATCAGTGCCTGAACATGAGGCACCCACGTGAGGTCCGAACGCACATGACCACGGCTGTAATGAAATCTAATTTCACTGCAACTTGACATGAAAAGAGCTACCAAAGCCAACTTGACATGAAAAGAGCTACCAAAGCCGGACTTGACGTCCGTTCCGCTAACACGCAATATGTAGTAGAAGCTGTGTGCAGGAAGCCTCATGGGGGCAGGAGCTCGTTTGGAAAAAAAAAAGCTAGTGGGAAGGAGTAGGATGCAACTAGCACAGCCTTGCTACGGAGGGAACGAAAGTGCCCTGGCTGAGGAGAAAGATAAAACAGATATGGTGCAACCATCGATCCATGCACTAAGCTGAGAACGAAACCTCTTGAAACACTGGATTCGTCCAAAAAAGATTCTTGTTGAGAAGGTTGGCATGTTTGGTCATCTTTCCGTAACGTACAATATCGCGCCAAACCTTGTACGACTTCCACAGCCGATATCGATGGAACACCTGCAACGATTCAATCATAGTCACACTTCAATTTTTTGTGAGGTAAATGGATGCGGTGGTGCGCTCGCTGCTAAATTCCGACCGGAATTCGGATTATCGCTTTGAAGAGGTTGTTCTCCCGCTTCCACTGCTCTAGCTCTGTAAACTCCGGTCTTCCATTTACGAAGTGGGTTACTCCGAACGATGACAGCGTGAAGAAATCAGCTTCATCGATTTCAGCATGTGGGACGATTTCAAGATGATATGGGTTGAGGGGAGTGTTTTCATCGATCTTCAAGTGCCTGAGATACACAAACTCAGTGCTCTCCGGGTTTTCGCGCAATCGCTCCACCAAATCCAGAGGATTGGTAGAACCCGACGATTTTTCGATCTCCCCACTGTCCTCCAAAACAGGCATGCCACCGTTGTCCCGTTTTCGATTCCTAGTTGAAATTCGCTCCAAAGACACAGCGGAATCCATTTGTGTCGAGTGATGCTCTCCTACCTGCTACCGCGCCACGTAACTAATCGTCAGCTACTGTCACAATCATTGTGCTGAGTCCCCATGTTGAGATAAACGAGGATAGGGCTCACGCCATAAGGACCTGCGCAGCAATGGGGGACCTTGATGCCACTGCGTCTCGACGAATTTTATGCGATTCTACTGCAGGGCGCAGTTGCTCTGGCAACAAAAAAGGTCTTGATCCAGCTGCTTCTGGAATACATCGACTTCGAGAACTGAGATTGTAACTCGTGGCCTCCTTCTGAAGAGACTGCCCGGCCTCGAAAACGAGATCGATACCAAATTCGTTCTGCGTGAAAGAGTTCCGCTTGTGACTGATTGGCATTAAACGGACAGAAGTCGAGTTTTCCCACTCGGCTGGCCCTTCTTCGCATTCCTCAAATTCGGAGAGATCCAGTCGCTCATATTGGCCTCGATGTGCCGTGTTAGTGCTTGCCCGTATGCGCGACATGGGCCAAGGTTTTCAAGCGAAGCTCGGGATGCCAAGGTTTCTCGGGATGCCAAGGTCAATCGAGGCTCGGAAATTTTGCGCTGACCAAAGGCGTGTCTGTCCAGATCTTCACTTGATCGTGATATCGAGATATCCTAGTCTGCCTTCCTCCGACCTGCAAAAACGTACTTTCTGTCGGGGCCGCAGGCGCGGGGCTGCCTTCGCAGGACCTACTGAAGAATTAACTTCAGGATCGAAGGGGTCCTCACGTCACCCCCTTTTCGGGCGGTGAACCGCCCGAAGCGACCCTCTCCGACCGGCATCCACGCAACGGACCAGCTCCTTGTCTCGACGACGCCCTACTACGCGCACCTTTACCCCCTTCTACTTCGCGCG
>Ga0115567_10000538_pt1 | contig 36820 bp, 38 predicted proteins | sample COGITO_mtgs_1204_2_FD_88679 | JGI IMG/M metagenome (GOLD analysis project Ga0115567, IMG submission 88679) | Pelagic marine microbial communities from North Sea - COGITO_mtgs_120412 | ecosystem: Environmental > Aquatic > Marine > Epipelagic | place: Germany:Helgoland, sampling site Kabeltonne...
GGGCCCAGTATGGAAGTGGGGTTGGCCTTGGTCGAGACCCCTGAGACGCTTCCCCAACGCATCGTCTTATTTGCTTCGGGCTTGCTGATGATGGGTATTGCCAGCGGCCTCTATATTGGCGCGCGTTTTGGACCCGGTCCTCGCGATGGCCTGATGGTCGGCTTCAACGCCCGATTTGGCTGGCCCATGTGGGCTGTGCGCACCGGCGTGGAATCCACCGTGCTGGCCATTGGCTGGGCACTAGGAGGCACGTTTGGTGTGGGAACCATTGTCTTTGCTGTGCTGATTGGGCCGCTGGCCCAACGGGCCATCATGGTCTTCCGGGTGCCGGATTATTTGACGAAAAGCACCGGCACATAAAGGTCCTGCACGCGGTCATCCAAGGCGGTGTGATCATTGCGGGTGTAAAGCCCACAGGCGTCCACAGCGCAGTCCACACCTGATTCGGGATCTTCTCCCACCTCGATATAGGCACTAAAGGATCCCTGGTCCCGGTCATCAAAACTGCGCGCACCGAATAATCTCCAGGCCCAGTCATCGTTAACCCAGTTAGATGGCGCAAACTCGATAGCGGCCACGCCTGGTTGGTCCAATACCTCCGTGCTGGGCACGCCACCGAGGCAGGGACCAGGTTTGGTGTCCAGCTGATTAGGTATTGCACACACCGCCACGTAAATACCTTTGTCCGGGTCATACCCCTGACCCCTCACCACCAGGCGATCCCCGGAAACCAAATGGTCGAGTCCCCTGCCCTGCGGGTTTTCCAGAGTGACCGACAACGTTCGGGTGCGACCATCGTCGCCGGTGGCACTCACGCTGGAGGGATAACCCTCGACACCCAGGGGTTGACCCGAGGACCCCGCAGAAGAATTCGCCACAATAGGAACAACGAGCCACGCGGTAAAAGTGAGAATGAGCAGAACGATAATCGCTGTACTCCAGAGCACGACGCGAAGCGCTCGAGAGGATTTCTGTGCCACGAGCCAAGTCTAGGCAGGGCTCACCCGGTAGCCTCTCAGGTGTGAAACTCCGTGAGGGACTTGCTGTGGCACTGGGCGGGGCGCTGGGAACGTTAGCTCGTGTCGGGGCCGATGAAGCGCTCGTGGGGATCACCTACGGAGCCCACCTCGCCACACTCACGGTCAATGTTCTGGGCGCTTTCGGTTTGGCGTTTGTGGTGGCTCACGGTGTGCCTCGATTGAGCCCCGCCCTGCGCGCGGGAATTTCCGTGGGTTTCTTTGGCTCGTACACCACGTTCTCCGCTATTTCGTTGCTGGTCATTACCTCGAACACGGTCGAGGCGATCGGGTATCTCGCCCTCACTTTTGGCCTGGGAATCGCAGCGGCGGTTCTGGGCTGGAAATGGGGCGCCAGGGTTCGAACTCAAGCGGTGGTGGGCGCATGAGCCTCATGGTCTTGGGATTAACCGTGGCTCTGGGAGCGCTGGGCGCAGTCATTAGGTGGCTCGTTTGGTTATCCCTGAATCGTTTCGGTCGGGCTCGATTGGCGATCGCAATCGTTAATATCACCGGGTCAGCCTTAGTCGGAGGAATCGCTGCCCTACCCACGTTTGATCTCAGCACACCGTTGAGTGCCGGATTATGCGCCGGGCTCACGACCTTCTCGACCCTCGCCGTTCAATTGGTGCACCACGACGAGGGGGAGCCCCCGAGAAAACTCTTCGCTCTCGCAGCCCTTCACATTGTCCTGGGTGTGAGCGCGTGTTTTGGTGCCCACGCGGTTGTTTCTCTCTGGGTGTAGCGCGCGCAAAGCTGTGGATTAACAAGGGCTACCTAGGCCCTGCGTGATATGCTCCCTTCGATTCTCTATCCCTAGAAAGACTCCTGATAGTGCCGATATATCGGAGTCGCTGTGAACGAAGGGGTGACCTATGGGTCGCGGTCGTCAAAAAGCAAAGCACACTAAAGTTGCGCGCGAGCTGAAGTACTTCAGCCCCGACACTGATCTTTCTCAGCTTCAAAAAGAGCTCTCTGGCAACGATGGCGCCAGTGATGCCGCGTCCAGTGCTGAACAAGCCTGGGACGATTACGACCGCGCTGAAGAAGAATCAGCGTAGCCAGACACCAACGTCACTGCTCCGCCCTCCACGCCCTTCGCGCTGGTAACAGCGCCTTCGTGATCCGCGGCAGAAATCTCTCGTACCTCACCCACCTGCCAGGTGGTGTGGCCTGAGTTTTCCAGCGCCTGGGTAATGTCTGCGGCACGAGCCTGGTCGACCACGGCCAGCATGCCAATACCCATATTCCAGGTGTCTTCAACCCGCTCAAGATCGAAGCCCGCTGCCCGCGCCAACACCTGCATGATGGGCGTGGGAGTCCACGTGGATCGATCCACATCGACGGCGACATGGGGAGGTAACACCCGGGAAAGGTTTTGAGCTATTCCACCGCCGGTGACGTGGCTCAGCACTCGAATAGCGCCGGGGTGAGCGCTCAGAACACCCACCAGCGCCTTGGTATAGAGCCTGGTGGGTTCTAAGAGCTCCACGCCCAGGGGCCCAGAAAAATCGGGAATCTCTGTGTCATACGACCACCCCGCATCGGCAACGATCTTGCGCACTAGGGAAAAACCATTGCTGTGCAATCCGCTGGAACTCAATGCCAGGACCACATCGCCGGGAACCACCGTCTCAGATCGAAGCATCTGATCGTGTTCGACAACACCCGTGGCGGCGCCGGCAACATCGTATTCATCCGGCCCCAAAAGACCGGGGTGTTCTGCAGTTTCTCCGCCGATAAGTGACACACCACATTCGGTGGCTGCCTGGGCAATGCCCTCCACGATGGCAGCAATGCGCTCGGGCACCACCACACCACACGCGATGTAATCGGTCATGAACAGCGGAGTGGCACCCGCCACCACGATGTCATCAACCACCATGCCCACAAGGTCGTATCCGATGGTGTTGTGAATATCTAACGCCTGGGCGATGGCGACTTTGGTTCCCACCCCATCGGTTGAGGTGGCCAGTACTGGGTGGCGATAGGAGCTGAGGAAAGAGGCGTCATAGAGACCAGCGAAACCGCCCAGACCACCGACTACCCGGGAGGAATGACTGGCAGATACGGCCTTTTTCATGAGCTCGACAGCTCTATCCCCCGCGCTGGTATCCACCCCGCTGGCCGCATAGGGGGATTTATCCATCACCGCTCCATGCTAGCTGAGGTCTGTGCGAGCGGGCCTGTGGAAAACTCGCTCCTGCCAGTACGGGGCACTTTTAGCCTCAAGTCATGTCAAGGACACCCTCACCCACATCGGCACAATTCTCTCGCTCTGTTACCTGGCTCGGCCTGCTCATCCTGGGAGCTGGAGTTACTTACGGCCCTATGAGCTCGGCCACCGCTAGTAGCACCATCGCGACATCCTCCACCGCCTGGTCCAGCGCCATCCTGACCACCGGGGTCGTTGGTGGGGGAACATCCCGGGATTACCTCACTGGCATCGAGGGCTGGGGTGGTGACGCTGTGAGCTCACTGGGTGTAATGGGACTGGAGTGGACGAGCGTCCACGATCCTGCCCGGCGTCAGACCTTTGAGGGAAGCGTAAGTTCCGAGAGCCTGGTTCCCGGCGGTGCTTCGTCATGGGAATCCCTCGGCTATCTCTCCTCCGACCCCCTCAATGTTGTCTACACAACAAAGACTGTTGAGCTTGATGGAGACCAGGCGCGATGGAGCGTGCGATTACAGTCTTTGGATCCGGGAGTGATGACCGATAAGCGAATCTTCTTAGAAACCGAACTTCCCGCTTCGTATCAGAGCGTGTATTCAAGCCCCGGAGCCGGGACTCTGCTCATCCAAGATTCCTCGCATCAGCACCCCACCCTGATCGCTCACGCCGTGACCACAGCGGGGACACTCCAGTGGGGAGGGCAAGGCAGCTTTACCCAGCCCCTGAGCGATGGTGAGCTCCACCCCACCGCCTATGTGCACTCCACTGGCGAGATGGATTACACCGTGACACTCACCGTGGGGATTGTCGATTACGACCCGTGTTCAGGTCCTGACGCTGCCACTTTTGCCGAGAACCAGGCAGGGGTCTTCGGGGTTGCCTGGCCAAGCCTCACATCGTGCCTGAGTTCACCCTCGTGGAGCGTGATGGCTGATGGGAACCCCTCGGAGCCAAGCACTCTAGTATTTCTCGAAGCGATGACTCCACTGGGTTCAGGTGCTACCCGCGCACTGGAAATCACCGGCTTACCTACCGGGGTTACCTGGCAGCGCTTACCTGATTCTTCGCTCACCTTGGTGCTGGAGTTCACCGCCCACGAAGACGTAACCCCTGGGCAATACCCTCTGACCCTCTCCACAGCGACTCGCACCACCCTTGGCGGAGTCACGGTCGTGTCCGAGCAATCACAGACCACAGGAACCTTGGAGGTACTCAGTCCTCCCCCGCCCGTCATCGACGTCGTCGATGACCCGCCCCCGGCAGCATCTCCGAGTTCAGGGACCTCGGTGCCATCACCCGAGCCCGAGGTGGTTGCCACGCCTGAGGTAGCCCAGCCCCCACGAACTCCCCTCCCGCCTGCTCCTGTTCCTGCTGACACCGAAGTGGTCAGCGAGGCACCCCTCGTCGACGACCCTTCTGTTCCGGTAGTGCCGTTGCTGCGCGAGCCCCCGGTTGCTTTTCCCAGCGAACGCATTCCCGAACCTCAAGCGGCAAGCGCCCTGTTGGGAATATCTGCGGCTGTGGTGGCTACCGCGGGTGGTCTCTTCGCGGCCATTCGACGCCGGAGGAACCGGGAGGAGCACTCCCGAGAGGCACGCTAGCGGGTGGGGCCAGAGCGCATTTAGGGCCCCGGTAGGATGGGAGCATCGAGTATCTCGAGAACAGGAGATAAGCCCCTTCAATGTGTGGAATCGTGGGCATTGTCTCGTCAACACCGGTCAATCAACAGGTGTATGACGCTCTAGCGCTATTGCAGCATCGTGGTCAAGATTCCACCGGTATCGCCACCTCTGATGATCAAACGTTGCATATCTATAAGACGAAGGGTCAAGTCCGGGAGGGCTACCGCACCCGGGACATGCGAGGTCTGATAGGAACCATTGGGCTTGGACACGTGCGCTATGCCACCCGCGGGAATGCAAAGAAGGAACAAGAGGCACAGCCTTTTTACGTCAACTCCCCGTATGGAATTGTCCTCGTTCACAACGGGAACCTCACCAACACCCGCGAGCTCACCGCGCAATTACACGAAAAAGATCGTCGCCACCTCAACACAACCTCTGACACCGAACTCCTGGTCAATGTTCTCGCCAGCGAATTGCAGGGCCGAGGTTCCGCAGAAGCTTTTAGCCCCCATGACGCTTTTGCTGCGGTGCGGACATTACACCAACGTGTGGAGGGTTCCTACGCGGCCATTGCGGTGATTGCCGGTCACGGAGTGTTGGCTTTTAGGGATCCCTTTGGGATTCGGCCGCTGATTTTGGGCAAGCGCCAATCTGGCTTGGTGGGCGATGAATGGATTGTGGCGAGCGAGTCCCTCGTGCTCGAAGCCAGTGGTTATGAGATTGTGCGCGACGTTGCCCCTGGGGAAGCGATTTTTATCGCCCGGGACGGGACGATGAGCCACCAACAGTGCTCCGACAACCCCCGCTTGGCCCCGTGCTCCTTTGAATACGTCTACCTAGCACGGCCGGACTCCATCATGAACGGAATTTCTGTCTATGAGGCTCGCCTGCGCCTGGGTGACAAGCTAGCTGACACCATCGCGCGCTACGCACCCACCGATTCCATCGATGTCGTGATGCCGATTCCTGATTCTGCCCGTCCCGCAGCCATGCAGGTGGCGCGAAAACTAGGAATCGAATACCGCGAGGGCTTTTATAAGAACAAGTACGTGGGACGAACCTTCATCATGCCCGGGCAAGCTCAGCGAACCAAGAGTGTGCGTCAAAAGCTCAACGCGATGTCCAGTGAATTCGCTGGTAAGAACGTTCTGATTGTGGATGATTCGATCGTTCGGGGCACCACCTCCAAAGAAATTGTCGATATGGCTCGTGAAGCCGGAGCAAAATCGGTGACTTTTACCTCCGCAGCACCTCCGGTTCGATTCCCCCACGTCTATGGCATCAATATGCCCAGCAAACATGAACTCGTGGCTGCCGGTCGCACTATTCCTGAAATCGCCCGCGAAATTGGCGCTGATCATTTGATCTACCAAGAGGTCGAAGACATGAAAGAAGCCATCATCGGTAACTCGTCGGTGACCGAATTAGATATGAGCTGCTTCACCGGTGAATATGTGACCGGAACAGTCAGTGAGGAATATCTCGAGTGGGTCGAGAACAACCAAGCTAGCTAGGCTCTGCTGCGTCGCGCTGCATCGTGACTTCCCGAACGCGTCGTCTCGAGCGCATGTCCACCAACAACCACAACACGATGCCCACCCCCACGGTCCCGGCAATTCCATATAGGGCGAAATAGGCAAACAGTGTGGTGAAGCCAACACTGGGGTCCGCGGGATAGAGGCCCGTCAGAATCAACGTGGCGAAGAAACCCACCACGATCGACACCAGGACAAAGGCGCTGAGTTTCGGAGAACGCCGGAGAGCTACTCTCTCCTGATCGTGGGATTGTGCATCGGCCATAGCATCAGGGTAATGGCCAAATCGGAAGCCAAGCTGTGAGATCTGTCCTCTGACCAGACGCCGAAATATCACCCCGGGACAGCGCGTCGAGATAGGTGTCCGCTCCGGTCGCAATCGTGAGCCACATCTCGGGACTCATTTCAATAACAGCCGGCGGTGTTCCCCGGGTGTGTGCCGGTCCGGGGATTACCTGAGCAGCACCATAGGGCGGAACCCGCACTTCAACGCTCGCCCCGGGAGCATCCTGGCGCAGCAATTGGAGGCAATACCGCACCGCGGTTGCTACCTCACTCTCGCTGGCACTCGAGGAGGTCCAGGCGCGTAGCGCAGCGTCACCATCATCTGAAGAAATCTTCCGGGCAGCCACAGCCCACACGCTAGCAAGCTCACGCGGGTAAGGTTGGCGCGTGAAGATTTTGGTCGTCGGGTCCGGTGCGCGCGAGCACACCATCATCAAGGCGTTAGCTCGAGACGAGGAACATCACGAGATTCTGGCGGCACCGGGAAACGCAGGCATCGCCGGCGACGCAGAGATTGTTGGCTTAGACCCGACCAATCCCAAAGTCGTCACCGAATTTGCTCTCGCCAGCGATATTGACCTTGTCATCATTGGCCCCGAGGCACCGCTTGTTGCCGGGGTGGCTGATCGACTCCGCCGAGAGAATATTCCGGTCTTTGGCCCCAACCGTGACGCCGCTGCACTGGAAGGCTCCAAAGCCTTCGCCAAGGAGATCATGTCTGCGCCCTCCGTCCCCACCGGCAAGGCCTGGAGTGTGTCGACGAAGGAAGAACTCATCACGGCCCTGGAGAGCGTTGGCTCACCCTATGTGGTCAAGGCTGACGGGTTAGCCGCGGGCAAGGGTGTCTTGGTGACCGAAGATCGCGAGGCGGCGATTGACCATGCTGATTTCTATTTGCAGCACGGAGATGTCCTGGTCGAAGAATTTCTCTCGGGACCCGAGGTCTCCCTCTTTTTCCTCAGCGATGGCACCCACGTGGTGCCTTTGGAGCCTGCACAGGATTACAAGCGAGCCTTCGAGCAAGACCTCGGACCTAACACCGGGGGCATGGGGGCGTATTCACCCCTGCCCTGGTTACCCGATGGTTTCGTGCAGGAAGTGCAGTCGTGTATTGCCCAACCCACCATTGACGAAATGGCTTCCCGCGGCACCCCCTTTGTGGGATTGCTCTACTGCGGGCTTATCCTCACCGACGAGGGTGTAAAGGTCATTGAATTCAATGCCCGATTTGGTGACCCCGAAACGCAGGTGGTGCTCGCTCGCCTCACCTCCCCGCTAGCACCACTTCTTTTGGCTGCCGCCACCGGGTCACTCGATGCCCAACCAGCCCCCATCTTTTCCGATGATTGCGCCATCACGGTCGTGCTAGCCAGTGAGGGATATCCCGACAACCCGATCACCGGTCGAGAAATTTTCGGACTCGACACGCTCGAGGGTTCCCACCGAGTCGCCCTCGCCCATGCCGGAACGGCCTGGGACGGCAATCACCTACTCGCTACCGGCGGTCGCGTTCTCAGCGTGGTTGCCACCGGGGCCACTTTCGATGCGGCACGAAAGAGCGCCTACGAGGCCTTGGATACCATCGAGCTGGAAGGTTCTCATTTCCGTCGTGACATAGCGCTGGATATTTCCTAGTGTCCGACCTCTCTGACTGGACCCCGGTCTATTCGGGCAAAGTCCGCACCATATATATTCCGAAAACGGCATCTAATCTTGACTCCGCCGACAAGATGCTCCTGGTGGCCACAGATCGGATCAGTGCCTTCGATCACATCCTGAGCCCTGAGATTCCTGGCAAAGGTGCCCTGCTGAGCGCTCTCAGCCACTGGTGGTGCGACACGTTGGCTGATGTCCCGAATCACCGCCTCGATGAATCCCCGCCGGCCGAAGTCTCGGCTCGCGCGATGGTCGTAATGCCCCTGCACATGTTCCCCGTGGAATGCGTGGTGCGCGGATACCTTGCCGGTAGCGGGTGGAAGGAATATCAGCAGACGGGGACGGTGTGTGGAATCGAGCTGACTGAAGGCCTGAGCGAAGGTGACCCACTCCCCGAACCGCTGTTTACCCCGGCGACCAAAGCTGCGGTAGGGGATCACGATGAAAACATCGACTACGACACTCTGTGCGAAATTGTGGGTCCGGATGACGCGGCAGAACTCCGTCGCCTCAGTCTCGATCTTTACGCGCGTGCCCGGGACATCGCAGCAGCTAGGGGTCTAATCCTCGCGGACACCAAATTCGAATTTGGTCGCAATCGCACCACTGGAGAGATCACTCTGGGAGATGAAGTTCTGACCTCGGATAGCAGCAGGTACTGGGATGCACAGGTATATTCCGCTGGTGGAATAAATCGTCTCGATAGTTTTGACAAGCAGCTGGTCCGCAATTGGTTGAGTGAGAACTGGGATGGAAAAGGCGAGCCACCAGAGCTACCCCACGACTTAGTGGAACACACTCTAAGCCGATACCAAGAACTCTCCCGGAAAATGATGGCGGTTACTACTAGCAAGGACTAGTGATGAGCACGTCAGAACTACCACACCACGCTTCGCCTACGCCCTGGCAGCGAGCGGCATGGCCCCTCGCGGTGGGAATCAGTCCCCTGCTCTTTGCTCAGGGTAAATGGGTGCGCAGACAGGTTCCCAAGTTACCTCCGGCACCCGGACCTCTCGAAGGGCACGAGCCAGGAGCACGCCCGCTGCGAATTCTGGGTGTGGGAGATTCCACTGTGGTGGGCGTGGGGGTTGATGACGCGCAGTACGGACTCATTCCACAGTTCGCCCGCGCCGTTAGTGAAAAACTCGGCCGCGGTGCCTACTGGCGTTGCGTGGGAGAAAGCGGTGCCACCAGTAAGGACATCCTGGCGAGGTTTGTCCCTGCGGTGCTGGAGCAGCCAGCGGACATTGTGGTGGTGTCCTTGGGGGCCAACGATGCGAAAGATCTCAAACCGCTGGGAGCGACCACCGAGCGTTTTGAGCGCCTGCTGAATATTGTCCACGACGGGCATCGAGATGCTGTGGTGATTGTCTCCTCACTGCCGGCGTTCTCTTTGTTCCCCACGTTGCCGCAACCCCTGCGCTCGATTCTCTACGCCCATTCGCAAGCAATCGAGCGCAGCCTTCGGCCCATGATCGAATCGCACCCGTTAGCCATCATGTCTCCGCCTCCGCCGAAATATCACGACACTTTCTTTGCCCAAGACGGGTTTCATCCTGGTGTTGATGGGTATCGCGACTGGGCGCACTTCGCTTTGGATGACGCCCTCGAGCGTGGCGTGCTCAATAATCTGGGGGCTCGATAGACTGGGGTTTCCCAGCCCACTGCCAGCACTTCGGAGCGTGATTCATGGCCATCATTGTCGTTGAGGTCATGCCCAAGAGAGAACTCTTGGATCCCGCGGGAAAAGCGGTTCTTGGATCTTTGCACCGGAGCGGTGTCGACAGTTTTTCTCACGTGCGCCTAGGGAAACGCTTCGAGCTCCACGTCGAAGGTGAGGCCACTGATTCTCACCTCGAGCAAGCACGCACCATGGCTGATGATCTTCTCTCTAATGGTGTGATCGAAGATGTCGTGGCAATCCGTGTGGAGGACTCCCCGGCATGAGAGTCGGGGTCATCACTTTTCCCGGTTCCCTCGATGACCGTGATGCCATGCGGGCTATCCGCCTCGCTGGCGGCGAACCTGTCGCACTCTGGCATGGAGAACACGACCTCCACGGTGTTGACGCCCTCGTCTTACCCGGAGGCTTTAGCTACGGGGATTACTTGCGCTGTGGTGCCATCGCTGCTCACTCACCCATCATGTCCGAAGTCATTGATGCCGCCCACAAGGGAATGCCGGTGTTGGGAATCTGTAATGGATTCCAAATCCTGGTGGAATCGGGGTTGCTACCAGGCGGTCTGATCAGAAATGACCACGGTGACTTTGTGTGTCGTGACCAGCGCTTGCGCGTGGAATCAACGCAGACCAGTTGGACCTCCGGATACACCCAGGGTCAAGAAATCACGATTCCACTCAAAAACGGCGAGGGTGGCTTTATCGCGGATGATGAAACCCTTCGGCGTATTGAAGGCGAAGACCTGGTGGCCTTCCGATACCTCGAGCTCAACCCCAACGGTTCCCTGCACGATATTGCCGGCCTGCGCAATGAGACGGGACGCATCGTAGGTCTGATGCCCCACCCAGAACACGCTGTTGAGGCAGGGTTCGGGCCTGATACTTCCCTAGCTATGAAGGCAGGCATCGATGGTCTGACCATGTTTGAATCCGTTATCGCTTCGGTGGTGAGCGCATGACGACAACACCGGCAGCGCTCTATCGCGTGGTGTCCCTGGCTGAAATGGTCACGTGGACCTTCTTGGTGGCCGCGATGATTGCCCGGTATGGATTTGGCTATGAAGGCGGTTTTTTTTTTGCCGCGGGATTAAGCCACGGAATTGTGTTCCTGGTCTACGGTCTGACCTCGATTGTGGTGGGTCTCACCCTGAGGTGGCCCGTAGGGCGAATCCTGGTGGCCTGTGTGCTGGCCCTCCCACCCTGGGCGACCTTTCCTTTTGACCGTTGGCTGGAAAAACGAGGTTACCTAGAAGGCGAGTGGCGCCTGGAGGACTCCGGCGACCCCCGCGATGCCCGCATTCTCGATCGCTTCCTCCGGTGGTGGTTGCGTCGACCTCTCGTGTTCTTCCTCACGATTGTGATCACTATGGCTGTGGTGATCACAACACTGTTGAGTATTGGGCCTCCCACGGAATGGGGCACTAACTGATGAGCATCGACTCGGTATCCCACGCAGAACAAACACCCGAGAAGGTCCAACCCTTTGAGGCACTGGGTCTCAAAGAAGACGAATACCAACAAATCCGGGAGTTGCTCGGTCGACGCCCCACTTCCGGTGAGTTGGCAATGTATTCGGTGATGTGGAGCGAGCACTGCTCCTATAAGTCTTCCAAGATTCACCTTCGTCAGTTTGGCCAGAAGGTCTCAGAGCCCATGCGTGAACACCTTCTGGTGGGAATGGGAGAAAACGCCGGAGTGGTCGATATCGGCGAAGGCTGGGCGGTCACCTTCAAGATCGAAAGCCACAACCACCCCAGCTTCATAGAGCCCTTCCAAGGTGCCGCTACCGGTGTGGGCGGGATTGTGCGCGACATTATTTCCATGGGTGCCAGACCCGTTGCCGTGATGGATGCCCTGCGCTTTGGTGATCTCCACCACCCCGATACACAACGCGTTCTGCCGGGTGTGGTCAGTGGAATTAGCTTTTATGGCAATTGTTTGGGGCTACCCAACATCGGCGGAGAAACCTGGTTCGACCCGGTGTATCAAAACAATCCGCTCGTGAACGCGCTCGCTGTTGGGGTGTTGCGCCATAAAGATATCCACCTAGCCAGCGCAAAGGGTGCCGGTAATAAGGTGGTCCTCTTCGGCGCCCGCACCGGTGGCGATGGCATCGGTGGCGCCTCGATTTTGGCCAGTGAAACGTTCGCCGAGGGCGGTCCGACCAAACGTCCCTCCGTTCAGGTTGGAGACCCTTTTGCGGAAAAGGTTCTCATCGAATGTTGCTTAGAGCTTTTTGCCCAGAACGTCGTCGAAGGAATTCAAGACCTGGGTGCTGCGGGCATTAGTTGCGCGACGTCAGAACTTGCCGCCAACGGTGAAACGGGTATGGCGATCACCCTGGATAACGTACTTCTCAGAGATCCCACTCTTACGGCAGAAGAAATTTTGATGTCCGAGAGCCAAGAGCGCATGATGGCGATTGTGGCTCCTGACAAGCTGGATGAATTCCTGGCCATCACGGCTAAGTGGGAAGTGGAAACCAGTGTCTTGGGTGAGGTTACGGACACCCAACGCTTGGTGATCACCTGGAAGGGGGACACCATCGTCGATGTTGACCCCGCCACGGTTGCTGTTGATTCCCCCGTGTATGAGCGCCCGTATCACCGACCCACGTGGCTTGATGGGCTCCAAGCAAACAGCGCCCAGGCCCTAGAGCGATCATCAGATCCCCTCGTAGTGCGCTCTCACGTCGCCACCCTGGTTGCTTCTGCCAACCTGGCCAACTCGGAATGGATTACGAACCAATACGACCGCTACGTCATGGGTAATACGGCATTGGCGTTTCCTGATGACGCAGGCATGATCCGGGTCGATGAAACATCGGGTCTTGGTGTCGCCATTGCGACCGATGCCAATCACCGATACAGCCTGCTGGACCCCTATCGTGGGGCTCAGTTAGCCCTGTCGGAGGCGTATCGCAACGTCGCAGCGACCGGCAGTGAGCCTCGGGCGGTCAGCGATTGCTTGAACTTTGGTAGCCCCGAAGACCCCGAAGTGATGTGGCAATTGGTGGAATCCATTCGTGGTCTGGCCGATGCCTGCCTCGAGCTAGAGGTTCCCGTCACCGGCGGCAATGTCAGCTTGTATAACCAAACAGGAACCTCCCCTATTCATCCCACCCCCGTGGTGGCTGTGCTGGGTGTCATCGACACTGTCGAGCGGCGTCTGCCCAGTGGGTGGCAAGACGATGGGGAAAACCTCTATCTCCTGGGTGACACTCACGCAGAGTTGGACGGCTCAGCTTGGGCAGCAGAAGTTCACCAGCACGTTGCCGGTATGCCGCCCAAGCCCAACCTTGCAGCAGAAAAAGCGCTCGCCAGCTTGATGGTGGCGGCCGCCCGCGATGGATTAGTCACCAGTGCTCATGATCTCTCTGCGGGAGGTCTTATCCAGGCACTGGTCGAGGCCGTGCTGCGCCGCGGGGTGGGTGCCCGTGTATGGGTATCAGAAATCATGGAACAGGGTGGCTTGGATATCACCGAGGCTTTGTTCTCGGAAACTGTTGCCCGCATGGTGGTCAGTGTGGCTCGGGAAGACGATGTTAAGTTCCGCGGCCTCTGCGATGGTCGCGGCGTCCCCGTGACGCGCATTGGAGTCACCGACCTCACGTCACAACAACTAGATATTGCGGACTACTTCTCTTTCAGCGTGAGCGAGCTTGCTCAATTGCAGCGCGACACCCTCCCAGCCGTGTTGGGCCCGGTCGTGGGTTATTCCGCGGAGTTGGCCTCCTAATTTGGCGCGTCAGCTGCGCCCACTACGGTGGTAGTGCCCATGATTGATTCTTCACGCTTCCTTGTTTCGTCCTCCGACTACGAGAAATGGTTGGAAGTGAGGGCCACAGGCGTCACCGCCACCGCGGTCTCGAAAGCAGTCACTCCGGATGGTTTCCGAACGGTCGTGGACCAAATAATTCGGCCTAGACCCATTCCCGATAACGACTACATGCGTTTTGGGCGCGAACAAGAAGAGTCGCTGATGGAGAAACTCGGTACTCAGTTCGACCTAGAACCCAATGACTGGCTGATTGCGCGAGATGCCGATGAAATGCGTTGGCAGATGGCAACACCCGATGGGCTCTCGTCAGACCACGGCCTCATTGCCGAGGTGAAGACCACCGGGCGCGACTGGGGCGAATGGTCCCGGGTTCCCGGCCACTATCAACGTCAAGTTCAGTGGCAGCTCTATGTGACAGGAGCAACCCAGTGCGTCTTTGGGTGGATGCTGCGCACCACCCACAATGGGGACATGGTGCCGGGCTGGCCTGGCCCGAAGTTTGTGGTGGTGGAGCGAGATGAAGCTCTCATCGAGCGACTCGTCGAAGTCGCTCACAATATCTATCGAGAACTACCTATCGCCCGCAGCTAATTCTTCGTGGTGTTGAATAACTTCCGCGAGGATGAAGCTCAAGAATTTTTCGGCAAAACCCGGGTCCAGATCGGCCGCCTGAGCTAGTTCACGCAAACGCGCCAGCTGCAGCGCTTCGCGCTGCGGATCCGACGGGGGCATGGCTAGGTCCGCTTTGAGCCGCCCCACCTTCTGAGTGGTCTTGAAACGCTCGGCCAGAAGGTGCACCAAAGCCGCGTCAATGTTGTCGATGCTGTTGCGCAACTCGACTAATTCAGCGGGAGGTGTGGCGTCCATGCTACGACTTTACCTAGGGCAGGGGCCCGTGCCTAGTCCAATAAGGAATGGCGTTGAATAATGGCATCGCGAGAGGGACCCACCCCAATGGCTGACATTCGCGCCCCACTCATAGCTTCGAGAGCCAGAACATAACTTTGTGCTGTGTCGGGAAGATCCTCGAAGCTACGCGCACCGGAGATGTCTTCTTCCCACCCGGGGAAGTACTCATACACTGGCTTGGCGTGGTGGAAATCAGATTGCGACCAGGGAATCTCCTCCACTCGCTGGCCCTCGACCTCATAGGCCACACAGACCGGAATCTTCTCTAGACCCGTGAGGACATCAAGCTTGGTCAAGACAAAGTCAGTGACACCGTTGATTCGTGCCGAGTAGCGAGCAATAGGGGCGTCATACCAACCCGTCCGGCGGGGCCTGCCCGTGGTGGTGCCAAATTCGCTCCCGCGTTGGCGCAGCCACTCACCGGACTCATCCTCAAGCTCGGTCGGGAAAGGTCCTGAGCCCACTCTGGTGGTGTACGCCTTGATAATGCCAATGACTCTGGATAGCCGCCAGGGAGCAATACCCGATCCTGTCGCCGCACCACCCGAGGTGGCATTAGATGACGTCACAAATGGGTAGGTTCCGTGATCCACATCGAGCATGGTCGCTTGACCGCCCTCAAAGAGCACGACTTTGTCGTCTTCCAGGGCTTGGTGAAGAAGAAGCGCGGTGTCGTGCACCATGGGGCGCAGGCGATCGGCATAGGAAAGTAGCTCCGTGACCACTTCGTCCACTTCGATTGCTCGACGGTTGTAAATCTTGACCAAGAGGTGGTTCTTTTGCTCGAGAGCGCCCTCTACTTTCTGGCGCAAAATTCCTTCGTCAAAAATGTCCTGAATGCGAATACCCACTCGGTTGATCTTGTCCGCGTAGGTCGGTCCAATTCCGCGCCCGGTCGTTCCGATCTGGCGCTTGCCGAGGAACCTTTCGGTGACGCGATCCAAGGTGCGGTGGTACTGCGTAATGACGTGTGCGTGAGAGCTAATAACAAGCTTTGAGACATCGATGCCTCGAGCATCGAGCGCGTCGAGTTCTTCCATCAGAACTTCTGGGTCAATTACGACACCGTTGGAAATAACTGGTGTGACCCCCGGTGTCAGAATTCCCGAGGGAAGCAAATGCAGAGCGTATTTTTCATCGCCAATAACGACGGTGTGGCCGGCATTATTACCACCGTTGAACTTGACCACATAGTCAATGCGATCGGCAATGAGGTCTGTTGCTTTACCCTTGCCCTCATCGCCCCATTGGGCTCCAACAATCACCACGGCGGGCATCAGGATTCCTTTGATCAAGCCGTTCTTAGGTGTTTAGTCTAGCGAAACCACGAACGTGCGGCAGATGAACTTGGAGCAAGGCTCAAGAAAGGGAATACTCTCTGGTGTGAGTAACCTTCGTGTGGTCGTGGCCGATGACCACAAGTTAACGCTGTCTGGTGTGGCTGATTCCCTGCAGGCCCACGGGGTTCACGTAGTGGGTCGTGCTTCCAGCGCTCCGGAGGCAATCGAGATGGTGACCTCCCTCACACCCGATGCCCTGATGACCGATTTAGATTTTGGCCCGGGTCCCACGGGTCTCGATGTTGCCCAGCACGTGCGCAACACACTTCCCCAGTTGGGCATAGTGATTCTGAGTGCTTACGGGGACCCTCGCTTGCATTCCGATGGGCTGGGTAATGCGCCCGCTGGTGTGGTCTATGTCATCAAGCAGCAGGTGGAATCGACCACGGCGTTGGTCGATGCGCTGAATTTGTCGATGACCCGGGCTTCTCAGGCTTCCCGCGGGGAACTTCCGCAGACAAATCTGACGGATCGCCAAATCATTGTTCTTCGCTACCTGGCTCAGGGAATGTCCAATCAAGCCATTGCCGAAGAATTGACCATCACTGAAGATTCCGTGGCCAAGAGCATCAATCGCATGCTGAAGCGTTTGGATATTGAAGCTGGCCCGAATGCGAACGCTCGTGCCCTCCTGATCCACCACTACTTCGATCTCATCGGTTCGAGACAGTGAGCTCACGGTGGTCCAAAATACTGGGCAGTATCACTGGCCCAAGGGCCGTGTCGCTCGATGCTTTCCTCATTGGGACACCGTTCTGGGTTTTCGGCTTCGTCTTTAACGAAGGGGCCAGCTTCGACTCCCTCAACTCAGCACTCCAGGTCCTATCCATCGGGCTAGCGGGGCAAGCTGTCATGGGTTTGGTGTTGTGGATGGGCCATCTGACAATCCTTCGCTCTCGGACACAGCGAAACGTTGCACTCTGGGCCGTTGTGACCACGTGGTCACTCTCTGCTCTAGCTCGTTGGGCGATCCTCGTGGGAGGCCTGCAGTTTTTCGACCTACCCGATGAGATTCCCGCTCTGACGCGAGCACTGACCTCGCTTGTGGTGGTCAACCTGGGTTATGCCTTTGCCGCGTATGGCTTAGAAGCCTACGACCGCTTCGCCACGAAGCGCGCGCTGGCTCTGTCACAACTTCTCTCCAGTGAAGAAAAACTCGCAACCCACCGGCAGGCGGTGGATTCTATGAAACAAGCGTTGATGGCCCAGGTCGACACCCAGCTTTCTGAATCTCGCGCTCACACCTCGCAAGCGCTCGACCAACTGGAGAAAGTACTCTCGCGCCCGCAGGAAGCTCTCCCCGTGCTCGAGGAGCTTCGGACTCTCTCAGATCGCACCTGGCAACGGATTAGTCAGGAGTTATGGAAAGAAAGTCCTCGCGAAGCACCGCGTATCCGGTTGAGGGAACTCATCCCGCTATTTGCCGCGTCACGGCCATTTCGACCGACATATTTTGTCGCCGTGGCCTTCGTCTTGTATTTGCTTCTGTATTCCCGTGTCTATGACCCCGCTCAAGGGGCAGCTCTGATGGGGTTATGGGTTGCTGTGGCGGCTGTTGTGGCGGTGGTCGGGAATGGCCTCTTAGTACGCCTCACAAGAGTGGCAGTCCCCGTTTATCTCGCCATCACCACCGCCTACGTTCTCTCCGCCTTGCCCGTCCTGGCCTTAGCCAACTTTGCCGGTCTGGATAACGCTTTCCCCGTCCGGACCACGGTGGTGCATGCAATCTCACTCCTCATGACTATATCCATGGCGCTTCCCCCGGCTTTGGTCAAGGTTCAAGAACGTATCCTGCATAACCTTGAGACCACAATTGATGCGCGGGCACTTGAGAAACTCCATGTCGAAAGTCAGCTCGTCGTGGTCTCGCAGCAAATCGCTAACCACCTCCACGGAAACGTTCGAGGAAACTTCCTCGCCTCGATTCTGACGCTGCGTGATCACATCGCCCGGGATAATCTCAAGGGAGCCCAGTCAACCATCGCCCGTCTGCGGGAAAGTTTGCTGGAATCCCCTGCAGAAGTAGCCGTGGTCCCCAGCGCTGACCTGTCAGAAATCGCCCAATTCATCGATAACTGGTCCGCTATCGTCGACATTGCTCTCGACAAGCCGCTGGAGGATCTGCCAGATTTCAGCATTTCCCCGTTTCACACCGTGGTCGTTGATGCGGTCAATAATGCTGTCCGTCACGGGAACGCGGACTGGATTCGCATCAATTTCACGGTGGAAACCGATGCCATTGTCGTAAGTATCCGCAACAACGGAAACCCGAGAGGGGGTTCCCGGGTGGGGCTGGGCACCACCCACCTCGACCTTTTAGCCCCCCACCAGTGGACCAGGTCCACCAACGACGCGGGGATAACCCAGTTGGTGGCACGACTAGAGAGAGCCAACGCCAAGCCAGCGCCGCTATCGCGCTAAGTCTGCGTGCTCCCTGATCCAGGCGTGCATCACAATGGCTGCTGCGGCACTGGCATTGAGTGATCTGGTCGACCCAAACTGGGTGATTTCGATAACCTGATCCGCCGCCGCGATCGCCTCGGGGGAAAGCCCTGGGCCCTCTTGACCAAACAGAATGATGCAGTTGTCTGGTAGCGGGGTGGACTCAATGGGTTGGGAAGTCTCGACGTTATCAACGGCAACAATCGTCAACTGGTGCTCGCGAGCATAGGCAAGGAGATCCTCGATGGTGGGGTGATGAAGGACATGCTGATACCGATCGGTCACCATCGCACCGCGCCGATTCCACCGTCGCCGTCCCACAATGTGAACGGTGTCGGCAAGAAAAGCGTTGGCGGTGCGCACAATGGAACCGATGTTGAGATCGTGTTGCCAATTTTCAATCGCGACGTGAAAAGAGTGGCGGTGGGTGTCTAAGTCCGCAACAATGGCCTCCATCGACCAGTAGCGGTACTTATCCACGACATTGCGAGAATCCCCCTCGCGCAATAAATCTGGGTCGTAGTGACTCTCGCTGGGCCAAGTTCCCACCCAAGGTCCCACCCCTGCTGTGGTTCGCTCGGGGTGTGGATTCTCGTTAGTCACCCCCACAGCTTAGGGTTTCGCCACACTTCCGGCAGAGGTCGCGCGGCTCGATACTCAGCAATACAGGGTCGCGCTCAGGCGAGCGCCACCCTCAGGCCTGAAACCTAGCTCCCAGTTGTCATCGCTGAGCATGGACAACAACCCCAGGCCTAAGCCCCGTCGTTGGCGCTTTCCCAGCGGGCCCGTTCCATCATCCAAGACCTCACACCTGAAGGTATGGGGTCCTAATTGCTCCAGGGTCACCCAGAGCTGTTGTGCGCGCCCGTGGCGAATCGAGTTGGTGATGGCTTCCTGAATGACGGTAAACAACACTCGCTCTTGGGCTGCGTTGAGCGCCTCGAAGGACGTCGTGATTTCCACCGTGGCCACGGACGCCCACTCGCGAACCAGCCCCGCCAAACGTTGATCCAAGGGCCCTTCCTCGATGTTTAAGAAATCATCTTTAGGCTGCGCGATGATCTCCAAGACTTTGTCTTCCAAGCCTGAATCCTTGACTGGGGTATCCCCTGGATAACTCAGCTGTAGCGCCAGAACTCGATTCTGGATTGTCCCGTGCAGATGTTGAGCAAGTTGCCTGCGCGTAATGGCCTGGGCTGCACGAGCCAATGCCCCCTGCCCGCGAGCGGGTTTACCGCGCTGGGCCCCTCGGCTCAGCACCACTGGAGACGCGAGCCCGGGGCGCCCAATAATCGACAATGTCGTGGAAAAAACCAGAATCGAGAGAGCATTGGAAACCCACGCCAAGCTAAATCGAGCAGCGTCAAAGGTGTCCCAAAAAATATTTTGATTAACCGCGGTAACGGCCAGCGCGACAACGATGAACGTGGTGAGATACGCAATAAATGCTGTGGTACTAAACCGAGCAAAAAGTTTGGGGCCGACAAACCCGGCCAGCATTAATGCCGCTGCTATCACCACAAAACTCGCCGGCGCGGCAAGAAGCGCTTTCTCCGCCCTATCCACCCCAGAGGCCGTGATCCCTGGTTGCACCTGGTTACTAAGAAAGACAATGCTCGAATAAATGGTGGCGGTGACACCTGGTAAGGCGAAGGGGCGCAGCGTGATGGCCTCCCTGGTGGCTCCCCGAATCAGGAAAAATCCCTCAAACCAACTCGATCTCACCGGAATGCTCTTAGCAAGAGGTTTGATGCAGGTATCAATCACCACATCAAGGCTTTGGCGGGGTGAAGCGGAAGGGGGGAGTTGTGAAAAAGTGGTGCGGACTGTGGCTGAGAGCGCGTCAAAAATTTCCGCGAGCTCACCCCGCAGTTCTTCCCCCGACGTTCCTGATTCCGCGCTCTCGAGAGCAATACGGTAGCGGTTGCGGTAGTCCCGGCGTGAAATCTCAAATAACGAACTCAGAACAAAAACAACCGCGCCCAACACAGCAAACAGGGCAAGAGTGATTCCATTCAATGTGGTCAGTGGGCGTCCCAACACTGTCTCCAGCGCCTCCGCCACCAGCAGAGCAAGAACCCCCATCCCAGCGCCATACAGTGTCACAATGAAGGGCGGTACGGCGGTGGGGAAAAACGTTTCACCAGGATTGCGTTGACAAGCTCGGTAACCAACCACACGCTCACCAACACAGCAAAATTGATGATCAAGCCGTTGACAAACGCGGTGAGGGTAAGGTCTCGGCGAAAAGAAATACTGGCGATAATGGCCGCCGGAATTCCCAGGTAAACGAAGTGCGAACGCACGAGAAGGGTGGGGGCGGTGTGCCGTGCACCCACTGGCGCTGCCATCGTCATCGCTCGATTAGTCGCTTTGGAGAAAGACTCTGGCTAGGTGAACTCGCTGGTTTTTCTCTAACTGTGAGGGGATGCCTAACGCTTTAGAAATTCGGTTCACAGAGATCGCCACGGATTGTTCCGTAATTCCGCGAACACGGGCTATTTCTCTATTGGACTTTCCCTCCGCCAACAAACGCAGCGTTTCCATTTGCTTATCCGACAATGCCGCCAAGGGGCCGGATTTAGTAATCCGGTCGGAGCCTTTGTTTTCCGCAACCGTCTTAATGGCTTTGAGAACTTCCGAGCCATCGGTGATCGAATCTTTCACCAGGTAGAGGGAGTTTTTTGCCACCTCTGGCCAGCCTGAACCGATAGCGGTTCGCGGGTCCTCGTAACTGGTCAGATACACTACACCGATCTCGGGGTGAGCTTTTTGCCAAACCAACGAGACATCAATTCCGTTGAGTTCACCGCCTAGGTGAACGTCAGCGAGTAGAACGTCGATGGATGATTTCTCGATGTGGTCGATGGCCTCGATGGCAGCTGCGGAGGTGAAAACGACCTTGCAATCCTTACCCGCCAAGGATGTGGCAAGCGAACTTCTCAACAGTGCGTTGTCTTCCACAATTCCCACTTTGATGCTTATATGTCCCATTATTACTTACTAAAGGCCCCTTTAAGATAAGCCAGCTAAACGACTCAACCAAGGGTCCAGATTCCACGCGCTACCCTGTGAAGGTGGAGGGTGGAATGTGGTCGCGTCAGGGACCTAACCTCGTCCTGGACGGCGAGAATCTGGCCCACCTTCAGTCTTTGCCTGAGCAAATCTTCACCCTGGTTTATCTCGACCCACCTTTCAACACTGGCCGGACCCAGACGAGGCACAGTTCCAGCGCCCGCTCGGCAGCCGAAGGCACCCGGGGCGGCTTTGGTGGGAAAAAATACGACTTCACCCTCGAAGGACTCACCAGCTATGACGATTCCTTTGCCGACTATTGGGCGTTCTTGGCTCCCCGCCTGGAGGAGGCCTGGAGAGTACTCGCGCCCAATGGAACGCTGTATTTGCATCTTGACTGGCGAGAAGTCCACTACGCCAAGGTCGCTCTGGACATCATTTTTGGTCGAGCCCACTTTTTGAACGAAATTATTTGGGCCTACGACTACGGTGCCAAATCAAAAAATAAGTGGCCTACGAAGCACGACACTATCTTGGTCTACGTCAAGGATCCCAAAAATTATGTGTTCAATTCGGAGGCAATTGACCGTGAACCCTATATGGCGCCAGGGCTAGTCAGTCCCGACAAAGCGGCCCGAGGAAAGCTACCCACCGATGTCTGGTGGCACACCATCGTGAGCCCCACAGGGAAAGAAAAGACGGGCTACGCCACTCAAAAACCACTCGGGGTGTTGCGACGAATCATCCAAGCATCCAGCAACGAGGGTGATTGGGTGCTCGATCCCTTTTGCGGCAGCGGTACCACCGCCCATGCAGCGGCCGAGCTTGGTCGTCGCTTTGTCACGATGGATAGCAACAGCGAAGCGCTCGAAATTGCGCGCCAACGCCTTGCGCGCTATCTCTAATAGAGCAGGGAAGAATCGAATCCGCTTCGGCTCGTGCTGGTGAGAAAGCAATACACACCGCGCTGCCCTAGGTCCCACTGTTGAGTGTTGACAGGATACGCGAATTCCACCACTAGGTCGGAATATTCCACCACCAGGTCACGATTGACCAGAGAATCTAACGCGCAGAACTCTCGGGCTTTGGCGGCGACCATTGCTTCGCCCGGAAATTCCTCCAGGGGATCACTCGAGAGCAATATGGTTCGGGCGAGTTGTGCTTGATGGCTCCCCGCGCAAGGGACCACCACGAACTGCTCATCAAATGCGCCACTAAAGGGGGATATACACTCTCCACCCCGAAGCTCAAGCCAGTCTGTGGGCCCGGGGCCTAGGGGTTCGCCCGAAAGCGTCGGAAAAGATATTTCTGGCTCCGCCGGGGCTTGCTCCACCACCGCGGGTTCCTCGGTCGCTGCGCCCGCGACGTTGTTCCCCACGACAAACGCTCCACCCAGCAACGCCACCACACCCAGGGTTGCCAGCACCATCAAACCGACGAAGATATTTTGACCAGTGGGGGTTGAGGTTAAGCGCGGGCGCTGCGGTTTCTCTGGGGCTGCGCTGAGCTCACCTGGCAGGAGCTCAGGATTCTGGGAAGAATCTGTTGTCATCTACAGCCCTAAATCAGCTAGACCTATGGCATTGCGATAGGGGTAACCGGCTTCTTCAATCACACGGTCTGCCCCGGTGTTGCGATCGACCACGACGCATACCGCGACTACCTCACCGCCTGCTTTTTCCACGGCTCTTGCCGCGGCAAGAGGGGAGCCACCGGTGGTGGAGGTGTCTTCCACAACGACCACTCGCTTGCCGGACACATTGGGGCCTTCAATTTGGCGGCCACGGCCATGATCTTTCGGTTCTTTGCGCACGACAAAGGAGTCATAATTTTTCCCACTACCAATGCCGCGGTGCATAATCGCTGCGGCGATGGGGTCTGCCCCCATCGTGAGGCCACCCACGGCGTCCACGGGGTCAAATTCTTGAACAAGCTCCAGCATCACCTCACCAATCAAAGGTGCAACGCGGTGGTCCAGGCTAATCTCACGAAGGTCGATATAAAACGAAGCCTTCTGGCCGCTGGTGAGGGTGAAATCACCGTGGTGGAGAGCCTGGGTCGAAATGGCGTCGATGAGCTGTTCTCTGGCGCTGTTCACGGGCCCAGTCTATCTGCGGGCTTTAGGCTGGACTCATGAGAATCGCGACGTGGAATGTCAATTCGATTCGGACGAGAAAATCTCTAGTGATTGATTTCCTCCACCATCACGATGTTGACGTTCTGGCCATGCAAGAAACAAAATGTCGCGACGACCAATTCCCCTTCGAGGAATTTAGTGAGGCCGGATATGAGGTCGCTCACTTCGGGCTCAATCAGTGGAATGGTGTCGGCATCGCTTCGCGCCTGCCCCTGCACGACATCGAGCAGGGTTTTGCCGGGATGCCCGGTTTTTCCAAAACCAATGAGGACCCCGCGCCCTTAGAGGCGCGCGCCCTCTCTGCCACCGTGGAGGGCATCCGGCTCACCTCGGTCTATGTGCCCAACGGCCGCGGTCTCGAGGACCCCCATTTCACCTACAAGCTTGCGTGGATCGACGCTCTGGCTGCTGCCCAGCATGCCTATGCCCACACAACACACGCCTTACCCTTTGCCATCGCGGGGGATTTCAATGTTGCTCCGCTGGACTCCGATGTGGGGGATGGTTTCTTTCTGCAGCCGGGCACGACCCACACGTCACCGCGGGAGCGCGAAACATTGGCACAGTTTGAATCCGCCGCCGGTGTCCGCGACGTTATTCGGCCCCTCCAGCCCGAGGGGTATACCTTCTGGGATTACAAGCAAGGCAAATTTGCTAAAGATGAAGGGCTTCGGATTGATTTCATCTATGGCTCGCCCTCCTTCGCCGACCTGGTGGAAGGCGGCTTTATTCATCGTGACGCTCGCAAAGGGGACGGTCCCAGCGATCATGTCCCCGTCGTCGTCGACCTCCTGGGCGAGGACGATGAAGATCGGCCAATGATTTTCTAGCTAGGAGCGAGAAAGAAAGCAACAAGGAGCATCACCGGCAAAGACAACACCGTGGTGATCACCACAGAATCTCTCGCTAGGGGAATAGAAACTCCATATCGCTGGGCATAATTGAACACATTTTGCGCACTCGGCAGTGTTGCCAAAATGACGACGGTAAAGAGGCCCTCCGGGGACAGCGCGAAAACAAAAGCCCCCAATAACCAGGCAATAGTTGGCATGACCAGCAACTTCAGCGTGGAAGCAAGGACAATATCGGGTCGTTGATCCTTGGCATCCCAGAGTTTTTGGGTAGCAAGGGAGAGACCCAGTGCAAAAAGCAGGGTGGGAACAGTCGCTTGACCCAGAATCTCCAGTGGTTCATGAATAATCTCGGGGACAGCAATGTCCGTAGCCGAGACAATCACCCCCAGCACAGAGCCGATGATCAGTGGATTTCTCAACGGCTGGCTCGCGATGCGACCAAGGCTGACTCGGCCACTGGTGAAAATATCCAAAATTGTGAGCGCCACCGGTGTCATCACAATGAGTTGAAACAACAACACCGGTGCCGCCAGCGCCGGGTCACCCAACACATAGGCGGCGAGGGGAAGACCGATGTTGTTGGAATTCACATAGGACGAGGCCAAGCCCCCCACGGTGAGGGCACGGACTTTTCGGCGCAGGAAAACCGCGGCGATTAGGACAAAAATGCCCAGCGTTGCCAGAGCAGAGAGCGCAGAAACAGGAAGTAATCGGGAGAACAGTTGCTGGATATCGGCATCCCCCAACACCACAAACAACAGCGCCGGGGAAAACACAAAGAATGCTGACTTCGAGAGAACATCAAGAGCAGTGGGTCCCAGAATTCCTATCCTGCCCACCACATATCCCACGGCCACCACCAGAGCGACGATGCCAAAGCCCACAATGACTTGATTCACGCTCACCAGTCTGGACTATCCAGCGATACGCGACGAACACGCACTTTTTCTGCGTCTAGAGGGCAATATTCGCTTAAAAGTGGCGCAAAAAGCACCCATAAGCCTCGAATCATCGATTTACACTATGGCCAACGAGCAGTGAAGGGATGTGGTGTGGATGGTGTCACCAATATCAACCAAGGCACTCAGCGCGAGGCAGCTTCGAGAGTCTCAGCCCTGGATCACGCTCAAGGATTCGTGCCACCGTCTGCAAGGCTTGCAAGCCGCCGATGGCAGTGTCCCCCAGGCTCGCGACCACAAAGCTGCCCGCGCAGCAATTCACGACATCACGGAATCGCTGAGAGAACTAGCCCCTCACGTGCCGCACAATCGTGCCTACCTCGAAGCCTGCATTGCTGACTGTGAAGCCTGGGTCAAGAGCGGATTAGGTGTCCCCGATTTTTATGATTCCCTCGTAGCTTTTCACCCGGAAAAGACTCGAATCGATGGCACCCTTCACGTGGTGGTCTTTCCGATGTATACCCAAAACGGTTCCAACCAACGCCTGTGTGAAGCTCTGCTGTGTGAAACAATCTGGCCCGAATTTGTCGCAGGTCTCGAGGCCGGCGCCTACGGCAATGCTCTCTTCGTTCCCGTACGTTTTATCGACTTCACCGCCGGATACGACACCAACTCGGCCGTGTTGTTCCCCGAATCCGTCGCCATTAAGCCCCGAGTCCCCCAGGGAGCACCCGCAGATGCTCCCGCGGTATTGCCGGCTTTCACCTGGGGTGGCATCTTTGCTGACCGCGAAGCGGCACGGTTTCGTTGCGTCGTTGATGCTGGAGTGGAAATCACCAAGCTAGAGCTTCCCGCTCCAGCACGTGAGCTCTTAGACAACCAAACCCTCGCCGAAGAAACTTTCGTGATGTGGGATCTGATCCATGACCGCACCCATATGCGAGGGGATTTACCCTTCGACCCCTTCATGATCAAACAACGCATGCCTTTTTATCTCTATGGCCTCGAAGAGCTGCGCTGCGATCTCACCGCCTTTAGAGAAGCCGTCACTCTGGTGGGGGATAAGAAATCGTCTGCCTCGGTGAAAAAGCATGCGCAGTTGGTTCAATATGCGGTTGTGTTTGACCGTATTTTCCGGTTCCCGCTTTCGGGATCCCGGGTTCGCAACTACGACAGCGTCGCGGGTCAACTACTTTTTGCCTGGCTGCATCAAAAGGGTGTTCTCCACTGGCGAGACACCACGTTGGCGATCGACTGGGAACAGTTGCCTGCGACAGTGGTCGCGCTATCGGACCGCATCAACGATTTATATTGGGCAAGCATTGATCGGCCCAAAATCGTGCATTGGATAGCGGCTCACGACCTGATTTCTGAAGTGCTCTCCCCTCACCCCGGGTCGCGGTTTCTGAGCAAGGACCTTCCCGTGATGGGTGCTCCTTCTGACATTACCGATGCCGTGCTCGATGATGAATTCCCGTTGTCGATGTTCTATGAGGCTCTGGGGGCAAAACTCGCCCCGGCCATCGCCTCGACAAAGGGAATCACCGGGGAAACCCACCTGGAGAAAGAAACTGCGAAGATAGTCGCGTGAGGATCCATGACCCCCACTGGCGGGGATTTGCCAGTGATAACTACTCCGGTGTTCACCCCGAGGTGTTGCAGGCGTTGGCCGACGCTAATGAGGGCCACCAAATCGCCTACGGGGAAGATCAATACACCGAGGCGTTGACCACCACCATCAGAGAACACTTTGGCCCCCAAGCTGAAGTATTTCCCGTCTTCAATGGCACTGGCGCCAATGTCACAGCGCTGACGGCGATGATGCCGCGCTGGGGCGCAGTTATTTGCAGCACCATGGCGCATATCCACACCGATGAAGGTGGTGCTCCCGAGCGAGTCAGTGGACTCAAACTCTTCACCGTCCAGCACGAGGGTGGGAAACTCACCCCCGACATCGTGGCGACCCAGGCCTACGGATTCGGTGATGAACACCGAGCGCAGCCCATGGTCGTCTCGATCACCCAAAGCAGCGAGGTGGGAACGGTCTACACCCCCAACGAGGTCAAGGCTCTGGCTGACTACGCGCACTCGCAGAACATGTTGCTCCATATGGACGGTGCAAGACTGTGGAATGCCGCGGCAAGCCTGGGTGTGCCTTTTGCTGATTTCACCACCAAAGCCGGCGTAGACGTGGTGAGCTTAGGGGGCACGAAAAATGGCCTGCTGGGCGCTGAGGCCGTCGTGGTCCTCAACCCCGATGCCGCAGAAGGCCTGATTTACCTTCGTAAGCTCAACATGCAGCTTTCCAGCAAAATGCGCTTCACCAGCGCGCAATTGTTAGCTCTGTTCGAAAACTCTCTGGGGATCAATTCTGCGAAGCGAGCCAACGCCATGGCAACGCTGTTGCGCAGCTCCCTCGAAGAGCGCATTCAAGCAGGGCGAATCACCAAACTTGAATTTAGCTACCCCACCCAATCCAATGGAGTGTTCGCTCTCATCGACCTCGAGGTGGCTAACCGGTTAAGGCAGAAAGTTCGCTTCTATGACTGGGATCAAGCGCGAGGCGAGGTTCGCTGGATGTGCTCCTTCGACACCACCGAAGCAGACATCGAAGGGTTTGTTGATCTCATCGAGAAGGAACTTCAGGCGTAAGACGCGCTTCCGGTGACGACCTCAGCTAAGGTTTTGCGAACCCTGGGCAAGGCTTCGCGCTCTCTGAGTTTCTCAGGCAAGTCAGCAGGGTCACCGGGAGTTCCCACAGCAAAGAGGGTGATTACCTGGTGCCTGGCATCGAGGCCCAACGAAGCATGCAGTGCCTGCGAATCAAACCCAGCCATTTGATGAACGATTAGCCCATCTGCTGTTGCTTGAACACTAAAGTGGGCAACTGCTTGGCCTAAGTCATACACGCTATGAGAAAGTGCTTTCCCTTCCTCGTTTTCCATCCGAGCTACACACGCCACGACCGCGCTGGCGTGAGCTGCCCATACAGAATTACCGGTAGCCATCGATTCCACAATTTTTCCAAAAGTGTCATCGCCTCGAAAACCGACGACAAAGGACCACGGTTGAGAATTACCCGAGGACGGCGCCCACCGTGCTGCCTCGAAAGCAGGTCCCAAGAGGACCTGGTTCAGGGTGTCAGTGGCGGAAAAAGCTCGAGGGCTCGACCTTCGTGCCAGAAGAGGGTCGATATCGAACGATCGGGTGGCAGTGGGTTCGCTCATGCTGTCCTTTAGTAGTGGGTACTCACGTCAAATACTCTGGCTAGTGTTTCATTCCCGAGCTGTGTGTTTGACCTCGTCGCTGCCTAAGGGCTAAATGGAGCGACACTGAGGCCCGACTTGTCTTCGGCTAGATCCACCTTGACTGTGTCGCCATCATGAATCACACCGCCAAGCAACGCCTTAGCGAGTCGGTCGTCAATTTCCTTTTGCATGAGACGGCGAAGGGGTCGTGCCCCGTAAACAGGGTCATACCCGTTATCTGCCAGCCATAGCCTGGCTGCCGGCGTTACTGCCAGCTCCAAGCTACGCTCCGCGAGACGGTGTTGGAGACGATCGACCGTGATTTCCACAATCTGCCCCAGGTCCTCAGCCGTGAGGGTTTGGAACACCACGATGTCATCAAGGCGGTTAATAAATTCAGGCTTGAAGGCTTTACGCACTTCTTCGTTGACGGCCGCAACTTTCTGATCCCAGGACAACGAGTCCTCTATCAAATAGGACGAGCCCAGGTTTGACGTCAGGATCAAGATGGTGTTCCTAAAATCCACCGTTCGGCCTTGGCCATCGGTGAGACGACCATCGTCGAACACCTGCAAGAGCAGGTCAAAGACTTCTGGGTGGGCCTTTTCGACCTCATCAAAAAGAATGACCGAATAGGGTCGGCGACGAACGGCTTCCGTGAGTTGACCGCCTTGCTCGTAACCCACATATCCCGGAGGAGCACCAATGAGCCGCGATACCGAGAATTTTTCCCCGTATTCGCTCATGTCGATGCGAACAAGTGCTTTCTCATCATCAAAAAGATAATCAGCTAGCGCTTTGGCTAACTCCGTCTTTCCCACACCCGTGGGGCCCAGGAACAAGAAGGAGCCGGTGGGGCGATCCGGGTCGCTCAACCCTGCTCGGGTTCGGCGAACAGCTTCAGACACGGCTGACACGGCGTTCTTTTGACCGACGAGTCGCTTCGCAAGCTCGCTTTCCAGATGAAGGAGGCGTTCTGTTTCGCCCTGGGTCAATTTATCGACCGGGATTCCCGTCCACGCCGCGACAACTGAGGCGATGTCATCGTCTGTCACTTGATCGTTGACCATGCGAGCATCGGTTCGCTCGACGCTTTCCGCTTGAGAGATAGATTCCTCAATGCCGGGAATAACCTCATAGTTGAGCTTCGAGGCGGCCTGGTAATCGCCCTCGCGCATAGCGCGGTCGAGCTCAATACGCGCTTCCGAAAGCTGTGTCTTGAGCTCCCCCACATCTTGCAGGGACGCTTTTTCTTTAGCCCAACGCTCTTGCAGGGCAGAGAGGTCCTTTTCTTTCGAGGACAAGTCTTCTCGGAGTTTCTTGAGACGCTCTTTTGACGGGTCGTCCTTTTCCTTCTTCAGTGCGAGTTCTTCAATGCGCAAGCGATCGACCACGCGACGCAATTCATCAATTTCCACCGGAGAAGATTCAATTTCCATTTTCAATCGGCTGGCGGCCTCGTCGATTAGGTCAATCGCCTTATCGGGCAGCTGCCTGGAGGTGATGTATCGATTCGACAGGGTGGCGGCGGCAACTAAAGCACTGTCGGCAATCACCACTTTGTGGTGGGCCTCATAACGCTCTTTGAGTCCGCGCAAAATAGCCACGGTGTCTTCCACGCTGGGCTCTCCGACGAATACCTGCTGGAATCGACGCTCCAAAGCAGCATCTTTTTCAATGTATTCGCGGTATTCATTCAAGGTAGTGGCGCCAATAAGGCGCAATTCGCCACGGGCCAACATGGGCTTGAGCATGTTGGCCGCAGCAACAGATCCTTCGCCTCCGCCAGCTCCCATCAGGGTGTGGAGCTCATCGACAAAGGTGATGATTTCACCCTCGGCATCGTTGATTTCTTTCAGCACCGCCTTGAGACGTTCCTCGAATTCTCCGCGGTATTTCGCCCCCGCCACCAAAGCAGCCATATCGAGCGAGATCAGTTGTTTACCCTTGAGCGAATCTGCCACATCACCAGCGACGATGCGCTGGGCGAGGCCCTCCACGACTGAGGTCTTTCCCACACCGGGTTCGCCAATCAATACCGGGTTGTTCTTCGTGCGTCGGGTCAGCACTTGCGACACTCGACGAATTTCTGCGTCGCGACCAATAACGGGGTCAAGCTTTCCCTCTCGGGCAATGTCGGTGAGATTGAGACCATATTGCTCGAGAGCACTCTTTTGCTCTTCTCGTTGTGCAGTGGGATCTCCCATGGTGATCCTCCTTCTACTTTTCGATGGGTGGTGAGGGAGGAAGAGCCCATTTCAGGGGATTCCAGACCACCACTTGGTTAGATCTTTTCGCTCGCTCGCCTGCGCGAAGCGGAATAACATCACCTTCGGAACCAGCAGCAAAAACGCGGCGACCAGATCGTGCGAGCATCTCATCCGCCAGAGCGCTCTCCAGGTCTCTCACCCGAGTGCGCAGAAAGTTGACTTCGGTTTCTAGTTCCAGAATTCGTCGAATCCCCTCAAGGTTGAGTCCTTCGGCGCTGAGCTTTTGGATTTCGCGCAACAGCACGACGTCTTTCATCGAATACCGTCTCGTGCGTCCCGCAGTTCGGGTGGGACTGACTAATCCCAAACGGTCATATTGGCGCAGTGTTTGCGGGTGCATGCCCGCAAGTTCTGCAGCAGCCGTAACCGAAAAAAGCGGTGTCCGCTCATCCATGGTCATCACCTAGCCCTTGGCCCTCTTGAGAAGATCCTCCCGGGGGTTTTCTTTAGGCAAAGCGGCCATTAATTTTTCTAAATGGCCCTTTGCCACGCCCGAAAGGTGCGCAGGTACCGCGACAACAAATTCAACTAGGAGATCTCCCAGGGCAGACCCACCGCGGACTCCTCGTCCCTTTACTCGCAAGACTTTGCCACTCGGGGTCCCGGCAGGGACCTTCACTTTGACGACATCGCCGTCAATGGTGGGAACCTCCACCGTCGCACCGAGGGTTGCCTCACCAAACGTAATCGGCACTTCGATGCGCAAATTATCACCGTCACGGGAATAGATCTGGTGCTTGGGAACCCCCACGGTGATAATGACATCACCGGGACGGCCACCATCAGGGCTGGGGTGACCTTTGCCGCGCAAGCGGACCTTTTGGCCATCTTTCACCCCGGCAGGAACCCGAGCAGTGATCTTCTTGCCACCGGGCCCTTCCAAGCTCACTTCAGTTCCCGCGAGCGCCACCTTAAGATCCAGGGTGACGCGCGAAATGATGTCGCGGCCTTTAGTGGGCTCGCGATATCCGCCAAACCCTCCGGCACCGCCACCGCCGAATAAGCCCGAGAACAAGTCGCCGTAGTCCCCACCTGGGGCGCTTCGGGGCATTCCACCGCCGCCACCGCCGAACATTCCGCCAAAGACGTCTTCGAAGCCGCCTTGGCCACCGCCAGAAGTGAAGCGTGGACCGCCGGCTTGCATCGTGCGAATTTGGTCATATTCAGCTCGCGCAGTCGCATCCGACAGAACCGAATAGGCTTCCGAAATTTCCTTGAATCGAGCTTCGGCACCGGCGTCATCGGGGTTGGAGTCCGGGTGATATTTCCTAGCCAGCGAACGGTAGGTCTTCTTAATTTCACTCTCGGAGGCATCTTTCGATACGCCCAAAATCGCGTAAAAGTCTTTTTCTAACCAATCTTGACTAGCCATTCACTCCACCCCCTTATGTCCTATTCGTCGGCAGGAACCGACACGGCAACCTTTGCAGGTCTAATCAATCGCTCTCCGAGGATGTATCCACCCTCGATAACCTCAGCCACGGTCTCTCCTTGCGCTTGGGCGCTCGGAAGGCGAACCATAGCTTCGTGACGGGAGGGATCAAATGTCTCTCCCACAACCCCCACAGCGGTGACCCCGTATCGTTCAAAGCTGGCACGCAGTTTCTGCGACACCATTTCCATCGGGGTTCCAGCTAAGTCTCCGTGAGAGTCAGCTCGATCTAAGTCATCCAGCGCGGGAAGCATCGAACGAAGAACCTCGGCAATCACCGCTTCGCGATTTGCTGAACGGTCTCGCTCGACACGGGTGCGAAAGTTGGCCAATTCTGCTTCAGCCCGAGCTGCTCGGTCACGATATTCCGCAACCAAGTCACGCTCTGCTTCGGCCAGAAGTGCAATGTCCTCTTCGGTGATGTCCCCGTCTGATGCAGCTTCTGCTGCCTCAGGACGGAGTTCACCAGTTTCGGGATCTATGCGTCGCTTGTCGTTGACAACAGGCTTGGCGTTTTCCTCATCCTCTGCAGGATTCTGCTTCGGTGCTTTTGCCATGACTACTTCTTCTTGCCAGAAGTCTTGTCAGAAGAATCCTTATCGGAATCTTTCGCCTGGTCGTCTTCGTCGTCTTCCACTACTTCAGCATCAACGATGTCTTCATCGTCGCCCGCCGCGGCATCCTCGGCGGAAGCATCAGCGTCTGGTTCGGCCTGATAGAGAGCCTCGCCCAACTTGGTCTGGCTTGCACTGAGTGTTTCGACTGCTTTCTTGATTGCAGCGTCATCCTCGGCGGCGAGCGCCGATTTCAGAGCATCCACATCAGCTTGGACCTCAGACTTGACGTCCTCGGGAAGCTTCTCGTCGTTCTCCTTGAGGATTTTCTCCACTGAGTAGACAAGTTGCTCTGCACCATTGCGCTCTTCAGCTTCTTCACGACGCTTCTTGTCTTCTGCGGCGTGCTCTTCGGCTTCTTGCACCATGCGCTCGATGTCTTCCTTAGGCAGGGACGAACCACCGGTGATGGTCATGGACTGTTCCTTGCCCGTGCCCTTGTCCTTGGCTGACACGTGAACGATTCCATTGGCATCAATGTCGAAGGTGACCTCAACCTGGGGAATTCCTCGAGGCGCCGGAGCAATCCCGGTCAGTTCGAAGGTTCCCAGAGCCTTGTTGTCCTTGGTGAACTCGCGCTCACCCTGGAACACCTGGATCGACACCGAAGGCTGGTTGTCATCTGCTGTCGTGAATGTTTCACTGCGCTTGGTGGGAATCGCGGTGTTGCGTTCAATGAGCTTGGTCATGATGCCACCCTTGGTCTCAATTCCAAGACTCAACGGGGTCACATCGATGAGCAAGACATCCTTGCGCTCGCCCATCAAAACACCAGCTTGCAGTGCAGCACCTACGGCAACAACCTCATCAGGGTTCACACCCTTGTTGGGTTCTTGACCACCGGTGAGCTCGGTCACCAATGCGGTGACTGCAGGCATTCTGGTAGAACCACCGACCATGACCACGTGGGAAATGTCGGAAAGCTTCACACCAGCCTGCTTGATGACATCAGCGAAAGGCTTCTTCGTGCGCTCCAAGAGATCTTTGGTGAGCTCTTCGAACTTGGCACGAGAAAGAGTCTCATCCAGGTTGGCGGGACCACTCTCGGTCAAGGACAGGTAGGGCAACTGAACCTGCGTGCTAGACGAGGTGGAGAGCTCTTTCTTAGCCTGCTCAGCAGCTTCCTTCAGGCGCTGCTTGGCAATCTTGTCCTTAGACACATCAACACCGGTCGTCTCTTTGAAACGCGTGGCGAGGTAGTCCACGACGCGCTCATCCCAGTCGTCTCCACCGAGGCGGTTGTCACCGGAGGTGGCGCGAACCTGAATAGTGGAAAACTCGTCGTCCTTGCCCACTTCGAGCAAGCTGACGTCAAAAGTTCCGCCACCGAGATCGAAGACCAAGATCAGCTCGTCTTCTTTACCCTTGTCCAAGCCATAGGCCAAGGCCGCGGCCGTGGGCTCGTTGATGATACGCAAAACATTGAGTCCGGCAATCTCACCGGCTTCTTTGGTTGCTTGACGCTCGGCGTCATTGAAGTATGCGGGGACGGTAATGACGGCATCGGTGACAGATTCCCCGAGGTACTGCTCAGCGTCACGCTTGAGCTTGCCCAAAATACGAGCAGAAATTTCCTGCGCGGTGTATATCTTGTCGTCAATTTCTTGTTTCCAGTCAGTGCCCATGTGGCGCTTCACAGACGAGATCGTCCGTTCCACGTTGGTCACGGCCTGACGCTTGGCGGTTTCACCAACAAGTACTTCGCCGTCTTTGGTGTACGCGACGACAGATGGGGTCGTACGAAGACCCTCGGCGTTAGCGATTACGGTGGGTTCTCCACCTTCGAGTACGGACACCACCGAGTTGGTGGTTCCTAAGTCAATTCCTACTGCGCGTGCCATCTGGCCTGCTCCTTACGTTGTTGTGTTAACCAAATATGAGTTGGTCAGACTCAAGTTTGCGATATGAGTCACTCTTTGTCAAGTTAATTCTGACAAATCTGAGTGGTATCGGCTCAGATTTCGCCGTGGGCGCACGACCCGAGCCGGATTTCGCGGTCAACGCGTGGCTTACTCAAAGTTGCCCGATGCGAGCTACGGTTTATCTATGGCCAATGACGGTTCACCTCAATCCCCCAGCCGCTTTACTGACACTGACGCTCTCCCGTTGGTCGGTCTCACCGCCAATGATGGGGCCACTATCCCGAAACGAAGGGTGTGGTCGTGGGCGTTATGGGATTGGGCCACCCAGCCGTTCAACACAGTCCTCATCACGTTTGTGTGGGTGCCGAGCTACCTGACCAGCACTTTCTTTGTCGATCCCGCCGCCGTCGGGACTGCTGGCGAAGAGGCCGCTCTGGGTCAACTGGCGAGCAACCTGGGATACGGAATCACGATCGCGGGATTGCTCATTGCCCTCCTGGCTCCGGTACTCGGCCAGCGCGCTGACCGAACCGGTCGACAAAAGTCCCAGCTGTTCCTCTTCACCGGTTTGCTCATTGCGGCTCAACTAGGCATGGCATTTGTGCAGCCCGGGGCTGAGTGGTTCTGGATCGGAGTCGCCTTCATCGCCGTCGGAAGCGTCTTTGGCGAAATTGCGGGCGTGAATTACAACGCTCTGCTCATTTCTGTCTCCACCCCAAAAACTGTGGGCAAAGTATCGGGTTTGGGTTGGGGCTTTGGATACCTCGGGGGCATCATCGCGCTTGCCCTGGTGGTGGGGTTGATCCTGGGTGGGGTACTCGATGGCACCGTTGCCTCCACCTTCCAAATTATTGCCCTGGCATCTTCGATCTGGACCCTGATTTTCGTCATACCCCTGTTCCTCTATGTCCCCGAGCCTCCCAAGCTCAGCGCTGCGCCCACAGTGGGTTTTTTCCGCAGTTACGTCGAGCTGTGGCGCAGCATCGTCAGGCTATGGAAAGAAAATCGATCCACGTTCTGGTTCCTTCTGGCTAGTGCCGTCTATCGCGACGGCCTCTCCGCGGTCTTCGTCTTTGGTGCGGTCATCGCGAGCATCGTCTTTGGTTTCACCTTCACCGACCTCGTGATCTTCGGCATTGCACTCAACATCGTTGCCGGCATTTCGACCATTTTCGCGGGCCGCTTAGATGATCGATTTGGGCCCAAGAACGTCATCCTGGTGTCAGTCTTTGGGCTTGTCGCCTGCACGCTAACGGTGTTCTTCTTGGTTGATTTGGGAACCCCCATGTTCTGGGCGGCAGGTCTTGTATTAGCCCTCTTCACGGGTCCAGCCCAAGCAGCATCGCGTTCTTTTCTTGCCCGAGTCACTCCCGCGGGTCGAGAAGGGGAAGTCTTTGGCCTCTACGCCACCACTGGTCGTGCTGCGGGATGGATGGCTTCTCTGCTCTGGGGTGTACTGATCGCACTTGCTGCGAACCAAACCATCTATGGGCTTCTCGGTATTGCGCTGGTTCTGCTTGCCGGCGGCATTATGTTGCTCTTCGTCAAGGCGCCACCGCGTCTGACTACGGGTTGACCTGCCACCATTCAAAGAGCACTAAGACCACCACTGCTCCGGCGACAAAATTAAGCAGCAGGAACCACTTCCAGCCACGATTAGCCTCTTCCGCTGCCTCATCTGAGACATTCCACCAGGGTGAAATGGTGGCGAGATAGAGCAGGGCAACGGGGGCGATCAGGGGAAGCGGCCACGGGGTCACAAGCAACGCCCCACCAGCCAGGACATAAAGCACCGCAGCAAAACGCACGGTGCCCTTGGCTCCGACCACCGTGGCAATGGACCCCACGCCCGCCTGCCGATCAGCAACGACGTCTTGCACTGCGCCAAACGCGTGTGATGCCATCCCCCAGAAGAAAAAGGAGGCCAAGAGAAGAAGTTCCAGGCTGCTCACGCCTTCGCCCACGAAGACTATGGCGTACACCGCGGGCATGACAAAGTGCGCACTAGAGGTCATCGAATCCAGAAAGGGAATTTCTTTGAATCGCAC
>Ga0115567_10000540_pt1 | contig 36805 bp, 32 predicted proteins | sample COGITO_mtgs_1204_2_FD_88679 | JGI IMG/M metagenome (GOLD analysis project Ga0115567, IMG submission 88679) | Pelagic marine microbial communities from North Sea - COGITO_mtgs_120412 | ecosystem: Environmental > Aquatic > Marine > Epipelagic | place: Germany:Helgoland, sampling site Kabeltonne...
AAACCCACCGCACAGAAAAAACTCAAGACCGCACATGTCCTGTATGTAAAACTTATTCATTTTCCCCCCGAGACGACCTATATATGAATAGGTTTAAAGCCTGCCGCCTTTGTTACTACGATTTTATCTTTTGTAGAGAGGACGACTGGATGAGCGGGAAGAGACCAACTGATGAACAAATCAGTACATGCCTAAGGAGAAGAAAGTAAATGGCATCTGTATTAGAAATAATTAGAGGTTTGAGCCAAGCCGCAGCAAACGCATATGACGGCGGAGAACTCGATGAAGAGATCGGACTTAAGCGTGAAGCAGGTCATCCTGTTTTAGATAGTCGGGTTATCGATGGTTTTGCTGTAAAGTTTGCAGCCAACAAATTAGTCATTAATTATCAAAGTGAGATGCTGGTGAAAGAACTTCATCCTCGAAACCGCTTTGAGAATGAGATAAACGAACGATTCAATGACATCGTAAAGTTTTTGAAAAAAGAGTATAAAAAAGTCATGAAAGAGTCATGCAAATTAACGGAAGATGGAGACGCCGATATCATGGTTCAGGGTACCTCTCGGTACAGAACATGGGTCCAGGCTAGCCGACAATATAATATTGGCAACATTGATGAGGTTGATTCAGTGCGCCAAACTTCTGACCATACCGCCGGTGATTTTAAGACTTACCGTAAGCAGTTTACAGACTTCCTGAGCAAAGAATCATCGAAAAGACCTTCAAATGATAAGGCTGGCAAAAATCCCGATACTCCGGAGGCCTAATGCCATCTAACAAGCGGGAAACAATGGCGGAAATTATCCGCTGTGGCAAAGACCCTGCTTATTTTTGTAACAACTATGCAAAGATTTCACACCCCATGGAGGGTTTGATTTCTTTTGACATGTACGGGTTTCAAGAAGAGGCGCTTAAGGACTTCAAAGATCACCGCTTCAGTGTTATTTTGAAAGCCCGTCAGTTAGGTATCTCCACAACGGTTGCTGCTTACGTCTGTTGGCTAATGTTGTTTCATCGAGATAAGAATGTTTTAGTAGTTGCTACTAAGCTCGGCACAGCAACAAATCTAGTAAAGAAAATTAAAGCAATTCACAAGTATCTGCCACCATGGTTGAAGATTGCAGAAATTTCTATCGATAATCGACAGTCTTTTGAACTTTCTAATGGATCTCAAGTAAAGGCATCATCTACTTCTGGCGATGCTGGACGTTCAGAGGCGCTGTCGCTATTGGTTGTTGACGAAGCTGCTTTTGTTGAGGGTATGGAAGAATTATGGGCTGGTCTCTATCCCACCTTATCTACTGGTGGACGCTGTATTGCTCTTTCTACTCCCAATGGAGTGGGTAATTGGTTTCACAAGACTTATACCGAAGCCGAAGAAAATAAGAACGCCTTTCATACTATTAAACTACCGTGGGATGTGCATCCCGACAGAGACCAGGAGTGGTTTGAAAAAGAGACACGCAACATGTCACGCCGAGAGATTGCACAAGAACTTGAGTGCAACTTTAATGCTTCGGGTGAAACTGTTATCCACGGCGATGACTTAAAGGTAATTTTGGAAAACTCCCATGATCCCTCCTACAAAACTGGTTTTGACCGCAATTATTGGATTTGGGAGCCCCCGCAACCTTCAAAGAATTATATCTTAGTGGCCGATGTGGCTCGTGGCGATGGTTCTGATTTTAGTGTGGGGCACGTTTTTGAGACTACCACGATGACACAGGTGGCAGAATATCAAGGTAAAATTACGCCTGATATGTTTGCCCCTTTATTATACTCCATGGGCGTAGAATACAACAATGCATTGCTTATTGTAGAGAATAATTCCCTGGGAATCGGTGTTTTGAGTAGGTTGCAAGATTTAGAGTATAAAAATCTATATTATAGTGTAAAATCTACTCATGAATATGTTGATGAACTTACTGCACAGGCAATTGGCGCAGTTCCGGGTTTTACTATGTCAATGAAAACACGACCACTTGTTATTGCGAAGTTTGAGGAATTCATCAGAAATAAACTAATTACTATTAATTCATTGCGTTTAGCAAACGAGATAAAGACTTTTGTTTGGCACAATGGCAGGGCACAATCCATGAGGAGTTACAATGATGATCTGGTTATTGCCGCCTCGATTGGGTGTTGGGTCAGGGACACAGCCCTTACTACTAATAAGCGGGAGACTGAATTCAAAAAAGCATTGCTGACTTCTATTTCAGTATCAAGTACTCGACTTAACACTAAAATAGAAGGACAGCACGGCTATAAACAAGGTGAATCAACTTTCAAAGGTACTGATGGAAATACTCATGACCTCGGCTGGATAATTAAAGGATAAGACATGGCAGACAACAATAATAATAACACTAATAATCCTCGGAATACCGATTCTCCTCTTTTTAAGAGGTTGACTCGTCTATTCAGTGGACCCATGGTTGACTACGACCGCCCAGCAGTTATTCGAGGTACTCGAAGAGACGTGACGAAGTACACGTTCAAGAGCAGTACGGGTAGGGAATTCAAGAAGAAGGAATATTATAATCCTTTTAGCGGACAGACAAATTCAGTCCTCTGGGCACGTAATAAGCAAATCCGATATACGGATTTTGATCAAATGGAGTACATGCCTGAAATTGCTTCTGGTCTGGACATCTATGCAGATGAGATTACTACTTCTACAGTTTTTAACCCTATCGTTGAGATCGACTGCCATAACCGAGAAATTAAAGATATTATCACTACCCTTCTATACAAGGTATTGAACGTTGAAGCTAACTTGTTTGGCTGGACACGCAGTATGTGCAAGTATGGTGACTACTATTTGTACATGGACATCGACGATAAGTTGGGAATCACAAATGTTATCCCCCTTCCGGTGCGTGAGATCGAGAGAATAGAGGGAACGGACCCTACGAATCCTAACTACATTCAATTCTTTTGGCAACAAGCCGAAGGAAACAAGGGCGTTACGTTTGAGAACTGGCAAGTGTCTCATTTTCGAGTACTTGGTTCCGATAAATATGTGCCTTATGGAACCTCCGTCTTAGAGCCCTCTCGTAGAATCTGGCGCCAATTAGTGTTGCTCGAAGATGCGATGATGGCTTATCGCATTGTTCGCTCGCCTGAACGCCGAGTGTTCTACATTGATGTAGGTAATATTGCTCCTGAGGATGTAGAGCAATATATTGAGCAGGTTAAGACCCAGATGAAGCGAAATCAGATTGTTGATGACGAGACTGGTCGGGTAGATTTACGATACAATGCTATGAGCGTGGACGAGGACTTTTATATCCCAGTCCGTGGCGCTGCCAATAATACTCGTATTGAAACTCTGGCTGGAGGTCAATTTACCGGAGATATTGACGATGTAAATTATCTCCGAGACAAGCTATTTTCAGCACTAAAAATTCCTAAGGCTTACCTGGCCCAGTCGGACGCCCAAGAAGATAAAACTACTCTGGCTCAGAAGGATATTCGATTTGCTCGGACCATCCAACGCCTCCAGCGTGTCGCCATTGCAGAACTAGAGAAGATGTGCATTATTCATCTTTTCACATTAGGATTTCGCAACAACGATTTGTTGTCATTTAAGTTGCATTTGAATAATCCCTCTAAGATTGCTGAGTTGCAAGAATTAGAGCATCTGCGCACTAAGTTTGAAATTGCTGGCAATGCCACAGAGGGTCTGTTTTCTAAGCGATGGGTTTATCAAAACGTCTTTAAGTTATCTACTGAAGAGGTTGAAAGAATCCAAGTCGAGCAAATCGGTGATGCCCGATACAACGCCGCTATGGAAGCGGTCAGTACCGAACAGGTAGGTGGAGACATGTCCGGCGACACCGCTGGTGATGATTTGATGGGAGATCTAGGGGGAGACACCGATACTCCCGATACTCCTGAGGACGAAGTTGAGGCAGGACCTCTGTTGGCAGAACCTGATGCCGGCGAGGAGCCGCCCGGACAGCGTACTGATTTATCAAAAGATGCTCGTAAGCACGGTGCAATGAACAGGCATATGCAAAGTCTTGGAGGAACATACGGCTTAGGCGGATCTAAGAGACTATTTAAAGGTAGCACTGAACTAGGTTTATTATCAAAGGGTCGCATCACTACCGGCGAATCCATGGAGAACCGAGAGGATGCTATCATTTTGGAGACCCAACATGAGATTAAAAAACTTATAGCCCAGTTGGAAAAAGAACATGAAAATAAAACACAATAAAAAAAGAAATACAGCATTTTTATTTGAGACCTTAATTCTCGAATTGACAAAGTCTATTGTGGACCAAAACCCTTCCCGTGGAAAAAAGATTAAGGGAATTCTCTCGGAGCACTTCCGGAAAGGTATGGTTCTTTTTGCAGAGTTGGATTGTTTTAAGTCGCTGACTGATAACGAGACTCCTGTGGATCATTATACTGCCGAAAAACTTGTGCATCACGCCCGCCGTGCGTATGATGACCTTGATAGGGATGAAATATTTGCAGAACAATCCCAAGTGATTAATAGGGTAAATAAGGAACTGGGTAAAGAAACATTTAATAACTTTGTCCCTAACTATAAATCTTATGCGACGCTGTCTCAAATCTTTGGAAAACACATTTCGGTAAAGAATCGTGTACTCATGGAGCGCAAGATTATCCACAACCTCACTCAAGATAAATCTGTAGAAGAGAAAATTGAACCAGTAGACAATCTAGTTGTTGATAGCTTTGTAGAGCGATTTAATAAAAAGTATCAAGATCTACTTCCCGAGCAGGCAGAATTACTTCAAAAGTTTGTGTCCACTCCTAATATGCAATCAGTAGAGTTTCGTATGCACCTTGCCGAAGAATTAAAAAGAATTCACCGCTCTGTTAAGGAATCTTTGGGATCACCTGAAGTAACAGAGGATGAAGAGATGACATCGAACACAAAGAAGGTCATTGAATTAATAGAGGGCATGAACGTCTCTAAGATGGACGAGAAGCAAATCATTAAGGTTTTAAAACTGCAAAAACTTGTCCGAGAGTATCAAGAAGATGCCAATAAAAATTAAATTCGGAAGTGAGGCTAAGCCCAAACCACCCCAGGCGAGAATATCCCTTCAGATTACTCGAACCCTAGATAATAATTTGCTTATTCATGACCATGAGTACTTGGACATTGTGATCGTACCGTCGGAAAACAAAATCACGCTCATGCCCAAGCCATATGTAGATAAGGATATTTACGATTATCAGCGAGATTTAATGTATGACCTTCAACAGAAGGGAATCCTTGAAGACTACCCTACCGGTGGACCTGTTTTTGGTATGGTCGAGGCGACTTATCCTAAAACTTCTGAAAGTGGAGTAGATACTCTGGAGGCTCTACTTTATCAGTTGGATAAGTATCTTGCAAAAACCCAAGCCGAAGAACACAAGGCAAGAGAATATGATGAAAATATAGAAGATAACTTCACCGACCCCCCTGCTGATGAAACCACGGCTTATGGAGAGATCCCCCCTTATCAGGATACGCCAGGGGCTAACTCTATCGGCGCTCCTACATATACCTTTGCTGGGTATGGATACCTGTATTAGAGATTGAATTGTTAATAGTATTTATTCTTGCTGCTTATGGCTTGACACAGATTATCGTATATTCTAAAATTTTAGAACCCATTCGTCCACGAGCATATTTTTTTCACTGCCCTATGTGTGTAGGCTTTTGGGTAGGAGTGCTTCTTATCCTCCTAAACCCATTTACAGAACTATTTACCTATGATGTTTCGATGGTGAACTGTTTTTTAATGGGTTGTTTGGCATCGGGTACATCGTATACACTTTGTATGCTTATATCTGACGGAGGATTACAGCATGAATACAGAACGCAAGGGGTCATGGACTCAAAAATGGATGCTAAGACCAGTAACCAATTGTTGCAGGGGTAGCAGTATCGTGCGGGTAACGCCCGCACTCAAAGGAGAAACAAAATGAATAAGAAATATGTCTTAAAAGAGTTTATGAACTTAGATTACAGTGACGATCTTCTCACAGAGGAAGAGCGTGAGGGAAATCGTGAAGGAACTCATCTTATTTTAGCCGGCAAGATACAAATGGCTGAGTCTAGAAATGGTAACGGGCGAGTTTACCCCCGCACTATCCTCGAAAGAGAGATAAAGAACTATGGAAAACTTGTCAAGGAGCGCCGCTCACTTGGCGAACTAGACCACCCAGACGAGTCGGTCATCAACCTGAAGAACGCTAGCCATCTTATCACGGATGTATGGTGGAACGGCGACAACGTGATGGGCAAGATAAAAATTCTAGAGACTCCTGCTGGACAAATTGCCAAGCAACTGGTCCAAGGTGGCGTATGTCTGGGCATCTCAAGTCGTGGTTTAGGCTCCACACGCCAGCAGGGCGGTGTTACCATGGTTGAGGATGATTTCCAGTTATTATGCTTTGACCTGGTCTCTGAGCCCAGTACAACTGGTGCGTTTTTGGTAGCAGAAAATAAAATCAAAACCCACTTAACCAAGGCAGACAAAATTAACCGTGCCCTAAACGATATCTTAGGAGATTAAGATGGCTGGTGCAGGATATGGGGCAAAAGACGACGACGGATCCTGGGGCTTTAGAGCCACAGCGGATGGGAAGATCCTCCTAGGGAACACCTCAGATGACACAGTCCAAGTAACTGGGTCTTTGGTTGTTAATGGCGGATCTACTTTCAACGAGGGATCTATTGATACCGACTTCCGAGTAGAAAGTAATCACGCCACTCATATGTTCTATATTGACGGCGGAAACAACCGCATTGGTGTTGGGAACAACTCACCCCAAAATCTATTGGACATTGTAGACCCTTTTAATGATATATCAGGTCACGAAAGAGATGCGGTATTAAGACTCGCTAGTAAAAAATCTGTGGGCATTAAATTAGTTGCCGACACTGATAATACAGATGAGTCTGATAATCCTTTTATAGATTTTTATGCAGATGGCAACTCAGATACCTCCGGCAGAAATAACAGAAAAGGCTCGCTGGCATTAGAGGATGTAGCCGGTACGACTTTCACGGGATCTTTGGCAGATGCTTTCTTTATGGATGCATTTTACCCCCTGATTGGTCATAGCAGCCGACCATTGCAGATCGCTAATGCTAGTGTAAACGGTGGTCATGCTGCCCGTATCACACTAGAGGGAACAAATGGTTATGTCGGCATTCATACGGCAACACCAACCCACTCGCTTGAAGTAAGTGGAGACTTTAAGGCAACAGAAGAGGTCATATTAGGCACGACAAGCACAGACTTGGGTAGTGGAACTACAAGCACTCTTACTCCCGCTAGTTCTGTTCATCTTCTCGATGCTACCTCTATTACGATGGACCACGCTGTCGGGGCACATGTGATGACCATAGCGGACGGCACGACCGCCGGGCAAATACTAAAAATTATATTAAACACTACCACTAACAATGTGCTTATTGCGGTGAGCACTACAAACATACTCGGTTCGTATAGCGGCATCGCCTTCGAAAATAATAAACAAGGTGCTGCATTTGAATTTATTTGGACCGGGAGCAAGTGGGCAATGATTAGTAGTAATCCGTTAGCCACCGCCGGCTAACATAGAAAGGAAAGAGATGAAAAAATCGGAACTCAAAAATATTATTAAAGAATGCGTCAAAGAGGTCATCTTTGAGGAGGGCGTTCTTTCTGGGATTATAACTGAAGTAGTTCAGGGTATGGGGGTTGCTACCCAACTGGTAGAGTCTCGCCCATCGGCACCTCACCATGCAACTCAACCCACTCCTCCTGCGTTGGCAGAAACAAAAAGACAGGTCCTGTCTGCTATTGGAACTAATTCCTACGATTCCTTAAAAAACAAATTTGAAAACCCTGAATTGTTTGAGGGCACCAAGCCTTTGCCATCGGATAAGGGCGGTAAAGGGGGAGCCCTTCAGGGTCTGGACCCAGCAGACCCAGGGCTTGATATAACTAATATCCCAGGATTCGGAAACTGGGGACACGTCGTCAAAAACATTTAATCATTAGAAAGATAAAAAAATGAGAAGAAATAATAATTTTAAAAACAACAACAAGCAGCAGCCTCTCGATACCCAAGTAACAGTTCGAGCAGAAGAGTGCCGAGGTGATGCTGACCGCATGGTCCGCCGTTTCTGTAAGAAGGTTAAAAAAGACGGAATCATTGAAGAACTAAGAGAAAGGCGTCACTTTACGAAGAAGTCTGCCATCAAGGCAGAGGAACGCCGTCAAACTAAAAGATTAATCAGAAAAGTAAATATGCGCTCCCAGGCACTACTTAAGACTAGAAGATAAAGGAGAAACCCATGGCAACATCGCCCGATACAACTCAATATTATACTCGCCAGTACGCTGGACTCGGTAGCGTATCTTCTTACCAAGTTTCCGGAGTTCCTTTTGTCACTGGATCTGGAATTACTCCAGTCAACACAGGAATGGGACAAGCAGTATCTTTCCCAAGAGTTACTAAATCCATTACTCTTTTGCCCACCGCTGACCAGATTAAATTAGCCTTTGTCCCTACAGGGTCTTCGACTAAGGTGGCAACTGACCACTCTATCAGCTTTCCGTCCACCGGTACTCCAGCAATCACGTTGGACGTGAAATGCAGCGAAGTGCATATCTTTAATGTAGGTGCCCAGACCACGCAAGGATGGACTATTTATGCCTCTTTGACCGGCATCGACCAACAAGCCATGTTCCCCTTAACTGGCTCTGGTCTTACAGAATAGTAAAATCCTTGTCCTTTGACATCACCGCTGACTATTTATTTTGATGCATTGTCATCATAGAAGGGGATATTAATATGTCTAATATGTTAGAGCAAGCCATTCTCGATGCTAAAACACTTCGAGAATCTGCGCTTAAGACCGCCGAACAGGCAGTAGTCGAAAAGTACTCCACTGAAGTACGAAGTGCGGTAGAAAAACTATTAGAACAAGAAGATGATCTTGACCTTGGCGCAGAGCCAGAAGAAGAGGTAGACCTTACTACAACAATGGAACAGGTTCCGATGTCCCATCTCTCGGAAGAGGGAGATCAGGTTGTCGTGGACCTCGAAAATATTTTGGCTGCCGCTGATGAAGTCCCTAGCGATGAAGAATATGAGGCTGACCTTTCCGATGTCGCAGACAATATTGATGTTTCTCTAGACGGCGACCTCCCAAGGGATGTTGCCCCCGGTAATCGAGATGACGAGATTGATATTGACGAAGCCGAATTGGTGACGATGTTTAAAGAGATGATGGTCGTCGATATTCCTAAAGTAGAATTAGAGAAGGCTGAAGAGGCTCTGACACAAGGTCAATTAGAGTCGGATGAGGAAACCATTTATACCTCCACCGACGGCATGGATGAAGAAGATATTAAAGAACTTGAACGTACCCGTGATCGTTTTATGGGCGTCCAAGAAGAAAATCTACAATTACGTACTACACTTAAAGAAGTTAAAGGCACTTTAGAGGGATTACTCCTCCAAAATGCTCGGTTACTATATGCGAATCGTGTTCTAAACGACACCTCCCTGAATGAGCAGCAAAAAAATAGAATTGCTGAGTTGGTGGGGAATGCACAATCAGTAGAAGAGGCAAAGACAATCTTCGAAACACTTCAAAAGACAATGGCAGAATCTCGTCAACCACGTGCTGCACAATCATTGTCTGAAGCGATCACTCGAAGATCCTCAGTCGTCCTCACTAGTCGCCGCTCGGAAGAGCAGACATCTACCGAAGGGCAACCTACCTACAATCGTTGGGCCACACTCGCCGGAACAACAAAATAATACAAATCTTTTTATAAGGAGAAAAATAAATGTCTGTATTAGATACCCTAACAGAAGGCATCAAGGCTCGTTCCTTGGCCAATGAGGGTGAAGCACTTCTAGGCAAGTGGGAAAGAACTGGTCTCTTAGAGGGTCTGGGCGATATTAATCGTTCCAATATGGCTCGTCTACTGGAAAACCAGGCTGCTCAGTTGCTTAAAGAAACCAGCACAATGTCTGGTGGAGATGTCGAAGGCTTCGCCTCAGTTGCATTCCCAATCGTTCGCCGTGTATTCGGTAACCTTTTGGCACAGGACCTTGTATCGGTCCAACCCATGAGCCTCCCCAGCGGACTCATCTTCTTCCTCGATTTCACCTTCTCGGGTGACGATGCGATGACAGATACGTGGCGCTTGGCTCAAAACCAGAACACATCACTGTACGGTGGTGGCGTTGTCGGTTCTCAGCTTACAGGTGGTGTTGACCTCGGCGCACCGAATGATGGCTATTCGTTCTACAACTTGAACAATGGCTTTGCAAGCCCGACAGGATCTACCGTCATTGCAGCCCCGGAGCTTAACGTTATTGCCTCGGGTACTTTCGGTGACGTAAAGTCGTCTCCGGGCGGCTATGTTTCGACATGGTTGCGTGATGACCCGGTTTTCGTATCTGGTTCTACCAGTTATGCTGTCGCCACATTGGCAAAACCCTCTAACATCAACGAAGATGACTATGTTGCTCTTGTGGTTGGTGTTGACGGTGTTGCAACCCGAAATGGTGGAATTGTTGGAAATCTCACATCTCCAACCTCACAATTCCTCGTTCGTACATTGACTTCGGAGCACACGGCATCTGGCGAGTTGCGTCTTGTATTCTTTGGTACAGGATCTGCCGCTGTTGGTTCGGCTATTCCCGCTGATGGTGGTGGCGCAGCCAACCTGTCGGCTTCTATTGCTGATGTTAACCGTGCTTACTACCCGATCGTCGATGCGTTCGTCGATGGCGGTGCCCTCGGTTCTATCGTTGGTGCCAACTCTCCTGCTCCCAATCAATGGGGACTGGAAAACAACAATCACATCCCGCAGATCGACATCAAGATCGACTCGGTCGCTGTGACTGCTGTTACTAAGAAGCTCAAGGCTAAGTGGAGTCCTGAACTTGCACAAGATTTGAATGCTTACCACAACCTCGACGCTGAAGTTGAGTTGACAAGCATCCTGTCTGAGCAAGTGGCTCTTGAAATTGACCAAGAGATTCTTGAAGACCTTATCAAGGGTGCAACTGCTGGTACATTGTACTGGTCTCGCAGCCCAGGTAAGTTCCTGAACCGTGAAACCGGTGCCGTTGTCGGTATCGATGCAGCAGGTGGCTTGTCGAGCTACCCAGACTTCACCGGAAACGTTTCCGAGTGGTACGAGACCTGTCTTGAGACCGTTAACGAAGTTAGCGCCCGTATCCATCGTAAGACGCTCCGTGGCGGCGCAAACTTTATCGTTTGCTCTCCCGAAGTTGCCAACATTCTTGAGTTCACCAGCGGATTCCGTGCTACGGCTGCCGTTGATGAGGCTAAGGGAAGTTGGGGTGTCAAGAACGTAGGTTCTATTAGCCGTAAGATGGACATTCATGTCGATCCTTACTTCCCTCGCAACCTCATTCTTGTTGGTCGCCGTGGAAGCAGCTTCTTGGAAAGCGGCTATGTGTATGCACCTTACGTGCCACTGCAAGTCACACCTACCATCTTCGGAACCGAAGACTTCGTGCCTCGTAAGGGCGTGATGACTCGCTATGCGAAGAAGATGGTTAGACCTGACATGTACGGTCTTGTTGTTGTTGCCGACCTTGTCGCCGATGTGCCTTACCCCTCGGGTGGCTAATTAGCGAGTAGTCGAAAGACTATTTGAATAACAACGAAGGGAACCTCGTCCTAGTGACGGGGTTTTCTTTTATTCAAATCATTTTTTGTGATTAGAAAAACTACTTATAAAGAAGCGAGGGTTTAAGATGCCAACAGATTTACAACCAAGAAGTGTTCAAAGCGCAGTTGTTCTCCCAGCAACAGGGAGCACCAGCGATGTAAGTGCGTTGTTAGCGTACAATATTTATAGTACTTCACCGTTCTTAAGTGGGGCAGTTGATCAGGTTGCCTACACATATAACAAACTGGGCGGCAATGTATTAGATCTAGAGATAACTCCTAGAAATGTGTATAATGCCTACGAAGAGGCTTGCCTAGAATATTCTTACTTAATTAACTCCCACCAGTCTAAAAATGTATTATTTCAGTTGCTGGGGGCTACGACAGGATCATTCGATCAAGACGGCGAATTTACAGAATATTCAGGCTCTGGAGGCATCACTGCTAACCCTAGTCTCAAATACCCAAAATATCTTTTTAAGTATCTGACCTCTATTGGGAAAGGCATGAGTACTCACCTGGGCGTGGGTTCAATTGATACAATTTATTCGGCTTCCTTCCGAGTGGTGCCGGAGCAGCAAGATTATGATCTACAGGCTATTATTTATAGTGCATCTCTGGAAGCAGGATCGCCCTTTAGTAATAGTGTTGGAAAACAGGCCATAGACATCGTGCGAGTATATTATAAGACACCTGCTGTAATGTGGAACTTCTTTGGCGGGAACGCTGTGGGAACAGTAGGGAACCTGTCTACTTACGGAATGTATGCGGACGATAGCACTTTTCAGTTGGTCCCTGCGTGGCAGAATGTCCTTCAGGCATACACCTTTAAAGAGGATATGCATGTACGAGCCTCACATTTCTCTTTTCGCTTAAATAATAATAAACTAAGAATATTCCCTAGACCTCAGAGTGATTTTAATCCCCAGAAGTTTTGGGTAGATTTTCATCCCTCCGCTGATCCGCTGGGAGAATCTTCTGATCGCAAACATGGGGTACAGGGAGTCAATAACCTTAATACCTTACCTTTCCCCAATGTGCCTTACAAAAATATTAACAGTATTGGGAAACAGTGGATACGTCGATTTGCTTTATCATTGGTCAAGGAGACTCTTGGGCAGGTACGTTCCAAACTGGCAACTATCCCCATCCCCAACAATGATATCACCCTGAACGGACCCGCTCTCATCACTGAGGCTAAAGAAGAGCAGACAGCATTGCGAGATGAATTAAAGGCCGTGCTGGATGAGATGGTATACTCTGCCTTGGCAGAGAAAGATCAAGCCATGCAAGAGAGTATTCAGAATATTGCCATTAAGGTGCCGGCTGGCATTTATGTTGGATAATTAAATGGCTCAAAATAGATGGACACAACCTTTGCAGCCACCTCCTCCCTTATTTGTTGGGGCGGCTGAAAGAAATTTTGTAAAACAACTTAATGATGAGGTCATTGAGAAGGTAATTGGGCAACAGATTCTCTATTTCCCTATTGATCTGGATCGAACAAATTATAATGTTTACGGTGAAGCCCTCGAAAAAACTTTTTACTCACCTGTTCGAGTATATTGTCTCGTTAACTTTGATGAATCAGAAAGAACACAGGGTACATACGGTTTTGATAACGTGCGTATGATTACGGCACATTTTAATGACCGACGAATTTCACAAGATCAGAACCTTTATTTACGTTTAGGGGACTTCGTCCAGTATGATGATACTTTCTTCGAGATTATAGACGTGAGTGCTCCTAAGAAAACATTATTTGGTCAAGACTCAGACTTTGCAGATGGGTACCGTTTGGCTCGTAGTATTACGGGACGTGAGGCTCGCCAGGGAATGTTTGATCCCGGTCGTCTCCTCGGCGACTCAATTAGGAGATAGATATAATGCCAATTCGTACACCTTTAAATCAGAAATTGGACTCGACATACGGGTTTAAGCCATCAACGCTGGAAGATATTGACCAAGCCTTGTTCAACTACCTAAATGATGACTTATCGGTATCCTGTGAAACGAATAGCGGCTTTAAAAAGGTCCCAATCATCTTTGCCAGTCCTGAGAGATCTTTTTCTATAAAGAACGATCGTGACTTGCGCTCTAATGACCGTGTGTTGGAATATCCTCTCATAGCGATTGTACGTCGAGGACTCACAAAGAACCCCGAGAACAAAGGTCGATACGGGGTGTATATTCCTCCTTACTTTGACTTTTATGACCGAGGCGGCGCAATACCTATAGCCCGCCGTGTCATGCAGGAAAAAACAAGAGACCGAGCCAACGCTACGGCTATTAATAAGTTTGGGGACAAGACAAACAAAACTTATTCTACATTCCCTTTCGACAATAAGAAGGTGGTATACGAAACGTTGTTTGTTCCTTATCCTACATTTGTGGAAGTGGATTACGAGATTAAGATTATTTCTTCATACCAGGCACAGATGAATGAGATGTTGGCACCCTTCCTCTCAGAGTTCTCTACTCCTGCTGTATTCTCTGTTCAACACGAGGGGCACACTTACGAAGCCTTCATCGATCCGGGGCTTAGCAACGATAGTAATAATGAAAGTTTGGATACTGACGAACGATTGTTTAAGAGTACCGTAACAATCAAGGTTCTAGGTCACTTAATCGGGTCAGACAAGAATCAGAAAACCCCTAATGTTGTTGTCCGAGAATCAGCCGCAGAAGTTACGATTGGCAGAGAGCGTATGGTTCTGGGTGATGAACCCGAATTTCACGTGGGAAGAAAAGATAAATACCGCCGTTAAATAGAAAAAGATATTGCAGGGTGTTTGGAGCGATCGGTTACTATTTATTAATAGCATTTAGTGTCCAAGACCATGCAATCATGTTTCTAGTGAGGAGAACAATTTTCAATGGCTGACAACTCTTCAAGACGGTTTAAATTCATTTCACCCGGCGTCTTTATCGATGAGATCGATAATTCTCAAATACCTCGTACTCCTACGGCAGCAGGTCCCCTTGTTATGGGACGAGCCCAAAGAGGACCCGCAAACTTACCTGTTACAATCAACTCATTTTCGGAATTTGTTGAAACATTCGGCAACCCTGTTCCTGGCAATATTGCCACGGATGTATGGCGTGAAGGCGACTTCACCGCTCCTACCTATGCAGCCTTTGCTGCACAGGCATGGTTAGCCAATAACGGACCTATTACCTTCATGCGAGTGTTGGGTGACGAGTCCGCACAGGCAACGACTGACGGTAGGGCAGGTTGGAAAGTTCCCCCCGTTGCACAGAGTTATGCCGGCAATGATGACGGCGGAGCCTATGCTCTCGTGGTCTTTCCGGAGTCTACTGCCAGTAATATCACAGGTTCAGTAGCAGCCCAATTTTATTGCAACTCTGGTCGCATTCTTTTAAGTGGAAGCGCCACTCTTCCCGGCGCTGATCCTAGGATGCTCGACGGCTCGACTATACGATCAGTCACCAATATTAACAGTATTAATCTCGTAGTGACTGGGTCTGATCCTGTTGTCAACGAAAAAGTGACAGTTAGTCTTAATCCTGCCAGTGAAAACTTTATTCGCAAGGCTTTGAACACTAATCCAACTATTACTAATACGGCTATTACTTCTCAGGCCACAATGACTGCCTCCCAGGGTGGAAACTTGTGGGTAGGTGAAACTTTTGAGCGATCCCTGTCCCAGGCTAGTACTAGTTCTATTGGAGTACTTGATAGTCTAGGGGGCAATGCTCTCGCAGCACCCTTCCGAGCAGTACTTTTACCTATGACAATGCCTGACGGCACGATAACAAAGCAGCAAAATGATTTCGAAGGTGCTGCGACCCGAGCCTCGACTGGTTGGTTCGTTGCACAGGACTTGTCTAATAATGCCGCTGCTTACTACGCTAGTAACATGCAACGTCTTTTCCGTCTGGAAGCGATTACAGCCGGTGAAGAAATCCAAAGGCAAGTAAAAATATCGATTGCAAACATTACTGCACCCAAGGGTAACTTCCAAGATTACGGATCATTCTCGGTCTTGGTTCGTGCCATTGGTGACACAGATAATGCGGTACAAATCATTGAGCGTTATGATAACCTCAATCTTAACCCGGCATCCCCGGACTTTGTTGCTGCTCGTATCGGTGATAAGTACCAGGAATATGATAAGCTCAATCTACGCAATGTAGAGTACGGTCAGTTCCCCAACCAATCTAATTACATCAGAGTCGTTATGGACGATGACGTAGCAGCCGGTGTTGGCGAGCGTCGCCTCTTACCCTTCGGTGTGTGGGGACCTCTCAAATACCGTGATGTATCTTATGCTAGCGGATCTGGTGGTTGGTCAAACTTCGGATCCGCCGCCTCAGGTACGTATGCTAACTCTGTCGAGACCATGCTTAATGGCGGGGACTCATTACGCTTTGGAAATGCTGGATTTTCCGGTTCAGCATTTTTCTCGGGTAGTCAATCTAATTTCCCAGTTCTTATGGCAACCACCGCTTCGCTGAATTGCAGCATCCGCTTCCCAAGCCTTCCGCTGCGCCAGTTGAGTACGTGGGGATCCCCCCGCTCTCTTCGTGGTACTTACTGGGGAGCCTGGTCCGGACGTAGTGCAACGGATACTTTCTATAATGAAAGTTTGCCCGATATGTTACGCCCTCGCTCTTTCGATGTTCAGTCTTCGGGGGAGTCGGCTAATCCAGCGGCAACGACACATGATATTGAAGGTCAGACGACCACAAATTCGCTTACTGACTCGGTAGTGACATCTTGGGTCTTCTCTCTTGATAACATTTCTGGATCGGCGACCGCAGGATACGCCTATGGCCCCGGCTACCGCCGTGACGCCACAAGTGTGTCGGCTATTAACGGGTCGTACACTGCCTCGCTAGACGCAGGCTTGGATCGTTTCACGACGATGCTTGCTGGTGGCTTTAACGGGTATGACATCACCGAGCGTGAACCTTTCCGCAACAGCGCCTTTAGTACTGCCACGGACGAGAAGGCTTCTTACGAACTGTTTAGTCTTCGTAAAGCAATTAACATCGCTTCGGATCCCGACTATGTTCAGATGAATGCAGTGACGATTCCTGGAATCTGGGTATCTTCAGTAACTGATTACTTGCTGGATACAGCCGAGAATCGTGCAGACACTTTGGCACTTATTGATATTCAGTACGGATATACACCAAGTGCTGAAACAGTGTTGGGGCCGGCTGCTGCTAACGAAGGTAACACGCCTAGTGCTGCCGCCAATGCTCTAGCAGGACGAAGCATCAACAATAGTTATGGTGCCACATATTACCCATGGGTCCGCATCTTTGATTCCAATACGAATCAGACATTGTGGGCACCGCCAACCGTTGCTGCCTTGGGTGTCTTGTCAACTACCGACAGACTTCAGGCTCCGTGGTTTGCCCCTGCTGGATTCACCCGAGGTGGATTGAGTGAGGGTGCTGCTGGCATCCCAGTCCTCGATGTATCTCGCCGCCTGACTTCAGACGACCGAGACACATTGTATGACAATAATATTAACCCAATTGCTAAGTTCCCCGCAGAAGGAATCGTAGTGTTTGGTCAAAAGACTCTACAGCAAACAGCATCGGCTTTGGATCGTATTAACGTCCGTCGCTTGATGATCTACTTGAAGCGTGAGATTTCCTTCATTGCTTCTCGCTTGTTGTTTGCTCCTAACGTGCAAGATACCTGGGATCGATTTATCGGTCAGGCAACTCCTGTGCTTGAAAGCGTAAAGGCTGAATTCGGTATTGAAGAATTCCGTCTCATTCTCGACGAAAGCACAACGACTCCTGATCTTATTGATCGTAACATTATCTATGCTAAGTTGCTTGTTAAGCCCACAAGGGCAGTCGAGTTCTTCGCAATCGATTTTGTTGTCACAAATAGTGGCGCATCATTTGCGGATTAATTTGGCAGGACACTATTTATATCAAGGAGTAAAAACAGGTAATGGCTAGTTTATTTTGGAATGACGTAAGAACTGAACCGAAACGCAGATTTCGATTTGAGTTGAAATTTACTAATAAAGTGGAAGGTGTTGCAGTACCGATCCCCGTATGGACGATTAAGACTGCCAGCAAGCCAAAGGCTAATGTAAGTGTAATTGAGCACCAGTACATTGACCATACTTTCAAATATCCTGGGCGTGTAACCTGGGATCCCATTACGGTGACTCTGGTTGACCCTGTTGATCCTGATTTGTCTTACGCTTTCTTGGATGTCCTCGGAGCCAGTGGGTACAAGTTCCCCACGACTGCAAATAACTCTAAATTAAGTTTGAGCAAGAAGGGCTTTTACGATGCAATCGGCATTGTCATGATTGACCAGATTGATGAAGATGGAAATATTATCGAGCGTTGGGAACTTCAAAATCCCTTCATTACCTCGGTAGATTTCGGAGGATCGTTGGACTACTCTTCAGACGACATGAATGAAGTAACAGTCGAGATTGCCTATGACTGGGCAAAACTGACTAAAACTCAAGCATACGGACTCAGTCAAACTGCTGCGGCAAATTAAAACAAGAGTCTCTTAAATTTATTTTCCTTTTGCTATATACTAGTAGAAGAGAAAGGTTGCATATATGAGTCGCAATGAAAATCGTACCGAAAATATTGATCCGGAATTCCTAGCGGAAGGATCTCCCCAGCCCACCAGTAACACGCCTCCGGGCTTGTCTCCTGACAATAACCCTACAGCCCCTAGTATTAATTGGGCTGTTCCTAGTGAGTTTGTAGAATTGCCAAGTCAAGGTAGGTTCTATTCCGAGGATCATCCTCTTTACAACCAGACCACTATGGAAATTCGCTATATGACGGCGAAAGAAGAGGACATCCTCACATCGAAGGCACTCCTCAAGCAGGGCGTTGCACTTGACCGTATGTTACAAAATATTATTGTGGATAAGCGAGTTCGAGTTGATACACTATTGGTAGGGGATAAAAACGCTCTTCTAGTGGGTGCTCGCCGTACAGGATATGGCGCTGATTACACTACTACTATTACCTGTCCATCATGCGACAACGCTGATGAATATACTTTTGACCTAGCAGAGCCGCCCATCAACAATGTGGCAGAAACCCTAGCAACTGCCGACGATATTGTTCAGACCCAGGAAGGAACCTTTAAGTTTCTTCTTCCTATGACCAAAGTAGAGGTAGAGTGCCGCCTTTTAACAAGTGCGGATGAGGCGGTTTTTTCCAAGAATCTTCAAAAGAAGAGCCGTGGTAACCAAAGCAGCGGAACCATGACAGAACTGTTCCGAACCTACATTGTAAGTGTAAACGGTGACACGTCTCCCATCATGAAGGAAACCCTCATCCAAAACATGCCAGCCCGTGATGCTCGTTACCTTAGAAATCGCTACAGCGAGATTGTTCCTAATATCAATCTAGCCCAACATTATGCTTGCTCTAACTGTGACTATGAGACCGATATGGAGGTCCCGCTCGGCGTGGACTTTTTTTGGCCTAAGTGACGAGTATATCCAAAATACTTACCAACAACTGTTCCAACTAAAGTATTACGGCAATTGGAGTTTCTTCGAAGCCTATAATTTACCAGTTCGTATGCGAATTTGGTTTTTACAGCAAATTAAAGAATACAAGGAACGAGAGAACGAACAGCGTCAGCAAGCCCGCCGCAAATCAGGTGGTGCTCGTGGCAAAAGATACACATAAAAATAAATAGATGATCAGACTACTTAGTAGAGCGGAGGATGTGTATCTATGAAGATCGATTTTGAAAACGAAATCCTAGATCTTAACGATTTTAAAAGTGATCAATTGAACGAGAATATTCTCCACGTCTTAGCAGCGTGGATTGAATACTTATTGTCCAAGATGTTTAAAGGTCGTAGGATCCCAGTAAAAGTACGAGGAAACCGTATTGAGGTGACCCGCTTTACTGACGCTTTGGTCAACGAAAAAAGATATATGGACTTTATCCGTAAGTATGGACTGGATGATCCCATGACTTACAAACAAAAAGCACGTCTTGATGTGGCAATCCGCCGTTTCGAGCGTGAGTCTGGTATTAACTGGCCTATCCGGAATTAACCAAGGAATTCTAGATTATGGTAGCGGAAAATGATCCCAAGAAATTAGCGGAAGAACTATTAAAGCTGCTTAAAAATGCGGCGAACAAAGGGTCTTCAACCTCTTCTACGGAGAGGGCTACTGCTGATGTGAAGGAAGCCGAAGCCGAATTGGCGGCCCGTGCTAAGAATAACGCCAGTCTTCAAGAGTATCTAGTTCTTTTAGAAAAACAAAAAGAATTAAAGAAACAAAACCTAGACCTTAGCCTACAAGAACAGGCAGCCATGCGTGCCGCCCAAGCACAACTTGACGAAGCCGACAAGAAACAGATTAAACAGACGGAAAGCACCAAGAAAGCAGCGGCTGCTGTAAAGACATATGAGCAGGCAGTAGAAAAAGCCAATAAGGCTATCGGACCCTTCGGCGAAGCAATGGGTGCTTCTGCTATTCTTGTGAACCAACTGACACAAGGTCATTTAGCACTTTTTACTACAATGGGTGGCGTCTTAGATAAGACGGTGGGAATGGCTTTCTCTATTAGTGATTTGAATGCGGATCTGGCAAAACAGACAGGACAGGTTTCCGCTTTATCTGATAATTTTGGTCGCCTTAGACAGGATACTGCCAATAATACTTTATCTCTTGTAGACCTTCAAAAGGCTCTAGTGGGTCTCAACTCGGGATATCAAGATTTTGCTTTTCTAGGAGAAACAGTCCAGGACGAAGTGGCTTACCTTACCCGAAATTTTAAAGACTTTGGTGCATCGATAGAATCTACGACTAAAGCCTTTGATTTCTTCGGTACCACGATGAACCAGGCTCCCCGTCAGGCAATTGGCACCCTTAATAGACTTAAGGATCTTACAAGACTAGTGGGACAAGGAATTGAAACTATCCTGAAGGATCTCGATGGGCTGCGAGATCCCCTTACCAGATACGGGACAGCAGCCGAGGGGCAGTTTATTAAACTAAAGAAGTTGGCCCGTTCCTTGGGGATGGAAACACAGGATATCTTCAAGGTAGCCGAAGGTTTTGATACGTTCGAGAGTGCCGCTGAAAGAGCAATGATGTTGAACGCCCAGTTTGGAACTCGGTTAAACAGCGCCTTTATCATGTCTTTGGAACATAATGAAAGAATTTTGGCCATTCGAGGAGAATTCCAGCGCCAAGGTCTTGATGTAAACAAGATGAATAGGCGTGAGATCCAAATGCTTGCAGGAGGACTTCAGATCAGCGAAGAACGAGCAAAGCGACTTCTGGATACCCGCAAGAGTCTTCACCAAATTACCAAAGAAGATGAAGCAGCGAACAAGCGAATTTCAGACTATCGAGGAGCCACGGAAAAGATTGAAATAGCCATTCAAAACATGCTAGTAAAGAATGCCGATGTTATGGTTGACTTTGTGAATGGTTTAGGGAATGCCCTTACGAAGCTAGCCGAGATGAAAGATTCAGCCACTGCTTTTGGGCGAGCCCTGACCGGTGCTTTTACTGGATTTCTGGCGCTGCCTTTCGTGAAGTTTTTCGTTAATATAGGAAAAGTTTTAAGCAAGATTACCGGCTACTTGGGAACGATTGGGAAATATATAAAGATTGTCGGCGGAGTGGTCAGTTCCGCATTTGCGATCTTCTTCGCCGCCAAAGACGTGTTGCAATCATTGGGCTTCTTCACCGACTCTGAAGCCGAACAACAGCAAGCGCAGAAGCGATTGGCAGCGGGCGCAGTCGGCGGCGTCGGCGGTGCGATGATGGGAGGACCTGTGGCCGCCGCTATTGGTTATATGACCGCCCGAGAAGCCCCAGGGCTTTTCTCTCCTATGGAGGAGCCGGGAGCCACCGCCTCCGACCCTAATAGTCTCCCTCCGGGAAAATCCACTATCCCCGTCCAGCAAGGTCCCAAACTTGATGACTTTTTCCTAATCGACGGGGTGTTACACGCCATGAATGAGGGAGATATGGTTCTGGGCGGAACAAATCTTTTGGGTAATGAAGGCGGCGGATTGAATAAAGGGCAGAAAATAGTCGTTAAAGAACTTACGATGCCTATTACATTAAAGGTGGGCAAGCAAGAGTTCGCCATGGCGACTGAGACTGCACTTGATGTAATCTTTGATCCATCGTATTTATCCTAGGGAGAAGAAAAGATGTCATCACCATTTAAACTTATCGATGAACGTATCGCTGCCACCAACGAGCGTCGGCTCCGAGAAATTGAAACCCTTAAGAGCTTTGAACGAGACAAAATGCTCACAGGTGCTCAAAATTTGTTCCGAAGACAGGGGCAAGACTTAACTATGATGCATGTACCTACTGGGTACCTCGTCAAGTTTCCTGCTTTTTTAGATAATATTAATGATGCTTACACTTCGAAATGGACTGAGGAATCCGTCTTTGGGCGCATGGACCCTATCAGTGTGTTTTCTCACACTGAGCGTGTTATTTCTGTCGCTTGGAATGTGCCAGCGGATTCATTCGAACAGGCTGAGGCTAACCTTGCGAGAGTTAATCAACTTATTAGTTTCCTCTATCCTTTGTATGACAAGAGCAATGGAGAAACTGGGGCAACAGATATAAATCAAAGTCCGTTGATCCGTCTAAGTTTTGGAAACATCATCAAAGCCCCCGGTGCTACAGGTCTGTTGGGGTTTGTAAATGGAATAACCTTTGATCCTATTTTAGATTATGGAATGTTTAATCGTAAAAAGATTGGCGGGGCTCGGTTAAATGGGGACCCCCAGGATAATGAATACTTCCCCAAAACTTTTCGCCTTAACCTGGAATTCAATGTTCTGCACGAGAATGAACTGGGGTTTAAAACTTTCGTCAAGCAGAAGAAGAGATTTCAGGAGTCATCCACCAATCAGCGAGGGGAACGCTTTACTTTCCATGACTCAAATCTAGATTTTAACAACTTTCCTTATAAAACAGAGGGAGCCAAGACCGGATTTGGGAGTGAGAATTATATCTCTTATCCGACTGCTAATTCGAGTGGTGATGGATATCTTCCAACTCCCTCGGAAATCATTCAGGACAAAATTGCCCAACAGGCAAAATATCGGAGTGATAATCCTGGCTCTTCTCGTTACAATCAGAATGGTGTGCCAGGCGAGGGGAGGATGAAAGAGATGGAACCCTCAGGGTTTGGTCTTGTTTATAATTCCAAAGATGGCTTTTTTAGTAAAACCCGGTTTTAGGGAGATTTTGATTTATGGCTAAGACAAGGACATCTGAAGAGGCTTTGCTCGAAAATGAACTCATATCAGCCGGACTAGGTGATACAAGAGTCGCCACTGATCGGAGCACTGTTCTAAAGCGCACCATCAATGACGATAACCAAGTTCCAGGAGCCTGGAATCAGTTCAAGGGTCAAGGACAAGATCTTACTATCCGCCATATTGCCACGGGTTTTCAAGTAAAATTCCCTGCTTTCTTGGAAGAGTTGAGCGACGGTTACACTTCTACATGGCGCAAACAAACTGCTTTTGGTCGTCAGGATCAGATCGAAACCTTTCAGGGTGTAAAGCGGGCTATATCTGTTGCATGGGTAGTTCCTGCTGATTCTTTCGAACACGCTCAGGCAAATCTTGCACGGGTTAACAAACTCCTAAGTTTCTTGTATCCTGTATATGATGTGCGACCCATAGGAGGATATGCTGTTCAGAACCAAGACCCTCTGTGGAAGTTAAGTTTTGGTAATCTAATTCGCAATGCTAAGACTGGGGCTGGATTAATGGGGTATATAAATGGCATAACATTTGATCCCAATGTAGATATTGGGTTATTTAATCGAAAGAAAACTGCTGGTCCTCGAACTGGGGATCCGCAGGATAACGAATACTACCCTAAGGCGATTAAGTTGAACTTTGAGTTTACTGTCCTTCACGATTATTCTTTGGGCTACCAAGCCAAGCCAGCATCAGAATCCGTGGTCACTACCTCTAACGGGGTGGCAGTAGAGACCCAAAAGACTTCATATGTATTTAACGAGCCCACTTTGAATTTTGGCAACTTTCCCTACAAGACAGATAAATATCCGGGTGCTCGCAACACAGAGAGTATCATCCTTCCTACAAACAAAGTGAATGATGTTTATGCATCTGATATCCCCTCTCCTAATCTTACCTTCACTCGGAACCCGGACCCTGGCCCCTGAGTGATTATAAATTTTTTTCTTAACTAATTAATATAATGAAAACTGGGAGGTTACCATCGTGGCTTATTCTCGCTATAGTAATGTGAATATATTTTTAAATAAAAACAAAGACTATAAAAACACCTTTTATGATAAGAGGGACATTTCTCAAGCATTCCAGTATGGTGTTTCCCAAATTAAATATCCTTCGGAACAGGTTCGAGCACAATTAGAGAACATCCCACTTGTGTGGAAATCCACAGATACACTATACAATATAGCCCACCAATACTATGGATTCCCGGATTATTGGTGGGTGGTCGCCTGGTATAATAAAAAGGCTTCAGAGGCTGAATTCAAGGTGGGGGATGTTTACTTTGTTCCTCTTCCGTTGGAAGATCTGATAGGGTATTTCTAGATGGCTACTCCAGCACAAAAAACCGCTGTCAAGGTAGCAACTGCTAAGGGCTCAAACCAGAACATCTTACTTAGTTCTATCCAAGACCTTGTTAAGCAATCTGGGCTTTTATATACTACAGGATTTGAAGACTTCCTTCAGCCGGCTGGATCCAGCGTCGGATTGCCCGATGCAACCGCCGGTCTACCTGTCACTCAACAACAGATAGAAAATGCTAGCACTGATATGTTAGATGCCGTTACGCAAGAATACGGACTCTTCGACAAGGATGGCAAGCGATATAATGTAGACCGTTATGTAGCGGCATTTTATGGACCACCCGAAGATGTCAATACCCGGCTTCTTCATCCCGCTTTTTCAAGTGAGTTCCTTCACGCTAAACCAAGCCAATTGTCTCTGTTGCAGCCATTGCTTAAGTTTTTTATGGTCAACAGGGATGGTGAAGAGCAAGAAATATATTTTAGCGACCACATGACTGAAAAAAGGAGTCTCGAATTAGCATCTCTTCGGAGAGCGGGAACACAAAGTGAAGTATTATCGCCCAAATCGGATAAAGGGTCCAATGTGGGAATTAAATCTTTTACCTGGGATTACCACAACAAGCATGAAGGTGACAGGATTATACGGGCAAATCTAGAACTATATTTTGGGAGCCTGGGAGAACTAGTTAACGAAAATTACTTGCAATTTTTATTTACTAATGGCCGCACCTCTGTGATGTTTCCCAATCTTGGTCCAAATGGTTCAAGGGATACCCTAGACGACCGCCGCCAAGCACTTTTTGTAGAATTGGACCACCTCCAGAACCTCATGGAAAGCGCCAAGACAAAGGGAAAGCAGATCCTTTACCTACCCATTAACGGAGGAAGTGATTCCCTTCTAGATAAAAATGACTTCCTTCAATTAAAGGTGGCAGTTGGATGGAATGTCCCCAAGGGATCACAACAAAAATTATTACGCCTGTTTTCGGGAGATGCCGACACCAAGCGAACCAAATTAAATGATTTTTTAGAGTCTGTCAACCGCACCCAGCGAGTGATTACTTTGGGACTCGTTGATTATGAGGTTAATTTTTCTCAAGAGGGTCCCACTACTTTATCTATAAAATACATGGGAAGTGCTGATAGTTATCTTGCAAGTGTACATTCCGATATTTTTGGACAATATAACCAAGAACTCCCACTTAATCAAAAGACTGTATATATGGATCTAAGCGCCCTGGGGCACACCCAACTGATCAAGCAAATAGAGTCGGATGCTCTAAAAATAGGATATGTTTACTATAACTTCATCACCCAGGGGCAATACCAAAAGGATGGGAAAACTATAACCACAGGTGAGCCCTCTTATATGGGGCTCATGTTGGAGAGAAAATATCTTCAAGTCGCACTCCAATCCGCCACCCTTAACAAAACCGGATCGGCGGCTAGTATAAAGATCTCTGCTCAATTGGCCGTAGTAGACTCGGTCATTGATTTGTATTTAAAAGTCACAGAGCCTGAGCGCCTAGCTACTATGATGGCTTCATTGGTCCGCAATCAGCAGATCTTCAGGGCAGTCTATAGAGATGGTAAGAAGGTCGAGGTAAAGCGTGGGGCGGAAATATATGACTCCGACTGGAAAGCAAAGATAAAACGCCTCTTTGAAAAGTGGTCCAAAAGCAAGGAAGCACCCAACCTTGGGGATCTTTATAGTCCACCACAGGAAGGAGAGCGACATATATTCTATCTCCGCCTTGGTGATCTTCTAAAGACTGCCTCTGTATTGGCAGAGTTGCGTGATGATGTAAAATTTGTCCTGGGCACCATGGACCCAACTTCACTAGGGCTACCCAATAACGGCGATTATATTTCAATTTATGATATTCCCATCTCTCTTGAATATTATATGCAGTTTTTCTATGAAAAGTTTGTTGGACAAGGGAGACCTTCCTACCCTATGAGGTCCTTTGTGGATGATTTACAGACTCTAGTGGGATCTCTCGTTAACCAACTTAGTGATTATACGGTTCAAACTAGTTTTGGCATGACTGTTTATAGTTCATATAATTTTATCCAAGAAAAGGTCTTAATACCTCAAACTATTACCCGGTACCAACAACGCAATAATAACATAGTCTATAAAAAAAAGCAGGGTGGTAAGATTTTTCATCATTATGTATTTTTTGCTAACCAGATAAAGCCAGATGAGAGATATGGGGACAAAAAGAAAGACGAAGAAAATGGAATCTATCATTACGTGCTCGGCTCTGACAGAGGACTCGCAAGAGAGTTTAACTTCACTAAAATTGACATGCCCCAGTATAAAGCACTTCAGATTGAGGCAGCGAATTATGGCGTTAGCAAACTAGAGAGAACAGTCGCCTCTTCTCGTGCCTTGATTCTCCCTCAAAATATAGAAATTGTGATGTTTGGGAACAACCTACACCAGAATGGAGACTATATCTATGTAGATAGTAGGGTTGCACTAGGAGACTATGCGAATAAAGTATTATCCATCGGTGGGTACTATAAGGTCGTTAGGTCTAGTCACTCTATTAAGCCAGGGGAGTTTCGAACAGTCTTGACTTGCTTGTACGCTATGCCAACGGGCGAAAAACCTTAACAATCATGTGGAGTAAATAAGTGGCTAACCAAATTCGTCCAGACCCCCAAAATACACCAGAAGAGTTTTCTTATGGAGAAAACAACATTGGTTCCCGAGAGATTTTTTTAGAGCGTCAGAAATATGATAAAGAGATTTTTCCCGATAATTTAATTTCCAATTTTATGGAGACTTGGACTACTGACCGTTTTTATGGATTAGTCAACACCAAGGGAAATACTGTTGTAGTAGATGAAAAATATCTAAAGCCTTTGCGTTATGCGGGTGGCACCACTCTTTTTACGCTCAATTTTGTAGCAGATGCCTGGGGAGACTTTTGTACTCGCCTACGTGAGTTGTCGGCTAATGATCAACTGTATAAGAATAGTCCCTGGTCAAACCCCAACGCTATTAAGGCATGGGACTCAATCGATAACGGCTATCGAGATTACATGACTCAAATTATTTATCCTGCCTTTAATCAGTTGTTCTTGGCACGAAACGGTCGAGACAAAAAGGTTCGGGATATAAACTCTTTCATGGGCATGTTCGAGAAGTTTATGGACGAGATTATGATAAGTCTTGGACCTGTGACCAGATCGGGATTTATTGAAAGTAATTATATTTCACCATTGGCCTCCGGATTAATGATAGAAATAGGCAATGACGATTATTCTAGTGATTTCACAAAATCTTATGAGTACAAGGATGACAACTTTCAATTAGTCGCCCGCATCGCTGCTCAATATGGCTTTGCTATAGATAAAAACATTCCTTGGCGCTTCATCGCTGATTTACGTAGTCCGGCAATGCAAGAATACATGTATGGTGTCCCTATAGAACAATTTATTCTTAATGATCTTACCGTTGAGTCCTGCGAGCCTTTTTATCTTGATCCTGAGATCCCGCCTGTTGCCTTTGGGTACTCGCAAATTGACGGAATGAGAGATGTGCAGCGTCGTATCACTTTTCATTTTGATGATCAGGGAGAAGTAGTGCCGGGCTATGCGGCATATCAAGGGGTGAGGAGCGCAACCCAGCCCGAGGTATTTGATATTTTGTTTTCTACTGCCTATAGCGCCACTTGGGATTCTGATATAGACGTGTTAGTGCCTCAACTAGTATCTTATTATAATACCTATGTGGCGGCTTTACCTGTAGTATCTGCACGTGAACCCTATCTTTATGAACACGGGGTGTGCCCGCCGGAGACCTTCTCAATCGTTCGCACTCAGATCGACCTAGATAATTTTGCGGCTCTCTATGAGGATCGCTGGAGGCTACGGACATTTTATCACCTACGACGCCTCGAACGATCTACTCGGAAATCTCGGGAACTAATGGTAAGAGAGGTTCAAAAAATAATGAATATCTATAACCTGAGTGGAGTGAACGGCTACCGCCGAGCCTTGAGATATACCCAAGAAGAGTTTATTGGACCTTACGACACTGATCCGTTAACACTCGACACAGTTGGGGATATAATAAAGCAACGTGGGAAAGGAGAAGAGCGATATGCTTTTCCAGACACTGGACGACAAGACTGAGTGTGTAGGCATTTATGCAGACGAACAATTGTATTTTAATTTAGATTCTTTGCCTTCTGCCCTTGCTCGGACTTGGTCCTACTCGCCCTATCTTCGAAATCACGATGTAGAATATGCTTCTTTGTACCTTGAGGGACAAAAAATAGAAGATATAATCCCCGAATATCTAAAGGATGACTGGTCTGACATCTCTCAAAGAGTGCTGTCCTTTAAGCGATCCCTCAATATCGGACATGTCAGCCTTTCGGAAAACTGCTTTTTTGATTTAGTACCAAAGCGTTTTCTTATCGAGTGGTGCGAAGTAAAAAACAAGATAACAGAATACGTCTTTGCTAATGTAAAAAAGCCTCTACGCTATGGGTTTCATCATCATGTTAATATGATGCTGGAAGATATGTCTCACCGCAAGATAAACGTCTGCCCTAAGACACTAAGAACGTATGAGTCGGATACTAAATTAGGGAAACAGGTTGCCACTATTATGGGCAGACCACCTTTCGTCAAGTATTCTCAGTTTGGCACCAGAACTGGACGCCTTACCACCCGGAAAGACAGTTTTCCTATTTTGACACTACCTAAAACGTTACGCAGCGCCGTCAAGCCTAGCAATGATTCATTTGTTGAGATTGATTTCAATGGGGCTGAAGTACGGACTCTCTTAGGACTATTGGGCAAGCCACAACCTCCTGGCGACATCCATGAGTTTCACCTCAACAACATCTTTGAGAGTATCGCCACACGAGGGGATGCTAAAGTAGCCTTTTTTGCCTGGCTCTATGGCTCATCACAGGGCGACCCTGCTGAACGATTGAGGCTTACAGAGTTTTATAATAAACAGGAACTACTTGATACATACTGGCAAGATGGCACAATTACCACTCCTTACGGGAAGAGTATGGATAATGTTGATCAGCACCACGCTCTCAATTACCTCATTCAGTCTACGTCTGCTGAATTAACGCTCAAGCAGGCTCTTAAAATAGATTATCTTTTACGCTCCCAGGGGACTGGATCTTATATTACATTTATTATCCATGACTCGGTAATTGTTGATCTTAAAGATGAGGATGAATGGTTATTGCCTTCCATACTTAAGTTAATGTCATCAACTAACTTTGGACCATTTGAAATAAATGCCTCCCAGGGGGAAAATTTGGCAAACTTACGGAAACTAAAGCATGGATAAGATTATAGGACTAGGCAAGACAGGATGTGCTTTAGCAGAGGAATTTACAGCATACCCTGAATATCGAATATACAAGATACTAGATGAAAGCAATGAGAGGGGGACACTGGAATTAGGCACCTACTCATCAATGGACCAATACGAAGAGAATGTAGACGAGGCAGAAGTATCCTCTTATTTGAGATCAGTTAAAGAGGGCGATGGTGTTCTGTTTATCCTCTGCGGTGGCGACCCCATCACCGGTGCGGCATTACGTATTCTCAAGTGTATTAAGGACGCTACTATCAATGTCCTGTACGTATGCCCGGATCGGGAAATGTCCTCTACTGACAGCCGAACCAATGATAAGATTGCCTTTAATATTTTGCAGCAGTACGCCCGTTCTGGAGTGTTCAATAATCTCTTTTTGTCCCACTATTCTACTGTTGAGACTCTCATCGGCGACGCCTCTATCGAAGAGTATGACAAAAAGATCAATTATTTTATAACCTATGCTTTGGCGATGATTAATTTCTTCGAGCACTCTCCAGCCGTAGTAAATGGAAAGCTAAAGCCTCTCGACTGGGCTTCGATTTCTAGCCTCGGCATAGGGTCTCTAGATACTGAAGAAATAAACTTTCTTTTCCCCCTTCAAGATACAACCGAAATGCATTTTTATTTTGGAATCCCCGAGGAAGACCTAAAAAGGGATCAATCCCTGATGAAGAAGATAAAAGAATACGTAAGGTCTTTTCGAAGCGACGGCAAAACAGTGAGTTTTTCGGTCCATCCGACTACGTTTGAAGGAATCATGGTATTGTGTCATGCTTTCTCCACTCAGATCCAGTCTTTGGTAGAATAGCCAATTAACAGACTATTTAATAAGACTAATATCTCCGAGGAAAGTGAACATACAATGTCAAACTCATCCCGCCCAAGGGGCATTCTTTTAGCATCTTTTATTAATACCGACAATGATGAGGACATCTTGACAGAAGTGCAGGCTATCGTTGATAACTTGACGTTGACAAACAAATTCATCTTCCTGCTTGCTCAAGAATCTGATCCATCTAAAAAGATTCTTACATACAATGCACTCACCGAGTCGGGCTCTCCTTTTAATCCTCGTCTATATACTATTCGAGTGCATCGCAAGAAGCAGACAAATACTCTCTATACGATAAACGCTCTGAACTCGGCACTCTCCCTTGAACACGAGGGGAAGACTGGGAAAGATCTAAAATTAGACTGGGAAAAGTATACTAATTCTCTTCTCTTGAGCACCAATAAAAAACTTGCGGTTCATCCTGTTGAAGTCCTTAAGATTTTTAAAATAGAAGACGAACCCGAAGAAAAATAACTTTACACCCTCTCCTTATGTGGTATAGTGGATACACGGTCAACTAACCAGTAAAGGAGAAACACATGGGTATTGATCTTGCAAAGATGCGGCAGAAGCACGCCGCTCTTACCAATCGGGGAGGAGACTCCTCAGAAAACTTTTGGAAGCCAGACGAGGGCACGCACCAGTTGCGACTAGTATGCCCGCCAAACGGCGATCCATTCTTTGAGGCGTATTACCACTACGGCATGGGTGCCGAAGGTAAGACTACCGTCCTCAGCCCACGCACTAATGGCGACGCAGATCCCATTGCAGAGTGGGGAACCAGTCTTTGGAACGAAGGCACTGACGGCTCAAAGGAAGCAGCAAAACGCTTCTGGCCTAAGATGCGAGTGTTCGCTCCCATCGTCGTCCGTGGCGAAGAGGACAAGGGCGTTCGCTGGTGGGGCTTTTCCCGCACCACCTACCAAGCACTACTTGATGTAGTCCTTGACCCCGAGTACGGGGACATTACCGATACCGAAAAGGGTACGGACATTCGCATTGACTACGGCAAGAAGTCGGGTCAATCATTCCCAACGACTGATGTGCGCCCAATGCGCCGCACCTCACCCTTGGCGAAGACCGAAGAAGAAGTCAACACTCTTCTTGAAACCATCAAAGTCGCTGCGGATGTCTTTGACGTTGCTAGTTACGAGGACTGCCAAAAGGTTCTTAACGATACCTTGGGTGACACGGAGACCACAACTACCTCCGAGTCCACTCGTTACAACAACACCACGACTACTGCCCCTGCCACGAACACGGGCATGGAAACCGTGACGGATATCGAATCAGCGTTTGATGATTTGCTGTCGTAGTTGACCAGCACCCGCAGGGGGGCACGGGGTTATAGGTGCCCCTCCTTATGGAAATGGAGATTAAATGGGAAATAGAGCCGGAAACAGCCTTGTAAGTGATCTGCGTAATGAACTAAACAAGGCAGCCAAAGAAAATATTGCATACGATTTGAGCGGAGATAATCCAACGGACGTCAAAACCTGGATCTCAACTGGGTCAACGCTTTTAGATTATATTATCTCTAACCGCCGAGACGGGGGTATCCCTGTCGGCAAACTCACCACAATCGCTGGCGAGTCTGCCAGCGGCAAGAGTCTTATCGTCACTCAGATCTTAGCGAACACACAAAAGATGGGAGGCGTTGCTGTCTATATTGACACAGAGAACGCAGCGTCGCCAGATTTCATGGAACAGTTAGGACTGGACACAAAGAATAACTTTATGTATGTTCAGCCTGGCACAATCGAAGAGGTGTTTGAGAGCATTGAACGTCTTATCGGGCTTATTCGAGAGAAGGCCCCTGATAAGTTGGTTTGTATTGTTTGGGATAGCGTTGCTGGTACACCAGTTAAGGCTGAGATCGAAGGGGACTATGATCCTAACAGCCGTATCGGATTGACTGCCAAAGCACTAGCCAAAGGTATGCGAAAAGTAACGGAGGCTCTTGGGAAAGAGCAGATCGCTGTAGTTTTCACCAACCAGTTGAAAACCAACATTGGCGTGATGTTTGGAGACAACCGAGTGGAGCCAGGTGGCAAGGCTCTACCCTATCATGCCTCCAGTCGTATCTGGCTGACCCAGCACAAGGGAAAAGCCAACGGTCAGATCCTAAATGAAAAGAAGCAGGTCATTGGTTTTCACACCAGTGCCAAGACGATGAAGTCTCGCTTCGGACCATCACCAAGGAGTTGTCAGTTCGATGTATTGTTTGACCTTGCTAACGACCGTGTTGGCGTTGATGACGAAGGTTCCTGGCTTACTGCTATCGCTGGCACGCCTGGCTGTATTCGCAGCGGCGCTTGGTATACTATCAACGTTGACGGCGAAGATAAAAAGTTCCAAAGCAAAGACTTTCCGAAGCTCTTAGAAGATAAGAAGTTTAAGGAAAGAGTTCTTGACATCCTAGAGGATGAGTGTAGAATAGGTAAGAAGTAAAACTCTACCGGAGACCCCATGAAAAGATTGCTTATCATTGATGGACAAAACATGTTCATCCGTAACTATGTCATGTCCCCTCAGTTGGATATTAATGGTCATCCTATTGGAGGACTAACCGGATTTCTGCGGTCACTACAAAAGGAGGTTCGCCGAGCAAAGGCAGATCGTGTAGTGATTGCCTGGGAAGGACCTGGCGGATCACAGTCTCGTCGTGATAAAAACAAAAACTACAAACTTGGTCGGAAAGCCCCGAAACTAAATAGAGAGTATGAGTTTTCCACCCCGGAAGAGGAGAGGGAAAATAAGTACGAACAACTGTTGCGTCTGACTGAGTATTTGGAAAACCTCCCCATCTTACAGATGTCGCTAGAAAATATAGAAGCGGATGACATCATCGCATGGCTTTGTCACTGTAATGAGTATAAAGAGTGGCAGAAAGTAATTGTCTCAAATGACCAAGACTTCTTCCAGTTGTGTGACGATCATACTATCATTTTGCGTCCTGGGAAAAACGAACAAATAATCAACAAAAAGCGAGTGCTTGAGGACTTCGATATTCACCCTCGTAACTTTGCCTGGGCACGTGCAATCGTAGGCGACAAATCAGATAATTTGGTCGGAGTGAAGGGTCTTGGGCTCAAGACTGTTGCTAAAAGATTTCCGTTCCTTTCCGAAAATAAAGACTATGGCTTTAGTGAGATTATGTCTCACGCAAAAAATAATAAAGCGAAAGTCAAGGCATATCAAAATGTTCTCGATAGTGAGGAAATTATTGCTTCAAATTATGAAATTATGCAGCTATATACCTCTACCATCTCGCCGCAAGGAGTTAACAAACTCAAGTATGCAATTGAGAACGACGGGGTCGAACTTGATCGCACTAAAATTAGGACAATGCTTCTCAAGGATGGTATCGGTACTCTTAATATAGACGAACTTATGTTGATGTTAAACTCTCATAGAAAAGTTTGAGAGTGCCCTTTATATTTTCGTTATATAGGCTATAGTAAGGAACAAGGAAATTAAATGACCGAACAACAATACGACACATTCAGTAAGTTCGGAAAGTCCTTCCAGGAAAAATTAGTAAAGACCATTCTCTTTGATCGCAACTTTGCGAATCAAATGGAAGAGGTCCTCGATACTAGTTATTTAGAGTTGAAGTATCTTCAAGTCTTTGTGGATCTTCTCTTCCAGCATAAGCAAGATTACCCGCACCCAACCTATGAAGCAATGGTTTCAGTTGTGCGGACACAGACCGAAGATTATTCAGATAGTATTATTAAACAGGTCATCGAGTTTATGGCTCGTATCAAGAGCAATGCCATCGGTGACGACGACGAAGAATATGTTAAAGAAAAGTCCCTAGACTTTTGCAAGAAGCAGAAACTAAAAGAAGCCATCCTCAAGTCGGTGGACCTTCTCCAATCCCAGAGTTTTGACCAGATTCAAAAGGTCATCAACGACGCTATGAACCTTGGAGCAGACAACGATCACGGGCACGACTATCACGAAGATATTCTTGACCGCTTTGAGATGAAGATGCGCAACCCTGTCTCCACTCATTGGGATGAGATTGATGATATTACAAAAGGTGGCCTCGGCAAACGAGAACTTGGTGTAGTGGTTGCACCAACTGGAGCCGGCAAGTCTATGGCGCTTGCTCACCTAGGTGCGATGGCAGTTGTCAAAGGCAAGACGGTGGTCCACTATACGCTAGAACTTGCCGACACTGTGGTTGGCCAACGCTATGACTCCTGCATCACAGGCATCGAACTAAAGAATTTGATGTCCATGAAGGAGGCTATTATCGGGGTCATCGAACACATCCCTGGGCAACTCATTATCAAAGAGTATCCTACCAAGTCAGCCTCTACCCGCACAATTTCAACGCACCTAGAGAAACTAAAACAAAAAGGTATCAATCCCGATATGATTATCGTGGACTACGCTGACCTTTTGAAGCCAACAGCAAGCGGGTTCAAGACCCAGGAACTCCGCCATAGCCTCGGTAACATCTATGAAGAACTGCGAGCCATCGGTCAAGTGTGGGACATCCCAGTGTGGACAGCATCCCAGACAAACCGGAGCGGACTAAACGCAGATGTAATCACGATGGAATCTATCAGTGAAGCATTTAGCAAGTGCTTTGTGGCTGACTTTATCTGTTCCATCTCCCGCACGGTTGAGGATAAGACTGAGAACAAAGGTCGTATGTTCGTAGCCAAAAACCGCAACGGTGTTGATGGCATTGTCTACCCGATGGAGATTGATACTTCCAAGGTTCATCTGCGAGTGCTCCCACCTGACGAACACTCAACGATCGATGCTGTGGTGATGAAGACCAAGCAAGAGCAAGACGAACACCTTCGCCAGAAGTATAAGAAGTTCAAAGCGACCCGAGATAAAAAAGCAGAAGACGCCCGCCAAAAAGCGGACGATAAAAAAAAAGAGAATGAAGAACAAAAGAGCCTCAAGCAAGGCTTACGAGATTTAAAACAAAGTATTGAAAAGGAGCAAGTAGCATCATGAATGAGCAGGACGTATCAACACAAATTTTATCTGACATCACAGTGTATATGAAGTACGCTAGATACTTGCCAGAGAAGCAACGCCGTGAAACCTGGGAAGAACTAGTCGCTCGGAACATGGACATGCACATGAAGAAGTATCCCAATCTCAAGCAAGAGATTAAGGACAACTATCAGTTTGTTTATGACAAGAAGGTATTACCCTCAATGCGCTCCATGCAGTTCGCTGGCAAGCCCATTGAGATCTCACCCAATCGTGTGTTCAACTGCGCCTACGCTCCAGTTGATGATTGGCGTGTCTTCGGCGAGATTATGTTTTTGCTGCTCGGCGGAACTGGCGTTGGCTACTCTGTCCAACAACATCACGTTGATGAACTGCCAGAAATTCGCAAACCAAATGTTAATCGTACTCGGAGGTATTTAGTAAATGACAGTATTGAAGGATGGGCAGACGCTGTTAAGTATCTTATCCGGAGTTACTTCTTCGGTGGTTCTAAACTACGATTTGATTATAGCGATATTCGTCCTAAGGGTGCTCGCCTTGTAACTTCGGGCGGCAAAGCCCCAGGACCCCAGCCACTCAAAGAGTGCTTGGTCAAGGTTGAGGGCGTTCTTAACGAGAAAAATGATGGTGACAGATTGTCTGCCATTGAAGTCCACGACATCGTTTGCCACATTGCCGACGCTGTGCTGGCTGGCGGCATCCGACGTGCTGCTCTCATCTCTTTGTTCTCCGCAAGTGACAACGAGATGATTGCCTGCAAGGCTGGCAACTGGTGGGAGACTAATCCGCAGCGTGGACGAGCCAATAACTCTGCTGTACTTTTGCGGCACAAGGTCACAAAAGAATTCTTCCTAGACTTGTGGAAACGAGTGGAAGCATCCAACGCTGGCGAACCTGGCATCTATTTATCTAACGACAAGGACTGGGGAACCAACCCGTGCTGTGAGATTGGACTACGACCATTCCAGTTCTGTAATCTGACTGAAGTAAATGTCAGTAACATCACAGGACAAAATGATTTGGAACAGCGGGTCAAGGCTGCCACCTTTATCGGCACGCTCCAAGCAGGCTATACTGACTTCCATTATCTGCGCCCAGTTTGGCAGCGGACCACTGAAAAGGATGCACTCATCGGCGTGTCCATGACAGGCATCGCTTCGGGTCGTGTGCTCCAAGACGACATTAGTTTGACGGACGCTGCGAACGTAGTGAAGGAAGAGAATGCTCGTGTGGCAGATATGATTGGAATCAACCAGGCAGCCCGCACAACCTGCGTAAAACCTGCCGGCACCACGAGTTTGACCCTGGGAACATCCAGTGGCATCCACGCCTGGCACAACGATTATTATATCCGCCGAATCAGAGTTG